>SMFF01001130.1_pt1 | contig 11865 bp, 11 predicted proteins | sample 2456181 | NCBI WGS metagenome assembly SMFF01 (sample SAMN10132611, study PRJNA489261) | soil metagenome | isolation source: day120 antibiotic-loamy sand soil ammended with raw manure from dairy cow... | place: USA | collected 2015-04-01
TTCCTGGAATTCCAGGAACCACTTGGCAGTTAATCTTCAACTTGAGCAGGTAGTCGAGCTCTTCTGAGCCGCGGCCAAAAATAAACGGATCTCCGCCTTTCAGGCGTAGCACCCGCTTGCCTTCTTTAGCCAGCCGCACCAGCATTTGGTTGATCTGTTCCTGCGGTACTGCATGATTAGCGCGGGCCTTGCCGACGTAGATCCGATCAGCATCGCGCCGACACAGATCAATGATGGTATCTGGAACCAGCCGGTCATGGAGCACCACATCCGCTTGCTGCATTAACCGCAGGGCGCGGAAAGTCAGCAGATCCGGATCACCTGGTCCAGCACCGACAAGATAGACCTCACCTTGATAGGACTGACCTGTTTGCTCAACCAGACGTTCCGCCAACAACTGCTCAGCCGCGCTATCCTGGCCGGCAAATACCCGCTCGGCGATATCACCCTGAAAGACGTTTTCCCAGAAGACCCGCCGCTGGTTAAGAACTGGGAATGCTGCCTTAACTTGCGCGCGATACCGCTGCGCAAGTTGTGCCAGCCGGCCCCAGGTGTGGGGGAACAATGTTTCAATACGCGCACGGGTCAGCCGCGCTAAGACAGGCGCATGACCACCGCTGGAAATAGCGATAACCATCGGTGAGCGATCCACAATAGCGGGAAAGATGACACTACACAGCTCAGGAGCATCCACCACGTTGACTGGCAAATAACGCTGTTGTGCTTGCTCTGAGACCAGTGCATTGAGCTGCTTCGCTTCAACTAACTGGCGGAGCTCCTTGAGGATCTCGGGGGCCACCACCCGTAGTATTGCGCCTACCTCAGACAGCAATCGCGCCTTGCGCAAGGCAATATCGCCACCGCCGACGACCAGCACCTGACGCCCGCGCAGGTTATGAAACAGGGGCAGAAAGTCCATGAATAACCTCTAGAGTCTGATAGCTGAATCAGCCGATACGTTCCATGCCGCCCATATAGCTGCGCAATACTTCAGGCACAATGACGCTGCCATCGGCTTGCTGGTAGTTCTCCAGGACAGCAACCAGCGTACGACCCACCGCCAGACCCGAGCCATTCAGGGTATGCACCAGTTCCGGCTTGCCGGTTTCTGGATTGCGCCAGCGCGCCTGCATACGTCGCGCCTGAAAATCTCCGCAGCTGGAGCACGAGGAAATCTCCCGATACTTACCCTGGCTGGGAATCCACACTTCCAGGTCATAAGTTTTCACTGCACTAAAACCCATGTCTCCGGTGCACAGCGCCATAGCCCGATATGGTAGCCCAAGCCGCTGCAGTACAGTTTCAGCGTGCCCGGTCAGCTCTTCCAACGCCTGCATTGAGTCTTCAGGGCGGACAATCTGTACCATCTCAACCTTATCAAACTGGTGTTGACGGATCATTCCGCGGGTATCACGCCCAGCCGAGCCTGCTTCACTGCGAAAACATGGGGTATGGGCGGTCATTTTCAAAGGCAACTGCTCAGACTCGATAATGCTCTGGCTGACAATGTTGGTCAGCGAAACCTCAGCTGTCGGAATCAGATACAGATCGCGCTGGTCTTCGCCACCAGGCAGTTTAAACAGGTCTTCCTCAAACTTAGGTAGCTGACCGGTACCTAACAAAGCCTCAGCCTGCACCAGATAAGGCGTGTAAAACTCCTCATAACCATGCTCGTTGGTGTGCAGGTCCAGCATAAATTGCGCCAGAGCGCGATGTAACTTGGCGATAGGCCCACGCATTAAGGCAAAGCGCGCGCCGGACAGTTTGGCGGCAGTTTCAAAGTCAAGGTAGCCATATAGCTCACCGATAGCCACGTGATCGCGGACCGGGAAGTCGAAATCAGCCGGAGTACCCCAGCGGCGCACTTCGACGTTGTCATCTTCGCCCGTACCAACTGGCACGCTGGCATCTGGCAAGTTAGGAGTCGCCAGCATGATGGCATCCAGCTCAGTCTGGATCACATCCAGCTCTTGCTTAGCGGCGCTCAGCTCATCACCCATACGATCCACATCGGCCAACAGCGGCTGAATATCTTCACCGCGGGCCTTGGCCTGGCCGATCGACTTGGAGCGACTGTTACGCTCAGCCTGCAAGGTTTCAGTGCGGGTCTGGATCGTTTTACGGCGTGTTTCCAACTCTTCCAGCTGGGCAACATCAAGGCTGAAGCCGCGAGCGGCCAGACGTTCGGCAAGCAGTTGGGGTTGATTGCGGAGCAGTTTTGGATCAAGCATTCGGGCATCATCTTATTGGTTGCAGGTGGCAGCCTGGTGACTATCGCGTCAACATCAGGCCGGCCCAGGTGGCAAGCAAACACAAGCACACACTGAGCAGGACATAACCGAGAGCGATCAGACTCTCGCCATTCTCCATCAACCGCAGGGTGTCGAGGGAGAAGCTAGAAAAAGTAGTAAAAGCACCAAGAAAGCCAATCAACAGCCCTTGTTGCAGTAAGGCTGGCAGCTCTGGTCGTTTCAACCACAAGCCGAACAGTATACCTATGCTCAGGCTGCCAAGCAGGTTGACTAACAGGGTGCCCAACGGAAATAAGTTTGGCCAGAACAATGCCACGCCGTGACTAACCCCAAAACGTGCTATTGCGCCCAGCGCGCCGCCAAGGGCAATGACTAACAAGGTAGCGCTCATTGTTTATCCCGGCGCCGGTTAGGACTAGCCTGATCCTGCGAGCGAAGGTATTCAAGCTTCTGGCCAATTTTCAACTCCAGCCCGCGATTGACCGGCTGGTAGTACTGACGCGGCTCCAGCTCTTCGGGAAAGTAGTCTTCCCCGGCAGCGTAGCCTTCTGGCTCATCATGGGCATAACGGTAAGCCTGACCATAGCCTAACTCTTTCATGAGTTTGGTCGGCGCATTGCGCAGGTGCAGTGGCGGCTCCAGCGAGGGCTGACTTGCCACATCTTGCACGACGGCCTTATAGGCCTTATACACAGCATTACTTTTAGCCGCGCAGGCTAGATACACCAATGCTTGAGCGATAGCCAGCTCGCCTTCCGGGCTGCCCAATCGCTCCTGCACATCCCAGGCATTCAGACTCAGGGTTAGCGCACGCGGGTCGGCGTTACCGATATCCTCACTGGCCATACGTACCACCCGGCGAGCGATGTACAGCGGGTCGCAACCACCATCGAGCATGCGCGTGTACCAATATAAAGCGGCATCAGGGTTAGAACCAGCGGCGGTTATCGTTGAGCAGCTCGCCTACCAGTTCAATATCTATAGTGCCGCCGTCCTCAACCAGATCCGCGGCAATTTCCAGTAGATTGAGCAGGCGTCGGCCATCGCCGTCTGCGGCGCTGAGCAGAACGGCGCGCGCCTCAGTTGATACTTCGAGTTGATGCCGACCTAAACCGCGGCTGACATCGATCAGTGCCCGATCGAGCAAGGTCTCCAGTGCCTCGTTATCCAGGGGTTTAAGGATATAAACCCGGGCACGGGACAACAGTGCATTATTCAGTTCAAAGGACGGGTTTTCAGTAGTGGCACCGATAAACAACAGTGTGCCGTCTTCAACATAGGGTAGAAATGCATCCTGCTGAGCCTTGTTAAAACGGTGTACTTCATCGACGAATAGAATAGTCCGCCGACCGCTCTGGGCTGCGTGTTGACGAGCCTGATCCACTGCCAGGCGAATATCTTTGACCCCGGCCAGAACCGCTGAGATGGTCACAAAATGGGCATCGACCAAAGTCGCCAGCAGCTTCGCCAGAGTGGTCTTGCCTACCCCCGGCGGGCCCCAAAAAACCATCGAATGCAGTGCGCCCTGCTCCAGCGCAACGCGCAACGGCCGGCCAGCCGCCAGAAGGTGCTGCTGACCAGCATACTCATCCAGATTGGCTGGCCGCATCCGCGCCGCCAGCGGCTGGTGATTAGCCTGTTGTGCGAACAGATCCATGTCACTCACTGATGACGTCTACGCCTTTGGGAATCTCAAAGGTGAACAGGCTGTCTGACAAGGGCGTATTCAGCTCAACGTTGCGAAACAGGATATTAGTGCGCTGGCCCACTGGATCACTGAGCTGCATATCATTAATCACACCGTTGCTAAACGATATCCGCAAATTATCAAACATCGAGTCTTCATCCTTAGGCGTTAGCGTAAAATCCACCACACTGCCGCCCTCGGTCCAGCTGATGTTGAAGCTCTGCTGCAACTGACTAACGTCTCCAGACAGCAATAGTGCTGGTGTGTGTGCCAGCCGCCGGTCAAGCTTCTGAATGGTCACCTGCTCCAGATCTGGATCAAACAGCCAGATTTTCTCGCCATTGGAAACCAATAGCTGCTCCAGCGGCGGATCGGTATGCCAACGGAACATCCCCGGACGTTTCAGCGCCATGGTGCCGGTGGTTTCCTGTAGGTTGGCACCATTGGAGCTGAGGGTCATCTGCGAAAAGCCCCCAGTAATGGTGGTGGCATTAGACAGCAGCTCATTCAGCCGTTTGGCGGCAAGGCCCTGGTCATCGGCAACAGCCATCCACGGCAGAGCCGCAAGACAAACAGCAGTGACACCTGAGCGCAGTAATTGACTGATCATTGCGGATTGCTTGCTCCACTAGTCGCGTACGGGAGGCGGCGCGATAACTTCGCGCGAACCGTTAGTATTCATTTCAGTAACCACACCGGCATTCTCCATGGATTCAATCATGCGGGCTGCGCGGTTGTAGCCAATCTTTAGTTTTCTCTGTACCGCAGAAATCGATGCGCGGCGGCTTTCGGTAACGAAACGCACAGCCACGTCATAAAGCTCATCTTCATCTTCGCCACCGCCCATGCTACCCATGTCGAAGCTGCCACTGGCACCGTCTTCGGCACCATCCAGAATATCCTGAATATAATCGGGTTCGCCGCGCAGCTTCCATTCATCTACCAAGCGATGAACCTCATCGTCAGAGACGAAAGCGCCATGTACGCGCACCGGCAAGCTGGTACCGGGCGGCATATACAGCATGTCCCCATGGCCCAGTAATTGTTCAGCACCACCCTGATCGAGAATGGTCCGCGAATCGATTTTGCTGGATACCTGGAACGCCATACGGGTCGGGATATTAGCCTTGATCAGACCGGTAATGACGTCAACTGACGGCCGCTGTGTCGCCAGAATCAGGTGGATACCCGCCGCCCTGGCCTTCTGAGCAATGCGCGCAATCAGCTCTTCTACTTTTTTGCCGACTATCATCATCATGTCGGCAAACTCATCAATGACCACCACTATCACCGGTAAGGTGACAAGCTCAGGCGCGACATCATCCATGCTCTCGCGGCGGTACAGCGGGTCAGTCAACGGCTCGCCGGCCAGTACGCCATCGGTAACCTTGCGGTTAAAGCCTGCCAGATTACGCACCCCCATAGCGGCCATCAACTTATAGCGCCGCTCCATCTCAGCCACGCACCAGCGCAGCGAGTTGGCAGCCTCTTTCATGTCGGTGACCACCGGGCACAGCAGGTGTGGAATGCCTTCGTAAATCGACAACTCAAGCATCTTAGGGTCAATCATGATTAGCCGCACCTCTTCAGGGTGCGACTTCATCAGGATACTCAACAGCATGGCGTTAACGCCTACTGACTTCCCTGAGCCTGTGGTGCCGGCAACCAGCAAATGCGGCATCTTTGCCAGATCTGCCAGCACCGGATTGCCACCGATATCATGCCCCAATGCCAGGGTTACAGGAGACTGCGCCTGTTCAAACTCGGGGGTCTGCAACACCTCAGATAGCCGTACTATTTCCCGATCTTCATTAGGGATTTCGATGCCCACAGTGGTCTTGCCAGGAATGACTTCCACTACCCGTACACTGATCACTGCCAAGGAGCGCGCCAGATCTTTGGCCAGATTAGAGATTTTACTAACTTTAACGCCAGGCGCTGGCTGGATCTCAAATCGCGTAATAACCGGGCCCGGCTGAACTTTCTCAACCTCAGCTTCGACCCCGAAATCCCGGAGTTTTATCTCAAGTAGCCGAGACATTTCTTCCAGAGACTCTGGCGAAAAACCCTTACTGATTTTACACGGCGGGTCCAGCAGGCTGATGGGTGGCAAAGAGCCCGGAACCACTGGCTCATGATTGCGCGGAGCGGGCTTTGGCTTAGGTGGCGTATTTGACACTGGCGCTAACGGCTGGGCGACCAGTGGCTCAATCCTTGGCGCCTTGCGAGCAGGCTCAGCGGCAGGTGTTTCTGGCCGTGCTCGCGCAGCTGGTACATCCTCTGCAAACTCTGGCTCTTTCCGGGCAGTGCTAGTCAGCCGAGGCTCTGCTGTCACTGCCGCACGGTTAACACGCCAGCTAGTCCACGCACGCTTTAGTAAGTCGAGCAGATCCAGCGTGAGCCTGCCGGTCAGATCCATGACCCGGAACCAGGATAAGTTGGTGAAAACCGTAAGACCAAACAAAAACAGGGTCAGAAACACCAGAGTGCTGCCCTGCATATTCAGAATCGGGAATGCTTGCCCATGCAGCAGTTGCCCTAAGGCGCCACCCGCCCCAGCTCCCTTTGGAAAGCCCGCAGGCGCAGTACCATGCAGTGCGGCCAGCGCGGTGCCAGCCAGCAAGGTCAAGACAAAACCAGTCAGCCGCCAGGAAAACAGCCAGCCGCTCCACATAAAAGGCAGGTGGCGGCGGCGAAACATTTGCCAGACTTTCACCCCAACAATTAATGGAAACAGATATGCCAGATAGCCCAAGCTAACCAGCAACACGTCAGCGATCCACGCCCCGGCTATGCCGCCGGCATTCTGGGTGGCAACTTCACCGCTACTTCGCGTCCAGCCGGGGTCGTTGATGTCGTGGGTAAACAACGCCATACACAGATATAAACATAATGCGATCATACCCAGCAATGCGCCTTCGCGTAGGCGCAAACTGAGCTGCTCTCGCCAGACAAAATGCTGGCCTTTCTGAGATCGGGTATCCTTCAACACTCTGGCTTCCATCATTATTCAGCAACATATTGTACAGGTTCTGAGAAGAACGTATGGATTGACCTGTAAAAGTGGGTTGCGTTCCACTTTTACAGAGAACTATCTTGTGATCAGACAATAACTTAACGCCGCTTCTTGATAAACCACTGCAGTCAGGAATGCGCATCAGGCAAGGCTGAGAATGACCGAACTACAATGGCTGGATCCACACGGCGTGGACTTCCCGCCCGCAAAAAATGCACTAACCAATCCTAATGGACTGCTTGCCGTTGGCGGAGACTTGACTGCTGAGCGAGTCATTAGTGCTTATCGTAATGGTATTTTCCCCTGGTATGAACAGGGTCAACCAATACTCTGGTGGTCACCCGATCCGCGTACCGTGCTGTTGCCCTCCACTCTGCATGTGTCGCGCAGTATGGATAAGTTTCTGCGCAAGACATCTTTTCACGTCACTTTTGATCAGGACTTTGCTGCAGTGCTTAGCGGTTCCTGGATCACCCCGCAGATGCAACAAGCTTATCTGGAACTGCACCGCCGCGGGATTGCCCACTCAGTGGAAGTTTGGGATCAACAACAGCTGATTGGAGGGCTCTATGGGGTGGCTTTGGGCAAAGTGTTTTTTGGCGAATCCATGTTCAGTCGCCGCAGTAACGCATCAAAAACCGGGTTTATCTTCCTCGTACGGCAGCTACAGGAATGGGGGTTTGAGTTAGTTGACTGCCAGATGCCCACCAGCCACCTGGAAAGCTTGGGCGCCCGAGAAATCTCCCGGGAGTCTTTTCTTCAAGCCCTGCGAGAGCTCTGCCACGACCAACAACCCAGCTGCTGGCCCACATTGGCAGCACCCTGAGTGTTGAAGCCTGCATTTCAGCTCCTATACTGGATGCACATCTTATAGGGCTGTCCACATGACCGATCTCGCGCATCTCAAATTCTATGCAACACAGCCGCATCCTTGCAGCTACTTGCCAGAGGCTGAGGCGGTCACGCTATTTCTCGATCCGCAACGCCCCCTGGACACAGGTACCTACAGCAGACTGTCCGAGCTTGGCTTTCGGCGTAGCGGCGAACACCTGTACCGTCCCCACTGCGGCGCTTGTACGGCTTGCACTCCTGCAAGAGTGCCTAGCATCGGCTTTACCCCCAACAACCAGCAAAAGCGTATTTACAAGCGCAATAGTGATCTTGAGGTGCGCACCATTGCCCCGATGCTGACGGACGAGATCTACCAGCTGTATGCCCGTTACATCAGCGCCCGTCATACCGATGGTGATATGTATCCGCCGAGCGTTGAGCAATTCAGCTCTTTTTTGGTTAGCAGTGATCCTTTCTGTGAGTTTCAGGAGTTTCGGCTGGATGGTCGGCTGTTAGCCGTTGCCGTAACCGATCGCATGCATAATGGCTTATCAGCGGTATACACCTTCTTTGACCCGGACGAGGGGCGGCGCAGCCTAGGTCGTTACGCCATCCTCTGGCAGATCGAGGAAGCACGGCGCTCCGGTTTACCAGCCGTTTACCTTGGCTACTGGATCAAACGCTGTCGAAAAATGAATTACAAGACGGAATACCGCCCGCTCGAGCTGCTGATAAACCAGCAGTGGGTTCTTGCCAGCACGTCGCTCTGAGCTAAAAACCGCACAAAACTTGGCTATTTGCCGCTTTTGAGGCACAATTGCTCACCTTTTTTGCGGGCTCATCCTGATTGCTCGCTTTGCGTAATAAATTGAGAGGCCTTTGTTTAATGGCGAAAGAAGAAAGTATTGAAATGGAAGGCACTATCGTAGACACGCTGCCTAACACCATGTTCCGCGTTGAACTGGAAAACGGCCACGTAGTGACTGCCCACATTTCAGGCAAGATGCGTAAAAACTACATCCGCATCCTGACCGGTGACAAAGTGCGCGTTGAATTAACGCCCTACGACCTGACCAAGGGTCGCATCACCTACCGCGCCCGCTAATTCCTAGCAGGCCGATCCCCTACCCGACCTGCCCGACGCCCTGACTACTTCGTCAGTGGCGCAGGCATAGTCACGCCGGGGCATTAGCGCTCACTTCAGAATCATCTGCTCCAGAACCAAAAAACCCCTTGCAAACACTGTAGTTTGCAAGGGGCTGCTATGGCACCTGGTTATATCAACGCGCCATGTACTTACCTAGCTCGATCTTGCCAATAGAAGCGCGGTGCACTTCGTCTGGACCATCAGCCAGACGCAGTGTGCGCTGCATGGCATACATGTGCGCTAAAGGCGTATCTTCCGACACCCCCTGGCCGCCATGCATCTGGATCGCACGATCGATGACTGCCAGCGCCATGTTAGGAGCGACAACTTTGATCTGGGCGATATCACTCTTGGCGAACTTATTACCTACGGTATCCATCATGTAGGCTGCGTTTAGCGTCAACAAGCGAGCCTGATTGATCTCAATGCGCGACTGGGCAATCAGATCAATGTTGCCACCCAGCTGATGCAGTCTGCGACCAAAAGCTTCGCGCTCAACCGAACGACGGCACATCAGTTCCAGTGCACGCTCTGCGGCACCAATGGAGCGCATGCAGTGGTGAATACGGCCTGGCCCAAGGCGACCCTGAGCAATTTCAAAACCACGACCCTCGCCCAGCAGCACGTTGCTGTAAGGCACCCGAACGTTGTCGAAGGTAACTTCAGCGTGGCCATGGGGAGCATCGTCGTAACCAAATACTGGCAGAGGGCGAACCACTTTCAGGCCGGGCGCGTCCATCGGCACCAGAATCATTGAGTGCTGTTGGTGACGCGGACCATCCGGGTTAGTCAGGCCCATGAAAATCATGATCTTACAGCGCGGGTCACAAGCGCCCGAGGTCCACCATTTGCTGCCGTTGATTACCCACTCATCACCGTCGCGACGAGCGTTGGCCTGCATGTTGGTCGCATCTGACGAGGCTACGCCGGGTTCGGTCATGCCAAAACAGGAGCGAATTTCACCAGCCAGCAACGGTGCCAGCCATTTTTTCTTATGCTCTTCAGTGCCGTAGCGCTCCAGCACTTCCATATTACCGGTATCGGGTGCGCTGCAGTTAAACGCTTCAGATGCGATGCCCGAACGCCCCATCAGCTCAGCCAAAGGTGCATATTCCAGGTTGGTCAAACCAGCGCCACGCTCCGACTCAGGCAAAAACAGGTTCCACAGGCCTGCCGCACGGGCTTTGACTTTGAGCTCTTCCACTACTGCTGTAGGCTGCCAGCGGTCGCCCTCATTGACCTGCTGATGAAACACCACTTCAGCAGGGAACACATGCTCCTGCATAAAAGCATCAACCCGCTCACGCAGCTCTTTAACCTTGGGGGTATATCCGAAATCCATTATGGCTCACCTTTTCTGTCGTTTGTTGTTCATATGTATCTGAGGTATAAAAAAGGTAGATGAGACAGGGAAATTTATCTAATCTATTTTCAGCGTGTATAAAGATTCATAAGTAATATATACATCAGCTGCTGAATAAGAGCCTATAAAACAAGCCACACCCAAACGAAGGATTTTTGCGATGAACCTGAGCAAAGTAGATCTGAACCTGTTCATTGTATTTGATGCTATTTATACCGAGGCGAATCTGACCCGCGCCGGACAGATCGTTGGCATTACCCAGCCTGCAGTGAGTAATGCGCTAGCCAGGTTACGTGACACGTTCAGCGACCCGCTATTTGTGCGTACGGCGCAAGGCATGGTGCCCACACCCATGGCGCAGAACATCATCACCCCGGTACGTCATGCGCTACAACTGCTGCGTGTATCGGTGCAGGAAAGCCGTAGCTTCAACCCCGATGAAGCCAATAAAACCTATCGCATCAGCATGACTGACCTTACCGAGTCGGTTATTTTGCCCCATCTGGCGGCCCGGATACGCCGCCTCGCACCTAACGTCAATATCGATAGTTTTCTCACCCGTCGCCGCGAAACCACCAAAGAGCTCGCTGCCGGACGTCTAGACTTTGCTATCGATGCACCACTCAACACCGATACCCAAGTGCGCCATGTGAAGCTGTTTGAAGATCGCTATGTGTGCATTATGCGCCATGGCCATCCGCTGGCAGGTAAGGACAAAATCTCCCTGGATGACTATTTAGCACAGTCGCATATCCATATATCCAGCCGTCGTAACGGTTTGGGGCATGTCGATCTGGCGTTAGGGAAAATGGGCATACAGCGCCGTGTCGTGCTGCGCTCACAGCATTATCAGATGGCGCCGCTGGTACTGGAATCGACCGACATGGTAATGACCGTCAACGAGCGTTTTGCCCGTCGACATGATTTGCACTGGGTGGATCTGCCAATTGAAGATCTGCCGCCGATTCAGACCCACTTGTTCTGGCATGAGAGCACTGATCAGGATCCGGCCAACCGCTGGATGCGTGAACAGATTATTGAGCTGGCGCAACTACTCGAGCGCAAGATAACCAAGGAAAACCTGCTGGCCAGAGCCTGAACAGGCATAAAACTACTGGGCTGCCGGCACCTGTTCTGGCAGCGGCGCAAATTGGCTAGCCCATATTTCACGGTACTTCTCCAGCAACCGGCGCGGCTCACCCTGCTGCGCCATACGATACATACCCTGTGCTACTGCTGAGCGCAAAGCCGGCGAGTTACACGCAGAGTTATGTGACACAACGAAATACAGCTGCTCATTGATTACTGAACCTTCGATTATGTCGAGCTGGTCGAGTATGCCCATTTGCGCAGCCAGCGCTTGGCCCTGGTGGCGCTCGTAAATGACGTAGTCAACGCGTCCGCGCAATAGCAGCTCAAAAGACTGGCGAATCGACGGCACGCTTTGAATGTCCAGATGCTCTTTGGCATAGCTGTCAAAGTTAGCGCCGAAGCTGTTGTTGACTACCGAACTGCCCTGCTTGCCGCGCAGATCGGTCCAGCCACTGTAAGGAAAGGCGCTGCCGCGCT
>SMFF01000180.1_pt1 | contig 11859 bp, 9 predicted proteins | sample 2456181 | NCBI WGS metagenome assembly SMFF01 (sample SAMN10132611, study PRJNA489261) | soil metagenome | isolation source: day120 antibiotic-loamy sand soil ammended with raw manure from dairy cow... | place: USA | collected 2015-04-01
GTGCGAATGCGCGGCGCGCGGCGCTCCTCAACCAGCGGGCGGGGCGGGCGGGGTGGGCGGCGCAGGCGCGCGCAGGCTGCGGCCGCGCAGGAACTCCAGCAGGGCGACGGCGGTGTCTTCGAGCACGGAACCGCGTCCGAAGCTCCAATCGGCGTCGGTCGCGTGCAGGGTGTGCCCGGCGATCACGGCGCGGATCTCGGTCGGTGCTGCGGCGGCACGGCCGAGCGCGACGGCGCCCGAGGCGCGGGGCGGCAGCTGCGGCTCGACGCCGAGTCGCGCGCAGAGGTCGAGATAGGCGTACACGGCGCGATCGAGCTCGGCGAGCTTCACCGGGCGCGGGCGGCCAGCTCGCCGGGGACGCGGCGTGCGCAACGCGACCTCGAACTCCGCAGCTGCCACGGCATCCGGATGCGACGCGAGCGCCCGGGAGGCCGCCTCGCGCACCGCCTCGAGTTCGGCCCGCCAGCCGCCGCCGACCCCCGACTCGTCGAGGCGCGCGCGCCCGGAGAGGGGCAGCTCGCGCCAGAGATCCGACATGCGCCGAGCATAGGGTGCTCCGAATGTGACTGTCACATTCGCTGCCGATCGTGTGGGATCATGGCCGCACGGCATCCCGCGCCCGCCCGTGCCGACACCCGCGCGAGGGGACCACGTGACGCTCGAACCGGCCTCCGGCCGTCCGCCCAGCATCCGCGATGTCGCGCGGCTCGCGGGCGTCTCGCACCAGACCGTGTCGCGCGTGCTCAACAACCATCCGAGCATCCGCGACACATGGCCGAGCTGCAGTACCGCCCCAACCGGGCCGCTCGTGCGCTCGCCTCGAGCCGCTCGCGCACCATCGGCATCCTCTCCGCCATGAGCACCGACTACGGCCCGGCGTCGATCATGACCTCGGTCGAGGCGGCGGCGCGGGCGAGCGGCTACTGGGTGAGCATCGCCAACATCGACCCGAGCGTCGACGGCTCGGTGCCGGATGCGCTCGACCAGCTTCGCGCGCAGGCGGTCGAAGGCATCGTGGTCGTGGCCCCGCAGAAGCGCGTGTTCGAGGCGCTCGCGACCCTGCCGTTCGAGGTGCCGTACGTGACCCTGCAGGCGACCGGCGACGACGGGCACGCCCTGTTCTTCGACCAGTACGCGGGCGCGCGCCTCGCGACGCGGCACCTGCTCGAACTCGGCCACCGCAGCATCTACCACCTCACCGGCCCGCAGGACTGGATCGAGGCCGACGCGCGCATGCAGGGCTTCCTCGATGAGATGAACGCCTGGGATGCCGCCACGACCGCGCCGATCCTCGGCGACTGGACCGCCGACTTCGGCTACTTCGCGGGCCAGGAGCTGCTGCGCATCCGCGACTTCACGGCCGTGTTCGCCTCGAACGACCAGATGGCGCTCGGCCTGCTGCACGCGTTCCGCGACGGGGGACTGGATGTGCCGGGCGAGGTGAGCGTGATCGGCTTCGACGACATTCCGGAGGCGGCACACTTCTGGCCGCCGCTCACGACCGTGCGCCAGGACTTCGCCGAGCTCGGCCGCCGGGCGGTCGCCTTCCTCCTCGGTGAGCTCGACGCCGAGGCGCGCACGATCGCGCCGCAGCTGCTCGTGCGCGCATCGACAGCACCGGCCCCGTGAGGGCCCCGCTTCTCGTTACCGTCTCGAGACCTTCGCCGACTTGACACGTCGCGCCCGAACTCACGTATAGTGCTCGGATGTTACCGGTCACAGTGACCGGTCACATCTGAGGGACGACGGAGTCGGGAGGATCGCGTGAACCGCTTCGAGCCGCGCATCGAGGTGGCAGTGGCGCGCGTGCGCGCCGACGTCGCCCGATTGCACAAGCTGCTCGTGCGCGGCGGTCTCACGAATTGGACGAGCGGCGTCGTCTCGGGCCGCGTTCCCGGCGCCGACCTCTTCGTGATCAAGCCCGGCGGGCTCGACCACACCGACCTCGCCCCCGACAACATGGTGCTCGTCGACCTCGACGGCTCGGTCGTCGAGGGCACCCCCGGCAGTGAGCGGCGCCCCTCGCGCGGCGTCGCCCTGCACGCTCAGCTCTACCGGCACTCGGATGCCATCGGCGGCATCGTCCACACCCATTCGCCCTACGCGACGGCGTTCGCGCTGCGCGGCGAGCCCGTGCCCGTGCTATCCACGACCGTCGCCGACGAATTCGGCGGCCCCGTTCCGCTCGTGCCGTTCGTGAACGCGGAAGCGGATGTCGCATCCGCCATCGCGGGATCGCTCGACGCCCAGCCGAGCCGCGCGGTGCTGCTCGAGCGGCACGGCGTGTACGCGGTCGGCGAGCGACCACGGGATGCCGTGCGGGCAGCCGTGCTCGTCGAAGACGCCGCGCGGGCGGTGCAGCTCGCCCGTGCGACAGGCGCCGACATCAGCCCCCTCGACGCGCACGACGTCGAGACCATCCGCGCCCGGCGTCTGCACGCCGACGCCGCGCGTCGCCGCGTGCAGCGCGACGCCGAGTCCGCACCCGCGGGCTCCTACCCGACCTCCCGACCGGGAAATGCCCGGTCTGGCGGCGAGACCGGTTCATGGACGACACCGGGATCGACCAGCTCCACCCCCGACAACCACGTCCGCATCCAGACACAGTGAAAGGAATGACCGTGAAGACGAAGAAGTTGGCTCTCGCCACGATCACGGCCGGCGCGATGCTCGCGCTCGCCGCATGCTCCGGCCCCGCGGGCGGCGGTTCCGGTGACGGCTCCGGCGACGGCGGCCTCATCGGCGTCGCCATGCCCACCAAGAGCTCCGAGCGTTGGATCCAGGACGGCGACGCCGTCAAGGCCGCGCTCGAGGCCGAGGGCTACTCGGTCGACCTCCAGTACGCGGAGGACGACATCCCCACCCAGGTCTCGCAGATCGAGAACATGATCACCAAGGGCGCCGAGGCCCTGATCATCGCGTCGATCGACGGCACCACCCTCTCGGAGGTGCTGCAGACCGCGGCCGACTCCGACATCCCGGTGATCGCCTACGACCGCCTCATCAAGGGAACCGAGAACGTCGACTACTACGCGACGTTCGACAACTTCCTGGTGGGTCAGCAGCAGGCCTGGACCGTGCTCAACGGGCTCGGCCTGACCGACCTCGAGGGCAACCCCGCCGCCGACGCTCCGGAGGGCCCGTTCAACATCGAGCTCTTCGCCGGGTCGCTCGACGACAACAACGCGTTCTTCTTCTGGAACGGCGCGATGGATGTGCTGCAGCCGCTCATCGACGACGGCACGCTCGTCGTGAAGTCGGGTCAGACCGCGATCGAGCAGGCCGCGACCCTGCGCTGGGACGGTGAGACCGCGCAGAGCCGCATGGAGGACCTGCTGACGGCGAACTACTCCGACGGCAGCAAGGTCGACGCGGTGCTGAGCCCGTACGACGGGATCTCGCGTGGCATCATCTCGGCCCTCACCGACGCCGGCTACACGGTCGGCGACGAGTGGCCGATCATCTCCGGTCAGGACGCCGAGGTCGACTCGGTCAAGGCGATCCTCTCGGGTGAGCAGTTCGCGACCATCTTCAAGGACACGCGTGAGCTCGCGAAGGTGGCCGCCGGGATGGCCATCTCGGTGCTGAACGACGAGGAGGTCGAGGTCAACGACACCGACACCTACGACAACGACGTGAAGGTCGTGCCCTCGTACCTGCTCGCGCCGGTGCCGGTCGTGAAGGACAACGTGAAGGAAGCGCTCGTCGACACGGGCTACTGGACGGCTGAGGACCTCGGTCTCTAAGCAGCCCTGTTTCTGACACGGATGGTGGGGGAGGATGTTGTCCTCCCCCACCATCTCCGACAGACGACGACAGACGACGAGGAAGACGGCGATCGTGACTGACAACATCCTGGAGATGCGCAGCATCACCAAGACCTTCCCCGGCGTGAAGGCCCTCTCCGACGTGACCATCGAGGTCGCCCGCGGCGAGGTGCACGCCATCTGCGGCGAGAACGGCGCCGGCAAGTCGACCCTCATGAAGGTGCTCTCGGGTGTCTACCCGCACGGCACCTACGAGGGCGACATCGTGTTCGAGGGCGAGCCGGTCGCGTTCCGCGACATCTCCGACTCGGAGGCCAAGGGCATCGTCATCATCCACCAGGAGCTGGCCCTCAGCCCCTACCTCTCGATCGCCGAGAACATCTTCCTCAACAACGAGCAGAAGGGTGCGCTCGGTCTCATCGACTGGAACACCACGAACCTCGAGGCCCGCAAGCTGCTCGAGCGCGTGGGTCTGCGTGAGAACCCGACCACGCCCATCCGTCAACTGGGCGTCGGCAAGCAGCAGCTCGTCGAGATCGCGAAGGCGCTCTCGAAGGAGGTCAAGCTGCTGATCCTCGACGAGCCGACGGCCGCGCTCAACGACGAGGACTCGGATCACCTGCTCGGCCTGATCCTGCAGCTCAAGGAGCAGGGGATCACGTCGATCATCATCAGCCACAAGCTCAACGAGATCAAGAAGATCGCCGACTCGGTCACCGTCATCCGCGACGGCAAGACGATCGAGACGATGCCGCGCTCCGCCATCTCCGAGGAGCGCATCATCAAGGACATGGTCGGTCGCGACCTCGAGCACCGCTACCCCGACCACACCCCGCACATCGGCGAGGAGCTGCTGCGCGTGGAGAACTGGACCGCGCACCACCCGCAGGATGCCAGCCGGGTCGTCGTCGACGACGTCTCGCTCACCGTGCGAGCCGGCGAGATCGTCGGCATCGCGGGGCTCATGGGCGCGGGCCGCACGGAGTTCGCCATGAGCCTCTTCGGCCACTCCTACGGCTCCCGGATCTCGGGCCGCGTCTACCTGCGCGGCAAGGAGATCCGCACCCGCACGGTGGCCGAGGCCATCGAGAACGGCATCGCCTACGCGACGGAGGACCGCAAGACCTACGGGCTCAACCTCATCGAGGACATCAAGCGCAACATCTCGGCGGCCTCCCTCAGGAAGCTCGAGAAGTGGGGCCTCGTGCACGACAACGAGGAGTACAAGGTCGCGGACGAGTTCCGTCGCTCGATGAACATCAAGGCCCCCAACGTGCTCGTGAAGACCGGAAAGCTCTCCGGAGGCAACCAGCAGAAGGTGGTGCTCTCGAAGTGGATCTACGCGGATCCCGAGGTGCTCATCCTGGATGAACCCACGCGCGGCATCGACGTCGGCGCGAAGTACGAGATCTACACGATCATCAACCGGCTGGCGGCCGAGGGGAAGGGCATCATCGTCATCTCCTCGGAGCTGCCCGAACTGCTGGGCATCTCCGATCGCGTCTACGCCCTCTCCGAGGGTCGCATCACGGGCGAGCTGCCCATCGAGGACGCCACACCCGAGGCCGTCCTGACCCTCATGACCATGGAACGTCCCCGCTGAGCCGCGGGCCAAGAAGAGGAACAGCAATGTCCAACCCCACCTCTCCGACGCCGACGGAGTCGCAGGCAGTCGGCGGCAACATCAACCCGACCGAGAACAAGTTCACCTCGTGGCTCTCGCACGTGATCGCCGACCTCGGTAAGAACGGCATCTTCATCGCCCTCGTGGCGGTCGTCGTGCTGTTCTCGATCACGACCAACGGCATCCTGCTGCGCCCGCAGAACATCTCGAACCTCATCGTGCAGAACGGGTACATCCTCGTGCTCGCGATCGGCATGGTGATGGTGATCATCGCCGGCCACATCGACCTCTCGGTCGGATCGGTCGCGGCCTTCGTCGGCGCGTGCTCGGGGGTCTTCGCCGTGCACTGGGGGCTGCCATGGTGGCTCTCGATCGTGCTCTCGCTGCTCATCGGCGCCCTCGTGGGCGTGTGGCAGGGATTCTGGATCGCGTTCGTGGGGATCCCCGCGTTCATTGTGACCTTGGCGGGCATGCTGATCTTCCGCGGTCTCGCCCTCGTGGTGCTGCAGAACCAGAACATCGGCTCGTTCCCCGCCGAGTACCGCGCGCTCGGCAACGGCTTCCTCACCAACGTGTTCGGCGAGTTCGAGCTCGACCCGCTCACGCTCGCGATCGGCGGGCTCGCGATCGTGCTCATCGTGATCCAGCAGCTGCGCACCCGCAGCGGCCGCCAGAAGTACGGGCAGGAGGTCGAGCCGGTCGTCTGGTTCGTCGCGAAGCTCGTGTTCGTGTCGGTGGCGATCGCCTTCTTCGCCTACGCGCTCGCCTCCTACAAGGGCATCCCGGTGACGCTCATCGTGCTCGCCGCGCTCGTGCTGATCTACGGCATCACGATGAACCGCACGGTGTTCGGGCGTCACGTGTACGCGATCGGCGGCAACCGCCACGCGGCCGAGCTCTCGGGCATCAAGACGCGCCGCGTGGACTTCTGGCTGTTCGTCAACATGGGCGTGCTGTCGGCGCTCGCGGGCCTCATCTTCACCGCGCGCCTCAACCTCGCCGGGCCGAAGGCGGGTGACGGCTTCGAGCTCGAGGCGATCTCGGCGGCGTTCATCGGCGGTGCGGCCGTGCAGGGCGGCGTGGGAACGATCGGCGGGGCGATCATCGGTGGTCTCATCATCGGCGTGCTCAACAACGGCATGTCGATCATGGGCATCGGCATCGAGTGGCAGCAGGCCGTGAAGGGCCTCGTGCTGCTGCTCGCGGTCGCGTTCGACGTGTACAACAAGCGGCGCTCGGGCGGGTCATAGCGCGCGCTAGGGTGACGCCATGAGCAAGCGGGTGACGGCGGCGGATGTCGCCCGCTCGCTCGGCTTGTCACGCGCGACCGTCGGGTTCGTGCTCAACGACACCCCGGGTCAGACGATCTCGGAGGCCACCCGCGCGCGCGTGCTCGCGGAGGCGAAGCGACTCGGGTATCGCCCGCATACCGCGGCGCGTGCGCTCGCGAGCGGCCGCAGCCACCTCGTGCTGCTGCTGCTGCCGGACTGGCCGATGGAGTACAGCATGCGGGCCCACCTCGACGAGGCCGCGCTCGTGCTCGACCGGGCCGGGTACTCGCTCGTGACCACGACGCCGCATCCGGGTGGCCAGGCCGCGCCGCTCTGGGAGGTGCTGGATCCGGATGTGGTGATCGCGCTCGCCCCGATCTCGGACGCGCAGTTCGCAGCGCTCTCGGCGACGCGCGCCCGCACGATCATTCCGGGTCGCGACGAGCTCGAGACGGGCGAGGAATTGCATTTCGCCGAGGGCCCGCGCCTGCAGGTCGAGCACCTGGTGGCGCGCGGCAGCAGACGCATCGCGTTCGCCGGGGCGACGGATGCACGGCTCGCGGGCCTCGTGGCCGAGCGCCGCGAACTCGCTGCGGCGACGCTGGGTGAGCTCGCGGGCGCGCCGTTGGCGGCGTCGGCGAACGTGGACGCCGATGGCGTCGCCGAGGTCGTGGCCGGCTGGCTGGCCGACGGCGTCGACGGAGTCGTGGCGTACAACGACGACGTCGCCGCACTCGTGCTCGGCGCGGCGCTGCGTCAGGGCGTCGCGGTGCCCGAACGGCTCGCGATCGTGGGCCATGACGACACGCCGCTCGCGCGTCTCATGGTGCCGGCGCTCTCGAGCGTGCGCATCGACGCGGCCGGGCTCGGCCGGTTCGTCGCGGAACTCGCGCTGAGTCGGGCGACGGATGCGGCCCCGCCGCTCGCGGGACCGGTCGCGAGCACGACGCTCGTGCGGCGCGAGACGAGCTGAGGCCGTCGTGGGTTGCGGTGGAACGTTTCATCGCCTAGCCTCCTCAGGTAGCGCGCGCTAGTAGTGCGCCGAACCCGACAATGGAGTCACCCATGACCATCGAGAACGAGTCCCCGATCCCCGCCGCGGTCGCACCGATCGCGCCGCCCGCCGCCCCCGAACCGGAGAAGAAGGTGGGCGGGCTCTTCCTGACCCTGTTCGGCCTCGTCAACTTCGGCCTCTACCTGACCGTCATGATGCCGGCGCTGTTCAGCCTGCCCTACAAGGTGGGCGTGCTCGCTCCCGACGACAAGGTCGCCCTGCTCGGCGTCGTCGCAACCGTGGGGGCGGTCGTGGGCCTCATCGCGGGCCCGGTCGCCGGAGTGCTGAGCGACCGCACGCGCACCCGCATCGGCCGTCGGCGCCCGTGGCTCATCGGCGGCGTGCTCGTGCTCGCCCTGGGCTCGACGCTCGTCGCGATCTCCGAGTCGATCCCGGCGCTGCTCATCGGCTGGATCGTCGTGTCGCTCGGCGGCGCGGCCTGTGCCGCGGCGATCACCCCCATCGTGGCGGAGCGGGTGCCTGAGGCCCAGCGCGGCACCGTGGGCGCGATCGTCGGAGTCGCGACCCAACTTGCGGGCGTGCTCGGCTACACCCTCGGCAGCGCCCTCACCGGCAGCATGCTGCTGCTCTTCCTCGTGCCGGTGATCGCGTTGGCCGTGTTCGGTGTGGTGTACATGGTTCTCGTGCGCGAACCGATTGTCGAGCTGCCGCGCACCACCGTGGCGCAGACCTTCCGCAGCCTGGTGTTCAACCCGGCACGGCATCCGGACTTCGCCCTCGTCTGGGTGGGCAAGCTGTTCATGCAGATCGCACTCGCCTTCCTCACCACCTACCAGCTCTACTTCGTGATCGACCGGCTCGGGTTCACCGCGGAGGAGGCGGGCGGCAAGCTCGCGCTCGTGGGCGGGATCGGCATCCTCGTCACGATGACCTTCGCCGTCGTGTCGGGCATGCTCTCGGACAAGCTGCGGCGTCGCAAGATCTTCATCTACCTCGCCTCGGTGCTCACGGCGGTGGGGCTCGTGCTCATGTCGTTCACCGACGGGTTCGGGCTCTTCATCGCGGCCGTGCTGTTCATCCTGGGTGCGGCCGGCATGTTCGGCTCGGTCGACGTGGCGATGGCGAGCGACCTCGTGCCCGAGCGCGATCAGGCGGGGCGCTGGATGTCGATCTACAACCTCGCGGCCACCCTCTCCACCGCGCTCGCGCCTGTGTTCGGCGCGGCCCTGCTCGTGCTCGGTTCGAGCGACAGCACCAACTACACGGCGCTGTTCCTGGTGGGGGCCGGCCTCGCGCTCATCCCGGGCATCGCGGCCGCGTTCGTGAAGGGCGTGCGGTGACGGCCTCCGCACCTGCCCACGCACCACTGCAGGGGCTGCTCGCCGAACTCACCCTCGAGGAGAAGGTGCGGATGCTCGAGGGCGTCTCCTCGTGGCGCACCTTCGGCGTCGAACGGCTCGGCATCCCCGCCCTGTTCCTCACCGACGGGCCGCACGGGGTGCGCAAGTCGCGGGATGCCGACGGGGCGTTCGGGGTGGCCGACAACGTGCCCTCGACGGCGTTCCCGACCTCGGCGACGCTCGCGAACTCCTGGGATCCCGAGAACGCGCGGCGGGCGGGCGCCGCGATCGGGCGCGAATGCGTCGACCTCGGGGTCGACGTGCTGCTCGCGCCCGGGATCAACCTGCAGCGCAGCCCGCTGTGCGGTCGCAACTTCGAGTACTACTCCGAGGATCCGCTCGTCTCGGCCGCCTTCGGCACCGCGTTCGTGCGGGGCGTGCAGGCGCAGGGGGTCGCGGCCTCCGTCAAGCATTTCGCGGCCAACTCGAACGAGGACTACCGCTTCGTGGGCGACTCCCTCGTGGACGAGCGGGCGCTGCGCGAGCTCTATCTGCGCCAGTTCGAACGCGTCGTGCGGGAGGCGAAGCCGGCGACCGTGATGTGCGCCTACAACGCCGTCAACGGCACGTTCAGCTCGGACAATCGCGAGCTGCTCACCGACATCCTGCGCACCCGGTGGGGATTCGACGGGCTCGTCATGACCGACTGGGGCGCCACCCACGACCGCGTCGCGAGCCTGCACGCCGGGTGCGAACTCGACATGCCGGGCGACGCACCGCACAACCGGGAGGCGATCCTCGCGGCGGTGCGGGAGGGGCGCCTGCCGATGGAGACGCTCGACGAAGCGGTTCGTCGCGTGCTCGCCCTCGTGGACTGGTGCCGCACCGCCGAGAAGCCGACCGAGCCGCACGACCCCGCCGTGCACGCGGCGCTCGCGGGCCAGCTCGCGATCGAGGGCGCGGTGCTGCTCGCGAACGACGGCACCCTTCCGCTTTCCGCGGACGCCTCGGAACTCGTCGTGGTCGGCGAGCTGTTCGAGCGGATGCGGTTCCAGGGCGCGGGCTCGTCGCTCATCACGCCGAGCGCGCTCGTCACGCCGCGCGACGCCTTCGAGGCGCGCGGCATCCGCTACCGCTACGCGCGCGGCTACCGGGCACTCGCCGAGGAGCGCGACGCCGAGCTCGCCCGGCAGGCGATCGCCGCCGTCGATGCGGGCGACACCGTGCTGTTCTTCGGCGGGCTCACCGATCTGGAGGAGAGCGAGGGCTTCGACCGCACGACGATGGCGCTGCCCGCGAGCCAGGTCGAGCTCATCGAGCAGCTGCTGGCGACCGGCGCGCGCGTGGTGCTCGTGCTCTTCACCGGGGCTCCCGTGGAGCTCCCCTTCGCCGATCGGCTCGCGGCCGTGCTGCACCTCGGGCTGCCGGGTATGCAGGGCGGGGAGGCGGCTGCGGCGCTGCTGTTCGGTGAGGCGAGTCCCTCGGGCAAGCTCGCCCAGAGCTGGCCGCGCACGGCGGCGGAGCAGAGCGCGCTCGACTACAACACGGGCTACCTCGCGCGCTACGCCGAGTCGATCTACGTCGGCTACCGCTACCACGACGCGGCGGGCACGCCGTTGCGCTACGCGTTCGGTCACGGTCTCACGTACACGCGCTTCGCGTATCGCGACCTCCGGCTGACCGTGCGCGATGGGCGCGTCGAGGCGCGGGTGACCGTCGACAACACGGGGGACCGTGACGGAGCGGAGATCGTGCAGCTGTACGTGCGCAACAACCGAGGCGAGGTCTTCAAGGCAGAGAAGGAGCTCCGGGCATTCGTCAAGGTCCGGGTGCCCGCCGGAGGCAGCGCCGATGCGGTGCTCACCTTCGACCTGACCGACCTCTCCTACTGGGACGTCGCGCGGCACGACTGGGTGCTCGAGAACGGCGCGTACGAGGTGCACGTGGCCGCGTCGGCATCCGACATCCGCCTGCGGGCGCCGCTCGAGGTCACGACGGGCACGCGCTCGCGCTCGCCGTACCCCGCTCGGGTGGATGCGGACTACGCGGCGCCGCCCGCGAGCGTGCCCGAGAGCTTCGCCGCGCTGCTCGGCCGTGAGCTGCCGAGCCGGCCCCGCCACCGTCGGCTCACGATGGAGACCCGGCTCGTCGACGCCCGCGGCAGCCTCATCGGCGCCATCATGTACCGCGCCGTGCTCTCCCGCGTGGAGAAGGACTACCGCGCCGCATTGCGCATGCCCGACGGGCCCGAGCGCGACGCCCGCGTCAAGAACACGCACTTCCTCGTGCGGATGATGCCGTTCCAGTCGCTGCGCAGCATGACGATGTCGTCGTCGGGCGCGCTGCCCGGACACGTCGCTGTGGGCATCGCCGAACTCGCGGCACGACGCCCGTTCCGGGGTCTGCGCCGGATGCTGCGCGGGGCGCCGAAGGCGGCGGCGTCATGAGGGTCACCTCGCTGACCGTGCAGGGGCTCGCCACCGGATGCGTCACCGACGAAGCTCCGCGGATCACCTTCGCGCTCGCATCCGACCTGCCCGGGGAGGCTCTCGCGACCGCCCGCATCCGGGTCGGCGACCAGACGCTCGAGACGAGCGAGCAGCTGGGCATCGTCTACGAGGGTCCGCTCGCGCCGTTCACCGAGTACGACGTCGAGCTCGAGGCGACAGGCACGAGCGGCGCGGTCGCCCGGGCGCAGACGAGCTTCCGCACGGGCCGCCTCGGCACCCCGTGGACCGCACGCTGGATCACGGATGCCGCCTCCGTCACCCCGAAGAAGCTCTCGCCCGTGCCCATGGTGTTCCGCACCCGGGTGCCGACCCGCGCGGGCCTCGTGCGGGCC
>SMFF01000272.1_pt1 | contig 11845 bp, 14 predicted proteins | sample 2456181 | NCBI WGS metagenome assembly SMFF01 (sample SAMN10132611, study PRJNA489261) | soil metagenome | isolation source: day120 antibiotic-loamy sand soil ammended with raw manure from dairy cow... | place: USA | collected 2015-04-01
TCCTCAACCCGCTGGGCGGCGGGCGGCGGCGACAGCCTCGCGCACCCGCGGCGCCACCTCGGCGGCGAAGGCCTCAAGGGCGGACGGGTCGTCGCCCGGCACGATGAAGACCGAGAAGCCGTGGTCGAGCGCGAGCGTGGTGAGGATCTCGACCTGCTGCGCGGTGTCGCCGAGCGCCCCCGTGTTGACGAGCCGACGCACCGAGCCCGGTTCGCGTCCGGCGGCCCGCGCGGCCTCGTCGATGCGAGCGTTGCCCGCCTCGAGGTCGCCCGGCTGCAGGTAGCCGAGCGAGGGCAGCCAACCGTCGGCCTTCTCGCCCACGAGGCGCAGCATCCGCGGCTTGTAGGCGCCGATCCAGATGGGCACCTCGTGCGCGGGGCGCGGGCCGCGCTTGGCGCCGTCGACGTGATGGAACTCGCCGCCCGCGACGAGGCGGCCCTCGCCGTCGACGTCCCAGACGCCGCGGATGACGTCGATGGCCTGCGAGAGCGCCGTGACCGCATCGGCGGGCGCGAGGCGGCGGCCACCCATGGCCTCGATGGCGTCCCAGAACCCGCCCGCGCCGAGGCCGAACTCGATGCGACCCTCGGTGAGCAGGTCGAGGCTCGCGATCGAGCGCGCGAGTACCGCCGGCTGACGCAGCGGCAGGTTGTGCACGTTACCCGCGAGGCGGATGCGCGAGGTGCTCGCGGCCACGAAGGAGATGAGGGTCCAGGTGTCGTGGAAGGCCGGCTGATACGGGTGGTCTTGGAAGGTGGCGAGGTCGAAACCGAGGCGCTCGGCGAGCTGTGCGCGCTCGACCGCCTGCCGCGGTGGCCGGTTCACCGGCGTGATGAAGGTGCCGAACTCGATGTCGTGGCCGTAGTCGGTCATGCCTCGATCCTGCACCCGAAGCCGTGCGGGCGTAGGCTCGGCGCGTGCTTTCCGTCTCGTCGCAGCCCACTGGGCGTCAGGAGGTCGTCGGCGTTCTCTTCGCCGACGCGAGGTAGTCGCGCGGCTGCGCACGACATCCGACCCTGAATTTCTCGCCTCGTCGAGACGACCTTCGAAAGACACCTTCATGCACGCCTTCAGCGAGTCCGCGATCCGCGGCTCCTTCGTCAACGCTTCGCTCCGCGAGCGAAAGAACCTGCAGCTACCCGCCCCGATCGACGAGATCGACTGGGAGCGCCTCGACTACCTCGGCTGGCGCGACCCGAAGTCGCCGCAGCTCGGCTACGTCGTCGTCGACCTCGACGGCGAGCCCGTCGGCATGCTCACCCGCCAGGCCGAGGCGCGCCCGCGAGCGCGCGCACAATGCTCGTGGTGCGAAGACGTGCAGCTGCCGAACGACGTCGTGCTGCTCTCCACCCGGCGCGCCGGCGCGGCCGGCCGAAAGGGCGACTCGCTCGGAGCCCTCGTGTGCGAGAACTTCGAGTGCTCGACGAACGTGCGGCGCCGGCCCACCCTCGCCTACGTCGGCTTCGACCTCGAGGCCGAGCGCGAGCGACGCATCGCGGCGCTGCGTGAACGGGTGACCCTGTTCGCCCTTCGGGTGCTCGAGGAGTAGCGGCTGCGGGCGCTGCGTGGCGCACGCGCGGCCTCGGGCAGGGCGACCCGGCCCCCGCCCGGCCCCGGCATCCGTCTGTTGTCGCAACTCAGGAGATCCCCGCGCGGATGCCGCCCGCGGCCGGAAAACGCCGTGCCACCTCCTGAGTTGCGCAACGGCCGGGCTACGCAACTCAGGAGCGACGAGGCGAATCGGCCCGGATGCCGCCGGTTTCCCGGCGCAGTCCTGAGTTGCGAGAACCGGGGCACCGGTACCGTCGACACGTGGCCGACCTGGATGCGATGCTCGCCGCGCTCTCGCGAGAGCCGGATGTCGGTGGCGCCGAGCTGCGCGCCTGGGATGCGGCCGACCGCTACCTGCTGGAGCACGCGGCCGTTGAGTTCCCGGAGGCGTTGACCGGCGAGGTCGCCGTGATCGACGACACGCACGGGGCGCTCGCGCTCGGCGCCGAGCTGCTCGGCGCGGAGGCCGTGCGGGTGCATCAGGACTCGATCGTCGGGCAGCGCGCGCTCGTGGGGAACGCCCACCGCACGGGCCTCGCGGAGCCGGCACAGCATCCGCTCTCCTCGGTCGTCACCCCGGCAACCGCACTCGTGCTGCTGCGGATGCCGCGCTCGCTCGATCGCCTCGATGCGGTGGCACGGGCGGTCGCCGCCGTGGCCGGGCCACAACTCGTGCTGCTGGCGGGCAACCGCGTGAAGCACATGACGCCGACCCAGAACGAGGTGCTCGCCGCGGGCTTCGCGCGCGTGGACGTGACCCATGCCCGCGCGAAGTCGCGCATCATCGTCGGCCGCGACCCCCGCACCGGCGTCGCGCTGGCCGCCCCGATCATGGCGCGGCTGGAGCCGGCGTCTTCGCGGGCGCGAACCTCGACATCGGCACGCGCGAGCTGCTCGCGACCTTCCCCGAGCTGCCGCCCTTCGAGCGCGCGATCGACCTCGCGTGCGGCACCGGCATCCTGGCGGTCGCCCTCGCGCGCGCACACCCCCGAGCCCGCGTGCTCGCGACCGACGTCTCGGCGATCGCGGTGGAGTCGGCGCGCCTCACCGCCGAGGCGAACGGCGTCACGGTCGAGACGCGGCACGACGACGGTCTCTCGGCCGAGCCCGCCGCGAGCGTCGACCTCGTGGTGCTCAACCCGCCATTCCACGCCGGCGCCGCCGTGACCACCGAGATCGCGCACCGTCTGTTCGCGGATGCCGCCCGCGTGCTGCGCCCCGGCGGCGAGCTGCGCGTCGTGTGGAACTCGCACCTCGGCTACCGTCCGGTGCTCGAGCGGCTGGTCGGTCCCACGCGGCAGCTCGCGCGGAGCCGCAAGTTCACGGTCACGGCGTCCCGGCGCCGTTGAGCCGCCTTCCGCGCCGCCCGGGTGAGAATGCAGCATGGCCGAGACCGCATCCGAGTCGCTCGTGACGGTCGACCGGGCCACGACCGGTCATCGTTCGCACCGCTACCTGCGACTCTCGCTCGCCGTGGCGGTGCTCGCGCTGTTCGTCGGCGTCGGGGTGCAGATCGCGCGCAGCGGCGTGTGGCTGCCGGCGATCAGCCACTACGTCTACACGCCGGCCGGCGGCGTGTTCGTCGCCTCGCTCGTGGCGGCACCGCTCGCGCTCATCGCGCTCGCGGGGCGCGATCTCGAGACGGTGCTGCTGGATGTCGCGGCGGTGTTCGCGCCACTCATCGCGCTCGTGCCCACGGGCATCTCGGCCGCGCAGCTGGCACGCATCACCGCGCGCGACGACATCCCGCTCGGCCCGTGCTCCGCGAACGAGGACTGCGTGCCGGTCGAGAGCATGGAGGCCGTCTACACGGGGGTCATCACCTACACGGTCGTGCTCGCGTGCGTCGTGGTGCTGAGCCTCTGGATCCGCCGCGACACCCTGCGGATGCTGTGGCGTAGGCGCGGGGATGCCGCGGTCGCCGGCCGTGCCTGGGCTCTGTGGTCGACGTTCACCGCACCCGCTGTCGCGGTGCTCGTGGTGGTCGTGCTCAACCTCGCGGCGTTCGTGCCCCCGATCTCGGCGGGCTTCCCGTTCAACCCATGGCTCGGCATCAGCGTGCACTTCGCGGTGACGATCCTGTTCTTCGGCGCGTTCGCGGCGGTGCCGGTGATCAACGTCATCCGGTATCTGGCCGCGCGGCGACGCGGCGACACCCGCATCCCGACCCGCTATGCCGTCGTCTACGTGCTCGTGCCGGTGCTCATCGTGATCGACCTGGTCGTGATGGTGGCGATCGTGAAGGCGGATGCGCCCGGGATCGGGGTGCTCGTGTGCGAGGCGGTGGCGCTCGCCCTGTTCGCGGCGTTCTGGATCGCGCAGACGATCCAGTGGTGGCGGGAGGACGATCCGCCGCACCTGCTGCCGCCGCGGTGACCGCGCATCCGTGTCTGGACCACCGCGCGACGTCCGTTAGACTTCTCGGCGGTACCGTGTCCGAGCGGCCGAAGGAGCATGTCTCGAAAACATGTGATGGTTCACGCCATCCGTGGGTTCAAATCCCACCGGTACCGCGTCTAGTACGAAACGCTCGCCCCTCGGGGCGGGCGTTTCGTACTATCCGCCAGGCAACGTGGCACGAAGCGTGCGCGCCGAAGGCCGCACCGCGGAGCCACCGGTACCCCCCGACCTCTCCCATCCCTCTCCGACTCTCTCCCTGTCCCTCGGCCATCATCGTTTGCGCGATAGGTCATATGTATGATCTACTACGATTGCGACGGGCTCCCCGCCGTACCCCTGTCGTCAACGACGTCGACCAGAAAGGTTCTGACATGGCACCACAGCACCATCGCACCTCCGTCTCCCGCCTGCTCATCACCGCAACCGCCATCGCGGGGCTCGCCGCGCTGACCGCGTGCTCGGGTCCGGCGGGCGAGATCGACGAGAACTACGGCTTCGTCGTGGCGGAGCAGAATCCCGACAGCGAGATCACGATCTGGGCGGATGCCACACGCCAGCCCGCGGTCGAGGCCTTCCAGAAGGCGCACCCGGAGGTCAAGGTCAACCTCGTGGTCGACGACGGATCCGCCAACGGCTCGGCAACCCTGCAGACCAAGATCGCCCTGGCCGACCAGGCCGGCGAGGGCTGGCCCGACGTGGCGTTCTCCACGCAGACCAACGACGCCTCGTGGGCCGCTAAGGAGACCAACGGCGTGCAGGCCTTCGCCGCGCCGCTCAACAAGGGCTACTTCGACGAGGACTTCCTGAGCGGGTTCACCCCCGGCGCCCTCGACCCGGTCACGATCGACGACACGGTCTACGGCCTCCGCAACGACCTCGCGCCCGTGCTGTTCTGGTACAACAAGACCCTGCTCGACGAGTTCGGATACGACGTGCCGACCACGTGGGAGGAGTACCAGGAGCTCGGCGACAAGCTCGCATCCGATCACCCCGACTACTTCCTCGGCACGGTGGGCGACAGCTTCGCGGGACCCTACGTCTTCTACTGGTCGGGTGAGGCCCCGATCTACCAGGTCGACGGCGACACGTTCCACTCGGACACCTCTGACGCGAACTCGATGAAGGTCACCGAGATGCTCGACCACATGGTCGCCAACGGCACCCTCACCCAGGACAGCGTCTTCGGCGCCGACTTCGTGGCCAAGGCCGACCACCTGGTCGCGATCCCCGGCCCCGCCTGGTACTCGGGCGCCCTGTTCCAGAACCCCGACAGCGTCAACGCCGCTGCCGGCCAGTGGGGCGCGGCCAACCCGCTCACCTGGAAGAACGGCGGCGACGTCACGGGCAACGTCGGTGGCGGCATGTGGTACGCCTCGAGCCACTCGAAGAACCTCGAGGCGGTCAAGACCTTCCTCGAGTTCATCGTGAGCGATCCGAGCACGGCCGGCACCGGTGGTCTCCCCGCGTACCAGTCGGCAGCGGATGCCTGGCTCAGCGACCAGGCCAGCAGCGGCTTCTACGACGGTGACTTCGCGGGCGCCGTGTCGACGGCCGCCGGCTCGGTCTGGAACGGTTGGGGTTACCCGAACTTCTCGCCCGAGACGTCGTGGACCAAGATCATCATCCCGGGTATCGCCTCGGGCAAGACGATCAAGGAGCTCTCGGCCGACTGGCAGAAGGAGATGCAGAACGAGGCGCAGGCCCAGGGTTACACCATCGGCTGACCGTCCGCTCCCGACAGAAAGCAACATCCGTGAGTTCTCACACCGAGGCCGCCGCCCGTACCGCCCTGGGCGGGCGGCGGCCCCGCCCCGTTCGCGCACCGCTGCCCTCGCGCAGTCAGTCGCGGATGGGGGTGGCCTTCGTCACTCCGTACACGCTCTTCCTGCTCGCCTTCGGCGCGCTCCCGACGCTCTACGCGATCTACCTCGCTTTCACGAAGAACAACGCCTTCGTCGGCCTCGACAACTTCGTGCGCGTCGTGCAGGACTACCGCTTCATGCCGGCTGTCGGTCACGTCGGCCTGTACCTCATCGTGTGGCTCATCAGTCTGATCGTGCTGGTCGTGCTGCTCGCGCTCGCCGTGCACGGCGTGCGCAGCCGCCGACTCTCGACCTCGGTGCGGTTCATCTACTACATCCCCGGGGCGCTCGCGGGGGCCTCGAGCGTGCTGCTCTGGCTCTTCGTGCTCGACCCCTCGGTGAGCCCCGTCTCGGGGCTGCTGAACCTGCTCGGCAGTGACAGCTTCGTGAACACCATCCAGATCGATCGGCTGCCCGTCGTGCTCGCCATCATCGCCTTCTGGACCGGGGCGGGCGGCTGGATCGTGATCATGTACGGCGCGCTCAACAACATCCCGAACGAGGTCATGGAGGCGGCGCGCATCGACGGCGCCGGCCCGATCAAGACGGCCCTGTTCGTGCAGATCCCGCTGCTGCGCAAGTGGATCTCGTACATGGTGATCCTCTCGCTCGCCGCGGGCACGCAGCTCTTCGTCGAGCCGCGGGTGCTCTCCCAGGCCAGTCGCGGCGTCGTGCCGCAGGACTACTCGCTGAACCAGCTGGCCTTCCTCTTCGCCTTCAAGCAGAACGACTTCAACGGCTCCGCCGCGATCTCGCTCCTGCTGCTCGTCGTCGCGCTCGGGCTGAGCGTGTTCTTCGTCTTCCGGGGTGGTCTGTTTGAGCGCGATTGATGCCCGCACCGCACGCACAGCGCGCGGCGCCGTGGATCCCGGACGCTGGCTCGGGCGAGCCCTCATCTGGGTGGTCATGGCGGCGTTCGTGGTGTTCTTCGCCCTGCCGATCGTGTGGCTGCTGCTGGCGCCGACCAAGACCCTTCGTCAGCTGCTGCTCGACGGCCCGTTCACGGTGGGGAGCTTCGACGGCCTGCTGCAGAACTGGATGGACCTGACGAGCTACCAGAACGGGCTCATCTGGACCTGGCTCGGCAACTCGGCGATGTACTCGGGGCTGGCCCTCATCGTGACGCTCGCCATCAGCATCCCGGCGGGTTACGCACTCGCCCTCACCGACTTCCGCGGACGGCGCACGCTGCTCGCCACGACCCTCGTCGTGATGCTGATTCCGAACACCGCGCTCGTGCTGCCGATCTTCCTCGAACTGAGCGCCGTACGACTCGTCGGTTCGCCGCTCTCGGTGATCCTGCCGTTCTCGTTCTTCCCGTTCGGGGTGTACCTCACCTACATCTACTTCTCGACCGCGGTGTCGCGCGATCTGCTGGATGCCGCCCGGATCGACGGGGCGAGCGAACTGCGCGTGTTCACCCGAGTGGCGATGCCGCTCGCGACGCCGGTGATCGCGCTCGTCGGATTCTTCTCCTTCACGGGCAACTGGAACAACTACTTCCTCCCGTTCGTGATGGTGCCGGGTCGTAAGGCGCCGATCCAGGTCGGGCTCGCCGAGCTGCTCAGCAACGTGCCGCAGTTCAATCCGACCAATGCCGCCTCGACGACGATCGACCTGCCTGCCCTCGCGCTCGGGACGCTGTTCTCGGTCGCGCCGGTGCTCATCATCTTCCTGTTCTCGCAGCGCTTCCTGGTGACCGGGATGACGGCGGGCGGCACGAAGGAGTGAGCGTGCGCCGCTTCGGCATGGCGTGCCGACTCGTTCCCGAACTGCGCGAGGAGTACCTGCGCCTCCACGCGGCCGTCTGGCCAGGGGTGGCTCAGACGATCACCGAGTGCGGCATCCGCAACTTCTCGATCTTCGAACGCGACGGTGTGCTCTTCGGGTACTACGAGTACGTCGGCGACGACTACGAGGCCGACCAGCGCCGCATGGCGGACGACCCCGTCACGCGTGAGTGGTGGGCGCGCACCGACCCGTGCCAGCTGCCCTTCGTCGACGAGGGCGACACGGACTCACGCGCCGCCTGGCAGGAGTTCACCGAGGTCTGGCACCAGGACTGACGACGCGCGTCAGGGTTCGCGCGGAGCGCGGGCGGGGCGGCGACGCTCCCACGCGATCGTGATGTGATCGTGCATCGCCCGGTCAGCCGCATCCGGGTCGCCCTGCTCGATCGCCTCGAGCACCGCACGGTGCTCGTCGAGGGTGAGGTGCAGCGCCTCGGCATCCGGGGTGCCGGTGAAGCGGCTGCTGCCGCGTGCTCTCTGAAAGAGGATCTGGGTGATGCTCGCAGCGAGCCGGTTGCCCGATTGCTCCATCACCACGAAGTGGAAATCGAGGTCGGCCTCGTTGTAGGCGTCGACGTCGTCGATGGTGGCGATCATGCGGTCGTAGGCATCGCGCAGTTCCTGCTGACGCTGCTCGGTGCGCCGTTCGGCGGCGGCCCGGGCCATCGACGCCTCGAGCGAGGCGCGCACGACCGTGAGGTCATCCAGCACACCTAGGTCGTCGTCGTGGTCGACGAGGGCCGACAGCACGACGGGGTCGATCACGTTCCACGTGCTCGGCGGGTTCACGGTGGTGCCGCGGCCCTGCACGACGGTCACGAGACCCTTCTCCTCGACGCGCTTGACCGATTCGCGGATGACGGTGCGGCTCACGCCGAACTGCTGGCTGAGGAGCGCCTCGGTCGGCAGCGCGTCACCGGGCTGCACCTCGCCGGTGACGATCGCCGTGACCAGATCCTGCACGACGGCGACGCCGAGGCGCGCGGCGGGCGTGCGAGCCGATGAGGGAGCGAAGACAGCCCGCGCCGGCTCGACCACATCGACCATGCGGTTAGTTTAGGTCTTTCGCTCCGGGCACGAGCGAGAGCCCGGCTCGGGTGGGTCGCACGTGAGGACCGGCGGGAATGATCCACTCGCTGCTCACCGACGCCCGCGCGATCGCGTCCTCATCGACCTCGATGCCTGCACCGGCGCGATCTCCCAGCAGCACGCCCCCGTCGACCGTCTCCTGGTCGATCGTGATCCCGAACGGCGAGCCCAGATCCTGCACTTCGGAGGTGAGGTGGTTGGGCACCGCGGCGGCCGCGGCGGCCACCGCCGGGTTCGCGGTGAGGCCGACGGGGCTCACCGGCAGGTCGCGGCTGTGGGCCGCCATCGCGACCCGCAGGAAGTGGGTGACGCCCCACACGGCACCCACCTGCACGACGTCGAGGCTGCCGGCGTCGAAGTGCGGCGTGAACTGCTCGAGTCCGGTCAGGTTCTCGCCCCCCGCGACCGCCGCACGCACGCCCGCGCTCAGGCGGGCGTGACCGCGAGCATCCCAGCGGCGCAGCGGCTCCTCGATCCAGGCCAGGTCGAGCTCTCGCTCGACGGCGCTCACGAAGCGGGTGGCCTGCTTGAGGTTCCACGACTCGTTGGCGTCGAGCATGAGGGCGGGCTCCTCGGCATTGGCCCGCAACGCCTCGTCGAGGATGCGCAGCCGGCGCACGTCGTCGGTGACGCTCCGCCCGCCCTTGAGCTTGCCCGCGACGAAACCGCGCTCGGCCATGCGCGCATAGAAGGCCGCGAGCTCCTCGTCGCTCAGTCCGATGTCGAGCCCGGAGGCGTACCCCTCGACGTGCCGCTCGCGTGCTCCGAGCAGACGCCAGAGCGGTTCTCCGGCGAGCTTGGCCTTGAGGTCCCAGAGAGCCGAGTCGAGCGTGCCGATCGCGCCGAAGGTGGCGCCCGCGTGACCCGCCTTGAAGACGCGTGACAGCATCCGGTCGTAGAGCGCACTGACCGACCGCGGGTCTTCGCCCTCGATGGCCGGGAAGACGCTCTCGATGTCGTGCACGGATCCGAGGCCCACGCCGGTGAGACCCTCGTCGGTCTCGAGGATGACGACCGGCACCGGCGTGACGCCCGCCGCGACCACACCGTTGACGTCACCGATGGGGCGACCCCAGTCGTGATGCGTGGTCAGTGCGCGGTAACCAGTGATCTTCATGGTCGTCCTCGAGGTTCGCGGCGGCCTGTCCCGCACACGAAAGAGCATACATCACACGTCATATGGATCAGGGGATCCCGGCGCGAGAAAACGGGGGTATTGACGGCACCACTTGTTTTTTGCAAGTGTTAGCGCACCACACGAGAAGAGGGCATCATGACCCAACTGTTCATCAGCCTCCCGGTCGCCGATCTGGAGCGCTCGAACGCCTACTACTCCGCACTCGGCTTCTCCATCAACCCCGCGATGAGCGACCACAACGGCACCTGCTTCGTCATCGAAGACGGGCACAGCTACTTCATGGTCGTCGCCCGCGAGTTCTTCCAGACCTTCACCGAGCGGCCGATCGTCGAACTCGCCGGCCAGGTCTGGGGGGCCATGATCGTCTACCTCGAGAGCCGCGACGCGGTCGATGCGCGGATCGCGGATGGGTTGGCCGCGGGCGGCCGCGAGACGCAGGAGCCGTCGGACTACGGCTTCATGTACCAGCGGCAGCTCACCGACCCCGACGGTCACGTGCTCGAGTTCGGCTGGATGGATCCCGAGGCCGCGAACGCAGAAGTCGAGACCGCCGCCGAGCAGGCCTGACGCGGTGGCGGCTCGCGACTACGGGCAGTACGGGGGCGTCGCGCGCGCCGTCGAGCTCGTCGGCGAACGCTGGGCGCTGCTCATCGTGCGCGACCTGCTGGTCGGGCCGCGACGCTACGGCGAGCTCGCGGCCGGGCTGCCGCGCATCCCGAGCAACATCCTCGCCACACGGCTCAAGGAGCTGCAGGCGGCGGGCATCATCCGTCGCGCGCCGCGCTCGCGCATCGTCATCTACGAGCTGACGCCCTACGGTCGCGAGCTCGAGCCGATCGTGCTGGGCCTCGCCGCCTGGGGCCTCGGCGCCCTCGAGCACCCGCGCGACGAACAGGTGATCACGCCCGACTCGATGACGATCGACCTGCGCAGCGCGTTCCGCGCGAACGTCGCGCTCGAGCTGCCGCCCACCGCCTACGCGGCGCGACTCGACGCGGATGAGTTGCTCATCCGGGTGGACGGCCCGCGCCTCGAGGTGAACCGTGGTGCAGGCCCGGCTGACCTGTCGTTCGCGGCGGGCCCCGGCATCCACCGGCTCATCGCGGGCGAGCTCGACGCCCCGCGCGCGATCGCGACCGGTGCTGTCGAGGTGCTGGGGGGCCGCCACGAGCTGCTCGAGCGCTTCGCGCGCACCTTCCGCCTCGCCGCCTGAGGTACCTCGGCCGCCGGCCGCCCCGACCGCTCCGGTGCCGCCCGCCGCCCTACGCCGACGCCGTGCGGATGCGCACCTCGCGTTCCATGCGCTTCTCGTGCCGCGCACGTCCCTTGAGCGCCTCGGCCTCGCGGCTCTTCGGTGGCGCATTCGTGACGAGCTGATCCAGCATCCGGCGGGTCGCCTCGGCGATCTCGTCGATCGCCTGCTCGAAGGCCGGCGTGTTGGCGCGCGAGGGGTGGGTCGAGCCGCTCACCTTGCGCACGAACTGCAGCGCGGCCTCCCGCACCTCGTCGTCGGTCGTGGGCGGGTCGAAGTTGTGAAGGCAGCGGATGTTGCGGCACATGCCGACGACGGTAGTCCGGATCGTCCGCGCGGCCCAGGCCTCAGCGCAACGCGCCTACTCGAGCCACTCGGTGACGAAACGATCGTTGGCGTGGATGTGATGCGCGCGGTACTCGCCGAGCGTCACGAACTTGTGCGGCACGAGCGCCGAGGCCACGAGAATCTGGCCCGCGGTGACCTCGGCGATGTCGTCACCGACCGTGAATCGCGCCGCTAGCCCTCGAGGTTGCCGCGCTCGAGCTCGGACTGCTCGATGATCCGAATCGCCATGTCGTCGTTCCTCTCGCCGGTGACGCAGCGGCGTCATCTGCCCCGCCCATCGGCGCACGCGACACACGTCGTGCGCGCGGGCCGCAGCTCGAGCTGACCCTCGGGGATCGGCCGCCCGCACACCTCGCATACCCCGAAGGTGCCGGCGTGTACGCGTGCCTCGGCGGCATCCAACTGCGCCAGCTCG
>SMFF01000158.1_pt1 | contig 11840 bp, 2 predicted proteins | sample 2456181 | NCBI WGS metagenome assembly SMFF01 (sample SAMN10132611, study PRJNA489261) | soil metagenome | isolation source: day120 antibiotic-loamy sand soil ammended with raw manure from dairy cow... | place: USA | collected 2015-04-01
GGTCTGCTAGTCCGCTATGCCCCCATCGGTTGTCCGGGATTTGTTGAAAAAGTAAGGACTTCAGCACCGCTGGTAAGTCTTTACTGCCTGAGGTTACCGTCGCAAAGCTGTTTATAGTTCGCAAAACCGTAACTTGGTGGTCCAAGGGGGTCAGGGGGCGGTACGGTATAACTTGTCCTGCCAATCGGCCTAACTTTAATCTGCCCACAGACGCCCCAAACCCCGGCAAGCGGTGGGCAAGTTTTCTATCTGGACTAAGCTCTATTGTCAGTACCCCACGACCTTTTCAGGTGTATTTTGCTCTTCTTTGGTTTAGGCGGCAAGTCTTAACTCTTCGAGGTACCTTGATGTCTATCATTTTAATATATAGATTGGCCGTAACCTTTGGAAGAGGGGCTTTGCGTACCGGCTTACTGGCTGTTCCTTCGAGGGGCTCTGCCTGGTTTAACAGCTTCGGTACGGGTGGTCATTTTTTATAATTAGGGGTGGGGCTACTCCTAGTGCCGATTCTTGCCGGTACCCACTCGGCATGCTTCTCCGCGACGTGGGGTCTAAGGCCCAACCCCATGATCCTAAAAGCAAACCATCTGTCCGTCGAAATTTTTAATTTGGGGGGGGCTGAGTGAACATTTTTATACGATTTTTTTTTTAAAAATCGAGACTTCGCGTACCTTTTTTTAACTGACAGACTTTCGCGCCTATTGGAAGGTAGTAGCTGCCTTAGGCGCAAAAATTTAAACACCCTAAACCTAAAAATTTTCTTACGTTTTATAACTACGTCCAGTTTTGAGCTTAATGGGGGGGTGCCTGCGGTCCATAGGTACACATCTGGCATTTTAGCTCTGCTACATGGGTGAGTTAAGCTCGCTGCGGAGGGGAGGGGGCTTGATTTTTTAAAAACGTAAGGGCCCGGTCCGGGTATTGTAATTCTTGCCAGCAGTACTTCTAAAGCTGTACGTCGTGGGGGCCGTAGGTGCCTCTGTTGTCTTCAGCGTAGGTTTTCGTACTGGGGCGGGCGGCCTCGTAAAACTTGGGGCAATCTTCGGACAAGAGTACTTCACCGGTTCAGCAGCATGGTCTGCCCCTGCGGCTGTTTAGGCCTGTGTGTGTCTATTTGGCGTTTTTGAAAACCTTTTACGCGCCATTTGCCTATCCCAGGTTCGGCACTGGCTCACCTTTGTCTAAATTTTACGACCTGGCTCAGAGTCTTGAAGTGCTCTGCTGCCTGCTTGGGGTACTCAAACGCTAAACCGGACGTTTCAAGGGAAGCGGACAACGGAAGTGGTAAAATCCCGACGGTAGGCTTTCCCTTGAAAGATCTCCACAGTGGGGAGGTTCGCCAAGGTTGGGTCATATTGGGTTGGTGAGGGTTTGCTAAACTGCGGGGTCTCATTGTAGCCCAGGCCGTTCAATACCCTCAAGCGTTTAGGGTGTCTGGTAATTTCTTTACCGCACCATTAGTCCGAAGACTGTAGTCTATATGGGTGGCCGAGTTAAAGACTAAAGTAGGGCTGGTAAAGCATAGTCCTCTAGTACCTCTTCCGTACGGGAGGTTCGCCACAGGCTTAATCATTAATAATATTAGAAATTCGAGGGTATAGCCCGGCACGTGTAGGTAGTCAACTGCGCGGCGGTTGAGCCTTAGTTGGCTTAAATTTAAAGATTCGATACTTTCTAACCTCAACCCCTTGTGGTAAAGGTAGTCAAGTAGGCCTTTTCCGCCAACTACGGTGAATCTATGAAGTACCCGTACGGGTTTAGGCTTCGTTCCCAGTTCAGGTACGGAAGCACGCATTGAGGTCTGCGGCATCCGAACTTCTCTTCGTTGTGGCGAGCCCCGAAAAAAAAATTTTCTAAATTTTCTTCTACGGTTTTGCCTTCAGTGCCCCCAAAGTAGCTGCTTCCTTGGGTTTTTGTACGGTTTTTTTTTTATGTGCGATCAGTCATTTTCTACTCTGTTTGGTGTGGGCTGTGAGTTAAGCTCTCTTTTACTTAGTTCCAGACTGCCTAAATTTTTTAAGTAAAGCTCGCGTAACTCAGTTGTATTACCTCAGATGCCGTGGCCCCTTCCTGGGAACCAGACGACTAACAGGGACCCGATTTCGTACTTTTGTTTTGTTGGTCACCCTACTACGCTTACGTAGTTTAACAAATCTTCAAGAATTTGTACACGGACTAATAGGGCCGTCTGTTGTCGGCCGGGGGGCTTACTGTTGCTTCAGCGGACTAGCAGCTGTTCAGCAATTTTGTTACGGCTAGCTAGAGTTCCGAACTCCGTTTGTGTTAAAAATTCATATATTTCGTACAGCGCTGTTGCATCCGCCTTACGTGTGTACTTCTGGTCTCGTTGGTAAACCGCCTTACTATGCCGAAGCCTATCGGCAGTGTAGTCTCCCGGCAGTGCTTTTCCTAAATCTCATGGAGATTCTTCCTGGGGCAAATAGGAGTAGTCCCCTAGGGCTAATCCTTTATTTTCTCGAAAGTTTTGTATGGTGGCCTGAGGAAGAGCAGTACCGATAAATCCGACTGTAAAATTATTCCCGTGGTTTGCCAAACTGTAGCGGATCTGCTTGCTCTGTTTCCAGCGTTTTTGTCATAATTTTTTCGAGTACCCCCTTATCGCGTAGTCGCTAAACACATCTGACGATGTCGGGACATAAAGGCCGGCCAAAGTGGCTGATGGGCTGCTATTTTTTAGGTGGTTTATGTACGGCGCGGCGCTGAGTGCGGCTTCCAGTGTGGGGCCTGGGCTCATTTTTCTAAAATCTGACCGCGATAAGTCTACTCCCAATTTACGCACACTCGTGTAATCCTCAGCTAGCCCCTGGGGCACTTTTCGGATATTTGCCTGAAGCGCAGTCCTTGCGTAGCGTTCTAACATGTCTCTAGTATTCATATCGAAGGCCCTCTCATCTTGTAGATTTTTTTCAAATATGTGATTTCCGGCTGCCGAGCGTGAGCCTGCGGGAAAGGGGGAGTGCTGGTTCGTTGATTTTAAAGTTTTAGAACTCTCACCTTCCCGGGGTCCGGTATACCCCACACCACTCCCGATTTTATTCTTTGAGGGGAGCAGGTAGTCATTCTCGGCCCGATACTCCAGATGCCAAACGTCCCGTGCTGAACCTTTACGGTTAGATATCCCCGGCTTAGTGTATTGTTCAGCATTTCGTCCGGTGGGTGTTATTCTTGTACGTAGGTTGTGGGAGGTAAAAAGATCCGCAAGTGTGGGTTTCACTTCTAGGCTGCCGTCGCCCAAAAACGTTACTCAAGCTATTTCTGACTCGGAAACGTCCTCTGCGCCCAGTACCGCTCGGAGTAGGCTACTGTACCAATAGTTAGTCCGGGTTCGCAGCTTGATAGTGCGGTTTCAAAATGTGCCCATGCTGCCAGGATCACTGTTAAGACGGGGGGCTGTGCTATTTGCAAAAACCGCGTCTTTAAGAACACGCTCGCGTTCTCTTATTTTATCTGCTTGACTTTGGGTGTGGAACGTATCGCCCCACCCTAGGCTGTTTCCTTGTATAGCTCAAGGCAGCTGGACTGTTCCGTACCTATCAAATCCTGCCATTCCAGAATTGGTAATAAAGAAGTTAGTAGAGCTGTATACATTCGTATTTTTAAAGCTACCGTCTAGCCTAAACGCAAGCCAGTTAGACGGTAGGTCGGCGCCCAAATCCAGCATTAGGACGGTAAGGTATCCTAACAGTAAGATGGTGACAACTGGCACTGCTGCTAAACCTGCGGCCTTTAACGCTACTAAGGCAACGCCCATTGCCAGCAGTGAGCAGCATGCCAGAAGGGTAAGAAACTGTATGCGGTAAGTAGTTGGCTGCGTTCTCATAAACTCTAAGCCTGTGGAAAAAAACTCAACTCACCCCGCCAAGGGGTAGTTTGCGCATCTCAGCTGTAGGCGCAGCATTTTAAAAAAAAAAATCTGCTCAAAGAAGTAATCAATTCTTTTTGAGGTTACGGGTATGAAGTCGACCGCGCCCGGAACCATGTCAAGTCGAAAAATCTCTTGGGTGATGTCCGCTTGTCAAAAAAAACTTACAACGGCAATTTTTATGTGGAGCCAGAGTACGTTAATTAGCAATAAGACCTCAACCGGTAGGTTAAGGCCATACTTTGCAAAGGCAACGACCTGTGCAACGCTCTTGCCAATCTCTGCACGTACTTGTAGATATTCGATATGACTTCCAAAATTTACTTCGCAAACCCCATAGTGTGCAAGCCCTAGTAGTAGGGCTCAAACTAGTGCAAAAACAATTAACCGGCGAGGGAAACTCTTCACCTTCTTTACCGGCTCAATTTTATTTTCAATACCGGTAACGTCAATGTCAATGCCCCTTACCTCTACACCTAACGTGCCCCTGTGTTTTGGGGTTAGGCCGCCACTTTGCTTATAGGTATTTCTATGTATTGCCAATAGCATAAGCATTACCGAGTTGTGAAAGACTCAAATGTAAAAAATAACCTGTTTCCCTTGCCTCATTCAGTCGGTGAAAAATTCATACTTATACAACTCAGACTTGGCTGCCAAGTATTTTTGCTCAAATAGTCAAGTTGCGCCTCCAATGGCCAGCCCTAGTAAAAAATAAAGTTGACAAAGCATCCAAGACATTTGGACAAACGGTGTTTCTATAGGCATCGAGCCTAAGAATCCTAGGACCAGTGAAGCCAGTACGAAAGTTCAAAACACCAACTTGTTAGTCAGGGAGTATGCCGCATTAAATTTACTTAGTGCGCCAAAAACTGGTAACACTAGTAAGAATACTATAGAACCGCCCATTGCAACAACCCCTAACGTTTTATTTGGAATTGCTCGCAATATTGCGTAAAACGGTAAAAAGTACCACTCAGGGACTATATGCGGCGGGGTTACCATAGAGTCAGCCTTATTGTAGTTATCCGCATGGTTTAAATAATTGGGCGCGTATACTAGAAATAGTAAAAAAACTGCTAAAAAGTAGCCCAATAGGTACACGTCCTTGATGACATAGTACATTAGGAAACTGACGCTATCATCCCCCCAATGTCCATAGTGCGGGAGTGTTGAGCCGTTTTCGTGTAGCGCAAGAATATGTAGTATTACTAAACACAGCACTACTAATGGGACAATGAAATGTAGCGTGTAGAAACGGTTTAGTGTTGGACCTCCCACCCCAAAACCGCCCCATAGGAAATGTACCACCTCGGTACCTGCGTAGGGTATTACAGAAAATAAGTTAGTAATGACCGTAGCTCCCCAGAAACTCATTTGCCCTCATGGCAGTACGTAACCTAAAAAGGCTGCTGCCATGGAAGCTAAGAAAATTACGATACCAATATTTCATGGGGCTTTATTCTCAACAAAGCTTTTAAAGTACATGGACCGAAGAATATGGCCATAGACGCAGATAAAGTAGAAAGATGCCCCATTAGAGTGGGCATATCTTAGGAAATGCCCACCCCTCACGTCCCGTACTATGTGCTCAACACTGTCGAACGCAATCTCCACGCCCGGAACATAGTGCATTGACAGACAAAGCCCTGTTGCGATCTGTAAGATAAGGGCCAATAACGAAAGGGAGCCGAACGTTCAGTTTAGGTTTAAACCGATGGGGGCCGGATAGTTTTGTAAATGTTTCAGTACGAAGGAGTAAAATTTAGATGTTAGTAGGAAAGTGTGGGACAGGTCGAGTTGGCCCAGATAAGGTACTTTCCAAGTTTTTTTCTGTAGTCTGGGGTCTATAAACCCCTTACGCGAAGAAACTGATCTTCTAACTAACTCAGGAGACATTTAGCTTTCTGATAGCTGGTGCTAGTGAACGACCTACTGGGAAGAATCCCGAGTATTTTCTTGAATAGCTTGGGGGTATAGTAGTTCTTGATTGGCGGCCTTTCGGTCTGCTGTGTATAGTTCATTTTCACTCTTGCCCGCTATTCTTAGCGTATTGCAATCAATATATCACGATAATGGGCTGTCTATATCTTGTTCAGGTCGAAATTCATCTTCAGGAAGGTCATCTAGTTGCAACTTCGACAAGGTTTCTTCAACATACCGATTCTTCTCGCGATTAAGCCTTAGTATTACGTCTAAAGCGCCTTTTTCTACCACTACGTAGCTTCGAACCACAAACCGTTGGTATCGTGTTGGTATGACTTTGCCAGGCGAATTTGCTCTTCTCATCCGATTCCCGAATGTCCAGTAGTTTAAACGGCTGCCCCATGCAGAGCTTAGGGCGCGTCAGGGCTGAACTCCAAAGCCGTAAGGGCGGACCCAGCTTAATTCCTCTAAGCTTTTGTGTATTTCAGTTTTTTGTTCGCTTGTGGTGAAGTGTGCAAGTACGTGCTCAGCTTCGATTGCTGAAGTGTCCTCGACGTATGTGCCACTGGTTTTACTGTCTGATGGATTTCCGCGATAGTAGTACAAATCTACACGTTCAACAAGAGCTCACGGATTTCTCTCCGGTACGAAATTTTCTTTTTTACTCATTGCGCTTAGCATAATAAAAAAAAACATAAACACAGAGGCAAGTGCTATAGTTGAACCAATCGTTGATATTAGGTTCCAACCCGAATACATGATGGGATAGTCGGGTATACGGCGGGGCATTCCCATTAATCCAAGAAAGTGCATTGGAAAAAAGGTTAAGTTTACACCTACAAAAAAAGTAACAAACTGTACGTAGCCCATTTCCTTATTGTATTTAATTCCTCAAATTTTCTCTGCCCAATAGTAAAAGCCGGCAAATATACCAAATATTGCACCCATTGACAGTGTGTAGTGGAAGTGAGCTACCACATAATACGTATCGTGTAGGGCGATGTCTATTGAGGAGTTGGCTAAAAAAAGACCCGACAAGCCCCCACAGGTAAAAAGTAATATAAAACCCATCGCATAGCACAAGGGTACTGACATTCGCGTCAGTATTGGGCTTTGCCACATTGTAAAAATTCAACTAAAAACCTTAATTCCGGTCGGGACTGCGATAATCATCGTTGCTGCTGAAAAAAAAGATCGAGAATCGACGTCTAAACCCACCGTGTACATGTGGTGAGCCCATACGATAAACCCTAAAAACCCGATAGATAGCATGGCTCCTGACATTCCCAGTACCCCAAATACGGGACGGGCTGCCTGTGCGGCAATTATGTTACTTACTATCCCAAACGCTGGAAGAATTAGTACGTACACCTCCGGATGTCCAAAAAATCAGAACAAGTGTTGGAATAGTATCGGATCTCCCCCACCCTCGGGGTAGAAGAAGGCTGTACCGCAATTTCTATCTAAAAGTAGCATTGTGATCGCCCCTGCCAATACGGGGAGAGAAAGTAACAGTAGGAATGATGTGACGAGTATCCCCCAACAGAATAGGTTTAATTTAGAATAAGTTAACCCCGGTGCCCGCATGTTAAATATCGTTACGATAAAATTAATTGATCCTAATATTGATGACACCCCGGAAAGGTGTAGTGCGAAGATTACACAGTCGACCGAGTTGTCTAAATGGCCGACAGTGGCCGACAGTGGCGGGTAAAGAGTCCAGCCCGTACCTGCACCGGACTCAATAAAGAAACTTTTCAGAAGATAGACAAAAGAAAAGGGTAGTAGTCAAAAGGATAGATTGTTTAGTCGTGGGAAAGCCATATCTGTTGTACCGCACATTAGCGGTACAAACCAATTTCCGAAGCCCGCTATTAGTATAGGCATTACGGTAAAAAAAATCATTACCAATGCGTGCGCCGTTACAATCGCATTGTACAGGCCGTAATTCGCATATAGAAACCAGCTTCCGGGGAAAGCTAACTCAATTCGGATCGCTCACGAAAGTATGCTCCCTATAACCCCGCAAAATGTTCCAAAATAAAAGTATAAAATTGCGATTTCTTTATGGTTCGTAGTACAAATCCAACGGTAGATATATGCCATGGTTTGGGCGATGCTCATGTGTAGGTTGATTTAGGGCAGACGGTGACAATGTTCAACCGTTGCCTTTAACTTTATTGATGAAAACGAATGCAGATTGTTTACCTCGGACTGTTCCCTTATTAGTCCGGTAGGGGTGCGTTTTTGAGACAGATGGGATTCGAACCCATGAAGGATACCCGTTAGATTTACAGTCTAATGCCTTTAACCACTCAGCCACCGTCTCTTCTCTTAATTAGGGCGCGGGCCCTCTGCATTGTAGCTCGTTCCCGACTTACGCACAGAACGGGGCTCGAACCCGCAACCACCAACGTGACAGGCTGGTACTCTACCAATTGAGCTACCTGTGCAATCTTGTTGTCTTAACTCGTCAGTCTTTCTCCGCTATCGGAATCGAACCGATACTCTACTAAAGAAATAGTTTTTGAAACTACCGCGTCTACCAATTTCGCCAAGCAGAGGGGCTCGGCCGCCTTCTAACCTTTTCCCACTATCGGAATCGAACCGATACTCTACTAAAGAAATAGATTTTAAGTCTACCGCGTCTACCAATTTCGCCAAGTAGGAGTGCAGAGCTGCGCAGCCTTTTTTTCTTGGCAGGCAGCAATTGTGTATATGTGGGTACACAGAACAACTAATTGTATAAGATTAAGAAAGTAATCATCAACCCAAACAGAGCGATTGCTTCTGTTAATGCAAATCCTAAAATAGTATAGTTAAATAGTTGTTTTGCGATACCGGGATTACGTGCGGTTCCAAGAACCAACGATCCGAAAACGATACCAATACCTACTCCCGAACCCGCCAAAGATATTGTTGCTAAACCTGCTCCAATTAATTGTCCGACTTTTACCATTAGTTTTTTAATGTGCGCTTTGTTTTCCTAGGAAAGGTTTTCGGAGTTTACTTAAAATAAAATAACCGGCCCGAATAGATAATTTTTAATAACCACAAGGGCTTGAACGGTTATTTTATCTGTACCCACCTACGACCCTGCGGCCGCTTAGCCCCACCTACCCTTCGGTGTGGGTTTGTTTGATCTTGCTGTTGAGGTATGGTCAGAGGTTACTATATTGCTGCAACCTCGCTGTAGGCGTTGTTAATGATGCTTAAAACATTCTCCTCAAAAGAAGTTAGCTTTGTTTTCACGCCAACAAACATCTCGTATGACGAATATTCGCCAAAGCGGATTAGGTACTCCTTAACTAGTACAGTCTCTTCAATAGACAACCTGTCCAGGAAGCCCGTAGACCCTGCGAATACTAATATCAGCTGGGTTTCGATAGGCATCGGTTTAAATCGTGGTTGTTTTAAGATTTCCACTAAGCGTAAGCCTCGTCCGATCATTGCTTTAGAAGTTTCATCAAGATCGCTTGAGACTCGCGCTACTGTTTCAAGTTCTCTAAATTGAGCCAAGTCTAGTTTCATACTTTTAGTTACCTCGCGGATTGCTAAAAATTGTGCTCGGGTTCCTACCCTGCTTACCGAAAGGCCAAAGTTAATCGCAGGAAGGATACCTCGTGCAACTAAGATGGCTTCTAAGTAGATTTGCCCATCAGTAATTGAAATAACGTTAGTTGGGATATACGCCGAAACGTCACCGGCTTGTGTTTCAACGATAGGTAGTGCTGTAAGAGATCCTGCCCCGTAAGCCTCACCAAGTTTTGCAGCACGCTCAAGTAACCTTGAGTGCGCGTAAAAAACATCGGAAGGGTAAGCTTCCCGTGCCGGAGACCTACGTAGTAAGAGTGACATTTCCCTATAAGCATCGGCATGCTTCGTTAAATCATCATATACGATAAGGGCATCGAATCCGCGGTCCCTGAAGAATTCTCCCAAAGTACACCCAGCGTATGGGGCTAAATACCTCATAGGGGCGCTATCCGACGCAGTTGCTGCAACTATCGCCGTAAAAAACATTGCTCCTTCTTTTTTTAATCGTTTCATTAGGTGAATGATGCTTGATCTTTTTTGACCAATAGCCACATAAACACAGAAAACTTGTTTTTTTTCTGAGAAGGCATTTCTTTGGTTTATAATCGCATCTACTGCGATCGAAGTTTTTCCAGTTTGCCTATCTCCAATAATTAATTCCCTTTGTCCCCTACCTACGGGGATTAAAGCGTCGATTGCTAAAATACCTGTCAGTAGTGGTTCGTTTACGGGCCCACGAGCACCTATTCCGGGAGCTTTATACTCTAAAGGTCGGTACCTGGGGGCTTTCATGTCCAAAAGTCCGCCATCCACCCTTTCCCCTAAACTGTTTACTACGGTGCCCAGCAGATTGAAAGACACTGGGAAATATATTACGGAGCCCGATCGGGATACAATAGTTTTTTCGGTAATTAAGATGTTATCGTTTAGAACAACTACCGAAACAGAATCTTGGTGAAGGCTCATTACAAGTCCTTTTATTGTCTGCGAACCTACTTTAAAAAATACCAACTCCCCCGAAACCGCATCGTTGATTCCAGATACGATAGCAATACCATCAGAACACTTAAGGACATACCCAACATTTTTTAACATATTAGTATCTAATACGACATGGTTCATTTTATAGTTTTTGATGAGCTGTGGTTGTATTTCTACATGACAATACGCCCTTTTTTAACAAACGCCACGAGGTTTTATAAGGTAAGGTTGTTTTATAACAATTACCTACGCTAAACGATATGGTTTGCTCTTTTTGGACGTTTTCGCGCCGCTTAAACCCTCTTTCTTTCCAGCAATACGGCACCCTTGTTGACCTTGGGGAGGGTCTTTTTTTTTAAAGGGTCCTGTTATTTGTTGAAAAACGTGACCATATGCCCAAACTTAGTTGCAAAGGGAGTTTTTTTCGACTACTTTTAGGTGGCAGAATTTAGCAGGAAATGTTGCGCGATTGTCGCCTTTTAGCTCGCCAGTGCTAAAGGAGAGGAGCAGAATTGGCCTTAAGTTTTAATCAAAACTAAAACTCCGTAGGTAAATTTGAAAAATTACACCTAGGCTCATGTTCAGCACATTGTATACATCCTGTGTACGCCCATTTCGTTTATAGGTGCCTACCGGTAGTACTACCCAGGGGGTTTTGCTGGCTTTTTGACAAATAATCTCTTGTAGAGACCGGCCTGCGTCGTTTTGGGGGTTTTTAAATAGGATCTTAAAGCCCCTAATGTTGCGACTGGGCCTACCCCCAACCCTCGAACCTTAGTCAACTAAAAAGTTTATAGCATTGAGACGTTTAGCCCCATCCGTGCGGAATTTTAACACCAAATGGGCCCAGTTACTGTTTTTTTATGGCAAGTTTGGTTCACTTAAAATCCTAACTTGGATCACAAATGTTAAATTTTAACTTAGGGCCTACCTCAAAAGCTCTTTTGCCGGTTGGGAAAAAGCTGGAAAAGTGATGATCTCCAGAATCCTTAATGCCAGGCATATTTAGATTTGCTGCAGGTTGGGTTTTATTTTTTTTTTCTGGAAAGGGGTTGGGGTAAGAAGTTTAAATAGTATCATTTATTATATATATAACGCTACATGCACGTAATAGGGAGAATTTCTCTTAGGGTGTATGGGGCTTCTTGCCGAATACGGGTGTATATTCTTGCATTGCCGTAGCACTACTAGCCGCCCTAACCCCAATTACGAGCCCTAATAGGCAAGTTTCGCCTTTGGGGCGCTCCCCTAATGCCGAAACAATTTTAAAACCCCCACCCACTCGGTAAAGGGTGCTGGCAAGTTTCACCTTTGGGCCTAAAGTATTGCCCAGTTAGAGGACTGCCCCAATACCTGCCGGCTCATATCAAGTATGCCGCCTTACTTAGCCGAACAAAAATTAGCGACAAAGCTCGCGCAATAAAGACACAAGTCCTCTTCATCTAATGGTAGGATACCGCCCTTTCACGGCGTTTATATGGGTTCGAACCCCATAGAGGATAAGGTACTGATGCCT
>SMFF01000159.1_pt1 | contig 11823 bp, 11 predicted proteins | sample 2456181 | NCBI WGS metagenome assembly SMFF01 (sample SAMN10132611, study PRJNA489261) | soil metagenome | isolation source: day120 antibiotic-loamy sand soil ammended with raw manure from dairy cow... | place: USA | collected 2015-04-01
CAACTAGAAAGAGAGGGATAGATGAAAAAAGCAATAACTAACTAAACGCATAAAAAAGTTCACTTTATCGGCAGTGGTTACGAAGCGGTTAAAACTATCATAGTTGAAGCAGAAACTAGAGGGCAGGCAATAGATAAAGCAATAGAAACTTATAATGCTAATAAGTGGGATTTCCATTATTGCGAAATAGAAGTAGACAAATGTTTATAAAATTTTTTACTGACCTATAAGCGACGTACGGGGGAGAAAGAGGTATATAACATGAAAGAAATTATTTTAACAAGCGTGAGAGAACTCACAAACACAGACCTTAATAAAGAGGCCGAAGGTATTAGGACAGAACTTATCAAATTTTGCTATTGCAAAGCATGTAACCAACATCATTAACAATGAATTATGGTCGGATGACTTTGAAAGTCAGAACGACTTAGCCGACTATTTGGGAGTAAGCAAATCACAAATATCGCTCATGAAAATTGTCACAGAAATTAAGGATGCTATTAATAAAAAATCCTACAGAAGCGAACTCAAGTCAATTTATAACGCTTTTACAATGTCTAAACTTTTTGAACTCCGCCCGCTCAACAAACTCGTTGACAAGGAAAACGATATTTTATCAATCCTTGACGATTTTGGAGCATACTGTGAGTTTCATGAGTTAGATTTAACAATAATGTCAAACGCAGACCTTAGACAATGTGTTAAGTCTTATACATCACAGTTCAACGCGCAGGAAACCGAAGCAACAGACGAGCAGGAAACCGAAGCAACAGACGAGCAGGAAACCGAAGCAACAGAAACAGAAACAGTTGCGACCGCATCCGGTTTCGCTGTAGATATCGAAATTAGAGGTGATAAACACCATATAGAAAGTAAAGACTTCTTGGAAGAATTAACAAAACTCATGCAAAAGTATGATTTAATCTAGTCATATAGACTAGTTAAAAATATGCTGACCTATCGGCAACACGGGGAGATAAATTTTCTTTAATGCTAAAAAATGCTGACCTATCGGCAAGACGGGGAGAAAAGAGGTAAAAATATGAATATTAATGTATCTAAGAAAGATGAATTTAACGGAAAGAATAGTGCGCTTAAAGCAGAGGACTTTTTGAATGTACCGTTAAAATTAAATGGTTTATTTGATTTTAACGACGACGTTGTCGACAAGGAGACGGGTGAAGCACACACAGCTACACTTATTTGTCTTGTAACCGATAAAGGCTGCATTTCTTCCCCGTCAAAGACACTTGTTGACAGTGCAAAGAAACTTGTTGAGACATTTGAGGACGACGTTGTCGGATTGGATATTATGATAGTACCGTCTAAGTCTAACGCAGGTCGCACTTTTTACAGAATCGAACTAGTCTAGTCAACTAGAAAAAATCAAGTCTTATGCACAATTCACACGGGGCTGTTAAAAAAACAGCCCTTATTTTATAAGGAGTGATTATATGGAAGATTTTTTATATGAGTTATACAAAAAAGAGGTGATTTAAAAATGTCATACTTGTTACTACTAATATTATTCTTCGGCACATTGTATTTAATTGACTTTGTAAAATCTGACGATGATGAGTTTTCAGAAATGAGGTGATTTAATGGCGTTTCTATCGCACAACGAGCAACAACTTTTATCACAAGCAAATAGACGATTGACCAATATGCGCAAACGAGCGAAACTTGATGGTAATGTTGATAATGCAATTGCATTTGCTGAGAGTGATATCTCCATTGCAAGCGCAGGTAAATATAACCGTTTTAAAGTCACGCAATCTATGACGGAACGACAAAAAAAAGCAATGTTAAGAAGTGCTGAAAATCTCATTGAATCACCGTACTCAACCAAAAAAGAAACAGAATCATTGTACAGACGACAACGCAACACATTCGCAGAACGTTACGGATTAACCAAACAACAAGCGTCTAAAATGATTGACTTATTTAACAAAAAAAAGAATCCTGAGGTTGCAGAAGCATGGGAAAAATTACGCAATAACGTCAACTATGAATCAATCGTACCCATACTAAAGAATGAAGAAAAACTCGGTGACGTTGTCAGAAACATAGGCGATACAAAGTTCGGTTTAATGATGAGATTATTTGTTGAGGGTTCAATGGCGTCTAGCGAATATAATTTTGCCAATTTCTTACAAGATAGGGAAATTGTAGACTTTTTTGAAAAGTCCACAACAGATGAGATTGAAGCATTTATCGACGTGGTAAAAAATAAAGGTGAAGATATTGAGGAACTAACTACTACTGAGATTGAAGATTTAATATTAAAGTAGGTGAGGTGATTTTGTATGTTTGCGTTAATAAAGCATTAAACGAGATTAATTTCAGACACGTAAAACCACGGTCAACAAAGTATCGAAAATGGTCAAATTTACTTTGCGACAATTCAATGTCATTTGACATTGAAACATCTAACGGTTTCTATCGTAACGGTAATGTTTACAAGTTCGATAAGACTATAGGTTATGACAAGCAGGGGAACTTTAATCCCGAAAAAGCGTCGAAGCATTGGGAACAGTTCGAAAAAGTCGGCATTATGTATATATGGCAATTTGCCATTGATGATAACGTTTTTTATGGTCGCACAATTAAAGAGTTGCAGGAATTTATATATGACTTGGAAGAAGTCGAACCGTTACCAAAATTAATTTATGTCCATAATCTAGGCTTTGAGTTTAACGCGGTTATCCGCGAATACTTTGAGATAGAATCATTGTTTGCACGTAAAGAAAGACACCCTTTAACACTTCGATTAGCTGAATATAATATTGAGTTTAGATGCTCATATTATTTGACAAATTTGTCACTTGCTAACTGTGTTAAAGAATACAAATTGACCACAGCTAAACTTGATACTTTGGACTACTTGGAAATAAGAACACCGTTCACAAAGCTGTCAAAAAGCGAACTACAATATTGTTATAATGATGTATTAATTGTCAATCAAGTGATTGACAAGTACCGTGATGAGTATTGCACGATATGGCAAATTCCTCTAACCCAAACGGGCGAAGTACGTCGAGAAGTTCAAAAGCTCCTATCTAAAGATAGAAAATGGATTAAACGTTGTCATTCACTTAACAATTTTACATTTGAAGAATACAATGAAATAACACAACTTATGACGGGAGGAAGTACCCACGCAAATAGACTTTGGGTCAATAAACTTATTGACAAAAGTTTTATTGATAAGTGGTTTAACGGTAACGGAAAAATCACATGTTATGATTTTGCATCTTCTTATCCTTGGGTAATGCTTTCACGCAAATATCCTTTGTCAAAATTTATACTAACAAACTACAACGAAAAATATGAGGACACCGACAGATACTCGTACATCATTAAAATTAAATTTAGTCAACTAGAATGTGTTTGTCATAATCCCTACTTGTCAAAACATAAAGCGATTTCGTTACACGGTGAGAAGTCAGATAATGGTAAATTAATGCACGCTGACGAGTGTGAATATATTTTGACAAATATAGATATGAAAATTGTTAGAAAGAATTATAAATGGCAGGAAATGAGAATAGTATCATTCAAATATGCTGTCAATGAATATTTGCCTGACGATTTTAGAAGATACATTGTCAATATGTATTGTGACAAAACAACACTGAAAAATGTTGAGGGTATGCAGGATTTATACTTAAAGAAGAAACAAAAAATAAATGCCTTATACGGTATGATGTTAACAAAGATTTTTAACGATATTGTTACATTCGATTGTGGTGAATGGGATACAGATAAATTTTGTCAAGAAGTTTTTGACAGACTAAAAGCGGAAAAAGAAGAGAAGTCAATGTATAATGATTTTTTACCCATGCAATGTGGCATTTGGGTAACTGCTTACGCACGATTGAATTTATGGGAAAATTTAATTTTGCTTAATGATGAATATGTGATGTATTACGACACAGACAGTGTTTATTTTGCAGACAATAGTGTTTTAGATTGTGTCAGTAAATACAATGACACAATACCTCAACAACATGCAGAAATTTCTAGTCAACTAGATATTGACCAAAGTCAGCTTTCACCGCGGGACATTGACGGAATACCGCATCCGATAGGAATGTTAGACTTTGACGGTGAATACATAGAGGGCAAGTTTTTGGGTGCTAAGCGTTACGCATTGCGTAAAACTAACGGACAGCTTAAACAAACAGTTGCAGGTGTTAGAAAAGCAGGAGTAGAAGCATTGTGCGATAGTCTTGATAATTTCAATGTTGACCTTGTATATGATTATGACGCAAGTCAAAAATCAATAATGACATATACAGAAACACAGCGCGACGGTATTATATGGAATCGTGGTAAATATGATGAGTTTGTTTCGCATAATCGTTTCGCGAATAACCTCATGCCTACAACTTATGGGTTCGGTAAATCTATAAATGACTATTTAAAATTAGTTGACTATTATCAAAATGAATATAGAAAGGAGTAAGAAATGGCTAAACCAAAATACTACAGTAGCAAGAAATTGCGCAAAGTTGAATGTGATTATTACATTATTATCGGCAAGCGAAGCAATGGAAAATCTTTTGACATAAAGTCATTATGTCTTAAAGATGCTTACGAGGGTAAAGGCAAATTTGTATATTTGCGACGTTGGCATCACGAAAGAACCGCCAATAAAACAGAACAGTATTTCATGGATAGTGCTTTATTTGATAACGTCGGAATCACTGAATATAGTTCTATTCAGTGTTATACCGACAAGATTTATCTTGGCAATATTGACGATAAAGGAAAGAAAACAAAAGACTTATTAATAGGCTATAGCATGGCACTATCAAATGATACCCACTATAAATCTTTAGCTTTCCCTGATGTAAAGAATATTATCTTTGAGGAATTTATCACCGATAGTGGTTATCTGTCGCAGGAAGAACCCACTATATTTTCAAGTGTGCTTTCAACTGTCGCTCGTGATAAAAAGGTAACTGTTTACATGATAGGAAATACAATTAATCGTTTTTGCCCTTATTTTTCTGAATGGGGTATTAATATTCACGACATTAAACAAGGTGATATTGTCTATTATGATTTTGACAATAACGGTAATAAAATACGTGTTGGCATAGAATATTGTAATGACAACATCAACACGGGCAAAATGATTTTAGGCAAATCGGCAAGAATGATTGATGGTGGTGAATGGCAGACGTCAAAAGTCCCGTTATGCCATAGGAATACGAGACAAGACGAGTTGTTATTTAAATATTTTGTCAAAAAAGAAAATAGCATTTATAAATGTTTAGTGCTTAATGGTGATGGAGAACCATACATTTTTGTTTATCCTTACAATGATGTTAAAAAAATAACTGACAATGACAGATATTTCACTGATACAATCGAGATGACAGACTTGCGACACAATGTCAATTTGACAAAAAAACTAACTTGCGATATACTTATATATGAATTATATAAGTTAAATAGAGTGTGTTATTCAGATGCACTCACGGGTACAGAATTTGAGATTATCAGAAATGAAAGGGGGTGGAAATAATGAATAAATTAGATATTATCATGGCAGGTTTTGGAGTTGACAAAGAACCCAACGACACTAGTAAAGATATTAGTGAAGAAGCAGAACAGAAAGCCAATGATATCAAAGTCAAAAAAGCTAAGGTGGAAGAAGTAAACGTAAATGATGACAACGTTGATGAGGACATCAACGACGTAATTGAAGAAGATTAAACACAGTCAAAATTTGACTGTATTTAATAAAATTTTTATTAAAAAAGGAGTGATTTTTAAATGGCTACAGTAAATCAAGTATATGCACTTTTGAATACAGTGCAGAAAATGGCTTATGGTAAGATAGCTGTGAATGTAATTGACACAAGCTCATTTGTCGCGTTAGCGCAAACAGTATTGTCTAGCGACGGAAACAAGGATTTGTACACTAATACACTTATTGACAGAATTGGTCTTGTACTTTCCGACAACCGTTTGTACAATGCAGACGATAACAACCTTATTAAGCGTCAATATGAGTACGCCGTAATTATGCAAAAAATTCATGTTGAACCTATAGAAGCGGAAGAAAACCCTGAATGGCTGATTGGTTCGGACGATTTTACACCTGAATATGCTCCAGTGCTTAAACCAGTTGTTAAACAAAAACTCTTCCATAACATGGTAACATGGGAACTTGGCGTCACTGTACCTGATAACATGTTAAAGACAGCTTTTACCAACGAGGTACAGTTCGGTGCTTTTATGGTTGCAATCATGAACGCTTTGACAAATGGCGTTGAACTTATGAAAGAACGTGCTGTCGATATCACAAGGGCAACTATGATAGCACACGTTCTACACTCAGATGGTATTAGTTCCATTAATTTATTAGATGAATACAACGGCACTTTACCTGCTTCAAGCACACCTTTAACACCTGCTGAATATTTGCAGAGTGAAAAAGCACTTGCACACGGTGCAATGCTTATGTCATTAACTGCTGACAGATTACAGCGTTTCAACTCATTGTTTAATGGTGAGGGGTACAATCGTTTCACACCACGTGAATTTTTGAAGTGTGATGTTCTTAATGTGCTTGATTATGCTATCAAGTACAATGTCAAACCCGTTGTTTTCAACGAAAGATTTATTGAAACACCGAATTATAAAACCGTACCTTATTGGCAGGGCGCGGGAACTGACTATGGTTTCAATAGTATTTCAAAAGTTCATGTTTCAGAGACACATACAGATACTGAAACGGGTGAAGATGTTACTACAACAGTAGCAGAACAGACGGGTGTTGTTGGTGTAATGTATGATGAAGAGGCGTGCGGTATAAACATCTTTGCTGATGAATCAGCATATGAGCGTAACGATAGAGCACACTACACGACACACTATCGTCAAATGACGGGACAGTATTATTATGACGATTCCGAGCAGGTTGTGGTGTTCTACCTTGCAACCGCATAATTTCTAGTCAACTAGATTTAAAATTAGCCACGGTCAATTATTGGCTGTGGCTAAAATTTTAGAAAAGAGGTGTTATAAATGTTTTTGACAAGATTTGAAAGGTGGCTTGATTTTCTCTATAAGAGAAAAAAAAATATAAAAAATTACAACGACCTTTTCAATTTGGAATATTGCGTAGAATTTTGGCGTGAAAATTTACTCGAACGCTGTCAACGCCTTTTCGTTTGGGAAAACTTGCCTTTTCCACAAAGAGAGATTGAAAACTTGTTAATGTTTAGAGGTAAATGTGCTTTTGTAAAACACAAACGTTTTTTAGTTTCTGAATACGCTGTGACACCATGTACATACAGTGGTGTTACAGAATACATGGACATTGGTAGAAAAGTTACATGGACAACGCCACTTGTAGATGGTACTTTTAAAATGCAAAGTGAAGATGGAGTATTAATTAGAAATAATTCATTGACAAATGGTATTATGTCACTGATAGAACGATATTCTATTATGTTGGCTAATGTCGATATGTCGCTCGTGAGTGCGTTGGTGAATGAACGTTGTCAAAATGTATTATTGGCAGAATCACAAAATGTTGCTGACAGTATAAATTCATTTTACAAGACAATAGAGGAGGACGGTAAACGCAAAGCCATTGTTAACCCTAAGTTATTCGAAGCTATTCAAGGTGCGGTTTCTTTGCCTACAGTTTCCAATAAAGAAACAATCAAGCCTATCCTTGAATGTTACGATACATTGTTACAAATGTTTTATAATGATATCGGTATTCGATACAACAAGGATAAGAAAGAACGCATGATAAGTAATGAGGTCGAGAGCGATTCGCAAAGATTATTAATCAATATTAAAGATATGCTTGACTGTCGTGAAAAGGCATGTGAAGAAATCAACAAATATTTTGGCTTGAATGTTTCTGTCAAAATGTCCAATGAAATTGTACTGTCTGAAAATAAGCAGGAAAATTCAACCGTAGTTAAAAAAAATGATTCTAGTCAACTAGAAGAACCTCAGACAGCGGAAGAACAGAAAGAAAACGTAGACTATAGTTTTTAAGAGGTGATAATATGACATTAAAAGAATATTTACAGAAATATTATACTAACATTAATGATTACGCAGACATAATTGATGAGACGGGTGACTATTCTATTTTGCATGAATTATTTTTTCCGAATTATAATCTTTTGAACACTAATAAATTAAATGAAATTAATTATGCACCGTTTATTTATGAAAATACACCATATAGTGATAATTACTACGGTGGTCGAATTGTTTATGATATATCAGAATACATTGGTGAAAATTATTATGATAATAATGTTAACGAAAGATTTTTTAAAAAACCACTAATGCCCGAAAATTGGACACCTATCATGCGTAAAATATTTACTACAATGATAAGATACAAATATAAGTGGCATGGGTTGTATGAAACTATGACACTAGACGGTCAATACGACCCTCTTGATAATGTCAATGAGATTTATGACGAAACTATTACTAGAGAACCCGACCTAACGTATACAGACTCTAATAGCACAACATACGGACAGCAAACGAGAAATCAATCAGACGTTCACGGTGCGCAGAGTGAAAGTAATAGTATAGTTCACGGTGGTCAAAATGTAGAAACGACAAACACATATGGTGCACAATCTGAAACTCTAACTGATAGTTTCGGCTCAAAAACAACCACTCAAAATAACGATTACGGTGGACATAATGACAGTGACAGTGCCACAGAAACAACTTATCCGTTTGATTCCGCTTCTAATAGTTATCCCACGTCAGGGAGTAATGTTACCCACTCTTTCGGAAGTCGTGAAGATGATTTGTCAACGATAGAGGGTGAACACTCAGACACCCACGGAAGAAGTACAACACAACATATAGATTCTAGCGAAACAAAAAGTGCAAGCTATACGGATTCCACAAGCACAGCAAGGACGGGTTATACTGATACAAGTCAAGTAACTGACAGTCAACATGTTGACAGTGCAAGCGGAACTAAAACAGAGAGCGGAACGGAAGAAACTACAATCACAAGACGTAGACACGGAAATATCGGTGTGACAACTTCGGGACAGCTTATTGAGGACTACCGTAAAACGCATTATTTTGATATTGTTAAAATCATAGCTAATGACATTATCAATGAAATATTTGATTTAAATTTTATTAGCTAATTCTAGTTGACTAGAAAAGAGGTGAAAAAATATGGAAATTGACCTTTTAAATACGTCTAGTGATAAGCGTAGAATTTTAAAAGATTATGACACACTTGTTTCATATATTACTTGTCATTTAAAAGAAAATACAAGTGTGATTGACCCTATTTTTATATTGAAAGCCGCAAGTGTACATGATGATGTATTGCGTGTGTTTAACTACGTATATTGTCCTTATTTACATAGATATTATTTTGTTAATGATATAAAATATTGTGCGGGCGGGATTTTAGAAATCCACTGCCACGTTGATGTTTTAATGTCGTATGCAGACAAAATTAGGACACATGGTGCTTTTGTGGAAAGGGCTGAAAAAAAATTATTTGAAAATGCGAAAAACGGTGTTGATAAAAACGGCATTTTCTTTGATACAGAATACCCTATTAGAACAGATAGTTATATTTGGACTAATGACAAACTTGAATTTGGTAGCGTTGCAAATAGTCAATCGTACTACTTAACAGTGAATGGCGGTATTTTAGATAATTAATAAAGTGAGGTGATATTATGGGATATTATGAAGAGGGTTATTGTACCACGGAAGCAGATAGCTTGATGGTTGAAGAGATATCATATGTTTGTCATACTTGGACTTGTAAAAAATGGAATGATGATTATGACGGTGTGTGTATTGTGAAATTGCATAATGGTACAAATGTTCCTCCTATTGACCAATATTTTTTCTGTGGCATTAAACACGAAACACCTTTTTATATCATAAATAAAGATTGGGATATATATGAAAATTTTACTCAATGGTGCATTAGGGTTGATGTTCCGCCAAACGAAAATTCATACTTTAGATATAATCATGAAGTAAATATGGATGGTGAGGATGATGCAGGTAAATTAATTTGTAATTTACCGACTTATGATGACGTTCCGTATGGCTCTACATATGAAGATGTTTATAATACTTCGGGTGAACATTTAACACCTCCATATAATAGGTTTAAGTATACTAATTTACCAATTTTTGAAATTAGTAATAACGATTTTGATGGGTTGAATAAATATGTCAAAAGTGGTGACGATTCCGCCGCAATAAACTATGACGATTTACATCCACCGAAAGTACATATTGATGTATGGCTTGATGGAAATTTTCCACAAATGTATGTAAAAGCTACGTTGGAAAGAGGTGAATTGCAAGACGATAAAGAAATAACAATTAGCATTTATAGCAATCCCGTTCTATCGCCTACTTTAACTTTGTCCGATACTATACCTTTAAATGAGATGCGAACATATTCATTTGACCAATACGGAAATAACAACCCTATTATCATTACTCGATATGAATTAATTGGAAAAATAACAAGTAGCGCAGGTGTATCGTCGTTTTTTGTTATTAAGGCAAACGGTGAGGTTGAAAGTACAACTAGTGGAATTGGTGACAAATTGGAAATTGAATATCACAGCGGAAAGCCTGATGATAGCGACTATCCTAACAATGATACTAATTTTAACACTAATCCATCATATAACAATAATAGTGGTACAAATACTTTAACTAAAACGTACGAGCTTGATAGCGTTAAGCTCAAACAATTTGGGAACTTCATGTGGTCAAGTAATTTTAAAGACAATGTTTTTTCTTTAGTGCAAAGCCCACTTGAAAATATAGTGTCACTCAAAGCAATGCCTTTATCGGGTATGGGTAGTGATTCAGAAGTGATTAAAGTTGGAAATGTGCAAAGTGAAATAACCGCTGATGTTGTTGTTGATGCTGACAGTAAAAAAACGACTGTTGGTAGTGTTAAAATCCCACGCGTTTTTAATAACTTTATCGACTATACACAATTTAATATTAAAATTTATCTACCGTATATTGGTTTTAAAGAGTTAGACCCCGTTGCGGTTATGGGTAAAAAATTAAAACTATTTTACATATGGGATTGTGTGCTTGGTAACGTGATGGCAGAATTATACCTGCAAGGTGATAATGGTGATATGTTGTTATATGACTGTTGGCAAGGTAGTGCAGGAATTGACATTGCCATAACAAGTACAAACCGTGGACAAATTGAGAGTGGTTATGTAAATAATGGTATTAGTGCGATTGCTAATTTGTTTAGCGGTAATTTGGCAGGTGTCGGAAAAGATGTTTTTAGCGGTTTAACGCAAGAATTTCATTCTGAGAGTAACGGTGTAGGCAATCCGTCACTGCTTGGTAAAATGGATATGACCGCTAGAGTGATTATTAAACGACCACAACCGTTTGAACCTTTAGAGTATGGACATATAAAAGGTTATCCTTGTTATCAGTATTTCACAAATAAAAATAACAAAGGCGGTATAAGTCAATTAAGTGGTACGTCCTCAGATGGTACGCCAAACAACTTATTTATAAAATGTGATAATTTTATAGTAAGCAATATTCCTGACGCGCTCAATGAAGAAAAAAGAGAGATTAAGGAACTCATGGAGAGCGGAGTATATATCTAGTTAACTAGAATGATTTTGTTTTTTTCTCCTTTAAGTCACGGTGCGAACATATGTTCGTGCTGTGGCTTTTTTTTTCTGTCACTCAATCTTAACCGTGGTCAAATTGCCACAATGCTATTTGTCACTCAATCTTAACCGCGGTCAAATTGTCAGATGGGAAATT
>SMFF01000162.1_pt1 | contig 11732 bp, 8 predicted proteins | sample 2456181 | NCBI WGS metagenome assembly SMFF01 (sample SAMN10132611, study PRJNA489261) | soil metagenome | isolation source: day120 antibiotic-loamy sand soil ammended with raw manure from dairy cow... | place: USA | collected 2015-04-01
ACAACGGTGGCCTTGGCGCCGTCCACCATAACCTCCGCGGCGCGTGGGCGGCTGTTGTACTGGCTTGACATGGTGAAAGCATAAGCTCCTGCCGACATAATCGCCAGCAGATCGCCGTGTTGAAGGTCAAGCTGCCGATCCTTGGCCAGCCAATCGCCGCTTTCGCATATGGGGCCGACAATATCGTAGGAAGGGGCCGGTTGCCCGCCGGAGCGAGGCGTCACAGGCTCGACGCTGTGCCAGGCGTCGTACAGAGTGGGACGGATCAGGTCATTCATGGCCGCGTCCACAATGGCAAAGTTGCGTGCCTCGGTGTGTTTCAGATATTCCACCCGTGTAAGCAATACGCCAGCGTTGCCCACCAGCGAGCGTCCCGGCTCGAGCACAATTTGAAGATGTGTCAGTTCGTGGGCTTGCAAGGCCAGGAAGACCTCGTCCAGCAGCTGTTTGGGCGTCAGGGGCGTTTCGTCGGTATAGCGTATGCCTATGCCGCCGCCCAGATCCATATGCTTTAGTTGAATGCCGTGGGCGGCCAACTGCTTGATCAGCGCGATGAGCTTGTCCAGCGCATCCAGGTAGGGACTGACTTCGGTTATTTGCGAGCCGATATGGCAATCTACACCGACGACCCGCAGGCTGGGAAACGACATGGCCCGCTGGTACACCGTCAGCGCGTTCTCTATGGCGATGCCAAACTTGTTTTCTTTCAGCCCCGTCGAAATATAAGGATGGGTGTGGGCGTCGACATCCGGGTTGACGCGTAGCGACACCGGTGCGACCTTGCCGCACTGGTCGGCCACTTCGGCCAGGCGCAGCAGCTCGGCCTCGGACTCGACGTTAAAGCACTTGACGCCCGCGTTAAGGGCGGCCTGCATTTCCCACACTTGCTTGCCCACGCCGGAGAAGACGATGCGGGAGGGATCGCCGCCTATGGCGAGCACCCGCGCCAGCTCACCGCCTGAGACGATATCGAAGCCCGAGCCCAGCTTTCTGAATTCGTCGAGGACTGCCAGATTGGAATTGGCTTTCATGCCATAGCAGATCAGCACATCGCGCCCTTCGGAAGCGATGCGGTAGGCCTCCCAGGCGTCGCGCAGGGCCTGCCGGGAATAGACGTACAGGGGCGTGCCGTGTTCCTGAGCAAGCTGCTCCAGGGCTACATCTTCGGCATGGAGAACGCCGTCTTGAAATTGAAAGTGTGGTGCAACAGTCATTGAGGGCTAGATGTCGGCGTGGCTGGGGAAGGGGCGGGTATGGATTGCGGGGGCGTGGTCAGCGACTCATCGGGGTCCGGGGGCGGAGGCATGTACAGCGGCCCCTTATACCCACAGGCTGCCAGTGTAGACAGCACCACCACCGCCCCGGCATAGCGGCGTGCACGGCGCAGGGCATCAACTAACACGGTCGCTGGCATGATGGGGACTCCGTCAAAATTCAATAAAAGAGGGTTGCGCCTGGCGCGGGGTACTGCTGCCACCTGTCAGCTGGTTAAGCAGATCGCCTATGCCGTCGATTCCGCCTCCGTCCAGCGGCACATCGTTGGGCGACGGCAGTCCGACCCGAGCAACTGCTTGCCCGGGAGGAAACTCGTCAAAGTAAAACTCGCCATTCACGACTGCCAGGCCATCCGGCATGGGGGGCGGAGGTGACTCCGCTTGGTCTTTCAGGGCGACCCGCATATAGTCGAGCCAGATGGGCAGGGCCGCGCCGCCACCCGTTTCGCCCGAGCCAAGTGAACGCGGCTGGTCGTAGCCCATCCAGGCTATGCCCACCAGCTTGGGTGTGTAGCCGGCGAACCAGGCGTCGTGCGAGTCGTTGGTCGTGCCGGTTTTGCCGCCCACATCGTTGCGCTTCAGTTCGCGATGTACGCGTGCACCCGTGCCGTATGTGGCAACGCCACGCAACATATCGTTCATGACATAAACGGTGCGCGGATCGACGGCCCGAGCGGCGGCATCGCCGGCCACCACGGGCTGGGCGCGCATGATGACTTTGCCGCTGCTGTCTGTGACATGATCGATCAGGTAGGGCGGTACGCGGTAGCCGCCATTGGCAAACACGGCGAATCCGCCAGCCAGTTGCAGCGGGGTAACGCTGCCAGCGCCAAGCGCCAGCGGCAGCACGGGCGGCTGACGCTCGCGGTCGAAGCCAAAACGTGTGATGTAGTCCTGGACGTACTTGGGCCCCACCGCTTGCATGATGCGGATCGAAACCATGTTCTTGGACTTGTACAGGCCTTGTCGCATGGTGAGCATGGGCTCGTACTTCTGGCCGTAGTTCTTGGGCGTCCAGGCCTTGGAACCGGTTTGCGCGGCCGTCAGCACAAAGGGTTCGTCCGATACTTGTGTGGCGGGTGTCAGGCCGCGCTCGAGGGCGGACGCATAAATGAAGGGCTTGAAGGCGGATCCCGGTTGACGCCAGGCCTGCGTTACGCGGTTGAAGTTGCCGTCCTCGAAGTGGAAACCGCCCACCAGAGCCCGGATGGCGCCATCCTGCGGCCGCAGGGACACCAAAGCGGCCTGTACGCTGGGTAGATTGATGAGCTCCCAGTGATCTGCAGTCTGGTGCACGTAGACCACGGAGCCGCGTTCTATGCGTACGTCGTCCTTGGCGCCTTTGACGAGGCCTCGGGCCACGACACGCAAGGCACCCTTGTCGGTGATTTCGATAATCTGTTTGGCGGTGCGGGCGACGGTTACCTTGGTGGGGCTGGCTTCCAGTACGATTCCGGTCAGCAGGTCGCCGTTGTCGGGGTGTTTTTCCTGGAGCCCGTCAAGCAAGGCGTCCAGCCTGGCAGGGTCTTGTTCGATGCCCGCAGGCAGGTCTATGGTTTCTTCGGGGCCGGTAAAGCGGGCCCGCCGCGTGTAGTCCAGGATGCCGTCCCGTATAGCTTGGTAAGCCGCTTCCTGGTCTTCCGAATGAACGGTGGTGTACACGTTGAAGCCGCGCGAATAGATGTTGTCTTGGTACACGCCATAAAGCAGTTGCCGCGCCAGCTCTGCCACATACTCGCCATGGATGGCATAGCCACCCGCTGGCGTGCCCGGTGCGGATTTCAGGACGATCTCCTGGGCCATCGCCTGCTGGTACTCGGCGTCGGTCAGGTAGCCAAGGCCATGCATGCGCCCCAACACGTAGGCCTGGCGCGATTTGGCGCGATCAAAGTTGGCGATGGGGTTGAAACGCGACGGAGCCTTCGGTATGCCGGCCAGCATGGCTGCTTCGGCCGGCGTTATATCGCTTAGCTGCTTGCCGAAATAGGTGCGCGAGGCAGCGGCAAACCCGTAGGCCCGATGGCCCAGGAAGATCTGGTTCATGTACAGATCCAGAATCTGATCCTTCGTAAGTGTGGCTTCAATCTTGAAGGTAAGCAGCAGTTCGTAAAATTTGCGGGTATAGGTTTTTTCGGAGCTGAGGTAGAAGTTGCGCGCCACCTGCATGGTAATAGTGCTGGCGCCCTGCGTCTTGGACATGTGGGTGATGTTGGCGACGACAGCCCGCGCCACGCCCGCCCAATCAATGCCGCCGTGCTGATAAAAACGGTCGTCTTCGGCTGATAAAATGGCCGACTTCATGACGTCGGGGATCTCGTTGAAGCGCAGGATGTTCCGGCGCTCTTCGCCAAATTCGCCTATGAGTACTTTGTCGGCCGTATAGATGCGCAGAGGTACGCGGGGCCGGTAATCGATCATGGCGCTCAGGTCGGGCAAGTTGGGCCACGCAAGCGCCAGGGCCAAAGAGCCCAGCAGAGCGCCGCATAGCCCCAGCCCGGCGACAAAGATCGCCGACTTGATAAAAAAACGGGCTATCCACGAACGGGACGAGCCGGTATTGTTTTTGGGGGAATCGGTAGAAGAACTCATTAGGGGCGATTTTAAGTCTAACCGCAGTCAGACTATGATTTACGCATCAGGTTTCTGTAACCATGTAATGCAGTGTAGCGGCGAGTGTTCGGGTTGCAAGTGGGATAATACACAAATGAATGACTCTTTACCTTTGGAGCCCGCCGCCGAAGATGCGGGCCGCCATGGCCATCAAGAGCCGGAAGGCGCTACCTTACCGCACGATCTGCCCGTATTTCTGGTGGGCATGATGGGTGCCGGAAAGACTACCATAGGACGCAGCCTTGCCCGGCTGCTGGGGCGCGAATTCGTCGATCTGGATCATGAGCTGGAAGCGCGTTGCGGCGTGCGCGTGGCCTTGATTTTTGAAATTGAAGGCGAAGATGGTTTCCGTAAACGTGAGACCGCTCTTCTTGATGAATGTTCGCAACGTAGCGGCATTGTACTGGCGACCGGCGGCGGAGCGATACTCGCCCCGGAAAACCGGCGTTTTTTAAAGGATAGGGGTGTGGTCGTGTACTTGCGCGCCAGCCCTCAAGAGCTCTATAGGCGTGTTGCGCGCGACCGCAATCGACCCCTGTTGCAGACGCCCGATCCGCAAGCTCGGCTTCAAGCCCTGCTGGCCGAGCGTGAGCCGCTGTACGAAAGCGTGGCCAGCTTCATCTTCGAAACAGGAACCATGCCGGTTCCGCAGGTGTTGCGCACGCTTGTTCCCTTATTGCAACAACACGAGGTGCAGTCATGACCACAGTGCAAGTCAGTACGCCGGGCGGCGCCTATCCGATACACGTAGGCGCGGGACGCCTGGATCGTCTGGCCGAGAGCATACCCGCCGACGCCACGGCGATCGCGGTGGTGACCAACCCCAAGGTGGCTGCGCTGTATGGCGACCGTGTGCGGGACGCGCTGGCTGCCACCGGCAAGCAAGTGTTCTTCATCGAGCTGCCCGATGGCGAAGCCTTCAAAGACTGGCAAACCCTTAATCTTATTTTTGACGCTCTGCTGCAGAACCGGCTGGACCGCAAGGCCGTATTAGTTGCACTGGGCGGCGGCGTCATCGGCGATATGTGCGGCTTTGCGGCTGCCAGCTACATGCGCGGCATTCGCTTTGTGCAAGTGCCCACGACCTTGCTGGCGCAGGTGGACTCGTCAGTGGGCGGCAAGACCGCCATCAACCATCCCCTGGGCAAGAACATGATAGGTGCGTTCTATCAGCCCATAGCGGTTGAAATCGATACCGATGTGCTCACCACGCTTCCGGCTCGCGAGATCTCCGCGGGGCTGGCAGAGGTCATCAAATACGGGATGATCATCGACGCAAAGTTTTTCGACTGGTGCGTCGCCAACGTGGCTGGGCTGCGTACGCTAGAGCCGCAGGCCATCACCTACGCCATCCAGCGCTCCTGCGAACTGAAGGCGCAGGTGGTCTCGCAGGATGAACGCGAGAGCGGCTTGCGCGCCATTCTTAACTTCGGGCACACCTTTGGGCACGCCATTGAATCAGGGTTGGGCTATGGCGAGTGGCTGCATGGCGAAGCTGTCGGTTGCGGCATGGTGCAAGCGGCACAGCTTTCGGCGCTGACGCAAGGCCTGTCGCTGCAAAGCGTGCGGCGCATCCGCACGCTGGTGCAAGAAATAGGCTGCCCCGTAAATCCGCCAGAGCTGGGCACCGAGCGCTGGATAGAGCTGATGCAAGTGGACAAGAAGACCGAGGGGGGTCAACTGCGTTTTGTGCTGCTGCCCGAGATAGGCCAGGCTTGCGTCGGGGTCGTGCCGCAGGAGGCGTTGAGCAAGGTGTTGGAGCCCGACACGGCGTCGGCGACGGCCTGAGCGCGATCATGTCAGTCCTGGCCCCCTACGCTTGTGATCCGACGCGGTCCCGCGGCCGCCAGCACGCTGAATCGCCGCCCACCGGACGCAATCAGTTTCAGCGCGACCGCGACCGCATCATTCATAGCAATGCGTTTCGTTTGCTCGAGTACAAGACTCAGGTGTTCATCAATCACGAGGGAGACCTGTTTCGTACGCGCTTGACGCACAGCATAGAGGTCGCCCAAATTGCCCGCAGCCTGGCGCGCAATTTGGGCTTGCACGAAGACCTGACCGAGGCGATCTCTTTGGCGCACGACCTAGGCCATACTCCTTTCGGGCACGCCGGCCAGGATGAGCTTAACGCCTGCATGCGCGAGCTGACACCGCAGGCGGGCGGCTTCGAACATAACTTGCAAAGCCTGCGCGTCGTGGACGAGCTCGAAGAGCGTTACGCCGCCTTTAACGGCTTGAACCTGTGCTTTGAAACTCGTGAAGGCATACTGAAGCACTGTTCGGTCAAGCATGCGCGCCTGCTGGGCGATGTGGGCGAACGGTTCCTGAAGCGGGCACAGCCTTCGCTGGAGGCGCAGATTGCCAATCTTGCTGACGAGATCGCCTATAACAATCACGATATCGATGACGGCCTTCGTTCCGGCCTGATCACGGTCGAGCAACTGCAGACACTGGAAATATTCGCCAGTCACCGAGCGCAAGTAGAGCGCTTATATCCGCAACTGGAAAAGCGCCGGCTGGTGGCCGAGATCATACGCGCCATGATCAATACCCTGGTCATAGACCTGACCGAAACGACGCTGGCCAATATACGCAGGCATGGCCCCGCTTCAGTGGACGAGGTGCGCGCCGCACCGCCGCTGGCTGCGTTTTCTGATGCCATGCGCGCGCAGGCCGATGCCTTGAAGGCATTTTTGCTCGAGAATCTATACCGCCATTATCGCGTCATGCGCATGACGACCAAGGCCAGGGCGATCGTTCGCGATCTTTTCCGCGCCTTTCTGCAAGAGCCGCGCTTGCTGGCTGATGAGTACCGGCGCAGCGACGATACGGCGCAGGCCCGTGCCATTGCCGACTACATCGCGGGCATGACCGACCGCTATGCCATCCGCGAGCACGGTCATCTGTTCCGCATGGACTGAACGGACCGGGCGCCGACCGCGCCTACGCTTGCAACAGCGGCTTCAGATAGCTACCGGTGTGGCTTGCAGAGGCGGCGGCAATATCTTCAGGCGTACCCTGAGCCACGATGCGACCGCCACCGTTACCGCCTTCCGGTCCCATGTCGATGACCCAGTCGGCAGTCTTGATGACATCCAGATTGTGCTCGATGACCACCACGGTGTTGCCACCTTCCACCAGCTTGCGCAAGACCTCAAGCAGTAAAGCGATGTCCTGGAAGTGCAGCCCGGTCGTGGGCTCGTCCAGAATGTAAAGCGTGCGGCCAGTGCTGCGTTTGGACAATTCAAGGGACAGCTTGACCCGCTGGGCTTCGCCGCCCGATAGCGTGGTCGCGCTTTGGCCCAGCCGTAGATACGACAGGCCCACGTCCATCAAGGTATGCAGCTTGCGCGACACCGTGGGCACGGCGTCGAAGTAATCAAGCGCCTGCTCGACCGTCAGGTCCAGGACTTCGCTGACGTTGCGCCCGCGATAGCGGATATCCAGCGTTTCGCGGTTGTAGCGCTTGCCTTCGCAGACATCACAAGGCACGTACATATCGGGCAGAAAATGCATCTCCACCTTGACTACGCCGTCACCCTGGCAGGCCTCGCAGCGGCCGCCCTTGACGTTGAAGGAGAACCGGCCTGGGTCGTAGCCTCGTGTACGGGATTCAGGCACGCCGGCGAAAAGCTCGCGTATGGGGGTGAACATTCCGGTATAGGTCGCCGGATTGCTGCGCGGCGTACGGCCGATGGGACTTTGATCGACATTGATGATCTTGTCGAAATGACTCAGACCTTCCAGGCTATCGTAGGGGGCGGGTTCGGTCTGGGCGCGATGCAACTGCTGCGCAACAGCGGTAGCGAGGGTGTCGTTGATCAGTGTGGACTTGCCCGACCCCGATACGCCGGTAATGCACACCAGCCGGCCTGCCGGTATGGCCAGATCGACCGATTTGAGGTTATTGCCGCGACAGCCGTTCAGTTTGAGCCACTGCAGCTCATCGCTGACGGGTCGGCGCGCGGGTATGGCGATGGAGCGCACCCCGCTAAGGTATTGCCCGGTCAGTGAATCGGGGTTGGCCATCAAGGCCTCGGGCGTGCCTTGTGCGACGATGCGTCCGCCATGCTCGCCGGCTCCGGGGCCCATGTCCAGCACAAAATCGGCCGACCGTATCATGTCTTCGTCATGCTCGACCACAATCACGCTGTTGCCCAGGTCGCGCAGATGTTGCAGCGTGAGAATAAGCCTGTCGTTATCGCGCTGGTGCAGGCCGATGGAAGGTTCGTCCAGCACATACATCACCCCGGTAAGACCGGACCCGATCTGGCTGGCCAGCCTTATGCGCTGTGCCTCGCCACCGGAAATGGTGTCGGCGCTGCGATCCAGCGACAGATAGTTCAGTCCCACGTTGTTCAGGAACTGCAGCCGCGCTTCGATTTCGCGCACGATGCGCTCGGCGATGTCTTTCTTGGCGCCGGTAAGTTCCAGGGCCTGGAACCAGGCCAGGCAGGCCGACAAGGACAGCGCTTCCACTTCGTAGATTGCGCGGCCACGGCGCTGGCTTTCGCCCGGTTCGTCGCCGATCAACACATGGCGAGCCTCGGCCCGCAAGCGGGAGCCGTCGCATTCCGGACAGGTCTTGCTCTGGCGGTACTTGCCCAGTTCTTCACGCACGGCACTGGAGTCGGTTTCGCGCCAGCGACGCTCCAGGTTGGGAATAATGCCTTCGAAAGGATGCTTCTTGACGGTGGTGCGCCCTTTTTCGTTGAGATACAGAAACGAGATTTCTTCCGTATCGGACCCGTAGAGCACGCGCTGCCGGATTTCGGGCGCAAGGTCCTCGAAAGGGGTCTCGATGTCGAAATCGTAATGAGCGGCCAGGCTGGTCAGCAAGGTATGCGTGAAGGCATTGCGCCTGTCCCAGCCATTGACCGCACCGCTGGCCAGGCTAAGGCTGGGGAAGGCCACCACGCGTTTCGGATCGAAAACGTCCACGCAACCCAGGCCGTCGCACACCGGGCAGGCGCCCACCGGGTTGTTGAAGCTGAATAAGCGCGGCTCGAGCTCGGTCAGGCTGTGGTGGCACACCGGACAGGCATAGCGGCTGGAAAACGCGTGCTCTTCGTCGGTGTCCATATTAAGGGCGATGACGCGGCCGTCGGCCAGAGTCAGGGCCGTCTCGAAGCTTTCCGCCAGCCGCTGCTGGCTTTCCGGTTTGACGCGCAGGCGATCGACCACCACATCGAAATCATGCTTGCCGGTTTTCTTCAGCGGGCTCAGTTCATCGATGGCCACCATTTCGCCATTGACCCGCAGCCGCACAAAGCCCTGGGCTTGCAAGCTGGCGCACTCATCCTCAAAGCTGCCCTTGCGCGAGCGAGCCAGCGGTGCCAGGATGGCCAGCCGGGTGTCGGCGGGCCAACTGAGAACTTTATCGACCATCTGGCTTACGCTCTGCGCCTGCAAAGGCAGGCCGTGCTCTGGGCAATAAGGCGTACCGACGCGTGCGTACAGCAGCCGCAAGTAGTCGTGTATTTCTGTGATGGTGCCTACTGTAGAGCGCGGGTTGTGGCCGGCCGACTTCTGCTCGATGGAAATAGCGGGAGACAGACCCTCGATCAGATCGACATCGGGTTTGTCCATCAGTTGCAAGAACTGGCGGGCATACGCCGACAGGCTTTCAACGTAGCGGCGCTGGCCTTCAGCGTACAGGGTGTCGAAGGCCAGCGACGATTTGCCCGAGCCCGACAGACCGGTTACCACCACCATCTTGTGGCGTGGCAGGTCGACAGAAATATTCTTCAGATTGTGCGTTCGGGCGCCGCGGATGCGTATCGCTTCCATAAGCTTAGAGTTCAGACCTTTCAGAGGCTAACTTGTTACTATAACGCGCTGCCTCTTTCGATGCGCTGGGCTGCCTGTGTGCCGACAAGGCGCTGCGCCGCGCAGCAGGCCCATTTACTATCGAGTTTCTATGAATGCCCCTACCCGAACCCGGCTCAAGCTGACGCCAACGGAACGCCGCGCCAGCGTGACGCTGGCCTTGCTTTTCGCCTCGCGCATGCTGGGTCTGTTCCTGTTGACCCCGATTTTCGCCGTCGCTGCGCTGAGCATACCGGGCGGGAATGACGCGGCCCGCGTCGGCTTTGCCCTGGGCGCCTACGGCCTCACCCAGGCGTTCATGCAGATTCCGCTGGGTATGGCCTCGGATCGCTACGGGCGTCGCCCTGTGATCGTATTTGGCATGCTGCTGTTCATTGCGGGCGGTGTGATGTGCGCGCTTGCCTCGGATATCAACTGGATTATTGCAGGCCGGATCATCCAGGGGTTGGGCGCGGTTTCGGCCGCCATCACCGCCTGGGTGGCGGACGCCACGCGACCCGAGGTGCGTACGCGAGCCATGGCCATGGTGGGCGGGTCCATCGGTATTTCTTTCGCTGCGTCCCTGGTGCTGTCGCCCATGTTGGTCGGCGAGTTTGGCTTGTCCGGTTTGTTCTGGGCGATCAGCCTGTTGGGCTTTGTATGCCTGCTGATTGCCTGCTTTGTCGTACCCACGGTGCCCCAAGCCAAACTGCCCATCGTGCAGGCGCGTCCGCGCGACGTGCTGGGGCATGTGGACTTGCTGCGCCTGAATTTCGGTGTGTTTTGCCTGCACTTCATCCTGATGGCGTTGTTCATCGTGGCGCCCGGCCTGCTGGCGACCTTGGGCGGTTACTCGTCGTCCAATCTGTGGGAGGTGTATCTTCCCGTCATCTTGCTGTCTTTCGTCCTGATGGTGCCGGCCGTCTTTTATACCGAAACGCGACGCGCCCATAAAATCGCGCTGGAAGTCGCCGTGGCCGGACTGGTGGTGGTGCTGGCCCTGATGCCGCTGGCACGCCACAGCTTTCTGGGCACCGTCATCCTGCTGATTGGCTTTTTCATTGCATTCAATATTCTGGAGGCCTTGCAGCCATCTCTGGTGTCGCGCGTGGCGCCCGCCGAGTACAAGGGCCTAGCCCTGGGTTTCTACAACACTGCGCAATCGCTGGGCGTTTTCATGGGGGGCGTTACCGGCGGTTTGCTGGCTTCGGCCCAACGTCCCGCCGCGGTATTTCTGGTTTCGTCGGCGCTGGCTTTCGTGTGGTTCCTGATCGCGCGTGGGTCCAAGCCGTTGGCGTAGGTGGATCAATTTGCTTCAGCGTGCTTCTACTGGAAGACTGGTAGCGGGCTTGCTTATCGTCGATAATGACGTCAATGCAAACATTAAGGTAAGGGTATTGTCATGGCCTCAGTAAACAAAGTCATTCTCATCGGCAACCTCGGGCGAGATCCCGAAGTGCGCTACAGCCCCGACGGTGCCGCCATCTGCAACATTTCCATCGCCACCACGTCGCAATGGAAAGACAAGACCACGGGCGAAAAACGCGAAGAAACCGAATGGCACCGCGTGGTGTTCTATAACCGCCTGGCCGAAATCGCCGGCGAATACCTCAAGAAAGGCCGTGCCGTCTATGTGGAAGGCCGTCTAAAGACACGCAAATGGCAAGACAAAGACACCGGCGCTGATCGCTACAGCACCGATATCGTGGCCGACCAAATGCAGATGCTGGGTGGTCGCGACGGCGACTCGGGCGGTGGTGGTGGTGGCGGTGACTACAACCAGGCTCCCGCCGGGCAGCAGCAACAACGTGCGCAGCGCCCTGCGCAGGGTCGTCCTGCCGCGCCTGCGGCATCGCCGGCAGCCAATCTGGCTGATATGGACGACGATATCCCCTTCTAAGCAACGCTCACTGCGCTACCGCTATGCGGGCCTACCGCGGCCGCGTAGTCGTCGATATCGCGGGCGCTCAGGCGTAATTGCCCGGGAATCGCCCTCGGCGTTGTCGGTGCTTAACGAAGCTTGGTCAGCGCAGAGGC
>SMFF01000366.1_pt1 | contig 11702 bp, 12 predicted proteins | sample 2456181 | NCBI WGS metagenome assembly SMFF01 (sample SAMN10132611, study PRJNA489261) | soil metagenome | isolation source: day120 antibiotic-loamy sand soil ammended with raw manure from dairy cow... | place: USA | collected 2015-04-01
GGCAGGACCGACTCCGCGACCGGCGAGATAGGCTTCGCGCGCGGCAAGTCCATGATCCACGACGAGCCGTCCGCCCACAGGTACGACATGGCTTGCACCGTCGCGTCCCTCCAGCATGAGCGTGCCGCTCCCGGCGATGTTCGACATTCGCACGCCCTCGAGAGTCGCGAGCTCGCTGGGAGTCGTTGGGCAACCGTGATGAGTGATATAACTGGGCGAGGCGACCAGGATGCGCCGGCTCATGCCGAGCGCGCGCAGCTTCATGGAGCTATTCGCGACCGGGCCAAGACGGATCGCGACGTCAACTCCTTCCCGAACGAGGTCGATACGCTCGTCTGTTAGACCAAGCTCGATATTGATTTCAGGGTATTGGTCCTGAAAAACGAAGATCAATCGACTGACATGCCGGATGCCGAGAGCGACCGTGCAAGAAAGGCGGACCGTGCCCGAGGACGCGCCGCGCGCGCTTCGCGCCTCGTCGCCGGCCTGCTCTACGAGGCGAAGAATCTGAAGAGCGTGGGTATAAAAGCGGCTGCCTTCCTCGGTGAGCATTACCCGTCGCGTAGTCCGGCTGAGCAATGCGACGCCCAGCGCCTCTTCAAGCTCGCGTAGGCGCCGCGTAACGGTGGATTGGCCGCAATTGGTCTCCCGGGCGACAGCCGAAAGATTTCTCCGTTCCGCTACACGAACGAATGTGCGGATGCGGTCGAGCGTGATATCTGATTTATCCATTTTTCGGCATAATTATATTCATATCCGGTGTATTCCGCATCAACAAATCGATGCTTAGTTTGGAGAGATCCCTCTCAGGCAATCAGGTGTCGTCGTGAAAGTGCTCCTCGTTTTTGCTCATCCCGATCCTCGCTCCCTGAACGCTGCATTGCGCGATACGGCGCTTGAGGAACTCAAAACGCAAGGACACGACGTTCAAGTTTCGGATCTGTATGCAATGAGCTGGAAGGCTGCGATTGATCGCGCCGACTTCCCCGCGTTGAATGCCGACGCGCGGCTAAGAGTGGCGGCGATATCCGGGGAAGGCTTCGCGAACGGGTGGTTGAGCGAAGACGTCAAGGTTGAGCAGGAAAAATTGCTCTGGGCCGACGCCCTGATCCTTCAATTTCCGCTCTGGTGGTTCTCAATGCCTGCGATCCTCAAGGGCTGGATTGATCGCGTCTATTCCCATGGCTTCGCGTATGGCGTCGGCGATCACAACGACACGCACTGGGGGGACCGTTACGGAGAGGGCACGTTCGCCGGCAAGCGTGCAATGCTGATCGTGACGGCAGGTGGCTGGGAAGAACATTATTCGCCCCGCGGAATCAACGGTCCGATCGATGATTTGTTGTTCCCGATCAATCACGGTATCCTGCATTACCCCGGCTATGACGTGCTGCCGGCCTTCGTGACCTATCGGGTCGATCGACTCGATTCCACGCGGTTCGAGCAGACGGCTGAACGCCTGCGTGAAAGGATGCGCACCCTGGAAAACGCCGCACCGATACCATTCCGTCGCCAGAACGGCGGTGAATATTCGATCCCGCATCTTGAGCTTCACCCTCAATTTGGGGCCGTGGGAGTTTCGGGCTTTTCGCTACATTTGACATCAGCGGCGTAACGATGCGGCAATAGTGATCTAGCCATAGTTTGTCGCCAGAGCAGGGTTCTGTGTTAATCGATCATCCTTGGGAGTTCCGCCACCAGCGCATCGATCGTGATGCGAAGCCGAAGAGGCATGTAAGGCGTTTGCAGCCATAGGGCATAGCTATCCAAGACAAGGCTTGGCTGATTGGCAAGGATGCGCACCAACGCACCAGAATGAACCCGATCGCGGATCAGCCAGCAGGGAAGCCAGGCGATGCCCATACCGGCAGCAGCCGCATCCGCTATCGCCTCGAGATCGTCAAAGCGCAGCCGGTTCTTCGGTGTGATTTCGAGTGGTGCATCATTCTCTGACGGGAACAGCCACGGGCGGGGGTGGCCTGATCGGCTGTAATTGATGGCGTGGTGAAATTGTAGATCGTTGATGCTCTCCGGAGTGCCATGGTCGCGAAGATAGTGCGGAGACGCACAGACCGTCATATGCTGATGAGCGATGCGGCGAGTTACGAGCCCCACCCCGGCCGCATTTGATCCGTTGCGCACAGCAAGATCGAAACCATCTTCGAGCAAATCAACTGGGTGATCGCTGAAGGACAGGTCCAGTTCCATCTCAGGGTAGTGCGACGCAAGCTTCAGCAATATGGGAGCAACGCAGCGACGGCCGAACAGGACGGGCATGCTGACCCGAAGGGGGCCGCGAGGCATACGGAGCATTTCTCCCGCCAACGCGTCTGCGGCTTCTGCCTCAGCGAGGACGAGCTTGCAGCGGTCGTAATAAGCGCGCCCTAGTTCCGTCAGGCTCTGGCGCCGTGTGGTACGGTTGATGAGAAGCGCGCCAAGGCGCTCCTCCAGGAACTTTACGTGTTTTCCGACCATCGGCGCGGAAAGACCGAACGTCTCGGCGGCGGCGGCGAATGAGCCGACTTCGGCAACTTTCGCGAAGACGGACATGCTGGTTAAGCGATCCATATTCGAAATCATCCATTTCGATTATAGCGATAGAACTATTCCTGGTCGTGCCATCCATCTAAATCACGTCCTCCCCGCGTCAAAAACGTTTCTAATCAGGGGTGACCGCGTATAAGGCGCTGATCGACACCGCCCCGATAGGCGATTTCGTCGTCACCGCTTTGCCGGGCGGGCCGTGTCTCGGATCAAAATCTGCCGCGTAATACCGCTTCGCAGCCAACGTGAGGTGAGCCCCGATCGGTTCGGGTGCATTTTGCATTACGCCGCTGCCGATTCCAGGCGTAACAGGCAAGGCGATGCAAGGAAGAAGGGATGGTTCGCTCGACGGCTACGAAGGCGATGATCGTTGCACCCAGGAGCGCGCCGGCACGTTTATCAATTTTTGCCAGCATCGCCGGCATCGCGGTGGAGGCAATCTATGATGGCGCGAATGGCTGGAACGTCCTTCATGTCCGTATGAACGATCAGCCAGATTTCCCGAGTGAGCGGCGGCTCGGCCGCGTTGGCCTCGGCAAGCCCGTTCTGGCCGTTTGCCGAGAAGTCTGGCAGCATGCCGACCCCGCCGCCTGCCAGAATGAACGCCATCTGCATTTCCAGCGTGCTGGCACGCAAGCTGATCGCGCGACCGTTGAGCAGCGCCAGAAGCCTCGCCTGTTGCGGCGCGGCATCCATGGTCTCGTCGTAGGCGACGAACTCCCACGTATCCGGGGGCGTCGCGGCGAGATAGGATGGACTCCCATAAAGACGAAACTGGCTCTCGTCGATTTTGAACGCCGTCAGGTCGCCCACAGTGGGGCGCGAAAGACGAATCGCGATATCAGCTTCACGGCGATCCAGCGAGGCTTGGCGCTTCTCACCGATGACACGCACGCGAATGCCGGGGTGACGCTTGCGAAGGCTGGCTAAGGGGCTGGCAAGCCGCGCCATAGCATAGGCTGGTGGCGCGCTGATCGTGACTTCGCCAACCAGCATCGGCTGCCGCCCGGCTTTGGCGCGCTCGACCGCGCTGGCACGTTCCTCCATCGACCTGGCGATCTCCGCGATCTTTTCGCCATCGACGGTCAGGAGGAAGCGTCTCCCTCGCCTGTCTACCAGCTTCAGCCCAGTTTCCATTTCCAGCCGGGCGACGCGCCGCGCAACCGTCGCGTGTTCAACGCCGATCAGCCGCGCCGCCCCTGAAAGCGACCCGGCGCTCGCCAGCGCCGCAAAATGCCGAAGGTTCTCCCAATTCAACACTGGGCGTTTTCTCCCATCACATGGGCAATTGTAGGGAATTTATTACCGAGGGCCAAGATTGGATATTCCTCCATCGCAAGACAGGAGGTTCAATTGGATAGAAAGGTTCAGATCGCCCAAGTCGGAGGAATCGACCGACTAGCTGTATTGCCGGACACGCCTGAGGAGCCCGGCCCGGGCCAGGTGCGGATCCGCCATGAGGCGATCGGCGTCAGTTTCATCGATATCTATCATCGGATAGGCCTCTACCCTCTTCCGCTGCCGACCACGCTCGGTGTCGAGGGCGCCGGCGTAATCGAGGCGGTCGGTTCTGACGTCACGCGCCTCTCGCCCGGCGATCGGGTGGCCTATGCCGGCGGACCCGTCGGCGCCTATGCGTCGACTCGACTGCTACCAGAGCTGCGCGCCATTGCCTTGCCTGATAATATTCCGGCGAATCTCGCCGCCGCCTCCATGCTGCGTGGCATTACCGCGCACATGCTGTTGACCCGAACCTGTTCGGTCGGGCCTGATTCGACCATTCTCGTCCATGCCGCGGCGGGCGGTACCGGCAGTATGCTGGTGCGCTGGGCGAAGCACCTGGGTGCCACGGTGATTGGTACTGTGGGATCTCCGGAAAAAGACAGCTTGGCTCGGGACGCAGGGGCCGATCATGTCATTGTCGGGCGCCGCGCCGATATCGCCGGCGAAGTGCGGAAGTTGACGACCGGCCGAGGCGTCGATGTCGCTTATGACGGCATCGGTGGCGACATGCTGGCGACGTCGCTCGCATGCGTGAAGCCGTTCGGCACCGTCGCCAGCATCGGACAGTCGGCTGGCCCTATCCCGCCGCTTGACCTCGACGAGATCGGCCCCCGCCGCGCGCTTTCGCTGGCGCGTCCCAGCTTCATGGCCTACGCAGCCGACCCGCAAGTCTATCGGGCGGCGGCGGACGCTGTTCTTGCGGTAATGGCTCTCGGCGTCGCCGGCACGGTCGGGGCCACCTACGCCCTCGAGGATGCTGCGCAAGCGCACGCGGATCTGGAGGCCGGACGCAGCACCGGAAGCATGCTTCTGGTACCACGAGGTTCATGAACATTGGACAAGCTCGTCCGGCAAATCGGAAGGCAGATAGGCCATTTATTACTTTGCCTCGCGCGCCGCTTTGCGCAGGAACGCCTCTTGACCTGACCTCTGGTGACGGTTCCAGATTGGCGTGTGCCGGCATTGCAATGTTTGAACCCCGTGAGACAGGCATTGGCTGGCATGCCGCCCCTCCGGCAGCGCTGCGGAGGTCTGTTCGGGGCGCTCGAAGCGGACCGGAATTGTTGCGGCAGAGCCGTGTTGATGCCGGCCTTGCGGGCCAGAGTCTCATTCCGGTGGCGCCCGCGTCGCCTTCGAATAGGGTTTGAACTAAGTCCGATTGGGCCATAATTGGAGCTGACGACCGTTACCAAACCCGGCATTGGTTCGCCTGGGATCGTATCATTCGAGCGCCTGCTTTGCAGCCAAACGCCTGGCCGAAAGCGGGCAGATTCGAGAGCGGCGCGTTCACCCGGAAGGAGGGCGGCGCGTGACCATCAATCGCGACCGACTTTCGCAAGTCGTCGTCTGTCTGCGCCGTGCACCAGTTCTGCGCGAATTTGTAGAAGAAGCGCTGCGCGGGTGTCATGCCGGTGGAGTCTGCCCTGTTGATCCGCGCGCCCATGTTTGCCGCGAGCGCCTGATATGCCAAGCGCAGGCCGCCGTAATCGGCAACATTCTCATCGAACAGCAACGTTCCTGAGAGTTTGAGGCGTGGAATGGGTTCGTAGGAATCGGCCTGTCCGATGACGCACATGTCACGCTTGGCAGCCGACTCGATATCTGCATGAGACCATAATTCGGCATTCTGCCCATCTGGCCCAAACATGTGGTTCTCAGCGACGTGGACGAACTCATGGGCGAACATTGTCCCGAACGTCGCGTAATTGAGCTCTGGCGCCGCCGATTCGTCGAACCGCGGCGGCGCGAGGAAGGCGGCGGTCATAATCAGCGAGTTGGAGAAAGCGTCAGGATAGCCGTTCGGGATGACGAGTCGCGCGGCGGCCATCCCTTCGCCGACCCACGGATCGACCATCATTTCCCAATTTCTGGGCGATCTGGCCTCGCCAGCCCGGCGCCATTCCCGCTGGGTTTCGAATTTCCGAGCCGCGAGAACATTGTCCAGAAAATGATCGTGTCTGAGCGGATAATCTCCGACGGCCGGCCAATTGTCGGGAAAGCCGATTTTCAGATCAGTCCTGTCGAGCTTGGCGGCGGTGGAACGGCGCGCTTGCGGCGAAAGCCATCGATCGTCACGGATCGACCGAATAATTTCTCGTTTAATGTTTTCAGCGATGTGCCGAGCGGCGTCACGGGCCTTCCAACCCAAGATATGTTCGGCATATTGACGCGAGAATTCGACACCCATCGCCCGGATAGTCGCCTCGCGGCACCGTCCGGCCGGATCGTTCACCAACACCCGAAGATATGGCGGAATATCACCGAACGACCGACTGAATCGCACCGGGAGTTCGCCGCGCAGCGATAACAGGAACGACCATCGAAAGAAGGCGCGAAGTTCGGCGGGTGAGCGGTTGGTAAGCTGCCGATTGACTGCTTCGAGATAGGCGGGAGAGGTCACGTTGATGGGCCGAGCGGGCGGTGCGCCCACCATTGCAAAATAATGCGGCCAGTCGACCGCCGGCGCCAGCGCTTCGAGCTGCGTGAGCGTCCGTGGATTTTCCGCCTTGCTCGCATCGTAGCGGTTGACGAGATGTTCGCGCAATTCGCGGGTGATTACGGCAACGCTCTTTGCATCGTGCTGCGCCTGTTGCGGTGAAAGACCGGCGAGGACAAAGGTTCGCTGAATCACAGCGGGGTCAGCCCAAAGCCTGCTGTTATGGATTTCACCGCGATAGCGCTTCCAGTCGGCTCTATCCGGGCGGCCGCTATAGGTGAAGAACGGGCCGGCGCCGATCGCGGTCATATCGCGGATGAGCGTCTGCATGTCATCCGGCGTCTTGGCCGTGTCGATGCGGGCGAGCCAGTGCTCGACCGTGAGCACGCCGGCTGGGTCGGGCGCCATACAGGATGTATAGAATGTCTCCAGCCGCCCAAGTTCGGTGTTGTCGGACGCATCCTGCGAGAATAATCGTTGCAGGTTGCGATCGAGACTGGCGTCGAACTGCCTTCCGGCCAGGCTGACGACAGGCCGCGTCGTACTGATCTTGGTTGCGGCGATGAAGCCGCCACAAGCATGGCGATAGAAGTTGTCGCACGCAGCGACAGACGGATCGATTGCCGACCGATCGATCCCTGCCATATAAGAGCCCGCGCCTATTCGGACGTCGGAAAATTCGGTTGAACTGCTGTCATCGGTGAGTGCGAGATGGGCGGTTGCCGCGCCGACGAGCGCGGCGGCCAGCACCCCGCAGCCAATGATGGACGCGCCATACTTTTTCATCGGGCATCCTCCCGGCGGGCGATGCCGGCGTCGAGTGGTATTACATCGCGCTGGACAAGCCGATTCAGAACGCCTTTGCCGAAAGCTTGACCGGGCAAAGCCGACGCACCGCCCAAGAGACACCATTCTTCACGATCAGGTATGATGACTCGCAATCTGTTACTGGGGCGTCCACCGGTCATTGGCTGATAAATGGCGAATCATTAAGATGGTACGTGCCATAACCCTGCCGGACGAGCTCGCCGTCGAATATCAGGACTTCGTTGACAAGATCGCCGCGGTGATTGCGAAAGTTGATAATGAGCGTGTCGATACCCTCATACAGCCCTACAATTACAAATTTCAGATCAGGCATTCGCCTGATGCCCTCATTCCAATATGCTCGGAGGGCGTCTCGACCGCGCAGAACACCACCCGTTTCGGGAAACAAGCGGGCGGCGACTGGCGAAGCAAACACGACATCTTTGTGGAAGTGCTTCAGGATCACCTCCACGTCGTGGGCGTTCCATGCTCTTAACCATTGCTCGCCAAACTCAATCGCGTTCATAGATTCCCTTTACCATTTGAAGGGGGTCGGTCGGCTCGCGCGCCCGCGATGTGGTGCGCTGGCAAGAGCTGCGCCCGCTTATAACAAGATCTTGCTAGATACCTCTGATGGCCATCGCGGGGTGCGCGGGCTCATGCACGACCTGTTCCCGCTCTCGTCCAATCCATGCGATCGTTTGTCTCCGCATGAATCCCGGGACTTGTGCGCCGGTAAGATCGTCGCGTGTTCGACGACCGTGTCTGAATTGCCACTGAGCGCCGCGTTCGCAAAATCATCGATAGGACCTGCCATCGACTCGATAGTGTCTCCAAATTTGGCCATTGCTCCACCGCTATAATGCTGATGAGAAAAAATTCGGCACTAATGCGGTTGGCAGGGATAAGTTCCTCGCCCGGCAAACGTCAAAGTTGAATTATTCAGGGTACGATGAAATAAATTCAGCATGATTCTGATTTGTCGCCTCTTTCATGCGGGCGGCGGCTCGAAGTCCACGTCAGATCGACGCGACCAAGGCAGATCGCGAGGGTAGTGGGTTCGATCTACCGCGCCCGTGATTGCTCGAGTGCCCGCCCGCAACTTGCGCTTGTTCGCAAGGGGCTCGGCCTGGCCTTATTCCAAAGAGGCTAATTCCCGCGTAATGCCGAAGGCGTAAAGGAATACGGCTATTGGATGCTCCCGCATGCCTCGACGCGATAATGTTGCGCTCGCCTTACCTTGGCTCGCTTGCAAGAGCCGCTGACTATGATGCGCGCGACCCTTTATCCGAGACGAAAGAAATAATACAGGGTCAGGCAATGCGTTCGTTGCGGCGCAGTTTCGCGATACTGCCGGCGCCGCGCAAGCCTTTCGGCACGATCCTGATTTGCGAAGGCTGTCGCCGGACATCCGGTCGAGGCCCTTCGACCTCCCGGGCCCCTTTTTAGCGCTTGAGGATCTGGTCTCATCTTGGTTCTTTGTCGGTACGACGAGAGCTACATCCTCCCGAGTCACGACCTCAAGACTAGGGCCAAGATGCCGACGGCAACAACGTGCCTTCCGACCACCAGCGCCGAAAGGCGGAATGTCTCTGCGGCGGCTGCAAATGGGGCGGCCCTGCGCCATTCGCGAAATCGAATACCCGAGCTGGCAATCCGTATTCGAAACCATTCTTTTTGATTGTCAGGATCAAACGCCCATTTATCCCGCTGCCCGCATAGATCACACGGGCGGCCATCAAAACGCTTTAATCAGGAGCCGGCTGTGGCACGTGTGGTTCGATTTCACGAGGTCGGAGATCCGGAAGTTCTGCGGATCGAAGATATCGATATTCCACCGCCTGGCCCCGGCGAAGTGCAGATACGGGTTGGCGCGCTGGGTCTCAACCGCGCGGAAGCTATGTTTCGGCGCGGCGTCTATGTCGTTGAGCCGCAATTTCCGGAGCGCCTCGGCTATGAAGCAGCGGGTGTGGTCGAAGCAGTTGGCCCGAACGTAAGGAATGTCGCGCCTGGGGATGTGGTCAGCGCAATCCCTGCGCTTTCGATGCCGCGCTGGCCCGCCTACGGCGAACTCGCGACATTTTCAGCCGAGCTCGTGGTCAAGCATCCTTCCTCATTGTCGTTGAGCGAGGCCGCAGCCACGTGGATGCAATATATCACTGCCTATGGCGCGCTGATCGACGTCGCAAAACTGGGAAAAGGCGATTTCGTCGTCATCACCGCCGCATCGAGCAGTGTCGGCATAGCCGCCATACAGATCGCCAATATGGTCGGCGCGATTCCGATTGCCACGACGCGAACCCATGCCAAGAAGCAAGCACTGTTCGATGTCGGCGCGGCGCATGTCATCGCAACCGAGGAAGAGGATCTTGTGTCCCGCTTGCGTGCGATCAGCGGTAACGTCGGTGCGCGGGTTGTATTCGATGCGGTCGCAGGCGATATGATCGAAGAGTTGGTTTCGGCTACCTCAAACAACGGCATTCTGATCGTGTACGGAATGCTGAGCGGTCAACTCACGCCATTTCCCTTGTTCAGGGCGCTGACGGGAAGCATCACGGTTCGCGGTTTCATATACAGTGAAATTGTAGCCGACCCGAAGAGGCTGGCTGCTGCCAAAAATTTCATTATTGACGGACTAACCTCGAATGCTCTGAGACCGGTCATCGGCAAGACATTTCCCTTCGAACAGATTGTTGATGCCCATCGTTATCTCGAATCGAACGAGCAATTTGGCAAGATCGTTGTGACACTTTGAGAATGCAACCAACTCGCCGCGACCGATGCGATGTCGGACTGAATAGCTTCGTGTCGTCCGGAAAAGAGATAAGTCGATGCCAAGTATACAAACGGCAAGTAGTCGAAGAGTGAAGGGAAAATGTTTATGCGGGGCCATTCATTATTCAGTAGCGGACGAATTCGTCTACGCGCTTAATTGCCATTGCTCGAACTGTCGGCGATCGACCGGATCGGCATTCAAGCCTTTCGCCGGTATTGCGCGAGGCAAGCTGAGCGTTATTGAGGGCGCGGATGAGCTCGCGATTTTTGGCGGCGATAATACCCACGACGCACATTGCAGAATATGTGGTTCTCTCCTCTATTCGGTTGTTCGCGACGGTGCCTTCGTTCATGTCACGATGGGAACGATGGTCGACGATCCAAGCATCCGCCCCAGAGGACATATTTTTGTAGGTTCCAAGGCGCGGTGGTATACAATTACCGACGATCTTCCACAATATGATGAGCATGAGGTAGTCGTGCGCATCTAGAGTCTGAATGGGATTACGTTGCCGTTTATCCGGCCTCGATAACCAGTTCCGGCATTTTTGATGTGGTGAGGAGGAATCCGCCTGATCGTTCCCAACGACGTGACGGATGCGGGGCAGTCATGAGTCGGTTTGGCAAAAGGAAACAATCGTGGGAGAGCAGAACGAACATGCGGTCATCATTGGCGGCTCTTCGGGTATCGGCCTTGCCAGTGCCCGGCGGCTTCTCGACACTGGCATGGAGGTCACCATAACCGGCCGTAATCGGGCGAAGCTCGAGCAAGCTCGCCGCGATCTCACTGGCGACGTATCGATCGCCGCCTTCGACGGTTCCAGACCCGACGAGGTCGGCGCCTTTTTCGCGGCGTGCGGGCGGTTCGACCACCTCGTATTGTGCCTCAGTGGTGGCAAAGGTCTTGGCCCGTTCTCCGCCCTCGATCTGAAAGAGGTGCGCAGCGGCGTCGACGAAAAAGTTTGGCCTCAACTTTCGTGTGCGCAGGCAGCCTTGGCGACCATTCGTGAGGACGGTTCGGTCACGTTTGTCTCGGCCGTCTCCGCCCAGCTTGCCACGCCCGGTCTTGCCGGTGTCGCCGCGATCAATGGTATGCTGCTGACGGTCGTCCCGGTCCTCGCAGTCGAATTGAAGCCTTTGCGGATCAACGCAGTCGCACCGGGAGTTATCGACACACCGTGGTGGGACTTTCTTCCAAAAGAGCAACGGGAAGTGGTTTTCGCCGACTATGCTCGCAGGACACCTGCAGGTCGCGTCGGCCAACCCGACGACGTCGCTCAATCGATCGCCTTTCTGGTGTCCAACAGCTTCGTCACAGGGCAGATACTGACCATCGACGGCGGCCTTCGGTTGGCGGCCTGAACAAATTGCTAGCCAGTCTTTTCGTTCGCGACTTCACGGTCTTTTCCTCATCTGCCGTCGCGACATCGGCCAGCCACGGGGTATTACGGTTGCTTCCTCCGCTGGGAGGCCGTCAATTAGGGTCCGGACCCATAAAGGATCGAATAAATTGAGTTCTCGGATTTTATTTGCCGGAGCTACCGGTGCGATCGGCAAACGGCTGACGCCGCTCCTGCTCGAGGCGGGACACACGGTCGTCGGCTTGACGCGTTCGCCAAAAAGAGCCGAAGAGTTG
>SMFF01000204.1_pt1 | contig 11677 bp, 12 predicted proteins | sample 2456181 | NCBI WGS metagenome assembly SMFF01 (sample SAMN10132611, study PRJNA489261) | soil metagenome | isolation source: day120 antibiotic-loamy sand soil ammended with raw manure from dairy cow... | place: USA | collected 2015-04-01
GCAACGGAAAGAACCGTCGCAAGACCCTTGTTCAATAGCGAGGGCGGCATATGTGGGTGGATTCGGGCTCTTTCCATCATAGAGGTCCCGCGACTGCCTTGTAAACGCGCGAGGATGCCTTGACCCCGCCGCTTCCCGTCCTTATCATTTCCAAAGGCTCTGGCGGGAATTCCCAATAGATTCGAGGATTTGGAAGCACTGTAGCTTTGTTCAAGGGCTGTCCCCTGCGGGGCGCGTGATGCTCGGCAGAAATTCGAACCGATACGTCCATTCCGGGGTCCGTTTCGGTCTCCATGCGCAAGCCCTCCCCTCTCACGGGGGATGAGGGAAGCCTGCGGAGGCATGACTTCGGTCCCCACCTGGCTTTTGAGGGTTCAATGGACGCCGGGCACACGGCCATGCTGCGGGGGGCTTTTTCTTTGGAGCGGCGTCGGTGAGCGAGACGGTGGTGGAAGAGGCGGCGGCGAGGAAGCAGACCCTACGCGAGGAGCTCACGGCGCGCCGGAAGGCGATGACGCTGCGGTCGAGAGTTCCGCCCGTGACGTGATCGGAGATCCGCACGTCGAATCGCTCGGCGAGGGATGCTGCATGCCGGGCGAGCTCCGGAGTCATGGCGCCTGAGCGAATCCAGTGTTCACCGGACTCGACGGCCAATGCGACCGTGAAGAGCGAATCCTCGACCGGTCTGGCGTAGCGGGTGAGGAGCGTGTCGACATCTGCGTGGTGCGTCTCGATGTCGCCGGTCCGCACTGTCGCGCGGAGCTCTTTGCCGAACACCTGCCGGATGCCCGTGGCGGTGGATGCCTCGGCGAGCGCCGTCACGGTGCTCAGATCCGTCTCCGACACGGAGTGGTTGAAGAAGGTGGTGGTGCCGGAGCTCAGCATCTCTGCCGCGGCCAGTCGCATCGAGACGACGAGGTCATCCGGCTGCAGGGCTGCGGCGGCTGGGTTCATGACCCGCTCCACCCAGTCCTCGAGATAGAGCCCCTCGGACATCCCCTTCAACAACGCGTACCAGTGGTGCTGGTGCGCGTTGATGAGGCCGGGCACGACCAGACAGCCGGTCGCGTCTTCGACGTGGTTGACCTCCGAGGCAGTCGGTGCCTCCGAGATCGGCCCGAGCGCCGCGATCCGGTCGTCGTCGACCAGCACGAAGGCATCATCGAGGAGGGCGTGCCCCGCATCCATGCGGAGCACGGCCCCTCCTCGAATCAGTGTCTTCACGCGGTGGCGGCCTCGCGCTCGAAGTGCTTCGGCCCCTGCATGAATCGCTCGATCCACCAGCTGAAGAAGACGTACCGCAGCACCTCTTCCCGTTGATCTGCGTGATCCGGAACTGCGAGGGATCGCGCTGCGTCGAGAGCTTGCGCATCTCGCCGCGGGCGTCCTGCTCCTCGAGCTCACCCGGCTCCGACTCGAACACCTGCAGCAGCAGGGGCTTCAACTCGAAGTTGCTCGTCGCCATCACGTCGGCGCCGCAGACATTCGCCACGGCCAGCACGTCGATCAGCGCCATGATCTCGACGTAGTCGCCCTTCTTCGCGAGGTTCGAGCCGATGAACGGATTGCCGCTCGGATCGATCCCCGTGTTCATGAAGAAGTTGAACGAGTCGTGCACATCGTCGGGGGTGAGCCCGAACTCGCGCTGCGCCTCTGCCTGGATGTCGTGACAGTTGGTGTGTGTCGGGAGCCCGTACTGGTAGTCGAACAGGAAGGCGCTGCACCGGCCATACAGGATGTCGTTGCTGTGCACCGTGTCGGACACCACGACGGCGAGCGGACGATCGCGTGGCGGGGCCGACCATAGGAAGGCACCTTCGCTCGGTCGCAGCCCGTGCATGTGCCGCGTGCGCGCCGTGTGGAAGTGCTCCTTGTAGTCATGCAGGTTGAACATGTTGAAGTCGGCGCACTGGCCTCCCTCGATCTGCTCGATCCGCAGGATCTGACCGCGAAGCAGTTCGATCCCCTTGCCCGTTCCCGGCTCGATGACGACCTCGGATATCAGCTTCCTGGCCATGTCAGCCCTCCTTCCCGAAGTGGGCGGCGTGGTACTCCTCGAGCGCGCGCACGATGAGCTCGCCGCGCCCGGCAGCGTTCTGCTCCTGCACCGTGCGATCCAGCAGTTCGCGCTGCTGCTGATTGAGTCGGAGTGCGATCTCGGTCTCTGTCATCACTCGTGTTCCTCTCGTTCTCGTGAGGTCAGGCCGCCGGCTTGTAGTCCTTGGGCGAGCGGATGTCGTCGATGTTCACGTCCTTGATCGTGTCCGGGGTGATCGAGACGAGCGGCACGTCGACGTCGGTGACCGAGGGCGCGTTGCCCTCGTGGATGGCGATGGCGAGCTTGACCGCTTCGCGACCGATGAGCACCGGCTGCAGGGCGACGACGTACTGGATGCACCCCTTGGTCATGAGGTCCTCTGCCTGCTCGCCGAACACGGCGGTCAGCACCTGCGTCTTCCCGCAGCGGTCCGCGGCTTGCACCGCCTGCGCGGCTCCGACGCCGACGGTGTCATCGGCCCCGTAGAGGAGGTCGAGCTCAGGGAAGCGCTGCAGGATGTCGGTCGCACCGGCGAGGCCGAGGGCGACATCCGGGTTCGTGGCCTGCTCGGCGACGATGTCGATGCCGGCGGACGCGATGTCCTCCTTGAAGCACCGCAGACGCTCGCTCGACCAGAAGGCACCTGCCGGTCCGGCCATGACACCGAGGTCACCACCGTCGGGGAGAAGCTCCTGCGCGCCCACCGCGAGCGCCTTGCCGACATCACAGTGTCCGGCGGCCGAGTAGCCCTGGCTGCCCGGTGCGGGGTCGCCCGCCCCGATCACGGTGATGCCCGCGGCAACGGCCTGCTCGATGGCGGGCTTGGTCGCGTTGGGGTCGGCGGGGTCGACCATAATGACGTCGACCTGCTGGCTGATGAGGTTCTGGATCTGGTCGACCTGCTTGTCGATGTTGCCGTAGCCGCCTGCGGAGAGGATGACGACATCCCATCCGGCGGCCTTCGCCTCCTGCTCGATGCCGTAGAGCATCGAGGTGAAGAACGGGCCCTCGGTCGTGGGGACCGCGACGCCGATCGTGCCCTTGCCGTCACCGGTGCCTCCGCCCGGCGACGGTGCCGCATCGGAGGTGCAACCGGACATGAGGAGCACGGCGGCACTGGCGACAGCCAGGGCGGTGAGACTGCGTGCGTGTTGTGCCATGGTTCTTTCCTTGTCTGTGTGGTGAGGGTGATTCTCGAAAGTGAGACGAGGCGCCTATGCCTCGCCCCGGATACGCCATCTGCGACTGATGTACTGGTCCCACGCGATGGCGACGATCATGGCTGCGCCGATCACCATGAGCTGGGTGTACGACGAGACGCCGAGCAGGTTCAGACCGTTGGTCAGGATGACCACGAACGCGACGCCGAACGCCACGCCGAGCAGGTTGCCGCGCCCACCGAAGAGGGACACCCCGCCCAGCACCACGGCCGCAACCGACTGCAGCGCGAGGTCGGCGCCGAGCGACGGCTGACCGGATGAGACGCGAGCGGTCAGGATGATGCCGCCGAATGCCGCGAGCACGGAGCAGATGACGTAGGCCGACAGGATGGTCGAGCGCGTGCTGATGCCGGAGAGACGCGCGGCTTCCGCGTTGCCACCCGTCGCGTAGATGTTGCGACCGAGACGCGAGCCCCACAGCACGACGTAGGCGATCGCGAAGACCAGGAACGCCACCAGCACGGGGCCGGGGATGCCGAACACGCGGCTGTACGCCAGCGCCGTAAAGCCCTCCGGCAGACCGACCACCGGCGTTCCACCGCTCACGTTGAGCGCGAGGCCCGAGGCGATCGACAGCATGGCGAGTGTCGCGATGAACGGTGCAACGCGGAGTCGGGTGATGACCAGACCGTTGACGAGCCCGACCAGAGCTCCGACCGCGAGCCCTGCGAAGATGCCCACAGCTATCCCGAAGCTCATCGAGAGCGCCGTGACGACGCTCACGAGGGCGACCGTCGAGCCGACCGAGAGGTCGATTCCCGCTGTGAGGATCACGAACGCCTGACCGAAGGCGACACAGGCGAGTGCCGCGGCTTGCAGGCCGACGTTCTGCCAGTTGTTGGCCGTGAAGAACACGTTCGAGGAGATCGAGAAGACGATGATCATGGCGACCACCGCGACGGGAAGGCCGACCTGGCGAAGGTCGATCGATTTCCACCAGCGATGCGTGCCGCCGGACATGCCCGCCGGCGTCGTCAGGGCCTTGGTGTTCTGATCTGTCATGGCTGCTCCCGGGTCATGAGGCGAACGCGGCGAACGCGTCGGAAAGGATGGTTCTCTCGTCGAAGTCGGGCCACTCGTAGTGACCGGAGACCCGGCCTGCCGACATGACGACGATGCGGTGTGCGACGTTCATCACTTCGGGAAGCTCCGAGGAGACGAGGATGATCGCGGCACCTTGCGCCGCGAGCTCTTGCATGAGCGTGTAGACCTCGAGCTTCGCGCCGACGTCGACACCGCGCGTGGGCTCATCGAAGATGAGCACGGTGGCTTCGGAGATCAGGGCCTTCGCGATGATGACCTTCTGCTGATTGCCACCCGAGAGATTGGCGACCGCCCCCTCGACCCGACCGCGCAGGCGGAGCGTCGACGACATCCGCGCCGCCGTCTCTTTGATGCGGCGACCACTCACCATGCCGAGGCGGCTGAACCTCTTCAGGGTCGACAGCACCATGTTGTTGCTCACCGGGAGACCGAGCACGAGCCCTTGCTCCTTGCGGTCCTCGGGAAGGTACGCGATACCTGCCGCGATGCTCGCGCGCACGTTCTTGGGCTCGAACGACTCGCCGCGCAGCGTGATCCGGCCGGCGTCGAGCGGGTCGGCACCGTAGAGCGCGCGCATCGTCTCGGTGCGGCCCGCACCGATGAGGCCGGCGAAGCCGAGGATCTCCCCCGCGCGCACCGTGAACGACACGTCCTCGAACGCTCCGGTCCGGCTGAGCCCCTCGGCCTCGAGCACGACATCGCCGATCCGGGAGTTGCGCTCCGGGAAGAGGCTCCCGATCGACCGCCCGGTCATCAGCTCGATCATGCGATCGGTCGACAGGCCGTCGGCGGGCTCGGTTGCGACCTTGCGCCCCTCGCGCAGCACCGTGACGCGATCCGCGATGCTGCGGATCTCATCGAGGCGATGCGAGACGAAGACGATCGCCGTCCCCTCGGCGCGCAGTTGCCGCACGATGTCGAGCAGTCGCTCCACGTCGCGCGCCGGAAGCGAGGAGGTCGGCTCGTCCATGATGATCACTGAGGGGTCGACCGCGAGCGCCCGTGCGATCTCGATGAGCTGCTTCTGGGCTGTCGACAGCTGCCCGGCGAGGGCGTGCAGCGGGATGTCGTCGGCGCCCAGCCGCGCGAGCTGACGCCTGGCCACCTCATCCGCGTTCTTGCGCGAGAGGAACGGGCCACGGCCGGGCTCGTCGCCGAGCACGACGTTCGCACTCACATTGAGCCACGGCTCGATCGCGAGCTCCTGAAAGATCGTCGCGATGCCCTGACGACGGGCGGCGGCCGGTGACTCGAAGGCCACCTCTTCGCCGTGCAGGAGCAGCCGCCCCCCATTCGCACGGTCGGATCCCGAGAGGATGCTGATGAGAGTCGACTTGCCCGCGCCGTTCTCGCCGATGAGTGCGTGCACCTCCCCCGGCATGAGCTCGATGCTCACGCCGTCGAGCGCGACCACTCCGGGGAACGTCTTCGTGATGTTCTCGGCGGCGAGAACGGGGGCGACCGAGGCGGACATCACTCGCTGCGTGGGATGTATGCGACCGCCTGAACCTCGAGGCGCGCGATCGGCGTCGGGAGCAGGCCCTTCACCTGAACGCAGGTGCTCGCGACGGGGTTGGCGATGAACTGCGCGCGCACCCGGTTGTACACCGGGAAGTCGCGGAGGTCGGTGAAGTACTGGGTCAGGTTGACGATGTCATCCATCGACCCGCCTGCCGCCGCGAGCGTCTTCCGCAGCGACTCCATGACATACCAGGCCTGGGCGGCGATGGGGCCATCCTGCGAGTCGACCGAGATCTCGCCGGTCTCGCCGGCCGGAGCGCGCATCTCCTCGGGCAGGTCGGCGTAGTCGCGGATGACGGTGCCGGTCTCGGGATTGACCGCGATGATGCCGGCGAAGTACACGAGGTCTCCCGCGCGGCGGAACGGTGCGTAGTTGGCGAGGGGGCGAGCTGCCTCGTTTGTCGTGGTGTCCATGTGGTGTCCTCTCTTCGGGGTTGGGGAGCCGCGCGCGGCTCAGGAGTATCGAAGGTCGTCGACCGTCGCGAACCAGTCGAAGGTGGAGTCGGCGGTGTTGACGATCAGGCTCTGCGGCCGGGTGTAGGAGTGGTACGACTCCAGACCGTTCTCCGCACCGATCCCGCTCTCCTTGAAACCACCCCACGGCGATGACGGATCGATGCGGTGGTGGTCGTTGACCCAGATGATCCCGATGTCGAGCTGACGGCTGACGCGCACCGCCTTGGCGGCATCTGCGGTCCAGATCGACGCCGCGAGCCCGAACGGCGAGTCGTTCGCCTGGGCGATGGCATCCGCCTCGTCGTCGAAGGGCGCCACCAGCACGACAGGTCCGAAAACTTCCTCAGACCACAGGTCCATGCTCGGCGTGACATCCGTGACGATCGTCGGCTCGTAGAACCAGCCGTCTCCGAGCCGGTCGGAGTTCGGGATGCGGCCACCGACGAGCACGGTGGCACCTTGCGCACGGGCTCGGTCGACGGCATCCGCCGCCTTGTCGCGCTGGGCTCGCGAGACGAGCGGTCCGACCTGGGTCTCGAGGTCCAGTGGGTCGCCGAGGCGGAGCCGCGACGTGCGCTCCACAAGCGCAGCGACGAAAGCGTCGTAGCTGTCGCGCTGCACGAGCACGCGCGCGCCCTGCACACAGGTCTGACCGGTGGCGACGAATGCCGCGAAGAGGGCGCCCGCCACCGCGCGCTCCTGCACGGCATCATCGAAGACCACGACCGGCGCCTTGCCGCCGAGCTCAGCCGTCACGGGGATGAGCGCACGACCCGCGTTGGCAGCGATCACCTTGCCGGTCTCTGTTCCGCCCGTGACGTCGAGCTTGTCGAGCCCGGGGTGCTCAGACAGCGCCTTCCCCGTCGTGCGACCCAGGCCCGGGATGCTGTTCACGACGCCCGCGGGAACGCCTGCCTCTTCCAGCAGCAGCACGAGCTCCATCGGCACGGCCGGTCCGAGCTCGCTCGGCTTGAGGACGAGCGAGTTGCCGGCCGCGAGTGCCACCGACACCTTCTTCATGCTGATGAGCAGGGGGTGATTCCACGGCGTGATGAGACCCGCCACACCGAGGGGCACGCGCCGCACGACGTTCAGGTGGTCGGCCCCGAAGTCGGGGCTCGATCCCTGGCTCGTGCGCGCGACCGCCGCGAAGTACTCCAGCCACTCGGGCAGGCGCTTCAGCTGCGCCCGCATCTCGCGAAGGGTGCGACCGATCTGCAGGGTCTCCAGGCGCGCGTAGTCGTCGATGCGCTCGGCGAGCAGCGCGGCAGCGCGGTTCAGGATGCGCGCCCGCTCCTGCGCGGGCATCGCCCGCCAGCGCCCATCGTCGAAGGAACGGCGCGCCGCGGCGACGGCCCGGTCGACGTCCTCGGCCGTCGCGTGGGCGACATCGAAGAGGTGCTCACCCGTGGTCGGGCTGTGGACGGCGAAGGTGCCACCGTCCGAGGCGGCGACATCGGCACCGTCGATGTGCAGAAGTCGAAGCTCGGTCATGAAATCTCCTGATGAGAAGTGACGGGTGTCATGCGTCAGAGCGCGGCGACGAGTTCGTCGCCGGTAGCGGTCCACCCGAAGGCCTGACGGATGATGGCGAGCGCGGAATCGTGCAGCGTGGGGTCCATGGTGTCGACGCAGTCCTCGACGACGATCGCCGAGTAGTCGCGCGCATTGGCCGCGACGGTCGTCGCCAGCACGCAGCTGTTGGTGTTGACACCGGTCAGGAGCAGAACCTCCGCGCCGAGCGCCCGGAGCACGAAATCGAGGTCGCTCTCGGCGAAGGAGTCATAGCGGCGCTTGGTGCGCACGTAGAGATCACCCTCGCCGACAAGAGACGGCATGACGTCGAGGCCCGGGCTGCCCGGGATCTGGTGGTTCAGCACGTTCGCGCGGGTGGCGCTCGTGCCGGCCACCGATGCCCACCAGGGGTTCGAGGCGATCTCCTCGACCGAGTTGTACTGCGTCACCACGTGCACGATCGGCACGCCCTTCGCGCGCGCGGCGTCGACGAATGCCTTGTTGGCGTCGGTGACGCGCTTCGCCCGTTCGGGCGCAAGCGGCATGGTGGCCACCTCCGGGTCGAGGTGCCCCCGGTGCATGTCGATCGTCACGACCGCGACAGAGCGGTTGGTCAGGTCGGGGAATGAAGACGTCAACGCGATTCCTCCTTGGGGTGCGTGCGGCGCTCGATGACGCCGTCGGGAGTGACGAAGTCGAAATAGTCCTCGGCGGGAACGCCGGTGACGCGATCCAGCAGCCAATCGGCCGTGTAGCTCAGCCAGTTGGGGCCGAGGGCGACCGAGCTCGTGGGCAGCGACAGCGCGTGGCGTCCCTGCGCGTAGACGAGCAACGGAGCAGGGCTGGCGCAGTCGCGCACCAGGTCGTAGCTGTGCTCGATCGGCGAGAGCTCATCCGCGTCTCCCGCCACCACGAGCCACGGCACACTCATTCCCGCCATGAGGGGACGCAGATCGATCTGCTGCACCATCTCGTCGAAGGCGGCCTCGTCGCGCTCGAGTCCCGACATCCACATGTAGCGCGCCTTGAACGAGGGCGACGCCATCTCGAAGATCATCTCGCCGCCGGGTTCGTGACAGACCAGCCCGACGGCCGCGCCCTTGAGGTCCGGCTGGGTCGCAGCGATCTGCGACATCCAGTACGAGCCGAAGGAGAGCCCGAAGCCCACGATGCGGTCGTTGTCGACCTCGGGGCGTGCTCGCGTCCAGTCCATGAGCGCCTGTCCGGCATCGATCCACGCCGTCGGAGTGAAGTGCACGCCACGGATGGGGGCCTCGCCCTGGCCGGGTCCGTCGAAGGTCAGCACGGCGAAGCCGCGTTGCAGCAGCTTGTCTCCGTAGAGGTTGACGTTGAGCTCCTTGGCCGCATCCATGCCGCCACAGGCGAGCACCGTGGGCACCTCGCCGCCGGCGTAGTCCGGGGGTAGATGGAACCACGCAGGGATGTATCCATCGCCGAACGGGATCTCGACGCGTTCGACGTGGTGGTCGGCGAGGCGGCCGTAGGAGGCGTAGCAGTGGTTCTTGCTGTCGTCGAGCGCGACCAATTCCTCGGTCGTCTCCCAGATCGACCATTCCGCCGTGGCGTAGAGAAGCGCCGCGTGGAAATAGTGCTCGCGTGCGGTGACGAGCCGGCCCACCGCCTCCGCCGCCTCGGCCAGGCGCTGTCGACGCTGACCCAGCTCGGTGAAGACGGGTACGAGATCGGCGAACTTCGAGATGCGCGTGCGAGCGAGATGGAAGTCGGGATTGGCGTCCACGCCCATGGGCCGCAGCGTGTACGCGATCCGCGGTTGATCCCATTCGAGTCCGTCGGTGCGCAGCACCGAGTCGATCAACCAGCGCTGTTCATGCCACCGGCGGGGGCCTGACGTCGTCGTCATGTCACTCCAGTCGAGGTGAGAGGTGATCTCTTCTGTCCGAAGTTCTTCCTTCGGGCGAGCCGTGTCCTGTACTTTATAAGATGCGTGATGCGTGATGTCAATAGCTGAACATCGGTGCATCAACGAGAAGGGGACGCATGAGCAAGCCGAGGGTCGCGGTCGCTTCGCTAGGCGGCACGATCACCATGACCACAGACGACCGTGACGATGCGACGGTCGTGCCGACGCTCGACGCCGATGACCTGGTCGCATCCGTCCCCGAACTCGCAGCTGCAGCGAGCCTGACGGCGCACACGCTCAGCACGATCCCCGGCGCATCGCTCACCACGCCGGATCTGCTGCGGGCGCTGACCTGGGCACGCAGAGAGGTCGACGGCGGCGCCGACGGAGCTGTCCTTGCACAGGGAACCGACACGATCGAGGAGACGGCGTATCTGCTCGATCTGCACTGGGAACGTTCCGCGCCGCTGGTCGTCACCGGTGCCATGCGGAACCCCTCGATCGCCGGCAGCGACGGGCCCGCCAACCTTCTCGCCGCAGTGCGAGCCGCCGCCTCGCCCCTTGCCCGTGATCTCGGCGCACTGGTGGTCATGAACGACCAGATCCACGCCGCCGCGCGGGTCCGCAAGGTGCGGGCGAGCGGAACTGATGCCTTCGCGTCGCCCGACTTCGGCCCGCTGGGGTTCCTCGAAGAAGCGGCGGTGGTGATCGGCAATCGTCCTCGCCGCTGGCCCGGCATCGCGGCGCACCCCGAGCGATCCGTGCCCAGGATCGCGCTGCTCGAGACCTACCTCGGCGACGACGGGGCGACCCTCGACCTCGTCGCCGATGCGGGTTACGACGGAATCGTCCTCGCCGGGTTCGGCGTGGGTCACGCCTCGCCGAAGATCGCCGACGCACTCGAACGCGCCGTCGCCCGATGTCCTGTCGTGCTCGCGAGCCGTACCGGATCCGGCACTACATATCGTGCAACATATGGCTTTATCGGCTCCGAGAGTGATCTACTTGCACGTGGCGCTATCGCCTCCGGGTGGCTCGATCCTCGCAAGGCGCGGATCCTGTTGAGCAGTCTCATCTCAGCCGGGTTCGATCGTGAGGCGATCCGCGTGGAGTTCGCGCGGCGCGGCAGCAACCCCGGCGGCCCCGCCGAGCAGGCACTTTCGACTCGGTGAACACGGGGAGACCAAAGGAAACGAGGTTCCAGATGCCCATTGCAGGTCTCGGGGGCGTGACGCGCACCAAGACGGCACATCAGTACGTGCTGAAATCGTTGCGCGACGCGATCCTCAGCGGGCAGCTGGGCGGCGGTACACGTCTCGTTCAGGCCGACCTCGCCGAACAGCTCGACGTCAGCATCACCCCGGTCCGCGAGGCGCTCCGAGACCTGGTCGGGGAAGGACTCGTCATCTTCGATGCCCACCGCGGGGCACTCGTGCGGGCCCTCGACGTGGACGAGGTGCGTGAGCTCTACGAGCTGCGCATCGTGCTCGAGCCGATGCATGTGCGTCGCGTGTTCGCACAGATCACGGACGAGCAGATCGATGTCGCGGATGCGCTGCGTCTCCGCATGGAGGAAACCGAAGACATCGGCGACTGGGCCGAGCTGAACCGACAGTTCCACGCCGCGCTCACCGCAGTCGATGACGAAAGCCGGTTGGCGAAGATCATCGCGGGCCTCCGCGACAGTGCGTCCCTGTTCGTCTCGCTCTCCCTCGGTGCGAGCGAGGAACGCGTTCGCGAATCGAACGAGGAGCATGCACAGCTCGTCGAGCTGTATCGGAAACGCGATCTCGCCGCCGTCGAAGCCCTCACGGTGCAGCACCTGCAGACGACCCTCACGACGATCGAAGAGGCGCACGCGGAGGGACTCCTGTAACCGGGCGGCTCCCGTCCGCGAGGAGGAAACACGAAGGGCCGCCCTGTCGGACGGCCCTTCGATTGGTTGCGGGGGCAGGATTTGAACCTACGACCTCTGGGTTATGAGCCCAGCGAGCTACCGAG
>SMFF01000166.1_pt1 | contig 11641 bp, 3 predicted proteins | sample 2456181 | NCBI WGS metagenome assembly SMFF01 (sample SAMN10132611, study PRJNA489261) | soil metagenome | isolation source: day120 antibiotic-loamy sand soil ammended with raw manure from dairy cow... | place: USA | collected 2015-04-01
GTACCGCCGTTCGTGACGTCCACGATCATCGAGCCGGTGCCGGTTGCAACCCCGCTGACGGCAGTGGTGCTGAAGACGGTGTTTGCGCCGTCGATGCTCAGCGTGGAGCGGCCGAGATTCGTGGCGCTGCCGGACGTGACGATGGCGCCGCCGTCGATGCGAAGCCCGCCGCCCACGTTGCCGATGCGCGTCGTGCCGCCATAATTGCTGTTGCCCGTCAGGGTGGTCACGCCGGTGCCGGTTACGGCGAGGCTGCCGGTGCCGGTGATCGATCCGGCATAGGTATAGGCATCCGAACGGCTGAAGGTCAGTTGGCCGTTGTCGAGCACATCTCCCAGGATCGAGCCGGTGGTGCCGCCGCCGCCGATTTGCAGCGTGCCTTCGCTGATCGTCGTGCCGCCGGTATAGCTGTTGTCGGCAAGGAGGACGAACTGGCCGGCGCCGAGCTTGGTCAGCCTGCCTGTGCCGGTCAGCGCATTGGGTGCGCCGAAGGAGGATGCGGCGTTGGTGACGTCGACGGCGCCGCCGTTTGCACCCAGATTATAGTTGCGCCAGTTGGCGGTGGTGGCGCCCGTCAATTGCAGTGTGCCGCCGTCGATCGTGACCACCCCAGCGGCATCGCCTAAGAAGGTGTCGTTCGTTACCGAAAGCACGCCATCGGAGATCAGGGTGCCTCCGGTATAGGTGTTGGCGCCGGTCAGCACGAGCGTACCAAGGTCGGTCTTCACCAACTGGCTCGCGCCGGTGAGGTTGCTCGCGATCGTTGCGGTAAATCCCGCGCCCAGCGCGGTGTTGTCGCCGACGCGGACGACCGATTGCGGCCCGACGAGCGCGAGGTCGCCGCCCGTGACGAGATAGCCGTCGCTGGCGAACTGCATACCCGAGGCGGTCACCGCACCCGGACCATTGTCGATCGTCACCGTGCCGCCGGTGCCCTGGAAGATCGCGAAGGTGCCGTCGGCATAGGCGGCGTTGATGCTGCCGTCCGAGCCGGTCCAGTTGTTGTCCGTTCCGCCGACATGCCAGGTGCCGTCGCCGCCATCGACCGCGTCGTTGAACTTGGGGCCGACATTGCCGTCCCAGAAGCTCAGCTCGAGGCCCGCCGAGTTGATGAGGTTGACCTGGCCGTCGACCGAGGTTTGCACCGTGACGCTGCTGCCGACCGGCATGGTGCCGAGCTCAAGGCCATTGTCGGTCAGCGTGCCACCATAATTGAACACGCGATAAACGCCCGCGTCGAAGCTGCCGCCTGGCGTCTCGCTGACATTGATTGTGCCGTCGAGCCGCAGATTGCCGCCGACATTGACGAGATCGTTGAGCGCGCCGCCAACGACTCCCGCCTCGCCGAACTCGAAATCGAGGATCGAACCGCTCGCCAGGAGCAGGTTGCCGTTGATCGTCAGCGTTCCGGGGCTGTCGCCAGGTGCAAGGTGGCCGCCGCTGACCACGTTCACGTCGCCGCCGATGATCCCGTTGCCGCCCAGCGTCGAACCGGATGAAACAGCGATAAGCCCGGTGGCGGCCGATTGATCGCCGTTGATCAGCAGCGTGCCGGCGTTCAGCGTGGTGGCGCCAGTGTAATTGTTATCGGCCGTCAGGGTGAGCGTGCCCGCGCCGTTCTTGACCACCGATCCTGTGCCCGAGATCAGGCCATCGAATCCGATATCATCGGATCGGAAGAAGCGCAGGGAGCCATTGTTCGCCACATCGCCGACAATGGCCCCGCTCGTGCCGCCATTGCCGAGCTGGAGTACGCCCGCCGAGATGGTCGTGCCGCCGGTATAGCTGTTGTCCGCGGTCAGGATCGTCGTGCCGCCGCCGATCTGCGAGAAATCACCGCTGCCCGAAATGGCCCCGCCGAACGTGAAGCTATCCGAATGATCGATCGCAAAGCTGCCATTGTCGACCACGTCGCCGACAATGCTTCCGTTGGTGCCGCCATTGCCGAGTTGCAGCGTGCCGGCGCTGATGGTGGTTCCGCCGGTGTAGCTGTTGTTGGCCGTGAGGATGGTCGTGCCGGCGCCGATTTGCGAGACCGAGCCCGTTCCCGAAATCAGCCCCGCGAAGGTGTAGCTGTCGGAACGATCGAAGGCCAGAATAGCATTATCGACCACATCGCCGACGATGCTGCCGCTTGCCCCGCCATCGCCAAGCTGCAGCACACCCGCCGAGATCGTCGTGCCGCCGGTATAGGTGCTGTCGCCGGTCAGGATCGTCGTGCCGGGGCCGGCCTGCTCGACATGGCCGACGTTCGAGATCACGCCGTCATAGGCGTAGACGTCCGAACGATCGAAGACGAGCGAGCCCAGATTGATGGTGTCGCTGACGATCGACCCGGTCGTACCGCCACCGCCGATTCTGAGCGTCCCGTCGTTGATGACCGTGTAGCCGGTATAGCTGTTGTTACCGGTCAGCACCCAGGTGCCGGCGTCGTTCTTGGCGAGGATGGTCGTACCGGTTCCGGCATCACCGATCGAGCCGGCCAGCGTATTGTTTCCGGTGTTGGTACCGCCCAGCGCGATGGTGCGGTTCTGATTATTGCCGGCGAGCGTCACCGGGCCGACATCGGTGAAGACGATCGCACCGGTGCCGGAGGACTGGATGGTGGTCGTGCCCGCCGCCAGCGTAAACAGCCGGTTGGTGGTGTCGCCCGTGCCGGTATAGCGCAGCGTCGAATTGTTGCCGATGATGAGGTTGGAGGCATCGGCCGAGGAAGCGCCTAGGCTGCTCGCGAGGCCGCCGTCGGCCAGCTTGTCGACGCCGAGCACGCCGCCGTTGATGCGGGTCACGCCGGTATAGCTGCTCGCCGGGTTGGTCAGAATCCAGGTGCCGACGCCGGTCTTGGTGAGCGAGGTCACGCCGGTGCCGTTGTTGGTGATCTCGGCGGCAAGCTTGTTATCGCCCGCGTTAGAGCCGGTCAGCGTCAGCGTCTGGGCGGTATCGGTGCCGCTGAACGTCAGCGGCGCAGTGCTGGTGAACTCGATTGCCCCGGTGCCCGAAGCGTCGAGCGCATTGCCTCCGGACGCCCCCAGCGTGAACTGGCGATCGGTGCTGCCGCCCGCGCCCACATAGCGTAGCGTGCCACCGTTGATGACGAGATTGCTCGCGTCCGCGCTGGACATGCCGATCGAGCTGGCCACGCCGCCATCGGTCAGACAGGCGACCGCGAGGACGCCGCTGTTGACCGTCGTCGTCCCCGTATAGTCGCTGTCGCAACCGGAAAGCGTCTGCGCTACGCCGCCAGTCTTGATCAAATCGCCGTTGCCGCTGATTGCGCCAGCGAAATCTGCGGATCCGCTGGCCCAGTTCAGCGTCAGCGTGGCGCCGCCCAGAGTCACGTTGCCGCCGGCCGTGCCGCCGCCGGTCAGATAGCCGACCGCCGTATCATATCCGGCGAGATCCACCGTCGCCCCTGCCACGTTGACGAGGTTGATGCGCCCCGAGCCGAAGGCATCGATCGTGCCGGCACGCAGCGTGCCGTTGTCAATCTGCGTCGTGCCGGTCCGAGTGCTGGCCCCCGACAGCACGAGCGTGCCCGCGCCATCCTTGATGAACCCGGCGCCAGTTGTGGCGCCGGTGAATTCCAGCGTGGCACCCGCATCGCGAACGACGATCTGGCCTCCCGAGGTCGTAAAACCGCGATCGATGGTCACGGAGCCGCCGGTATAGTCAAGCGTCCCATTGATCACGAGATTGGCGGGATCGCTGCTTGCAGCGCCAATGCCGCTCGCCTGGCCGCCGTCGGCAAGGCAATCGACGCTAACTGTCGAACCGATCGTCGTGACGCCGGTATAGCTGTTGTTGCAGCCGGTCATCGTCTGCGTGAAGCGCGTGACCGAAATGCCGCCATCGCCGCTGATTGTGCCCGCGAACGTGCCGCCGCTGTTGATGTTGAGCATGGCGCTGCCCAACAACACGTCGCCCGAGCCGTTCAGCCCGCCCACGAAGACGCTGTTGTCCGCAAGGTCGACGGTTGCGCCAGCGTTGACGGTCAGTGAACCAACGCCTGCGCCGCCCACGGCGCCGCCGAACGCTGTGATGGATCCGGCGATCAGCGTACCCGCGTCCGCGATGGTCCCGCCCGTATAGCTGTTGGCGCCGGTCAAAACGAGTGTACCGGCGCCCTCCTTGACGAGCCGCCCCCCGCCAACGGCGACCCCATCGACGGTAAGCGTCGTCGTGGCCTCAGTGACGTCGATCCGCCCCATACCGCTTGCCAGCGTGAAGCCGCGGTCGATATCGACCGAGCCGCCTGTATATTGCAGTTGGCCTCCATCGCTCAGGACGAGATTGGCGGAATCACTGGTCGCGGCCCCGATGCCGCTGGCCACGCCGCCATCGGCGAGCGTATTCACTGAAATCGTGCTGAAGTCGCTGGTGCCGCCACCACTGATGGTGGTGACACCGACATAATCGTTGGCCGCATTCGATAGCACCAGCGTGCCCCAGCCCGTCTTTGTCAGGCCCGCATCGTCCGGGCTTGTCACCAGGCCGGAAAATTCGATCGTTCGGCCGGCCTCAACCGCAATCTCAGGCGCGCTCGCGCCGCCATTGACCAGGGTAAAGCCGCGATTGGTGCTGGCGTCCGTCCCCCCGACATAGTGCAGCATGCCGCTTTCAAGGACGAGGTTGGACGAATCCGCCGTAGCCGCGCCGATACTGCTTGCCAGCCCGGCATCGGCCAGGCTTGCGATTTGCAGCTCGCCCCCGCTGAGCGTGGTCACGCCGGTGTAGATGTTGGCCCCGGCCAGCCTTACAATGCCGTCGCCGCCCTTGGTGAACCCGGTCGCGCCGCTATTATCGACGATAGTCGAACCGATCGTGAAACGACCCCCGCCGTTCTGCAGGACGCCCAGCGTGACGCCGCCAAAGCCGCCGGTCAACGTGCCGCCGGTCAGAACCTGATCGTGCTCGCCGACGCTCTCTGCCACGATGATGGTGCCGTCGACGCCGAGCGCCTGGATGCCCATGCTCACTGTCGAGTCCGCCGCGGCGGTGTATTTCAATCCACCCAGCGTTACACTCGCGCTGACTGTTCCAAAAAACGGCGTGTCCGCGGTGCCGCCTGCATCGCTGACGATGTCACCGGTCAGCCAGTCCGCTGCGTTATCCTTGTTGGCATAGTCGGCCGCGGTGAAGGCCAGGATATTGCCGCCGTCCACCTTGGCGTAGTCGGTTCCGTTGACAGTCGCCCAGCCGCCCAGGCTGGTGTTGGTGGTCGTGAAGTTGCCATCGGTCGGCAAGGTGAAGTCGACCAGGCCGCCGGTGCGGGTGATCGCCCCGAAATTGACGGTCATGCTGCCGCCAGCGCCGGATGTCGCACCGATCTGGTTGCTGCCGGCCGTGATATTCAGCCCGTCGAAGCCCTGGCTGTTCGCTACGCCATCAGCGCCGCTGATGGTGAGCTTGCCACCCGCCAGATTCAGGGACGAGTCGGCCGAGACGATGTTGGAAGCCGGTGCCCCGGGCGCCGAAAAATCGAGCGCCAGCTCGCCGCCGTTCAGCGACGTGTCGCCCGTATAGGTGTTGGCCCCGCTCAGGACGAGCGTACCAATCCCCGCCTTGGTGAGGCCCCCACTGCCGGTAATGTCACCGGCGAAGCTTGTCATTTGTGTCGTATCGACCGTGAGCGTGTTCGCGCCGAGCGCGATGGCACCGCCGGTACCTTGCAGCGTCGGCGCTGTCAGGTCGAAGCCGCCCAGATCGAGCGTGCCGCCGTTGACCGTGACCCCCGTCAACGTACCGAAAGCCGAGGCATTGGCGGCGCGCAAGGCGCCGCTCTCGACGATGACCGCGCCTTCGCGCGTATTCGCGCCGCTCAGCACCCAGGTGCCCGAGCCGTCGCTTATGAGGGTTCCCTTCCCGCTGACGATGCCGGAAAGCGTGTTTTCCCCTGCAAAACTGCCGCCAAGGGTGAAGCTGTTACTGGCGGCGGTGCCCATATCGACCGCACCGGAAAGCGTGAGGGCGCCACTGCCATCGTTGAGGATGCTTCCAGCCCCGATGATCCACTGGCGATTGCTACTCCCACCAGCGCCGGTGTAGCTCAGCGTGCCGTTGCTCGTGATCGCAATCGTGTCGCTGCCCGCTCCGAACGAACTGGCGGTTCCCGCATCCGCCAGAACCGATGCACGGACCGTGATGTTGGCGATGCCGGTTTTGCCGGTATAGGTATTGGCGCCGCCGAGGGTGATTGTACGTCCGGCGCTCCCGGTGAAGGTGTAAGTGCCGCCGCTGAGGGTGCCGAGCAGTTCAAAATCGGCGTCGTCCGCGTAAAAGCCGCTTCCGCCCGTGGTGACAATGTCTCCAGTGATCGAGAGGGTCCCGGTCCCCTGGTTGCGGATATTGGCTGCTTGCCCGTTGAGTTCCCAGTTGCGATTGGAACTGTCGCCGTCTCCCAGATAAACGACTTCGTCCCTGTACTGGCTCGACTGGTTGAAGACGACCGTGCCGTCGCTCACCGTCGTTGGCGCGCCGAGCGAGCTCGCTTCGTTGAGATTGCCGATCGAAGTGAACCAGGTCGTAGCGACGCCATTGACGCCGTGGAAAATCGTCTGCCCGGTATAGGTGCTGGCGTCGTTGCTCAGCGTGACGCTGCGGCCAACCGAGACCCGGCCATTGCCGGTGATGAGCGCGGAGCCCGCGCCGCTTCCATTCAGGCTCAGAGTTCCGCCGTCACCGATCGTGATCATGCGGTTGGTATTGGTGGTGCCCGCGATCGACAGCGTGACTGACACACCGTCTGCCGTGGAAATATTGTTGCCCGTGGCACCCAGCGCTGCATCGCTGGCCGCGTTGAGGGTGCCGGCGTTGAGATGGATATCGCCTGTAAATGTGTTGATGCCGTTCAGGACCAGCGTGCGCGAGCCAGCCTTGGTGAAGCCGGACGAGCCCGCAATCACGGAATCTATGGTGGCCGTCGTCCCGTTGGTCGTGATCGTCGGCGCCGATCCCGTCAGGGTGAGCGTGTCGCCGGTCAGGACATAGCCAGTGGTGTCGAAGGTCAGATTATGCACGGTGATCGGGTCGGTCAGCGTCACCGTGCCGGCCGTGCCTTCGAAGACCGCGTCGTCCTCGGCGCTGTTGTCCCAGGGTGTGTAAGGGCCGCTGACGCCATCGCCGCTCGGGCTCCAGACCGGTGCGGTCAGGCTCCAGTCACCCGCCCCCCCGGTGCCGGGTGTCGTTCCGTTGGCGTCCCAGTGCCGCTCCTGCGCCTGTGCCGCCGTCGACAAGGCCAGCAAGGCTATCGCTGACATCGAGGCTCCGCAGAGCATCCGGGCCGATGCCCTTTCGATCACCTTCCGCGTCGCCGCGACCGTTGCGCTTTTCATCGAACGTCCCCTGTTCGCATTCCGCCGGGCGCAGATCCCAAGCGGGATCAACGACCCCGCGCCCAGGCTTCTTCTCTGTTCTGGAATGGTGCGCAGTCCTGCGCCGATCCGGTCTATCGCTTCATGTCGCTCCTCTCGGCAGCTCCGCTGCCTCCCGTCGGAGGCCGGTGGCTTTGCGTCCCGCCGTCACCGGCGGTTTGCCCTTGTCGAGACCGCTCGCGGACCTCTGATCACCTGCGGAACGAAGGCATGGCACATCTTCGTTTCGCGGAGGTAACATCGCACGGGGGGCTCTCTCAGGCTTGCCGTTCCGTCTCATTTCTTTGTGCAGAACGTCTCATGCTGTCGGCGCGCTAAGAATTTGTAACTTATTAACAATGCTTAACGAGAAGGGGGCGGCAAACGGGGGGCATAAGTGTGCAGGACGGCATCCATCTATCGACCGACCAGATCGAGCCTGCCTTGCGCAACGAGTTCTGGCGGGCCGTCCATCGGCCGATCTTCGACGTCGCCCCGGCCAACGAGGGGGACGAATTGCGCGGATCGGTCACGGCGCACCCGATCGGGAGCCTGACGATTGGCTCGACCAACATCAACAGCCAGATCTACCGACGGGATCGACAGGTCATCGTCGATAGCGGGATGGACCATTATCTGCTCTACCTGCTGCTTGCCGGAACAATCAAAGCCGAGTGCGACGGCACTAGCTTCGCCGCGCGCCCCGGCGACATCTGCCTCTTCGACTTGACGAGGCCCTATGCGAGTATTGCCAAGACCGGTGCGCGCGTCTCGCTTTCGATTCCGCGCGAGCGAATCGACGGCGCGACCGGCGGACGAAGCGCCCATGGCTTGCTCCTGCGCGCGCAGAGCCCGGTCACACGCCTGTTGACGAGCCTGATCCTTGATCTGCACGCCGATGCCAGGGAAATCGGTGCAACGGATGCGCGCGCGGTGGAAGCGGCTGCGATCGACTTCGTTGCTGCGATCATCGCGAGCCAGGCGCTAGACCAGTCATCGGTCGAGGGCGGGCTTGGGAGCAGTTTGCATCGGCATATCCTCGATTTCGTCGATGCCCACCTGGCCGATCCCGAATTGGGCAGCGCGATGCTGATGGCCCAGTTCCAGATTTCCCGTGCCCATCTCTATCGGGTGTTCGCCGCCGATGGCGGCGTCGCCACCGCGATACGGGAGCGCAGGCTCGATATCGCGTACCGCCGGTTGAAAGCGAGAGAGAGCCAAACCCTCTCGCTCACGCAATTGGCGTACGAACTCGGGTTCGCCGGCAGCAGCCAGTTTTCCCGTGCCTTTCGCGCCCGGTTCGGGGTCGCGCCAAGGGAGATCAAATCGAACCATTCGGGCCGTTTTCGCGAGGGGAACGGGACAACATTATTGCAGTCCCATCTCAAAAAACAGGCAAGGTTCTGGTCTGCCCATCACCGAACTTCCCAGACCTTTTACGAAGATTCGTCGCGATCTTCCGGTGGGGACATTCGAATCCCGTTGAGCACGGAATAATCCTCCCAGGCAGTGCCGAGTTTCTCCCGAAGGGGCGAGAGCCAGGCTTCGTAATTTCGCCACCAACCCAATCCTTTGCGGTTGACGGGTCGACGGACCTGTTCGGCGCTTGGCGTATAGATTGGCCTCGGATTCTCGTGAAACCTCAGGCACGCCTGCTCGAGCGGCAAACCAAGATGGGCAAGGACCCTGCCCACCTCGCTTTCGAAGTCGTCGACCAGCCGCTCCAAGTGAACCTGATGGACATGGCCCGGCGCAACAGCGTCAAAATGCGAAAGCAATCTGGTGTAGCTGAGATAGTGATGCGCCAGATCGTCGAGGCTGTTCGGCGCATCCGTCTGGACATTGAAATAGGTCGTAAAATTTGAAAGACAGCAGGGTGCCGGATGCCTGTGGATGTTAATGATCCTGGCTTCGGGCAGGATCAGGCGGATCAAACCGACATACCGCCAATTGGATGGCATCTTGTCGGTAAAATAGGGGCGATCGGTCTTTCGGCGTCGGCTGACAGACGCCATGTAGCGCTCGCCGAGCGCGTGGAGTTCGTCCGGGGACAGATGCTCGATCGCCTCGGGCCAGGCCGCACCTGCTCGGCCGTTGCGCGTCGCTTGCTCCACGACGTTCTGAAGTTCGAACAACTCTCCCAACCCTTCCACCATCGAGTGGCTTGCGAGAATCTGTTCGAGCAACGTGGAGCCGGAGCGAGGCAGGCTGACGATGAAGATCGCGCCGGCGCCGCCTGATAGCGTGTTCGTGCGTTTGACCAGGAACTCGCTCGTGAACACGGCCTCGGTCTTGCGAACGAGGGCATCGATGGCTGCGGCGTTATAGGGCGCGAGCCTGTGTCGGATATCATTGGCGCTCTGATAGTGACGGAATGAGGAGGAATATTCCCTGCGGTCGCGGAGAACGTTCCCGAGCGCAAAATGGAGCTGAAGCCGTTGCAGATCGCCGGTGGCGCTCCGCAAGGCGTGGTTCAGATGATCGACATCGCGATCATCGAAGCGAATTTTTCGCAGTTCGGCCAGCCCCAGCCACGCAAATCCGCTCGCAGGATCATGCTCCAGCGATGTCCGATATGCGGCTGCCGCTTCATCGAGGCGCCCCACGGTCTTCAACGCATGGCCGTAGTTCAACCAGAGGACGGCCGCTTCCGGCTCGCGCGACACCAATTCCTCATGGATCGGAAGGGTCTCCTCCGCCCGGCTCTCCGCGGTGAGAAGGGTGCATTTGAGGGAGAGGGCCCAAAGGCATCGGGACTGGCTTCCAATGACATGGTCGATCAGCCTTTCGGCTTCATCGGCACGCCCCAGACGAGACAGCAGCGCGACAAGCTCGACATACGCCAGGGCGAACGCCGGGGCGAGCCTCGTCGCCTGCCTTAGCAGCCTCTCGGCATCGCGATCATGGCCGGTCGCTGCCGCGACGCGCGCCAGAGACAGCAAGGCTTCCACATCGCGCGGATCAGCCGCCAGGCGATCACGGGCGGAAGCTTCTGCATTGGCGAGATCAGTGGCTTGCAAAACGTCGTTCCTGCTGTTCAGTCCGGGTCGTACCCGCCGCTCGATGGCGGGCACGACCGAACCTGCACCGGGTAACGAGGTGCCTGTGCCCCGACTGCCGGGGACTTGGGCAACAGACCGGTGGCGCGAGTGTCAATGCCAACTAGGCCCGATGTGCGTCTATCCTGATGCGATCAAGGAAGTAGATGCCGTCCTTATCGCGCTCGATCCCGAAAGCCTCATTGGTATCGTATTTGACCTTTTCGAAGAGCAGTTCCTCGCCAGCGACCTCGATCCGCACAAACGGATCATTCAGTCGCTTGGCGGCAGGATCGAAGCAAAAGGCCCATTCAGGCAATTGCGGACTGCCGCTCGAAACGCGTTCGGCCAGACCATCGAACGTCCCGAACGGCCTGCCCTTGTCACTGTAACGCTCATCGGCCGAATAGAATGAGATATCGAACGGAAGGGGGTCCCTCTTCGACGCCGATCGGGGGTCCTGTTTGAACGCCGTTTGACAGATCCTGCGTTCGGCTAGCCAATTGTCCTTGGAAAAGATCGCGTGGCGAAGCGCCATCGCTACCGAGACCGCTGATGGGGCTTCCATAGTCAGGTAAAAGCCGGTCACAGCCCGGCTCGCGATATCGATCGCAACAGTCAGCCGGGGCCGGCCCAGTGGCAGCTGATTTCTCTCATCGACCACGATCTGATCCACGGGCGTATGGTCGATTTGGACGACCTCGAACGCTTAATTTGACACGTAGCTTTGGACTGAAGGGCGAAAGGCGTCTTCCGCTGCTTTGCGTCCGTGGCGCGCTCGGAGAGCGACCGCCGGCTTTTCCGACGCACTCTGACGGTAACCGCCTTTCGAGACGGTACTTGGAGCGCTAAGCTTTGGCATTCGTGAGCGATCTCCCGACACAGGGCCGCGACGCTCGGCTTTTGGCGTGTCAGGTAAAAACGATCGATCATTTGATCGATTAACGCATCAACGGCCGGCGGAAGCCTGGAACGCCCAGATTTTGGCCCAGGACGACGTTGAAGAAGTGTGCTTGCAACAAAATGCGACCTATAGTCTGTGATGAGCATGTAGACCCGAGCGCGGCCCAACGATAGCTGCGCCATCGCGCCTGCGATCTCGCCACTCGATATCCGATTTTGGTTCGCCAGCCTGCGGATCACTTGGTCGCGTTCAGTGGCGCGATCCCATGTCGCGTCCGCAGTTCGATGCAAATCTGGCTTTTGATGCGTCACATGACAGCTCACTGCTGCCGAGCCTCCAACGATATTGTC
>SMFF01000485.1_pt1 | contig 11639 bp, 12 predicted proteins | sample 2456181 | NCBI WGS metagenome assembly SMFF01 (sample SAMN10132611, study PRJNA489261) | soil metagenome | isolation source: day120 antibiotic-loamy sand soil ammended with raw manure from dairy cow... | place: USA | collected 2015-04-01
TCATCACCAACGCGCCCGAGGCGTCCATCTTTACGGTCATGGCGCGTACCGATCCGCAAGCGCGCGGCGGCCATGCGATCTCGGCCTTTATTGTCGAGAAGGAAACGCCAGGCCTGTCACTGGGCAAGATCGACAAGAAGATGGGGCAGCAAGGCGCGCATACCTGCGACGTGGTGTTCGAGGATTGCCGGGTGCCGGCCGAGAACCTGATCGGCGGGCGCGAAGGGGTGGGCTTCAAGACAGCCATGAAGGTTTTGGACAAGGGGCGCCTGCATATTGCCGCTGTCAGCGTGGGGGTTGCCGAGCGCATGTTGGACGACGCCTTGCGTTATGCGATGGAGCGCCAGCAGTTCGGACAACCCATCGCCGAGTTCCAGTTAATACAGGCGATGTTGGCCGATAGCAAGGCAGAAATCTACGCGGCGCGCTGCATGGTGCTTGATGCGGCCCAGCGGCGCGATGCCGGGCAGGACGTATCGACCGAAGCCTCGTGCTGCAAGCTTTTTGCAACCGAGATGTGCGGACGGGTGGCCGACCGCGCCGTGCAGATCCATGGCGGGGCCGGCTATGTGTCCGACTATGCGATCGAGCGCTTCTATCGCGATGTGCGCCTGTTCCGCATCTACGAAGGCACGACGCAGATCCAGCAATTGGTGATTGCGCGCAACATGATCAAGGAGGCGGGCGGCTGATGTCTGCGCCTACCGATATTGTTCTGGATCGCTTGCCGGCACGCTTAAGCGGCATAGTCGAGCATTGGGCGCAAGACGCGCCGCAGGCCGTGGCCTTGAGCCAGGATGGCGTGACGCTCAGCTACAGCCAGCTGAACGAGGCGTCCAGGCAGGCCGCGCAATGGCTGTGTGATTACGGTGTGCGCCCTGGCGATCGGCTGATGGTGGTCGCCGAGAACTGCATCGCTCAGCTTGTGTTGCTGTTCGCTGCGGCCCGTATGGACGCTTGGTTGGTTAACGTCAATGCACGGCTGTCGGCTCGCGAAGTGGATGCCATCGCACAGCATAGCCAGCCCAGGGTGGTGTTGTATACCGGGCATATTTCGGCGGAGGCCATGGCCCATGCCGAGCGCGGTGGCGCCGAGCTGCACGAGGTGGCCGGAGCCGGCTCGGTGCAGGTGGGACCCTTGCACACCGATTGTGAGCCCGAGCCGGTGCACGCCTCGGGCAATGAGCAAGTCGCGGCGCTGATCTACACGACCGGCACAACCGGGCAGCCCAAAGGCGTGATGCTGACGCACCAGAACCTGCTGTTCATTGCCGCGACCTCCAGCCACGTGCGTGGCCTGACGCCTGCCGATCGCGCTTACGGCGTACTGCCCGTTACGCATGTGTTCGGGTTGGCATCGGTGGCGTTGGGCACGCTTTACGCCGGTGCCACGCTGTATCTGGCCGCGCGCTATTCGCCGTCGGCCGTGGTGCGCGCCATCCAGGATGACGAGCTCACCATCTTGCAGGGCGTGCCCGCGATGTATGCGCGGCTGCTTGAATACGATTATGGCAACTGGGATCCCTCGAATTCAAGCCTGCGCTTTATCTATGCCGGTGGGTCGCCGTTGGATCCCACCCTCAAGCACGAGACGGAACGGCTGTTTGGGCGCACCCTGCACAACGGCTACGGCATGACCGAAACCTCGCCCACCATCAGCCAGACGCGTATCGATGCGCCGCGCACCGATACGTCGGTGGGATCTGTCATCCCGGGTATCGAAATACGTATCGTGGATGATCAAGGTGTGACGGTGCAACGGGGCGAGCCCGGAGAGCTCTGGGTGCGTGGCCCTAATGTCATGAAGGGCTATTACCACGATGACAAGCTGACGGCGCTAACGGTGAACCCCGAGGGTTGGCTGAATACCGGCGACATCGTGCGCCAGGAAGCGGATGGCGCGCTGTTCCTGATAGGGCGCAGCAAAGAACTCATCATCCGGTCCGGCTTCAACGTGTATCCGATAGAAGTAGAGGCGGCGCTCAATGCGCATCCTGCCGTGGTGCAGTCCGCCGTGGTGGGCCGCGACGGCACGGATGGCAATGAAGAAGTGATCGCTTTCGTCGAACTGGATCCCGCACAGGATGCGCCGGCGGCGCAGGCCTTGCAAGAGTGGCTGCACCCTCGCTTGTCGCCGTACAAGCGGCCATCGCAGATTGTCATCATGCAGGCCATGCCGGCCGCGGCTACCGGGAAGATTCTGAAGGGCCAGCTCAAGCAGTTGGCACAGCAGTTGGGCAAAGAAGCGCTCCATCCGGAGCCTTAATAAAACCAGGAGGAAGAGACAATGAACAAGCTATGCAAACACGTGGGATGGGCGGCGTTGGCGCTGTCGGTCTATAGTGCCGGAGCGTACGCAGAAGAATTTTTGGTTGGCGAACAAGAGCCTTTGACCGGCGCGCTGGCCCGGGTCGGTACCGGCATGCATGAAGGCATTGCTGTGGCGGTCGAGGTGTTCAACCAAACCAACGGCAAGCACACCATCAAGGTCTTGACTGAAGACGACGAATCGTCGCCGGCCAAAGCCATCGCGGCTGTAGAGAAGCTGGCTTCCCAAGGCGTCGTTGCCTTTACCGGAGGGTATGGATCGAACAACATCGGTCCTGCGTCCGACGCCGCCAACAAGCTGGGCCTGCCCTACATTACGTCGGGCGGCGTAGACAATGGCCTGGTGCAGCGCGGCTACAAGACCTTCTTTCGCATCAACAACACGGCGGGCTACCAGAAAGCCATGGTCGGTGTGTTGGGCGACATGAAGGTCGAATCGGCCTCCATCATCTACTCCACCAAGGAAGCGACCGCGCACTTGGCCGAAGACGTCCAAAAAGACTTGACCGCCAAGGGCCTCAAAGTCGGCATGCATCCCTTTGACCCGGGCATCTCTGATTTCAAGCCCGTTGTAAACAAGGTGCGTCTGATCGATAAGTCCGATGTCATCCTGATGGTCGGCTACGAGAACGACTACGTCGGCATACTGCGTGCCGCCAACGTACTGAAGCCGGACGTCAATGCCATGATAGGTGTGTGGTCGTTGGCAACGCCCAAGATGGCCGCTGACTTTCCCGATCTGATGCCCAAGGTGTATGGCACGGCTTTGCTGCCTTATCCCACCAAGTTCAACACTGACGAAGGCAAGGCCTTTTACGACGCCTACAAGAAGCTCTACAACAAAGATCCCGACTACCTGGGCCAGTTCGGTTATGTGCAGTCCATGCTGTTGTTCGAAGCCATTGCGCGGGCTGCCGACAAGGGCACGGTGAAGCAGGGCGGCATTGCCGAAGAACTCGCCAAGACTGACCGCAATACCCTGATAGGCCGCGTGCAGTTCACGGAAGGCGACAACCTGAATTTCGAGCATCGCATGGGGCAGCACCAGGGCGATCGTATCGAGATCGTTTGGCCCGTCGATACCGCAACCGCCCCGATGCAGTATCCCGGCGTACCCTGGAAATAGGCAGCGGCGCCACCCATGACAGAACTTATCCTGCAGGCCTTGTATTCCGGCGTGCTTCAAGGCGGCTCGTATGCCTTGATCGCGCTGGGCCTGGCGCTGGTCTTCGGCACCATGAAGATCATCAACCTCGCGCATGGCGAACTGGTCCTGCTGGCGGCCTACATTGCTTATACCGTAGAGTCCGCCAGTGGGCTCAGCCCCATCTTCGCCATCCCTGTCGCGCTGATCATTGTGTGCATGACGGCGGTGATCATGTATTTTCTTGTCAGTCTGATCAAGACCGACAGGGAATTGAACTCGCTTATCTTGACCTACGGCATCGGCGTCATCCTGACCAACGCCATCCTGCTGATCTGGTCCGCCGAGATCAAATCGACCTCGTCGGCGTGGATGCAGGATGCTGTCGTGCTCGGGCCGCTGTACAGCATGCGCAGCGAACCGCTGTTCTTTATCGTCAGCGTTCTGTTGATGGGTGGCATGTGGTGGTGGCTGTCGCGCAGCTGGTATGGGCGCGCGGTGCGGGCCGTAGCCGGCAATCGGGATGCTGCCCGCTTGATGGGCATCGACCCCCGACGCACTGAAATCGTGTCCTTCGTCATCGCCGGCATCCTGGCAAGCTTTGCCGGCGTGGCCATCTTCAGCTATGGCGTTATCCAGCCGTCGCTGGGCCATGTGCTGACCATCAAGGCCTTCATCATTACCGTGTTGGCCGGCATAGGTTCCATACCGGGCGTGCTGGTGGGGGCGCTATTGCTGGGTGTCGCAGAAGCGCTGACCATCACCTTGGCCAGTTCTGCCTTGCAGGAACTGGTTGGCATGGTGCTGTTTCTGCTGGTGTTGTTTGTATTGCCCAACGGCCTGTTCGGCGCGGCAGGGAGACGAGGATGAAGACCGGAATCATTGCGCTGCTGGTTCTTGCGCTGGCCTATATTGCCGTGCCCTTGCTGCTGGGCCAGAACAACTATGTCATGAGCCTGATCATTGCTTCGCTGATCATAGGCGGCATCGCGCTGGCCTGGGCATTGCTGGGCAACCTGGGCGGCATGGTCAGTTTTGGGCATTCCGCATTCTTTGGCGTGGGCGCCTATGTATCGGCTCTGCTGACCATAGAAGCGGGCGTACCGGTGATGTGGGGTCCTTTCCGACCGTGTTCGGCTTCGACCTGGCCGGCAAGGTGGGCAGCTACCTGATCGTGCTGACCTTGCTGGTGCTGTTCGTGCTGGCCTACCGTGCCATACGGGGCAGTTACTACGGCATCGCCCTGCGGGCCATGCATGACAGCGAGGACGCCACCCGTGTGGTCGGCGTCAATAGCACGCTGTTGAAGGCCATGATGTTGTTCGTATCGGCTTTCATGACCGGCGTAATCGGCGCCTTCAATGTGCATTACATCAGCTTCCTGGAGCCGGACTACGCCTTCAATGGCGTATGGGTCACCTTGCCCATTATTGCGGCAATCTTCGGCGGCTATCGCACCTTGCTTGGCCCCATCGCAGGCGCGTTGACCGTCTACCTGGTCGATCAACTGATATTCAAGAACCTGATCTCGTCGGGGCACCAGCTTATTCTGGGGGCGCTACTGGTCGGGATGATTATTTTTAGTCCGCGCGGCCTGTTGCCGCTGCTGGCCACCGGCTTCAGGAGAAAACATGCTGCAACTTGAAGCTCTGACGGTGCGCTTTGGCGGTCTGACGGCAGTCGATGGCGTTACGCTTACCGCCAACCGCGATGAAGTGCTGGGCCTGGTGGGGCCCAATGGCGCCGGCAAGACGACTTTGTTCAACGCCGTGTCGGGGCTGGTGCAACCCTCGTCCGGACGTATCCATTTTGACAATGCCAGCCTGTTGAATACGCCGCTGCATCGGCGTGCTCGCATGGGCATAGGGCGGACCTTCCAGGTTCCGCAACCTCTGCACGAACTGACCGTGCGTGAAAACCTGCTGGTGGCCCAGCGTTTTGGCACCGGCAAGGTCAACGAGGCTCGCATCGCCGAAGTGCTGGAATTTACCAATCTGGCCTCACGTGCGGACCGCAATGCCGCAACCGAACTGGCGTTGACGGAGCTGAAGGCGCTGGAGATCGCCAAGGCCCTGTGCACCGACCCCAAGCTCTTGTTGCTGGATGAGGTGTTGGCGGGGCTGGAAACAGCCGGCAAGCGCCGCTTCATGACCATGCTGCAGGAACTGCACAAGAAATTCTCGGTGGGCATTTTGATTATCGAGCACGACATCGAGACCATCAGCCGCCTGTGCGATCGGGTGGCTGCTTTGGATTTCGGCCGGCTGATTTCTTTGGGTACACCCGACGAGGTCTTCAACGATCCGGAAGTGGTGCGCAGCTATACTGGAGCCCAGTCATGATAGAAGTTCAAGGCTTGCGCGCTGGTTACGGCGCCATCAATATTTTATGGGACGTGTCCATCTCGGTACGGCCGGGCGAACTCACTACTATCATCGGGCCTAACGGGGCCGGCAAGACGACGCTGCTGCGCGCCATTATGGGCCTGCTGCCCGTCAGCCAGGGCACCATCCAACTGAATGACAAGCCGCTTAGCGGCATACCCACCTGGAAGATGCCTGACCTGGGCGTCGTGATGATCCCTGAAGGACGCATGGTTTTCAAAGACATGACAATTGAAGAGAACCTGATGCTCGGCGCCTTTACGCCCAAGCATCGGGCGGGCTCGCGCCGGCAATGCGACAAGGCGTACGACATGTTCCCGCGCCTGCGAGAGCGCCGCAATCAGCGGGCCGGCACGCTATCGGGTGGCGAGGCCCAGATGCTGGCCATGGGTCGCGGCCTGATGGCCGACCCGCAGGTACTGATCATTGACGAGCCTTCACTGGGCCTGGCCCCCGTAGTCGTGAACGAATTGTTCCAGACGCTGGGGCGGCTGAAGGCCGAAGGCCGCACGATTATTCTGGTCGAGCAAAGTACCCATCGGGCGGTGGGCGTGGCCGATCATGTGTACCTGATGCAAGGCGGCAAGGTGGTTTTGTCGCAGCGTGCTGCCGAAGTCGATATGGAACAACTGCACGAACTGTATTTTGCGCACTGACAATCTCAAGGTAGCCGTCATCGGCGGTGGACCGGCCGGCCTGATGGCAGCCGAAGTCCTGGCAACGGCTGGTGTCCATGTGGATCTTTACGACGCCATGCCATCGGTAGGGCGCAAGTTTCTGCTGGCTGGCCGCGGCGGTCTGAACCTTACTCATAGCGAGCCGGCCGCCGCCTTCCTGGCACGCTATGGCGATCGATCCGAGCAGCTGGCGCCTTGGTTGCGCGAGTTCGATGCGGCGGCCTTACGGCTATGGGCCCAGGAACTTGGAGTGGAAACCTTTGTCGGTTCCTCCGGTCGCGTGTTCCCTGAAGAGATGAAGGCAGCGCCCCTGCTGCGACGCTGGCTGCAGCGCTTGCGTAGCCAGGGCGTGGACGTGCATGCGCGCCATCGCTGGACCGGCTGGGATGAGAAAGGCGGTTTGCTGATCCAGACGCCCGACGGACCGCTTAGGCAATCGGCTGACGCGGTGGTACTGGCCTTGGGCGGCGCCAGCTGGCCGCGTCTCGGGTCGGACGGAGCATGGTTTCAGATACTGTCTGACAAAGGGGTGAGGCTGCGGCCGCTGCAGGCGTCCAATGGCGGCTTTCTGGTTTCCTGGACCGAACATTTTGCCTCGCGCCACGCCGGCGAGCCGCTTAAGTCCATCGCCATGGCGCCCTCCGGCGACCACAGCATGCGTCGCGGCGAGATCATGGCGACCGCCGACGGGCTGGAGGGCGGTCTTATCTACGCGTGGTCGTCCGTGCTTCGCAAGCAGTTGCAGGAGCAGGGCGAGGCATGGATACACATCGACTTATTGCCAGACCGCGACCTTCAGTTCATTAGCAAACAGGTGGCATGGCCGCGCGGGGCGCGGTCCTGGTCCAGCCATCTGGGCAGCCGGCTGGGGCTACGCGGCATCAAGCTGGCATTGCTGCGCGAGCATCTGTCACCCGAACAATTCAATGATTTCGATAGCCTGGCGGCGACGATCAAGCGGTTGCCATTGCGCCTTACCGGCATGCGCCCGATAGAAGAAGCAATCAGCACTGCCGGCGGCGTGGCTTTCGAAAGCCTGGACGATGCGCTGATGCTCAAGGCCATGCCTGGCGTTTTCTGCAGCGGCGAAATGTTGGACTGGGACGCGCCCACTGGCGGCTACCTATTGACCGCCTGCTTCGCTAGCGGGCGAGTGGCGGCACAGGGCGTGCTGCAATGGCTAGATATTAAATGAAAGGATGCCGTTGGCATCGACGATGGCGGCCGCGATTTGCTCTACGGTAACGCGCCGCGCCATGGCTTGTTCGCGCATGACCTGGTAGGCGTCATCTTCCGATATGTTTCTTGCCGCCATCAGTATGCTTTTGGCTTCGGCTACTTTCCGCACGCCCGAGAGCTTGGCTTCCAGGCGTTGATTTTGCCTGGCGAGCGTGCGCAAACTATTGTTGACCCTGCGTGCGACGACCAGGGTGGCCAGCAAGCCGAAGGCCTTGATCGGTGAAGCGATCACGCTTTCGGCACCCACCTTCAGCACGGCTTCGATGACCGTGGGGTTCTCGTAGGTCACTACCGCTATCACGGTCGGGGACCCGCTGTTTTGCGATGACGTCCAGTCGGGAAGAACCATGTTGGGCCGTACCGCTAAAAAAACGACCTCTATTCCTTCGGGAAGCACTGGGAAGGGCGGCCAGAACGCCTGGGCATGGCAGCCTATGCGGCGCAACTGCAGGACTAGTTCCTTCCCGTCCTGATCTGCTGGATGGAAAACCGCGACTCGCAAGGTCCGCAAATCGCGCATGAGTTCTGCCGTAATCAGTTTGGCATCTCGTGCTGTCGTGGTCATGGCTTCTCACTCCAGAGCGCTCAAGCCCATGGTCCAGTCTCCCAGGGAATGCGTGACCAGGTAAGGATCGGGATGAACGGCTCGGACTGCTTGCCGCACTATGGTGAATTGACCCTCCTGGTTGAGGATTCCGATGCGAGGATACAGGCAAGTATGATGATTGGATGGATCAATGCGTATACGCCCTTGCGGGGCCTCGAACTCTGCCCCCAGCAGGAAGGGCATGATGGCGTCGATGGCATCGCTGCCCGATAAACGCATGGCATTGGCAAATAGATGCACCTGGAAATACGCAGCTTCCCAGCCCGCGTTGGGCACCACATCATTCCCGAAGCGACGACGAAAATTCGACAGGCTTCGATGGTTTACGGGCGATTCTATGGATTGGAAGTAGGGGGCCGAGGTGACATGCCCTGTCGCGACATCGAATCCCATTTGCGCGACCTCGGCCTCCAGCGTCGTGAGGCTGGCTATCGGCATCTCGCGCGGCTGCAGGCCTGCTTCTGCGTAGCTTTTATATAGATACTGCGTAGAGTTGCCCACCACCGTGGAAAAAATGAAGTCGGGCTGCTTATCCTTGATATCTGCGATGATGTCTTTGAAGTCCGCCATGCCGGCATTTAAAGGCACATAGCGTTCGCCGACTTTCACGCCGCCCGGGCGCTGCAGTACGAGGTCGGTCATGATGCGATTCGATTCGAACGGATAGATGTAATCGGACCCCACCATGTAAACCCGGGCACCGTAGTTCGAGGTCATGAATTCGGCTAATTGCACGCTGTTCTGGTTGGGCGCGGCACCGGTATAGATAATGTTGCTCGAGCACTCGAACCCCTCGTACAGCGTGGGATAAAAGAGCAGACGGTTCCATTTTTCAATGACTGGCAGGACGGACTTTCGGGTGCTGGATTTATAGCAACCAAAAACGATATTGATGTTGTCCTGCAGCACCAGTTTCTCGGCCAATACACGATACAGGCCTGGGGATGACGCAGGATCGTAGCGTACCGGTACGATCTCGCGGCCATTGATGCCACCTGCCTCGTTGATTTCTTCGATGGCGAACAGCGTGCCCATTAACTGAGATGTTTCGATGGTCGAAATATCTCCCGTTTCTGAAAAAAGCACCCCTACCCGTACTGGATCGCATTCGGACAATTCTTCACCTTTCAATGGTTGAAAAGCGGCCTGCGATGCAAGCGCTTGCTAGTTCTGCTGGAGAGCTAATGGCCGACTTGCCATGGTCGAGAAGACGTCTGTCTTGCTTGCTGGTGTCCGTGATTATGATGGGATTCATGATGCCTGTCATGTTTGTCATGATGGTGATGGCCACAGCCCGCATGCGCGGCCGCTACCCGGGGTTCGTGAGCATTGCGTTCGTTCAGGCCGTGGGCGATGCGTTTGTTTCCCGGCATAAGATTCAGCTGCACCGCAGTCAACATGCGCGGGGCCGCAGCTTGGCATTGTGGGCAGGTGGCCGGAAGTTCGAATTGCGCCATGGGTCGGTGTTGTTCGAAGGGGCCGCAGGTCTTGCAGAGGTAAGCGTAAAGAGGCATTTAAGTGTCCTTTGGTTCTTGGAACGAGAAGGGGGCCGCCGAAGGCAGCCCCTTTGAATCAGCTATGCATCAGGTTTCATAGGCCAAGTCGCTCTTGGGCACATGCTTGGTCGGCCCCTTGGCGTTGGGACGGATGTCGAAATCGAAGATCCTGGTCGGGATCTGCACTGCTACGCAGGCGTTGGGAATATCGACAATGCTGCTTACGTGGCCTTCCACGGGCGCGCAACTCAGTATGGTGTAGACCTGCTCGCCGGTATAGCCGAAGTTCTTCAGATAATTGACCGCGTGCATGCAAGCCTGCTGATAAGCCAGATTCACATCCAAGTAGCGCTGGTTGCCATGATCGTCGACCGAAATGCCTTCGAACACCAGGAAGTCCGAATAGTTCGGATCCACGGGGCCAGGCTCGAACATCGCCTGTTTGATTCCGTATTTATTGCAACCATCCTTGATAAGATCGACGTGCATGTCCATCCATCCGGCCATCTCGATGGCGCCGCAGAAAGTGATCTCGCCGTCGCCCTGCGAGAAATGCAGGTCGCCGACCACCAAGCCCCCATCCTTCACATAGACCGGCAGGTAAACACGGCTACCGCGGCAAAGATTCTTGATGTCGCAGTTGCCGCCGTGCTCGCGCGGAGGCACGGTGCGTGCGCCTTCCTTGGCTGCCGCTGCGAGCTCGGCGCCTTTCAGGCTGCCCAATATGACGTCTTGCGGGTTAGGTGGCAAGGCCAGCGGCGGGACGCGATTCGGGTCAGTGGCGATCAGTTCCGCTTCCCGGCGGTTCCACTCGGTTAGAAGCTCTCGAGAAGGCAGGCAGCCGATGATGCCCGGATGAGTCAGGCCGGCGAAGCGCAGGTTGGGTATGTGTCGGGATGTGGCGTAGATGCCGTTGAAGTCCCAGACCGCTTTCGCGGTATTAGGGAAATAGTCAGTCAGGAAACCACCGAACTTTTCCTTGCTGAAAATGCCGGTGTATCCCCATTCCGAATCCTCAAATGGACCGATATCCAGTATGTCGACCACCAACAGGTCGCCCGGCTCGGCGCCGCGGACCCCTACAGGGCCTGATAGATGGTGGCACGGCGCCAGATTGACGTCGCGAATGTCGTTCGCGCTATCGTTATTTTCGATTTGCCCACCGGTCCAGTCGAAACATTCGACACGGAACGATTCGCCAGGATTGACGTACGCCGCCATTGGAATGTCGCAGTGCCAGCGGTTGATGATTACCGGATCCGGCTGTTCTGTCGGCAACTTTGTCCGGTCGATGCTAATTACCTTCTTCATGGTTACTTTCTCCTAAGATACGCTGCCACGAGGCGGCACTGTAAAAGTGAAAACAAGCGGGGTATTGCCACGGCAAGCGGACACGCCTTACACGGTAAGGAAAGCGCGTATTTCTTCGACATCTACAGCGTCTTTATGCCGTTCGTGCACAATCTCGCCGCGATCGATGACTAGAAAGCGATCAGCCACCTCCAGGGCGAAACTAAGGACCTGCTCAGAAACCAGAATGGAAAAATTTCGTTCCAGACGCAGGGCGGTAAGGCTACGGGCGAGCTCTTTAATGATGGACGGCTGTATGCCTTCGGTCGGCTCGTCCAGTATCAATACCTTGGGATTGGAGACTAGCGCCCGGGCTATCGCCAACATCTGCTGCTGGCCGCCGGACAGATTGCCGCCTTTGCGATGCTCCATCTCTTTGAGCACGGGAAAGAACCGGTATATGTACTCTGGCAC
>SMFF01000382.1_pt1 | contig 11630 bp, 12 predicted proteins | sample 2456181 | NCBI WGS metagenome assembly SMFF01 (sample SAMN10132611, study PRJNA489261) | soil metagenome | isolation source: day120 antibiotic-loamy sand soil ammended with raw manure from dairy cow... | place: USA | collected 2015-04-01
ACCACACCACGAACCCCACCGTCAGGAGATAGGCGGCGAACAGGATCCGCAACAGCAGGCGCATCGGTCCACCCTAGTCAGGCGGGCGGAGGCGGTCGCGCGCGGGAGGATAGAGGCGTGTACGTCGCCGTGAGCTCGCCCGGGCCTGGGGTGGTCGACGTCGTGACGCTCGACGCGGATGCCGCCGACGTCGCCCGCGAGCGCATCCCCGAGGCCGGGTTCGCCGACTGGGTGGCAGCGCACGAGCCTGAGCATCCGCGCTGGGTGTGGGCCGACACGAAGCGCTGGTATCCGCGACTGCTCGCGGCCGGGGTGCGCGTCGAGCGCTGCATCGACCTGCGGATGTGTCGCGTGATCCTGCGGAATGCGGTCGCCTCGTCGGGCACGCAGCTCGCGCGTGCCCCGCGCGACCGCTGGGACGCGACCTCGCACGCGACCTCGGCGGCATCCGATGCCCTGTTCGAGCTCGAACCGCCCGAGCCCGATGACGACCCGGCCCTCGAGCTGCGGCGGCAGCGCGGGGCCATCGCCGAGAGCAGCGCGCCGGGGCGCTTGGCCCTCTTGGTGGCCGCCGACAGCGTCGGGGCGCTCGTGGCCACCGAGCTCGAGTTCGCGGGCCTGCCCTGGGACGCCGCGCGCCACGACCACATCCTCACCGAGCTGCTCGGCGAGCGCACTCCGGCAGCTCGCCCCGCCAAGATGGAGCAGCTTGTCGCCGAGATCCGCACCGCGCTCGACGATTCGCGCGTCAATCCCGATTCGCCGCCCGTGCTGCTCAAGAGCCTGCAGCGTGCCGGACTGCGCGTGGGCAGCACGAGTCGCTGGGAGCTCAAGGGCGTCGATCATCCGGTCGTCGCGCCGCTGCTCGCGTACAAGAAACTCGCGCGCCTTTATACCGCGAATGGATGGGCGTGGCTCGCGGAGTGGGTGCACGGCGGCCGATTCCGCCCCGTCTACGTTCCGGCCGGGGTGGTGACCGGTCGGTGGGCATCCGACGGCGGTGGTGCCTTGCAACTGCCGCAGCAGGTACGTGGTGCGGTGGTCGCCGACCCCGGATGGAAGCTCGTGGTGGCGGATGCTGCACAGCTCGAACCGCGGGTGCTCGCGGCGATGTCGGGCGACGCAGCGATGGCCCGTGCTGGACGCGCGCACGACATGTACCAGGGCATGGTCGAGGCGGGCGCCGTGGAGACGCGATCCCAGGCGAAGTACGGCATGCTGGGCGCCATCTACGGGGGCACGACGGGGGAGTCGGGGCGCATGCGCCCGCGCATCGCGCGCGCCTTCCCGCGCGCCATGGCCTTCGTCGAGGCCGCCGCCCGCCGGGGGGAGTCGGGCGAGGTCGTGAGCACCTGGCTCGGCCGCAGTTCGCCGCCCGGGCGCGACGCCGCGTACGACGAGACCGTCAGCGAGGCCGAGCGCGCCCGGGCGCGCAGCGACGGGCGCGCGTGGGGCCGCTTCACCCGCAACTTCGTCGTGCAGGGCACGGCTGCCGAGTGGGCATTGTGCTGGATGGGCGCCCTCCGCCGGATGCTGTGGCAGCTCGGCGGGGGGGACACCGCATCCGTGCCCCTCACCGCGCGACCTCATCTCGTGTTCTTCCTGCATGACGAGCTCATCGTGCACACGCCTGAGGATCTCGCGGATGCCGTCGCGGAGGCGATGCGGGCGGCCGCCGCCGAGGCGGGGCGCATCCTGTTCGGCCAGGCGCCCGTCGAGTTTCCGGTCACGGTCGCGATCGTCGACAGCTACGCCGACGCGAAGTAGCCGACTCTCGAACCACATGCTTGTGATTTCGGGGCCCGACCGGGCATAATGGCCCCAAGCAACAGCGAACGTACGTCAGGTCGATGGGGAAGTCGCATCTGACGAACGGAGAGAAAAGTGGCTGCTGCGATGTCGCGCGGAGTGGTGTACGTCCACTCCGCTCCTCGTGCTCTCTGCCCGCATGTCGAATGGGCCGCGGGCCGAGCACTCGGGCGCGCCGTGAACTTCGACTGGCGGCCCCAGCCGGTGCTGCCCGGTGCCCAGCGCACCGAGTACGTGTGGGAGGGCCCCCGCGGCACGGGTGCCGTGCTCGCGTCGGCCCTGCGCGGCTGGGAGCACCTGCGGTACGAGGTCACCGAGGATGCCGGCCTCGGCACAGACGGCGGGCGCTGGATGCACACCCCCGACCTCGGGATCTTCTTCGCGCAGACCGACACCGTAGGCAACATGGTGGTGCCGGAGGATCGCATCCGCGCGGCCATGGAGACCGCGGGGTCAGACGCCTTCGAGCTGCACCGCGAACTGCGGCTCGCCCTCGGCCAGGCGTGGGATGACGAACTCGAGCCGTTCCGTTACGCCAGCGAGGACTCGCCCGTGATCTGGCTTCACAAGGTCGGTTAGCGAAGGAGCGACACCATGCTGAAGACGAGCGACATCGACCTGCGCGCGCTCCTGGACGAGCTCGAGGAGCCGCTCATCCACGTCGACGAGGTCGTCGACGCCATCGAGATCGTCGAGTCGGACGACGACTTCGACGGGATCTGCACGCAGCACGAGAGCTGCCGCATCATCTAGACCGAGCGGAACGCGATCACCGAGTTGTGGCCGCCGAACCCGAACGAGTTCGAGATCGCGAGCTGTGCGCCATCTCCGAGCGCACGCGGCGAGGTCACGACATCCAGGGGGATCTCCGGGTCCTGTTCGGTGAGGTTGATCGTCGGCGGAGCCAGACGCTGCTGCACCGCGAGGATCGCGAAGATGGCCTCGAGTGCACCCGTGCCGCCGAGCAGGTGGCCCGTGGACGCCTTGGTAGCCGACACCGGGATGTCGTGCACGCGTTCGCCGAAGACCGCCAGCAGCGCCTTGTACTCGGCGATGTCACCGACGGGCGTGCTCGTGGCGTGAGCGTTGATGTGGGTGACGTCGTCGGGAGAGGCGCCCGCCTGGAGGAGCGCGGCGCGCACCGCACGTGAGGCGCCCCAGCCCTCGGGGTCGGGCGCGGTGATGTGGTACGAGTCGCTCGTGACTCCGCCGCCGGCGAGCTCGGCGTAGATCTTCGCGCCGCGCGCCTTCGCGTGCTCCTCGGTCTCGAGCACGATCGTCGCCGCGCCCTCGCCCATGACGAAGCCGTCACGGGTGCGGTCGTAGGGCCGCGACGCGGTCGCGGGGGAGTCGTTGCGCTTGGAGAGGGCCTGCATCGAGGAGAACGCGGCGATCGTGATGCCGTGGATGGCAGACTCGGTTCCGCCCGCGATGACCACATCGGCATAACCATGCTGGAGGTGGTCGTAGGCGTTGGCGATGGCCTCGGTGCTGGAGGCGCACGCCGACACATCGGTGCGCGCGAAGGCACGAGCACCGAGGTGCATGCTGACGGCGGCGGCCGCGGCGTTGGGCATGAGCATCGGCACCGTCATGGGCAGCACGCGACGCGGGCCCTTCTCCTTGAGGGTGTCCCACGCATCCAGCAGCGTCCAGAGGCCACCGATGCCGGTGGAGTACTCGACGCCGAGCCGTTCGGGGTCGATCTCGGGAGCACCGGCATCCGCCCACGCCTCACGCGACGCGATCAGGGCGAACTGGCTCATCGGGTCGAGTCGCTTGATCTCCTGGCGCTCGAGCACCTCATCCGGGCGTACCTTCGCCTCGGCCGCGAAGGTCACCGGCAGCTCCAGTTCGCTCACCCAGTCGTGGGTGAGCGTGGCCGCGCCTGACTCGCCTGCGAGCAGAGCATTCCAGGTGTCGGGGGCGGTGCCGCCGAGCGGCGACGACGTGCCGATGCCCGTGACGACGATCTTCTTGGTCATTCGAATACTCCGAGGGATGGTGAATGGATGCCGAAAGCCGGCGGGACGCGAACGGGCGGAGGCTACCGGCGCCTCCGCCCGCTTTCGCTCAGTTCTGCGCGTTGACGATGTAGGTGACGGCGTCGCCGACGGTCTTGAGGTTCTTGACCTCTTCGTCGGGGATCTTCACGTCGAACTTCTCCTCGGCGTTCACGACGATGGTCATCATCGAGATCGAGTCGATGTCGAGGTCGTCGGTGAAGGACTTGTCGAGCTCGACGGTGTCCGCCGCGATACCGGTCTCATCGTTGATGAGCTCGGCCAGGCCGGCGAGGACTTCTTCGGTGGACAGTGCCATTTCGTTTTTCTCCTAGGGGTGTCGAGTGACCGGGGACAAGTTTAGGGGAGGCGCACGACCTGAGCCCCGAAGACGAGGCCCGCGCCGAAGCCGATCTGCAGAGCGAGTCCGCCGGACAGCTCGGGATTCTCCTCGAGCAGACGGTGGGTCGCGAGCGGGATCGACGCGGCGGAGGTGTTGCCGGTGGTCTCGATGTCACGGGCGATCGCGACATGCTCGGGCAGCTTGAGCTGCTTGGCGAGCTCGTCGATGATGCGCATGTTCGCCTGGTGCGGGATGAACGCCGCGAGGTCGTCGGCGCTCACGCCGGCCTCCTCGAGCGTCTGACGGGCGACCTTGGCCATCTCCCAGACGGCCCAGCGGAACACGGTCTGACCGTCCTGGCGCATGGTGGGCCACGGCTTCACCTTGTCGAGGTACTCCTCGAACGTCGCGTTCATGCCCACGGCATCCCACTTCGAGCCGTCGGAGCCCCACACCGTCTTCGAGACACCCGGCTCGTCGGAGGGCCCGAGCAGGGCGGCTCCCGCCCCATCGCCGAGCAGGAACGAGATCGAACGGTCTTCCGGGTGCACGTACTGCGAGAGCTTCTCGGCGCCGACGACGATCACGTACTCGGCCGCTCCCGCACGGATGAGGGCGTCGGCCTGAGCGATCCCGTAGGTGTAGCCGGCGCATGCGGCGCTGATGTCGTAGGCGGCTGCGGGGCTCACCCCGATGCGCTCGGCGAGGAGCGTCGACATCGACGGTGTGACCGCGACGTTGCTGATGGTCGAGACGAGCACGGCCCCGACGCGCGAGGGGTCGATGCCCGAGGTCTCGAGCGCCTCGCGGGCGGCCGTCTCGGCGAGGTCGATCGCGTTGAGACCCTTGGATGCGCGCTTGCGCGTGATGATGCCCGTGCGCTGGCGGATCCACTCGTCGCTCGAGTTGATGGGGCCCACGAGGTCGTCGTTGGGCACCACGAGGTCACCGCGAGCGGCGCCGAGCGAGATGATGCGGCTGCCGGGGGATCCCGCTGCCTGCTTGAGGTGGATGGTCACGCGGCGGTCTCCTGATCGATGAGGGCGTGGGCTGCGGGGATGTCGTCGGGCGTCTTGACGGCGACCGTCGGCAGCCCCTTGAGGGCGCGCTTGGCGAGGCCGACGAGAGCACCGGCGGGAGAGAGCTCGATGAGGCCGGTGACGCCGGCCGAGTTGAAGGACTCCATGACGCGGTCCCACCGCACGGGGGAGGCGATCTGGCCTACGAGCAGTTCGAGGAAGCGCGCGCCGTCGTCGACGGTCGAGCCGTCGCGGTTGGTCCAGATCCGCAGCGTCGGAGCGGCGGTCGCCATGCCGGATGCGACCTCGCGCATGGTGTCGACGGCGGGCTCCATGAAGCGCGTGTGGAAGGCGCCCGCGACCTGCAGCGGGATCACGCGAGCACCCGCCGGCGGGTTGGACTGAAGCGCGGCCAGGGCGTGCAGCTCGCCCGCGACGACGATCTGACCTCCGCCGTTCATGTTCGCGGGCGACAGACCGAGGGGCTCGAGCGCCGTGAGGAGGTCGTCCTCATGAGCGCCGATGACGGCGCTCATGCCGGTCTCGGTGCGCGCAGCAGCATCCGCCATCGCCCGGCCACGGGCCGCGACGAAACGCATCGCGTCGGCTTCACCCAGGATGCCGGCGCCTGCGGCCGCGGCCACCTCGCCGACCGAGTGCCCTGCGATGCCGGCGATCTTGTCGCGGCGCCCTCCCTCGAGCACGGCGGCGAGGGAGATGAGCGAGGCGCCGACGATGAGCGGCTGCGCCACCGCGGTGTCGCGGATGGTGTCGGCATCCGACACGGTTCCGTGGCGACCCAAGTCCACACCCGCGGCGTCGGAGAGCTCCTCGAGATGCGTCGCGAAACGCGACTCGGCGAGCCAGGGGTCGAGGAATCCGGGTGTTTGCGAGCCCTGCCCGGGCGCGACGATCACGACAGTCACCCGTCCATCCTGCCAAGCTCACGGCCCACGGGTGGCATACACGGCACGAGAAATCCGGGCAGACGTTGGCGGACCGCCACAACACGCGGGTTCACGCCGCGATCATGACCTCGCAGCGGAGACCGGGTGCAGAGGCAAGTCGTCGGTCCTTTGTGAGCAGCGCGCAGCCGAGAGTTTCGGCAAGCGCGACATACACGGCGTCGTAGGGGGTGAGGTTCGCCCGGAGCTGCATCGCCCGAGGGATCAGCAGCATCGAGGGTTGACGTTCGCACGGGAGGAGCCCGAGGTCGTGCACTGCGCGCTCAAGCCGGGGGGCGTCAAGTGCGCGACTGAGCCAGAGTCCGCGGAGCGCGGACGCCACCTCGGTGTCGACGAGGTCCGGTGCCGTGAATTCCTCCCGGGCGAGGAGGTCGCGAGTTGGACTGGCACGGGCATCGGCAATCAGTACGTCCACCACAACCGAGGCGTCGATGACGATCATCGCTCTTCGCGGCCTCGCTGGATCGCGTCGAGAATCTGCTCTGGCGTGAGACGTATCCCGTCGCCGCGTGCCTCGATCTGAGCGAACAGCTCTGCCGCCGTCGGCTTCTCCACGAGGCGGGTGAGCTCGCGGGTGAGGTATTGCTGAAGCGATCGGCCCTCGCGTTCCGCTCGCGCGACAAGCACGGCATGCACCGCAGGGTCGAGATCACGGATCATGACGTTCGGCATGATTGCATTATGCAAGCGTCATCCGATCATGTACACGAGCCCATAGCCCGCTTGCTCGAGCTCACGCGTGAAATCCCGCGCGTCGGTCACCCACCGCGTCGCGCAGTCTCCTCCGTCAGGGAATCGACAGTTGGGCGCCGGCGTCCTTCCGCGGAGGAACGCGTCCAGGTCGTCCGCGATCTCGGCCACCTGGGAAGGATGGAGGGCACGCTCGTACGGAATCCATCCCGTCGGGACGTGGGTGACGTCACCGCGGACCAGTTCTGCGGCCGGACGCTGCGCCGGCCCGTCAAGGTCGAAGAGTCGCTGGAGACACCGCCAGCACTTGTCGAGGTACAACATGGGTGGTCTCTCCTCAGCAGGGCCCCATGCATCCATCAGAGGATCGTCGCCGTGGAAGCGGCACGGATTCTCTCGGGCCGCGGCCATCTCGCGTGGTGAAACCGGGTAGGCGTAGTAACGGATTCCCATACGAAAATCGTGGACTCTCGCGAAACCCGCGGTGCGCCCACGGGCGCGAATAGTGGACGAATGCGCCGTGACGCACCGGGGGAGGAGTCGACTACTCGGCCTTCTTGCCGGTGTCGGCGATCGAGCCGATGATGAGGGCCGTCTGCAGGATGAGGGCCTCGCGGGCTCCCGTCGCATCCCACCCGATGATCTCGCTGATGCGCTTGAGGCGGTAGCGCACGGTGTTGGCGTGCACGAAGAGCTCGCGAGCCGTCGCCTCGAGTGAACGGCCGTTGTCGAGGTAGGCCCACAGCGTCTGCAGGAGTTCGTTCGAATGGGCCTTGAGCGGCTCGTAGATGCGCGCGATGAGTGTCGCGCGGGCCAGCGGATCGCCCGCGAGAGCGCGCTCGGGAAGCAGATCGTCGGCCAGCACGGGGCGTGGTGCGTTGCGCCACGACCGGGCGACGGCGAAGCCCGCCAGCGCCGCCCGCGCACTGCGCGCCGCGTCCACGAGCGACGGAACCTCGTGGCCGAGCACGAGGTGACCCGCTCCGAACCCGGACTCCAGCTGACGCGCGATCTCGATGAAGCTGAGCGCCGCGCGCGGCTCCTCGTCGTCCTTCGGAGGCGGCTTCCCTGCACGCCGATGAGCACATCCGCATCGAGGTGACGCGCGGTGCGCCGCAGCTGGTCGACGTCGAGCATGCGCGGGGCGGTGCCGACGAGCACGGCGACCGCGCCGTGGCCGTTCCACCCGAGCGCCGCGACGCGGCTCGGCAGTTCGCTGTCGTACTCGCCCGTCAGGATGGAGTCCACGACGAGCGCTTCCAAGCGCGCATCCCACAGGCCGCGGGCTTCGGCGGCGCGCGCGTAGACATCCGCTGCCGCGAACGCGATCTCGCGCGAGTACAGCAGGATCGCCTCGCGCAGCTCGTCGCTCGAGCTCGTGACGCGCTCCTCCACGACCTCGACCGTCACCCGGATGAGTTGCAGCGTCTGCTGCAGGCTCACCGAGCGCAGCAGCTCGCGCGGGGCCGCCCCGAACACGTCTGCCGCGATCCACGGCGTCGAGCTCGGGTCGTCGTACCAGGAGATGAACGAGGTGATGCCGGCCTGTGCGACCAATCCGACGGCGCTGCGCCGCCCCGGCGGCATCTCGCGATACCAGGGGAGCGTGTCGTCGAGACGCTTGAGCGTGGTGGTCGACAACTCGCCTGACAGCGTGCGCAGCCAGGCGAGCGTCTGCGCCTTCGTCCTCTCGGGCACGGGCGGCGGCGGCTTAGCTCTCGCCGCCCGCCGTGCCGGTGGTGCCCGCGGTCACGTCGTGCAGCTTGTACTTGTCGATCGCCTGCAGCACGTAGGCCGGGTCGACCTGGCCACGGCGAGCGAGCGACTGGAGCGTGCGCACCACGATCGACGGGCCGTCGATCTTGAAGAAGCGCCGCGCCGCAGCACGGGTGTCGCTGAAGCCGAAGCCGTCGGCTCCTAGCGTGGCGAATTCGCCGGGCACCCAGGCACGGATCTGGTCGGGAACGGCGTGCATGTAGTCGCTCACGGCCACGAACGGCCCCTCCGACCCGCTGAGCTTCTGCCACACGTACGGAACCTGCGGCTGCTTGGTGGGGTTGAGGAAGTTGTGCTCGTCGGCGGCGAGGCCGTCGCGGCGCAGCTCGTTCCACGAGGTGACGCTCCAGACATCCGCGGCGACGCCCCAGTCCTTGGCGAGCAGTTCCTGCGCCTCGAGCGCCCACGGCACGGCGACCCCGGATGCGAGCAGCTGCGCCTTGGGACCGCCGATGGTGGCGTCCTTGAGCTTGTAGATACCGCGCAACAGTCCGTCGACGTCGAGGCCCTCGGGCTCGGCGGGCTGAACGTGGGGCTCGTTGTAGACCGTCAGGTAGTACATGACGTTCGGGTCAGGGTGCTGACCGCCGTACATGCGCTCGAGGCCGGCCCGCACGATGTGTCCGAGCTCGTAGCCGTAGGCGGGGTCGTAGGCGACAACCGCGGGGTTGGTCGACGCCAGCAGCGGCGAGTGGCCGTCGGCGTGCTGGAGGCCCTCTCCGGTCAGCGTCGTGCGGCCCGCTGTCGCCCCGACGATGAAGCCGCGCGCCATCTGGTCGCCCGCTGCCCACATCCCGTCACCGGTGCGCTGGAAGCCGAACATCGAGTAGAACACGTACACCGGGATGAGCGGCTCACCGTGGGTGGAGTACGAGGTGCCGGCCGCGGTGAACGCCGCGAACGCGCCCGCCTCGTTGATGCCGACGTGGACGATCTGCCCCTTCTCGCTCTCCTTGTAGGCGAGGAGAAGTTCCCGGTCGACCGAGGTGTAGTGCTGCCCGTTCGGGTTGTAGATCTTGGCCGTCGGGAAGTACGCGTCCATACCGAAGGTGCGCGCCTCATCCGGGATGATCGGCACGATGCGCTCACCGAGGCCCGGGGTGCGCAGGAGATCCTTCAGCAGTCGCGCGAACGCCATGGTCGTGGCGATCTCCTGCTTGCCGGAGCCGCGCTTGACGACGTCGTAGGCCGAGGCCTCGGGCAGGTTGAGGTCGACGTACTTGGTGCGACGCTCGGGCAGGTAGCCGCCGAGCTCCCGGCGGCGCTCCTGCAGGTACTGGATCGCCGGGTCGTTCTCGCCCGGGTGGTAGAACGGCGGCAGGTACGGGTTCTCCTCGAGTTGCGCATCCGTGATCGGGATCCGTAGTTCGTCGCGGAACTGCTTGAGGTTGTCGAGCGTGAGCTTCTTCATCTGGTGGGTCGCGTTGCGGCCCTCGAAGCTCTTGCCGAGGCCGTAACCCTTGATCGTCTTGGCGAGGATGACGGTCGGCTGGCCCTTGTGCTCGACCGCGGCCTTGAACGCCGCGTAGATCTTGCGATAGTCGTGACCGCCGCGCTTGAGGTTCCAGATCTGCTCGTCCGAGTAGCCCTCGACGAGCTTGAGTGCCTCGGGGTCACGGCCGAAGAAGTTCTCGCGAACATACGCGCCGTCCTCGGCCTTGTAGGTCTGGTAGTCCCCGTCGGGCGTCTCGTTCATGACGCGCACGAGGGCGCCGTTGTCGCGGGCGAGAAGTTCGTCCCACTCGCGACCCCAGACCACCTTGATGACGTTCCAGCCGGCGCCGCGGAAGAAGCTCTCGAGCTCCTGGATGATCTTGCCGTTGCCACGCACCGGACCGTCGAGGCGCTGCAGGTTGCAGTTGATGACGAAGGTCAGGTTGTCGAGCTTCTCGTTCGTGGCCCACTGCAGCGCGCCGCGGCTCTCGACCTCATCCATCTCGCCGTCGCCGAGGAAGGCCCAGACGTGGCTCTCGCTGCGGTCGACGATGCCGCGGTTGGTGAGGTACTTGTTGTTCTGTGCCTGCCAGATGGCGTTGAGAGGTCCGAGGCCCATGGACACGGTCGGGAACTGCCAGAACTCCGGCATGAGACGCGGATGCGGATACGAGCTCAGCGCGTGCGGGGCACGCGACTTCTCCTGACGGAAGCCGTCGAGGTCCTGCTCGCTGAGGCGCCCCTCGAGGTACGCGCGCGCGTACATGCCGGGGGAGGCGTGCCCCTGATAGAAGATCTGGTCGCCGCCGGACGGGTGGTCCTGGCCGCGGAAGAACCAGTTGTGGCCCACTTCGTAGAGTGACGCGCTCGACGCGTAGGTCGAGATGTGACCGCCCACGGCGATGTCGGGTCGCTGGGCGCGGTGCACCGTGATGGCGGCGTTCCAGCGGATCCAGCGCCGGTACTGGCGCTCGAGCTCTTCGTCACCGGGGAAGGCGGGTTCGTTCTCCGGGGCGATCGTGTTGATGTAGTCGGTCGTCGGCACCATGGGCACACCCAGGTGCAGATCCTTCGACCGCTTGAGCAGGTTCAGCATGATCTCTCGACCGCGCTGGTGTCCCTTGTCTGCGACGAGCGCGTCGAGGGACTCCTGCCACTCGGCGGTCTCCTCCGGGTCCTGGTCGGCGTTGTTCACCGAGTACGGATCCTGGTCGTTCACCGTCACGCTTGACCTCTTCCTGATCGTGTCGTGGCCATCGTCCAGTCTAGGCCCGCAGCGGTGTGCACTTCCTGCACTACGGTGCGTCTCGGCGCGTTTGTGGAACCCGGCGTATGATCGCTGCTCGTGGCTCTCGAGAACGACACGCAGGCTCCGGACTTCGACCTGCCGAATCAGTACGGCGAGCACATCCGCCTGAGCGACTTCCGCGGGCGGAAGCCTGTGGCGCTCGTCTTCTTCCCCCTCGCCTTCTCCAGCACATGCACGGGCGAGCTGTGCGCGCTGCGCGACAACCTCGACCTCTTCAAGGAGCACGGCGTCGAGCTCATCGGCATCTCGGTCGACTCGAAGGCGACCCTGCGTGCCTGGGCC
>SMFF01000168.1_pt1 | contig 11599 bp, 8 predicted proteins | sample 2456181 | NCBI WGS metagenome assembly SMFF01 (sample SAMN10132611, study PRJNA489261) | soil metagenome | isolation source: day120 antibiotic-loamy sand soil ammended with raw manure from dairy cow... | place: USA | collected 2015-04-01
GTTGGACACCCGCGCGAGCCACTCGTAGGGCAGGCGGGTCCAGTCGGCGGTCATGGCGTCTTCGCTCGACACGGGCCGCAGCACGATGGGGTGTCCGTAGGTGCGGCCGTCGCCCTGCACGCCGACCGAGCGCACATCCGCGAGCAGCACGACCGGGCACTGCCAGATCTCGGCGTCGAGGCCCGCCGCGGTGAGTTCGGTGCGCACGATGAGGTCGGCGGCGCGCAGGGTCTCGAGCCGGTCTTCCGTGACTTCGCCCACGATCCGGATGCCGAGGCCGGGCCCCGGGAACGGATGCCGGGCGACGATCGCCTCGGGCAACCCGAGCTCGCGACCGATCGCGCGCACCTCGTCCTTGAAGAGGGTGCGCAAGGGCTCGACGAGCTCGAACTGCAGGTCGTCCGGCAGGCCGCCGACGTTGTGGTGCGACTTGATGTTGGCCGTGCCGCTGCCGCCGCCGGATTCCACGACATCCGGGTACAGCGTGCCCTGCACGAGGTAGCGGATGGGGTCGCCCTCAGCGGCTAACTCGGCGACGAGCTCGGCTTGGGCGGCCTCGAAGGTGCGGATGAACTCGCGCCCGATGATCTTGCGCTTCTGCTCGGGGTCGCTGACCCCCGCGAGCGCCGTGAGGAACCGCTCGCGCGCATCCACCGTGACGAGCCGCACGCCGGTGGAGGCGACGTAGTCCTGCTCGACCTGCTCGCGCTCCCCCGCGCGCAGCAGGCCGTGGTCGACGAAGACGCACACGAGCTGGTCGCCGACGGCCTTGTGCACGAGCGCCGCAGCGACCGCCGAGTCGACGCCGCCGGAGAGGGCGCACAGCACGCGGCCCGTGCCGACCTGGGCGCGGATGCGTTCGACCTGCTCGGCGATGACGTTGCCGCTGTTCCAGTCGGCGGGGATGCCCGCGGCACGGTGCAGGAAGTTCTCGAGCACCCGCTGCCCGAAGGCGGAGTGCTTGACCTCGGGGTGCCACTGCACGCCGTAGAGCCCGCGCTCGTCGTTGGCGAACGCGGCGACGGGGGTGGAGTCGGATGCGGCGAGCACCTCGAACCCGTCGGGAGCCTTCACGACGGAATCGCCGTGACTCATCCACGCGGTCTGCTCGATCGGCTGTTCGGCGAGCAGGATGCCGCCGTCGGTGCCGCCGACGAGGCGCACCTCGGTCGATCCGTACTCGCGCGCGCCGGTCTGGGCCACCTCGCCGCCGAGCTGGCGGGCCATCACCTGGAAGCCGTAGCAGATGCCGAGAGTCGGAACCCCGAGCTCGAGGATGCCGGCGTCGAGGTCGGGCGAGCCGGGCTCGTAGACGCTCGAGGGTCCGCCCGAGAGCACGATACCTACGGGGTTCTTCGCGGCGAGCTCGGAGGCGGTGATGGTGTGCGGCACGATCTCGCTGTACACGCCCGCCTCGCGCACGCGCCGCGCGATGAGTTGAGCGTACTGGGCGCCGAAGTCGACGACGAGCACGGGACGCTGAGCCGTTTCGCTCACGCGCTGACCTCCTTGGCGGCGGGGGCCGCATCCGCTTCGGTCGTCGCCTGGATGCGACCCGTGATGTAGCGGGGCACCTGGAACTCGAAGTAGTAGCTGAGGAACGGGATGATGCCGCCGAGCGCGATGAACAGGAAGCGCCCGAAGCTGTAGCGGGCGAGACGCCACATGACGAAGTCGCACGCGAGGTAGAGCACGTACAACCAGCCGTGCACCGTGAGGATCACGATGGAGAGGTTGATCGCGGTGATCTGTCCCACGGGCGTCAGCGCGAGGAAGCCGAAGGGGCCGCCCAGCTCGATGTCGACCTTGAACCCGTAGCGCAGCACCATCATGACGACGAGCAGCAGCAGGAAGGTTCCCGTGATGGCTGCGGAGACGCGGTAGACCTTGAGGGCGGTGCGAAGTCGAGGCACGTCGGAGGGACGGGGACCAGCGGGCATGCCCCCAGCCTAGACGGCTCACCTTGGTGTCGAACGCTGTAGCGCCTGCCACCGGGCGGCAGGGATGACGGGCGCGCCAGGCCAGACGCTACAGCGTTCGACCCTCCTGCTCGTGCTCCCAGACGTCGCGCACGAGGCGGTACCAGAGGAAGACGGCGAAGCCCGCGAAGATCACCCACTCGACGGCGTAGAAGACGTTGAGCCAGTTCAGGCTCGTGTCGCGGATGGGGGGCGGCTGGTGGATCGCGTCGAGCCCCGGCGTCGGCTCCACGAGCACGACGTAGCCGGCGTAGACGGGGCCCGGGTCGGCCCACAGGTTGAGCAGCTCGGCGATCGAGAGCGCGCGCCGCTCACCCTTCTCGACCTCGTTGAGCGTCGGCGACTCGCTCGGCAGGTAGCGCCCGGCGATCTCGAGCGTCTCGGGAACGCGGGCCTCCGCGGCGTGTGCGGTGGCGGCATCCGGTGCCCAGCCGAGACCGACGGCGAGCGAGACGCCCTCGTCGGTCACGACGTGCGCAACGAGCCACGCCCCCTCGACCCCGTCGTTGTCGCGCGGGCTCAGCACGCTGAAGTCGCCCGGCACGACGGTTCCGGATGCGGTGACCCGCTGGCCGATCGCCGGATCGGTCATCGGCGCCTGCGGGCGCGCCACCGTCTCAAGCGGCACCGGAGTCTCGGTCTCGACCTCGGGCACCGTCGCGTTCTGCACGCTGCGGTCGAGCTGCCACTGGCCGAGGGCGGCGAATCCGGATGCGATCGCGAGCGACAGCACGAGGGCGCCGATCCAGCGGGGCCGGCGCGCGACGCTCAGGAACTGGGCGAGGGTCGGCCGCGGCGGGCGCGCATCACGGTCGACGGAGGCCTCGGTCACCCTCTCACTCTGCCAGGTCTCGCCTGGACGCTCCCCCGTCCCCGAAAGTACGCACTTCTCGCCCTCAACCCCGGCTCGGGCGAGCGAAAGCACGTACTCTCGCGGACTCGACCGCAGGACCCGGCCGGACTCAGTACTCGGGATCGATCTGGCGGGAGCGGCGCACGTCGTCTTCGGTGAGGGTCTCCGCCTGCTCGCGAGCCGCGTCGGCGAGACGCTGCTCGCGCTCGCGGGCCGACTCGACATCCGGAGCCGTCTCCTCGAGCACGGCAACCGCCTCGGTATCCGGCGCCGCGCGCTCCGCGGCATCTGCGGCCTGGCCGTCGATCGTTCCGGCCGCGACCTCGTCGGCGGTCGACTCCCCCGCCATCGCCGCCTCCGCGAGCGCGATCGTGCGCTCGCGTTCGGAATCGACGGCGGGCTGGCGCCGCGCCACGCGACGGCCGCGGCGGAAGAGGCCGCCGATCCGCTCGGAGTTGGAGGCGAGCACCGGCCCGAGCAGGGCCATGGCGAGCACGTAGAGACCCGCGAACGGCGTGAGGCGGGCGTCCAGCCCACCGCCCGGCGCCGTGGCGGCGAGGGTCGCAAGGATGAGCACGAACTCGCCGCGGTTCACGAGGATGACGGCCGTGTTGAGCCCCGCCTGGGGACCGAAGCCGTTGACGCGAGCGATGACCTGACCGGCGATGAGGTTGAGCGTCAGCGTCAGAAGGATCGCGAGCCCCACGGGCAGCAGCACGTCGCCGAAGGTCGTCGGATCCAGCAGCAGTCCGAAGTTGAGGAAGAAGAACGCCGCGAACACGTCGCGCAGCGGCGTGGCGAGCGCCTCGATGCGCGCCCGGAAACGGGTGGCCCCCAAGGCGAGTCCGATCAGGAAGGCCCCGATGGCATCCGTGACTCCCAGCAGATCGCCGATGCCGCCGAAGGTCACGGCGAGGGCGAAGATGAGCAGCGCGAAGAGCTCGTCGTCGCGGGTCTGCACGAGCCGCGAGACCACGCGGCCACCCCAGCGGGCCACCGTGATCATGACCGCGAGGAAGAGGAACGCCACGAGCAGCTTGAGCACGACCGCCCAGAAGTCGGTCTCGCCCGAGAGCACGACCGACACGATCGCGAGGTAGATGGCGATGAAGATGTCCTCGACGACCGTGACCCCGAGGATCATCGGGGTCTCGGGATTCGCGAGGCGCCGCAACTCGATGAGCAGCTTGGTGACGATCGCGCTCGACGAGGTCGCCGTCATCCCCGCGATCACGAGCGCCTCGCGCGTGCCCCAGCCCACGAGCATGCCGAACCCGAACCCGACGCTCAGGTTCACGAGCACGTAGCTGCCGCCCGAGAGCAGCATCTTGCCCGCGTTGCCGAAGAACTCATCCTGGTCGAATTCGAGTCCGAGATTGAACAGCAGCAACAGCAACCCGAACACGGCGATGAGCGCGACGTAGTCCGACTCGAACGACAGCGGGAAGAGCTGGAAGTTCGGACTCGCGATCAGCCCGACGAGCATGTAGATCGGGATCGTCGGCAATCCGATGAGCTTCCCCAGGCGCCCCAGCGCATATGCGATGAGGAACAGGACGCCGAGGGTGATGAGTTCCTCGCCGAGGTGCCCGTCCATGGCTCAGCCGCCCGGCGGAGCGTCGGTCGCGCGCGGCTTGAACTCGCCTGTGCGGTAGAACTGGAAGGCCTTGGCGACCTTCTCAGGGGCACCCGCGACCACGAGGGTGTCACCCGGGAAGACCTTGAAGTCGGCATCGGGGGCGGGATTCGTCGAGTCTCCGCGTACGACCGCCACGACGGTCACGCCCGGCAGCCCGCGATCGGTCATCGAGCCGAGCGGCTGACCGGCCACGTGGTGGTCGTAGTCGACGTGGAACCAGTCGATCGAGAGCCCGGGAACCTGCTCGAGTCCGCTGAGCGACTCGGTGATGCGGGTGCCGCCGAGCAGCTCGGCGAGGGTGTGCGCCTCGTCGTCGTCGAGCCGCACGGTCACCTTGTGCGCCTCGCCGTCCTCCGCGTCCGAGAAGCAGAACAGATCGGATGCCCCCGAACGGTGCGTGATGACGCCCACCTTGCCGCCGTCGACCGTGACGAAGGTGTGCAGCACTCCCACTCCGGGAAGCTTGACCCGTCGCACGTCGACCATCGCGACCCCTCCGCTCGTTCGGAACCCGTCCACCTTATAAGGGGCGATGGGTGCGCGGCTGGTGTCGTGACCCACGAGCAGGAGAACGTCTACCGCCGCGGTGTCATTCCCCCGGATGCCGGTTAGACCTCGCGGGCGGCGAGCCGCACGCGATCGGCGGATGCGTCATCCGGTTCGAGCTGACTGGCGCGCTCGGCCTCCACCCGCTCGAGGTAGCGGGAGACCTCGAGGTCGACCCGGGCGTCGTCCCAGCCGAGCACCTCGCCCATGAGACGTGCCGCGACCGGCGCGGCCGAGACGCCGCGATCCCACGCCTCGATCGACATCCGCGTGCGGCGGGCGAGCACGTCGTCCAGATGCAGGGCGCCCTCGTGGGTGACCGCGTAGACGACCTCGGCAGCGAGGTAGTCCTCCGAGCCCGGCAGCAACGCACCGAGCTCGGGGCGGGCGTCGATGAGCGCGAGCACCTCGCGCGCGTGGGTGCCGAAGCGGTTGAGCAGGTGGCCGACCGCACCGGGCGTGAGTCCGTGCTTGCGGGCGATCCGACCGCGGCGGTTCCAGGCAGCGGGATACCCCTCGGCGCCGGTGAGCCCGATGTGCTCGGTGACCGACGGCGGGGTCGGGCGCTCGATACCGCGCGCCACGGCATCCACGGTGTCCTTCGCCATGACGCGGTAGGTCGTGAGCTTGCCGCCCGCGACCGACACGAAGCCGGGAACCGGCGTCGCCACGATGTGCTCCCGGCTGAGCTTGCTCGTCTCGTCGCTCTCGCCCGCGAGCAGGGGGCGCAGCCCCGCGTACACGCCCTCGACGTCGTCACGCGTGAGCGGAGTCGCGAGCACCGAGTTGATGTGGGCGAGCAGATAGTCGATGTCGGCAGCGGTGGCCGCCGGATGCGCGAGGTCGAGCTCCCAGTCGGTGTCGGTCGTGCCGATGAGCCAGTGGCGTCCCCACGGGATGAGGAACAGCACGCTCTTCTCGGTGCGCAGCAGCAGGCCGAGCGTGCCCCGGATGCGATCGCGCGGCACCACGAGGTGCACGCCCTTCGACGCGCGTACGCGGAACGGGCGCACTCCCGCCATCGCCTGGAGCTCATCCGTCCACACGCCCGTGGCCGAGACGACCTCGCGGGCGCGGATCTCGAAGCGCTCGCCCGTCTCACGATCGACGGCCTCGACACCCACGACCCGGGCGCCCTCGCGCAGCAGACCCTCGACCTTCACCCGGCTCGCCGCATGGGCGCCGTACTCGGCAGCCGTGCGCACGAGGCTCGCGACGAAACGTGCGTCGTCGACCTGGGCGTCGTAATAGACCAGGCCGCCGCGGAAGGCATCCGGCCGAAGATCGGGCGCGGCCTTCGCGAGCTGCCGTTTGGTGAGGTGGCGGTGGTGGGGCACGCCGGGCTCGCGGCCGCCGGTCCAGGAGAAGAGGTCGTAGAGGGTCATGCCTGCGCCGATGTAGGCGCGCTCGACGAGGGGCACCGTCACGGGATAAAGGAACTTCACGGGCTTGACCAGGTGTGGGGCGATGCGCTGCAACAGCAGGCCGCGCTCGATGAGCGCCTCGCGCACGAGACGGAAGTCGAGCTGTTCGAGGTAGCGGATGCCGCCGTGCACGAGCTTGCTGCTGCGCGAACTCGTGCCGGAACCCCAGTCGCGCGCCTCGACGATGCCCGTGCTCAGGCCGCGCGTCACGGCCTCGAGCGCCGTGCCCGCGCCCACGATGCCCCCGCCCACGACGAGCACGTCGAGCTGCTGCTCGCGCATCGCCGCGAGTGCCGCCTGCCGCCCCGCGGGGCTCAGCTCCGCCATGGGTCCAGCCTAAGCCGCGACCGGCTTCATGGCGCGGCTGGAGCCACGGCAGGCGTTCAGCTCTGCAGGTAGGGCGCGACGACGACCTCGACGCGCTGGAACTCCTTGAGCTCGGAGTAGCCCGTGGTCGCCATCGAGCGCCGCAGGGCACCCATGAGGTTGACCTGGCCGTCGGGATGCGACGACGGCCCGAAGAGCACCTGCTCGAGAGGCGCGATGGTGCCGACCTGCACGCGGTTGCCGCGCGGCAGCTCGGGGTGGTGCGCCTCGGGACCCCAGTGGAAGCCGCCACCGGGTGCCTCCTCGGCGCGGGCCAGCGTCGATCCGAGCATCACGGCATCCGCGCCCATCGAGATGGCCTTCACGATGTCGCCGCTCGTGCCCAGGCCACCGTCGGCGATGACGTGCACGTAGCGACCACCCGACTCGTCGAGGTAATCGCGGCGCGCACCCGCGACATCCGCCACCGCCGTCGCCATGGGCGCGTGGATGCCGAGGCTCGTTCGCGTGGTGCTCGCGGCTCCCCCGCCGAACCCGACGAGCACGCCCGCCGCGCCCGTGCGCATGAGGTGCAGGGCCGCGGTGTAGGTGGACGCGCCGCCCACGATGACCGGCACGTCGAGTTCGTAGATGAACTTCTTGAGGTTGAGCGGCTCGACGGCCTTGCTCACGTGCTCGGCGCTCACGGTCGTGCCGCGGATGACGAAGAGGTCGACGCCCGCGTCGACGACGGTCTTGTAGTGCTCCTGGGTGCGCTGCGGGCTGAGCGCGCCGGCCACCGGCACGCCGGCCTCGCGGATCTCGGCGAGCCGCTCCTTGATGAGCTCGGGCTTCACCGGCTCGGCGTACAGCTGCTGCATGCGAACGGTGGCGTCCTCCGGCGCGAGCTCGCGGATCTCGGCGAGCACCGACTCCGGGTTCTCGTAGCGCGTCCACACGCCCTCGAGGTCGAGCACGCCGAGGCCGCCCAACCGCCCGATCGCGATCGCCGTGGCGGGGCTCACGACCGAGTCCATGGGGGCCGCGAGCACCGGGATGTCGAATGTGAACGCGTCGATCGTCCAGCTGATGCTCACGTCCTGCGGGTCGCGCGTGCGCCTGCTCGGCACGATCGCGATGTCGTCGAACGCGTACGCCCTGCGCGCGCGCTTCGCCCGGCCGATCTCGATGTCGCTCACCGCTCCACCCTACCCGGGGTGCGGGCGCCCGACCCGTCCGTGGCGCGGCGGGAGCGGTGACCCAGCGGCGGGGGAAACCGCACCTTCGGCGAGAGCAGTCGCCGCCGCGGGCGGCATTCCGTTCGAGCGGCGGGAGCAACTACTCACTCCGCGTCGCGTCATCGCCGCCCGCGCCGAACGCCGGCGGCGTCGAGCTTCGCCATGAGCGCCGCCGGGTTCATGAGATCCGACCAGTAGAGCCGGATGACGGTGTAACCCTGGCGTCGAAGCTCGTCTTCGCGCAGCTTCTCGGCTAGCACCACCCGCGCGGGGTCGCCTCCGTTCATCGACGGATCGAGGTACTTGCCGAACCCGTCTATCTCGGCGATCACCCGAAGCCGTCGCCAGGCGAAGTCCACGGCATACACCCCGGTCGCGTGCGGGAACTCGACCTGCTGCTCTGGCAACTCGTACCCGAGCTCGAACATGAGAGCGCGCGCGAACGATTCGGCATAGGAGTCCGAAAGCGGCGAGGCGAACATGATGGCGCGCTCAACGAAGCGGCGCCGCAGCGTCGGCGGAAACTTCTCAAGCTCGGCGGCGAGTTGCTCGCGGGTCACACGGAAGGGGTTCCGACGCCAGAGGGTCCAATCGAGCGTGCCGACGGCCGTCATGAAGTCCGCAGACCGCGCGACGTCGATGGCGGTGCGAGCAACATCCGTGACGAGGCGTCCCTCGACACGTCGGAGGCGCGCCGTGCTCGCTGCTGCGGTGATCCGCCGGACGCCGGGTTCGGAGCGCCCGCCGCCCTTCCACCTGTCGAGGAAGACGACGTCATCCGGGTAGCTGTGCTGCCACATCCCCCACACGGCCGCCGCGGTCGCGCCGGCGAATGGGAGTTCCCGGCGAGCGTCACGCGCGACCGCCTCCGCGCGCAACAGGTGGCGCCACCGTTCGTCAGCCGCCTCCCATTCCGCGGAACGCACATAAGCGCCTCGCCGCAGCTTGACGAGTTCACCACGCGCAACCGCTCGCGCCAGCTCGCGCGTATCGGAGCCGATGCGGAGGAAATCGGAGGTGAAGACAAGGCCGTGCGACGTTGCGATTGAGGTGAGGTCCATGCCGAGCAGGATCTACGCCCGCAGCCGGCACCGGAGCCGCCCACGGTCGATCTGTGGAAAAACCGCAGACACGTTCTCTGTGGAAACGCTCGGAAGACGCCGCCGTGCGCCGACAGAGCGCGGCATCGGGCGGAGAAGCGGTCGGCCGGAGGGAGCAACTGCTCCCGCCGCCTGTGTCGTTCGCCGCCCGCGCCCGCGGTTGCTCCCGCCGACGGTGTGGTTGCTCCCGCCGACGGACTCGGCGCCGAGGACGGAACCTCTACGCGCAAGAGGCCCGGGGGTGACGAGCCGCGACCTCAGCGCGAGTAGTTGGGCGCCTCCACGACCATCTGGATGTCGTGGGGGTGGGATTCCTTGAGGCCCGCCGGGGTGATGCGCACGAACTTGCCGCGCTGCTTGAGCTCGTCGATCGTGCGGGCGCCGACGTAGAACATCGACTGGCGCAGCCCGCCCACGAGCTGGTAGACGACGGCCCCGAGCGAGCCCCGGTAGGCCACGCGACCCTCGATGCCCTCGGGGATCAGCTGCGCATCCGAGGGCACATCGGCCTGGAAGTAGCGGTCACGCGAGTACGACGTCTTCTTGCCGCGATCCGAGAGCGCGCCGAGCGAGCCCATGCCGCGGTAGTTCTTGAACTGCTTGCCGCCCACGTACACGAGGTCGCCGGGCGACTCGTCGGTGCCGGCCAGCAGCGATCCGAGCATGACCGTGTCGGCACCCGCCACGAGGGCCTTCGCGATGTCGCCCGAGTACTGCAAGCCGCCATCCGCGATCACGGGGATGCCACGCTCGCGCGCCGCGAGCGATGCCTCGTACACCGCGGTCACCTGCGGCACGCCGACCCCGGCCACCACGCGCGTCGTGCAGATCGATCCCGGTCCCACACCCACCTTCACGGCATCCGCGCCCGCGTCGACGAGCGCCTGCGCCCCCGAGCGGGTCGCGACGTTGCCGCCGATCACGTCGATGCCCGCGAAGGCCGCGTCGCTCTTCAGACGCCGGATGATGTCGAGCACCCCCGCCGAGTCGCCGTTCGCGGTGTCGACCACGAGCACGTCGACGCCGGCATCCCGCAGCGCGCCCGCGCGCTCCCACGCGTCGCCGAAGAAGCCGATCGCGGCGCCGACCCGCAGGCGGCCCTCCTCGTCCTTCGTCGCGTTCGGGTACTGCTCGCTCTTGTCGAAGTCCTTGACCGTGATGAGCCCGCGCAGGCGCCCCTCGCCGTCCACGAGCGGCAGCTTCTCGATCTTGTGCTGCGCGAAGATCGCGACCGCCTCATCCGGGTCGATGCCCTCGCGTGCCGTGATGAGCGGGGTCTTCGTCATGACATCGCGCACGAGCGTCGTCGACTTCTCGAAGGGCGAGACGAAGCGCATGTCGCGGTTGGTGATGATGCCCACGAGCATCCCGTCGCCCTCGACGACCGGCAACCCGGAGACCCGGAACTTGCCGCACAGCTCGTCGACCTCGGCGACCGTCGCGTCGGGCGTCGTGGTGACGGGGTTCGTGATCATGCCCGACTCGGAACGCTTGACCTTGTCGACGTGCGTGGCCTGATCCTCGATCGAGAGGTTGCGGTGCAGGATGCCGATGCCGCCCTGGCGCGCCATCGCGATCGCCATGCGCGACTCGGTCACGGTGTCCATCGCGCTCGACAGCAGCGGTGCGCTCACTCGGATGCGGCGGGTCAGCTGTGAGGACGTGTCCGCCTCGCTCGGGATGACGTCGGTGTGCCCGGGCAGCAGCATGACGTCGTCGTAGGTGAGTCCGACGAAACCGAACGGATCGGGCTGGTCCATGGTGTCCCCTGAGGTCGCGATGAGGTGAGCCCGGCTGCAGCATCGAAGACCGGTAATCCATGTTAACGGTTCGGCGGCGATGGCATTCCGCGCGCGCCTCGCGTTGGACGGATGCCCATGACGCGTCCATACTGTTCGAACGCGATGATGCGTTCGAAACACGAAGGCAACATCCGCTGACTACGTTCAGGTGTCGCCGTGGCCGCCTCCGGGTTCCGCGGCGTCGACCGATCACACAGGAGGTGCCGGTGGCGATCACCCGGAAATCGCACACGGACATCCGTTGGCGGCGCGCACTCATGGCGCTGCTCGCCGGCGCATTCGGCGGGGCGCTGCTCATGGGCATCGCCGGTCCCGCGGCTGCCGACACCGGCGTGCTCACCGAGGACTTCCCTCAGGCGATCGCCGGCAACGTGCGCACGGGAGGCGAGCCCGTCGAGGGTGCGACCGTGCGCGTCACGGGCGACAACGGATTCGAGGCCGAAGACACGACCGATGCGAAGGGCACCTGGCGCATCCCGGTGCCGAGCAAGGAGGGCGTCTGGACCGTCGAGCTCGTCGAGTCGAGCCTGCCGGAGGGCGTCGAGGTGCCGGAGGGCTTCTCCTTCACGACCGAGGCCGAGTTCGGCGCCACGAGCACCGTGACCCGCAACTTCACACTCGGCGCGGCCGAGCGCGACACGATCGGCTTCTGGGAGCAGTTCCTCTCGCGCGCCGTCAACGGCCTCAACTTCGGCCTCATGCTCGCCCTCGC
>SMFF01000587.1_pt1 | contig 11580 bp, 9 predicted proteins | sample 2456181 | NCBI WGS metagenome assembly SMFF01 (sample SAMN10132611, study PRJNA489261) | soil metagenome | isolation source: day120 antibiotic-loamy sand soil ammended with raw manure from dairy cow... | place: USA | collected 2015-04-01
TCCGGATCTCCGTAGGTGACGAAGATGTCGACGTCGGCGAAGCGCTCGGCCTGCTCGGCGCTCACCGAGGTGTAGAAGGCGTCGCTTCCGGCCGACTCCTCTTGGACGATGCTCGGCTCGGGAAGGCCGAGACCCGCGAGGAAGCCGGGGCGGGTGTCGAGCGAGGTGTAGAAGCCGATCTGGCTGAAGTCCGAGGGGTCGATGAAGGAGAACAGGATCTTCTTGTCACGGATGACCGCGTTGGCGTCGAGGGCGGCGTCGATCTCGCCGTGCAGCTCGTCGATGAACGCGTCAGCCTCGGCTTCCAGCCCGAGCGCCTTCGCGTCGATGCGGATCATGTCCTCGAGCGAGGTGCCCCAGGCGACCTCGGGATAGGCGACGACCGGCGCGATCTTCGAGAGGGTGTCGTACTCCTCCTGCGTGAGACCCGAGTAGCCGGCGAGGATCACGTCGGGTCGCGTGTCGTTGACCGCCTCGAAGTCGATGCCGTCGGTCTCGTCGAAGAGCACCGGGGTGTCGGCGCCGAGTTCGGCGAGCCTGTCTTCGACCCACGGCAGCACGCCGTCTCCGTCGTCGTCGCCCCAGCTGACCGCGGCCATGCCGACAGGCACGACTCCGAGTGCGAGCGGCACCTCCTGGTTCGACCACGACACCGTCGCGACCCGCACGGGCTTCTGCGAGATCGTCGTCTCGCCGAAGGCGTGCTCGATCGTCACCGGAAAGGCCGCGTCGTCGCCGGGCCCCTCGGCCGCGGTGTCGGCGGTCGGGCCGGCGCATGCCGTCAAGGCGACCGCAGCGGCGAGAACGAGGGGAAGGCTGCGGAGCGCGCGCAACGAGGGTCCTTTCGGGTGGGAGGAGGCCTCGATGTGAGGTTAGGCAATCCTAACCACGCGCGATGCCGCGCTGTCAACGTGGGGCGGTATCGAGACCGCTATTCGAGACCGCGGCGCACGAGCAGCGGCTCGAGCGCGGCGTCGCGCCCGCGGAAGTCGCGGAAGGCTTCGAGCGGATCGCGCGTACCCGCGGTCTGCAGCAGCAGTCGACGGAACCGCTCGCCGTTCTCCCGGGTGAGACCGCCGTTCTCGCGGAACCACTCGACGGTGTCGGCGTCGAGCACCTCGCTCCAGATGTAGGAGTAGTAGCCCGCGTCGTAGCCGCCCGAGAACACGTGCGCGAAGTACGTGGTCGCGTAGCGCGGCGGCACGGCGTCATCCGCGAGCCCCGCCGCCGCAAGCGCGTTCCGCTCGAAGGCGGCGGCATCCGTCACGGCCTGCGCCGCCTCGACGTCGAGCGTGTGCCAGGCCTGATCGAGCAGCGCGGCCTGCAGGTACTCGCTCGTGCCGAAGCCCTGGCCGAAGCGCTCGGCCTCGCGCAGCCGCTCGGCGATGGCCGGATCCAGCGGCTCGTCGGTCTCGTGGTGCCGTGCGTAGTTCGCGAGCACCTCGGGCCACATGGCCCACATCTCGTTCACCTGGCTCGGGAACTCGACGAAGTCGCGGAACACGTTGGTGCCGGCCAGGCTCGGGTAGCGCGCGTGCGCGAACAGCCCGTGCAGCGCGTGCCCGAACTCGTGGAAGAAGGTCTCGACCTCGTCGAGCGTAAGCAGCGTCGGCTCGCCCGCGGCGGGACGCGGCACGTTGAGGTTGTTGGTGACGACCGCGGGCTGGTCGAGCAGCTCGTTGCGTGACGCGAGCGAGTTCATCCACGCGCCCCCGCGCTTGGAGTCGCGCGTGTACAGGTCGAGCAGGTAGAGCCCCACAGGGCCGTCGTCGTCGCTCACCTCGAACACGCGCACTTCGTCGTTCCACCCGCGCAGCTCGGGTCGCTCGACGAAGCGCAGACCGTAGAGGCGCTCGGCCGCGAAGAACACGCCGTCGTGCAGCACCCGTTCGGCCTCGAACCACGGGCGCAGGGCCGCGGTGTCGAGGTCGTAGCGCTCACGGCGCACGGCATCCGCGGCGAAGGCCCAATCGGATGCGGTGACGGGCGAGCCGAGACTCGCCGACAGCTCCTCGCGCTCCGCGGTGGCATTGCGGGCGGCGGCGGGCGCCAGGCGACCGAGCAGTTCGGCGACGGCGGCGGGGGAGCCGGCCGTCTCATCCGCGGTGACTGCCGAGGCGTGATCGCGGAAGCCCAGCAGCCGGGCCCGCTCGGCCCGTGCCCGCACGAGCTCGAGCACGAGCTCGCGATTGTCGAAGTCGCCCCCGCGGGTGCCGCGTGAGCGCGACGCCTGCATGATGCGAGCGCGCGTCGCCGGCACCTCGATCGAGGCGAGCCAGGGGTGGCCGGTCGGCAGCACGAGGGTCACGAGCCAGCCCTCGAGCCCGCGCGCGGCGGCCGCCTCGTGCGCGGCCGAGAGTTCGGACGGCGCGAGGCCCGCGAGTTCGGCCGCATCCGTCACGTGCACCGCGAGTTCGTTCGTGTCGTTCAGCAGGTTCTTCTCGAAGCGCGTCGTGAGGGTCGAGATCTGCTGGTTGAGCTCGCGCAGGCGCTCCTTCGCGGCGTCGTCGAGGGCCGCGCCCGCGAGCACCATCTCGATGTGCCGGCGCTCGACGAGGTAGCGCTGCTCGGGGTCGAGGCTCTCGCGAGCGGCGTGCACGGCGTCGACGCGTGCGAAGAGCGCGGGGTCGAGCACGATCGCATCGTGGTGCGCGGCGAGCCGAGGCGCGAGCTCCTCCTCGAGTGCCTGGATGCCGTCGGTCGTGTCGGAGGACGCGAGCGTGAAGAACACGGTCGCCACCCGGTCGAGCACGCGGCCCGAGCGCTCGAGCGCCTCGATCGTGTTGGTGAAGTCGGGGGATGCCGCATCCGCGGTGATCGCGGCGACCTCGGCGAGCTGCTCGGTCATGCCGAGCTCGAACGCCTCCCGGAAGTGCTCCTCGCGCACGGCGGCGAAATCCGGCAACTGGAACGGAAGGGTGCTCTCGGCGAGGAAGGGATTGGTCACCTCGCCAGCCTAGATTGGCACCATGGAGCACTACACGCACGGGCACCACGAGAGCGTTCTGCGGTCGCACATCTGGCGCACCGCTCTCAACTCGGCCGCCTACCTGCTGCCGCAGCTGCGACCCGGCATGTCGATCCTCGACGTCGGCGCGGGCCCCGGAACGATCACGGTCGACCTCGCCGAGCTCGTCGCGCCTGGCCGCGTGGTGGGGGTCGACGCCTCACCCGAGGTCGTGGAGCAGGCGCGCGCCCACGCCGCGGAGCGCGGGGTGACGAACGTCGAGTTCGTGGTGGCCGACGCCTATGCGCTCCCGTATGCCGACGGCGAGTTCGACGTGGTGCACGCGCATCAGGTGCTGCAGCACGTGGCGCGCCCCGTCGCGGCGCTCGCCGAGTGGCGCCGGGTGGTGGGCCCCGACGGGCCCGTCGCCGTGCGCGAGTGCGACTACGCGGGCGTGGTGCTGCATCCGCTCACCCTCGGCCTCGAGTCGTGGGAGCGGCTCTATCAGCGCGTGCACCGCAGCAACGGGGGCGAGCCGGATGCGGGGCGGCGGCTCAAGCAGTGGGCGCGTGAGGCGGGGTTCACCGAGGTGACCTCGACGGCATCCGTGTGGTGCTTCTCCGACGACGGCGAGCGCACCTGGTGGGGCGGCATGTGGCGCGACCGCGTGCTCGCCTCGGCCTTCGCCGACGACGCGATCGGCAAGGGCTTCGCGACGCGCGCCGACCTGCAGGCCATCAGCACGGCCTGGGCCCACTGGGCCGAGGACCCGAACGCCTGGATGGTGTTCCCGCACGGCGAGATCCTCGCGCGGGGGTAGTGCGGTGTCGAGGCGGTTGAGGAGCCGCGCAGCGGCGTCTCGAAAACCGCCGTCGGGAGCTCAGCCGCGCAGGATCGTGCCGTCGTCGAGTTCGGCGACGGGGCGGCCCTCGAGCCAGGTGAGGGTCCAGCGCATGTGGGCCGCGTCGGCCGGGGCGAGACCCGCCTCGACCTCGCGGATGCGGGCCACGAGCTCCTCGGGCAGGCGGGGCGGCACCGCGCCTCCCACGGGCCAGCGGGTTCCGAGCTGCATCAGCGCCTCATCTCGTAGGTGACCCAGCGCGTGCGGGTCGCGACCTTGTCGTACAGGGCTTGAGCCGTCGCGTTGGTGTCGGCCGTGATCCAGCGCAACGAACCACCGGTGCCCGCCGACAGCTCGGCGATGTGCTCGATGAGTGCGCGCCCGGCGCCCGAACCGCGCGCGGCGGGGTCGACGAAGAGGTCGTCGAGGTACCAGTCGCGGCCGCCCGAGAAGGTGTCGGGATGCGAGCGGTAGTGCGCGATGCCCACGACCTCCCCGTCGTGCTCGGCCACGAGCGCGTCGATGCCCGAGCCCGGCTCGATCATGAGCGCCCAGACCCGGTCGAGCAGTTCGTTCGAGAACTCGGTCTCGTAGAAGACGCCGTAGGCGTGGAACAGCTCTCGCCAGCGCGCGGCGTCGCCCTCGGCGAGCGGACGGACGGTCGTGGGCATGGTCATCCCTCCGGCAGCTCGGCGAGCACGACGTCGCTCACCGCGACCTCGTCCGCCTCGGTCAGGTCGAGGCGCGCGATGCGTCCCACGGCCCGGAGGTCGTCGGCAGCCTCGGCGAGGATCGCGGGCCCCGCCAGCACAGCCGACGTGACGGGCGTCTTCTGCGAGGCCTTGGCATCCGTCTTGGCGCGGCGGATGCCGATGAGCGCCGCGCTCGTGGCCGCGAGCAGGCCGCGGGGCTCGGTGGCGGGCAGCTCCTCGACGGTCGGCCAGGCGGCGGTGTGCACGGAACCGCCGTGTGTCCAGTTCCACACCTCCTCCGTGGCGAAGGGGATCACGGGCGCGAGCAGTCGCAGCATGACGTCGATCGCGAGACGCAGCGCCGCGACGGCCGAGACCTGAGCGGCTCCCTCGCCCGTGTAGGCGCGCTCCTTGACGAGTTCGAGGTAGTCGTCGCAGAAGGTCCAGAAGAACTGCTCGGTCACCTCGAGCGCGCGAGCGTGGTCGAAGGCCTCGTAGGCGCGTGTCGACTCCGTAACGACACGGGCGAGCTCGGCGAGCATGTCGAGGTCGAGAGGGTTCGTGATGGCGGTGGTTTCGAGCCGCGTCGCTTCGCGACGCTCCTCAACCACCGGGGCGGGCGTCGCACCGGGGAACGAGTACACGAACTTCGCCGCGTTGAGCACCTTGATGGCGAGGCGGCGGCCGATCTTGATCTGCTTCGGGTTCTGCGGATCGAAGGCCGCATCCGTACCCAGCTTCGACGACGCCGCCCAGTAGCGCACCGCATCCGAACCGTGCTCGTCGAGCAGGCCCTGCGGGGTCACGACGTTGCCCTTCGACTTCGACATCTTCCTGGCCGTGCTCGAGACGGGCGCGCAGCACGGTCGAGAACAGCCAGGTGCGGATGATGTCCTGCCCCTGCGAGCGCAGCGCGTAGGGGAACACGAGGTCGAAGAGCTCCGGGTCGGTCTCCCAGCCGCCCGCGATCTGCGGGGTGAGGCTCGAGGTGGCCCAGGTGTCCATGATGTCGTGCTCGCCCACGAAGCCGCCGGGCACGCCGCGCTGGCTCTCGTCGTAGCCGGGGGCGGCATCCGACGAGGGGTCGACGGGCAGCTGACCCTCGGACGGCACGATCGGCTGGTCGCGCACGGGTTCGCCGTCGGCGTCGAGCGGGTACCACACGGGGATGGGCACCCCGAAGAAGCGCTGGCGCGAGATGAGCCAGTCGCCGGTCAAGCCCCCCACCCAGTTCTCGTAGCGCACGCGCATGAAGTCGGGGTGGAACGCCAGCTCCTGCCCGGCCGCGAGCAGCTCGTCGCGCAGCTTCTCGTCGCGCGCGCCGTTGGCGATGTACCACTGGCGGGTCGAGACGATCTCGAGCGGCTTGTCGCCCTTCTCGAAGAACTTCACGGGGTGGGTGATCTTGCGGGGCTCGCCGATCAGGTCGCCCGACTCGGCGAGCAGCTCCACCATGCGGGCCTTCGCGCTGAACACCGTCTTGCCCGCGAGCTCCGCGTAGGCGGCGCGGCCGGCATCCGTGAACAGCTCCTCGGCGGGCGCCTCGGCCAGGATGCGGCCGTCGAAGCCCAGGATGGTGCGGTTCGGCAGGCCGAGCTCACGCCACCACACGACGTCGGTCACGTCGCCGAAGGTGCAGATCATGGCGATGCCGCTTCCCTTGTCCTGCTGCGCGAGGTGGTGGGCCACGACGGGCACCTCGACGCCGAAGATGGGGGTCGTGACGGTCGTGCCGAAGAGCGGCTGGTAGCGCTCGTCGTCCGGATGCGCCACGAGAGCCACACAGGCCGGCAGCAGCTCGGGGCGGGTCGTCTCGATCTCGATCGTGCCGCCGTCTGCCTTGTGGAACGACACCCGGTGGTAGGCGGCCGGCTGCTCCTTGTCTTCGAGTTCGGCCTGGGCCACCGCGGTGCGGAACGTCACATCCCAGAGCGTCGGCGCATCCGCCTGGTACGCCTCGCCGCGCGCGAGGTTGCGCAGGAACGCGCGCTGGGCGGCGCGCTGCGCCTCGTCGCCGATCGTGCGGTAGGTGAGCGACCAGTCGACCGAGAGGCCGAGGGTGCGCCAGAGCTCCTCGAACTGCACCTCGTCTTCGGCCGTCAGCCGATCGCAGAGCTCGATGAAATTGCGGCGCGAGATGGGCAGCTGATCGGCCGCCTTGCCCGAGCTGCCCTCGCCGCCCTGCTGCGGCGGCACGAAATCGTGTACGTAGGGGAGCGAGGGGTCGCAGCGCACGCCGTAGTAGTTCTGCACGCGGCGCTCGGTGGGCAGGCCGTTGTCGTCCCAGCCCATCGGGAAGAACAGGTGCTTGCCGCGCATGCGCTGGAAGCGGGCCACGAGGTCCATGTGCGTGTAGCTGAACACGTGCCCGATGTGCAGGCTGCCGGATGCCGTGGGCGGCGGGGTGTCGACGCTGAAGACCGCGGTCTTGCCGGCGGCGAGCGCGGCATCCCGATCGAATCGGAAGGTGCCCTCCGCGTCCCACACGTCCCGCCACTTCGCTTCGAGCCCTTCGAGTGCGGGCTTCTCAGGGATGGCTGACACGTCGGTCATCGCGGTACTCCGGTTCGATATATGCGGCACCGCGTCACGGGGTGCCTGAGTGTGGCAATCCCTGTGATCCTACCGGCGCGGATCAGATCTCGCGGATGATGAGCGTCTTCGACTCGTGGGTGCCGTCGGTGCGTTCGACGGTGATCGTGTAGCGCTGCTGCTGGCCGGGCTGGCCGCACTGGTAGTCGACGTCCATCGTGTAATTGAGGGGCAGATCACTCTCGTACGGATTCACGCTTGCGTCGTCGGTACCGATGCCGAACCACAGAAGGTTGCCCGTTGCCGCCCAACTGAAGGTGACCGGCACCGAGGTGCCTCCCGCGGCCGTGCAGTCGACCTGCTCGGCGGATGCGGTGAAGGTCGCGATCGCATCGGCCGGCGGCGGGGGAGGAGGCGGCGGCTCCTCGGTCTCGGTCGGCGTCGGCGTCGGGGTGGGACTCGCGGACGGGGTCTCGGAAGCGGTCGCCGTGGGCGTCGACGACTCGGTGGGTGTCGGCCCCTGTTGCGACGTCGCGAGCCAGATGAGCAGCGCGATGAGCGCGAGCAGCAGCACGCCGCCCGCGATCGCGAGCCCGATGATGAGGCCGCGGCTCCGGCGCTCGTCGTCGCTGGTGCTCCCGCTGGGCGGCGGCGTGCCCGCGGGAGGCACGACGGCGGGTGGCACGGACGCGGCGGCGAACGCATCCGGCGAGGCGAAGCGCTCGGTGGGTGCATCGGCGAGGGGTGACGCGACAGGCGGCGCCGGTTCGGGCGGCAGCGACTCCGGCCCGGACTCCGCTGGCACGAGCGGCTGCGTCGGCCCGGTGGGCGCCGCATCCGGCTGACCCGACTCGCCCGGAGGCCGACCCCCGGGCGGCGGGAAGCCGTCGGGGTAACGCTGGGTGGGGGTGTCGTCGCTCATGGATGCTCCGCCCGCTCGGTGTTCTGCAGGTCAGCCTAGAGCGGCGCTCTCGCTTCGTCACTCCCTATTCTCTGGGGCAGCGGTCCCTGCGCTCATCGACTTGTTATAGCCGAACTAGAACTATATGATCGTGCCGTGCTCATTCGTATCGACCCCGGCTCCGGCGTCGCGATCTACGACCAGATCGCGGCATCCGTGCGCGCCGATGCGAGCCGTGGCACGGTGCGGCCCGGCGATCGCCTGCCGGCCGCCCGCGAGCTCGCCGACGCACTCGATGTCAACGTGCACACCGTGCTGCGCGCGTACCAGCAGCTCCGCGACGAGGGGCTCATCGACCTGCGCCGCGGGCGCGGCGCCGTCGTGACCGCGGCTGCAGCGCGCGGCCCGGAGCTGCTGGATGCCGTGCGCGCCCTCGTGGCCGAGGCGCGTCGTGCCGGCGTGCCACCACAGACCCTGATCACCCTGATCCGCGAGGAGTACCCCGCATGACCGAGTCCACCCGTCCCCCGCGCACCCGCCTGCCGCTATCCATCTGGGCTGTGGGGGTCATCGCGCCGGCGCTTGTCTGGGTCGCGGCCGTCGTCGTGCAGCTCGCCTGGCTGCCCGAACTGCCCGATTCGCTCGCGATCCACTGGGGCGCCGACGGGCCGGACGGATTCGCCGCCCCCTGGACGACCATCGCGCTCACCGCCGGCCTCGGCGCGGGGCTCACCGCCATCTTCGCCCTCATCATGGCGACCACCCGGGGCGCAGGCCCCACGGCCGTGCACAAGCTGCTCGCCGTGGTGTCGCTCGGCACCGCCCTGTTCACGGGCATCACTGCATCCGCCTCACTCGGCGTGCAGCGCGGTCTCGACGATGCGCGCGAGGCACCGGACTTCGGCGGATGGGCGGCCGCCGCTGTCGGGGTCGCGCTGCTCGTCGCGGTCATCGCCTGGTTCGCGCTTCCCAAAGCGGCGCGCCTCGGCGACGACGCGTCGGTCGCGGAGCCGTTGCGACTCTCGCCTGGAGAGCGCAGCGTCTGGATCTCGACGGTGCAGGTTTCGGGCGGCGTCATCGCGGTGCTCGTCGTGGGTCTCGGGATCGCGGTCGCGGCGACGGCGTTCGCACTCGCGGTGGCGGGTGCCCGCATGTGGCCTCTGCTGCTGGTCCCCGTGGTCGTGCTCATCCTCAGCATGATGGGCACCGTGTGGCGCGTACGCGTTGATGCCACCGGTCTCACCGTGCGCTCGCTTCCGTTGGGATGGCCCCGCCGCCGCATCCGCGTCGGCCACATCGACTCGGTGAAGACGGTGCACGTGAACCCGATCGCCGAGTTCGGCGGCTGGGGCTGGCGGTGGGGAGCGGCCGGCACCGGCGTCGTGGTGCGGGAAGGGCAAGGCATCCTCGTGGTGCTGCGCGACGGCCGCCGCTTCACCGTGACGGTCGACGACGCCGCGACGGGTGCCGCCCTGCTCGCGGCGTACACCGCGAGCGCTACCCAAACCGGCGAGCGCGGCCCGCAGACCGGTAGCGCTCGCGGAAACGGGTAGCGCTCGCGATTCACCGCTAGAATCGACGAACCGACATCGATCCGGCCATCACCGGGGAGTCCTCGGAAGAAACCCCTCTCCGCTGGTTGAGGAGGCGCGCAGCGCCGTCTCGAAACCAAGGAGCGCGGCAGTAGAACCGAGCGGGTGCGCCCGTCATCGCGTGCAACGAGCGGTCGCGTGCGTCCCCGGACGGATGCGGCAAGCGAGGTGGTACCGCGGCATCCGTCGTCCTCGTGTGACGTACCCATGCGAGAGACGGACGGACCGGATGAGCTACCCCCGCAATCAGGAACCTGGCGAGCGCGACGCCGCGGGTGTTCCCGCATCCCCTCGCTTCCCCGAGATCGAGCAGCGCATCCTCGGGTACTGGAAGAGCGACGGCACCTTCGAGGCGTCCGTCGAGGCCCGCGAGGGGCAGCCGGAGTGGGTGTTCTACGACGGTCCGCCGTTCGCCAACGGCCTGCCGCACTACGGCCACCTGCTCACCGGCTACGCCAAGGACGTCTTCCCGCGCTACCAGACGATGCGCGGCAAGCAGGTGCACCGCCGCTTCGGCTGGGACACCCACGGCCTGCCCGCCGAGCTCGAGGCGATGCGCCAGCTCGGCATCACCACCAAAGATGAGATCGAGCAGATGGGCATCGGCGCCTTCAACGCGAAGGCGCGCGAGTCGGTGCTGCACTACACGCAGGAGTGGCAGGACTACGTCACCCGTCAGGCGCGCTGGGTCGACTTCGAGAACGACTACAAGACGCTCGATGTGACCTTCATGGAGTCGGTCATCTGGGCCTTCTCCGAGCTGTACAAGAAGGGCCTCGCCTACGAGGGCTTCCGGGTGCTGCCGTACTGCTGGAACGACGAGACGCCGCTGTCGAACCACGAGCTGCGCATGGACGACGACGTGTACCGGATGCGTCAAGACCAGTCGGTCACCGTCACCTTCCCGCTCGTGGGCGAGAAGGCGGAGGCGCTCGGGCTGACCGCCGTGAACGCGCTCGCCTGGACGACGACCCCGTGGACCCTGCCGACGAACGCCGCGCTCGCGGTGGGCCCGGCGATCGAGTACGTCGTCGTGCCTGCCGGTCCCGCCGGCGCCGCGAACGGCCTCGAAGGAGATGCCGCCCGCTTCCTGCTCGCCGCCGACACCGTCGCCTCCTACGCCAAGGACCTCGGCTACCCGGATGCCGCTGCCGCGCTCGCCGCGATCGAGCCGCGCCGCTTCACGGGCGCCGAGCTCGCCGGCATCCGCTACGACTTCCTGTGGGACTACTACCTCGACGCCTACGGGCCGGATGCGTTCCAGCTGCTCGTGGCCGACTACGTCGCCACGGGGGAGGGCACCGGCATCGTGCACCAGGCGCCCGCCTACGGTGAAGACGACCAGGTCACGAGTGCCGCCGCCGGCATCCCGGTGGTGCTCTCCCTCGACGACGGCGGACGCTTCCTGCCGCAGGTGCCGGATGTCGCCGGACTGCGCTGGGACGAGGCGAACAAGCCGCTCGTGCAGAAGCTGCGCGCCGAGAAGCGGCTGTTGCAGGTCAAGAGCTACGAGCACAGCTATCCGCACTGCTGGCGTTGCCGCAACCCGCTCATCTACAAGGCGGTCTCGAGCTGGTTCGTGCGCGTGCCCGACATCAAGGAGCGGATGGGCGAGCTCAACCAGCAGATCAACTGGGTTCCCGAGAACGTCAAGGACGGCCAGTTCGGCAAGTGGGTGGCGAACGCGCGCGACTGGTCGATCAGCCGCAACCGCTACTGGGGCAGCCCGATCCCGGTGTGGAAGTCGGATGACGACGCCTACCCGCGCGTCGACGTGTACGGCTCGCTCGCCGAGCTCGAGCGCGACTTCGGCATCCTGCCGCGCGACGAGAAGGGCGAGCCGAACCTGCACCGCCCCTACATCGACGAGCTCACCCGCCCGAACCCCGACGACCCGACCGGCCGCTCGAGGATGCGCCGCATCGAGGACGTGCTCGACGTGTGGTTCGACTCCGGGTCGATGCCGTTCGCCCAGGTGCACTACCCGTTCGAGAACCGCGAGTGGTTCGACGGGGTCGACGGAGAACCGGGGCACAACCCGGCCGACTTCATCGTCGAGTACATCGGGCAGACGC
>SMFF01000282.1_pt1 | contig 11482 bp, 10 predicted proteins | sample 2456181 | NCBI WGS metagenome assembly SMFF01 (sample SAMN10132611, study PRJNA489261) | soil metagenome | isolation source: day120 antibiotic-loamy sand soil ammended with raw manure from dairy cow... | place: USA | collected 2015-04-01
CCGGACCCCACAGCTTGGCCTCGATCAGCGCGATCACCTCGTCACGCCAGCGGCTGAGCGTGCCGTCGGCGAAGGCGCCCGAGCTTTCGCCACAGCCCGAATAATCGAGCAGCAGGCACGCGCGCCCATGCGCCTGTGCCCATTCGGCGACCGCGCCTGCCTTGCCGCCGGCCATGTCCGACATATAGCCGGGCAGGAACACCAGCGCCGGCCCCGCGCCTTCGACCAGGCGATGAGCAATCCGCCGTCCGCCGGGCAACTCGTGATATTCGACGGGCGCCATGTGCGCCGCCTTACCGGGGGCGCGGCGCCAAGAGCAAGGCGGCGCCTCAGAAGAGGTCGAATTCTTCGACGTCGGGGTCGTCCTCGCACATGCGTTTGACCGCCGCGAACTCCGCCGGGGTCAGCGCGGGCATGTAGGCATGGCCGGCGCGCACCGCCTGGCGGAAGCTGCGCCCGCGGCCCGCGGGCGAAGGGTGGCTGTCGATCCAGCTGGTCCAGCCGGGCGCCTTGTCCTCCTTGCCGGCCCGCTCGAAGAACCGCGCGGTGCCACCGGGCGAGATGTTGGCCGCGGCCAGCCGGGTGCGCGCATACCCATCCGCCTCGGATTCGGCCTCGCGCGAGTAGTTAAGCGAGATCAGCCCGAGCGCGTCGCCGCCGATCCCCGAGCTCATCCCGCTGGCGAGGATCGAGAGGCCGAACTGGCGCAGGATCGCGGTCATCACATGGCGTTCGCGCACATGGCCCACTTCATGCGCCAGAACCCCCGCAAGCTCGTCGGCGCTCTCCGCGTTCTGCACCAGGCCGTCGAACAGGATTACTTGCTGGCCCGGAAGCGCGGCGGCGTTGACCAATCCAATATTGGCGACGCCCACGCGGATCGGCGCGCCGCCCGGGTCGATCCGGCTGGCGAGGCGCGCCAGCGCGGCATCGCCCGCCGGGGTATGGCACACCCGGTTGCCGAGATCGCCGACCATCGCATCGCCCATGCGCCGCTCCCAGCTTTCCGGGATCATCGGACCGAGCCAGCCCGGGGCGGTGAAGAACAGCGCGAGCGCCGCCGCGCTGACGACCGTGAAGATCGCCACCGCCTTGCCAAGGCCGAGGCGATCGACCCAGCGGCCATACTCGTGTCGCGTGGGCAGGTGCGCGGCGAGGGCGTCGGGCAGATCGCGCGGCAGCAGCAGGCGAAAGTCGGGATCGTCCAGCAGGCGATAGCTGAGCGCGTCCGGCCGCATCTCCTGGAAACGCAGCTGTGCGAGCGGGATCGTCAGCAGGGTCCCCGCGGAGCCGCGCAGCACCAGGCAATCGCTCCCGTCCCATTGTGCGGTGCCGGCATGACGCAGTGCGGAGCACCCGTCGTACCAGTTCGCCTTGACCTGGGGGCTGTCATCCATCGGCTAGATCGCGCCGATGTCGAGTGCGTCGAGCAGCCCTTCGCCGTGCCCGGCGACCGGGGTGGTCGACTGGGTCAGCCGGTCGAGCACGATCTCGCCGGTCGCCTCCATGTGAGTTATGAAGAATTTCCAGTGCCGGTAGCCGAGGAAGATAATCCCGATGCCGAGCGTGACCAGCACCAGGCCGATGTCGCCCAGCAGCAGCTTGAGCCAGTCCCTGGTCCGCGCGTTGAAGGCGAACTCGATATCGTCCCACCGGGTCGCGCCGACCGCATCGCGGAAGAACTTGGCGTAGAACGCCATCGCGACGAGGCCGAACATCAGATAGAACAGCAGCACCATCCCGATGCCGAGCAGGACGATCATCACCGGGCTGCCGGCGTCGCGGAACCCGCCAGCTGCTACCGCCATGCCGCCGAGCACTCCGACAACGATGAAAAACACGAATGGCGCCGCGTAGAACAGCAGGAAGCGGGCGAACAGGCCGGCCGCTTCGGCGTTGGCCTCGAACCGGTAGGGGCCGAAGCTCAGCCGGTTCCAGCGGTCGTTCCATAGCGAGACCATCGACCATGGGATCAGCAGCCCGGCCGGCAGCATGCCTGCGGCGGTCTTCCACATGTAGGTCAGGGCATAAGTAAAGCCCGGGTCCTCGCTCCCGCCCCGGATCCCCCGCCAGCGCGTGCGCGACAGGCGATAGCGCAGCGCCCGGTAGCGGGCGAGGCCGTAGACGTAGAACAGGAACACTAGCGTGCCCACCACCACGAGCGCGCCGAGCAGTTCCTGCCCCCGCAAGACAAGCGCTTGGGCGACCTGGATGGCGAGGAAGTAGGGCACTATGAACAGCACCAGCGCGAGCACGCCGCCGATAAACAGCTCGAGCCCCGTACCCGCCCACTCGAGCCGTTCATCCACGAACCGGCTGTGGGACCACAAGTAGCGCCGCTCCCGCGCGGTGGCCCAGAAGCGGTAAATGCCGAGTGTGACGATCGTCAGCAGCAGGTTGGTGAAAGCAATCGGCGCGAATTCGCGCCATGTGCCGTCGAAGCCGAATGCGCTTTCGAGCGCATCGTCGCCCTGTTCGTCCGTCATTATCCCCCCAATACAAGGTACTTGGTCTTGCGATTGCTTGGGCCTGTCAAGCGTGACGTGGCGAGCCGTCCCTCGTTTGGCTTTGTTCGGCGAGCGGGAAAGGAATGACTCGCCGCGCAATCGCTGGTATCCGCCCTGACATGGCGCGCCTGCGGACCACTACCACGACTACTACCCCCCGGACTCGTCCGGGGCGGCTGGTCGCGGGCTGAGCACCGCTGCCTTCGCCGCCCCGGCTTCGGGCGGCGCGGCGTCACCTCCCGAAGTTCGATCCCGACGCCACTTCCGGCGCGCCTCGCCATGTGCCATGGCGCCGCCACGAACGAGACGAGGACGATGAGCGAGCTTCTCAAGATCAGCCTGCCCGATGGATCGGTGCGCGAGATGCCGGTGGGATCGACCCCGGCGGATGTCGCCGCCGCGATCGGCCCGGGACTTGCCAAGGCGGCGCTGGCCGCGCGCGTGGACGGCGAAGTGCGCGACCTGACCCGCCCGTTCGACGGGGATGCGCAACTCGCGCTGATTACAAGCCGCGATGAGGCAGACGCGCTCGAACTGGTCCGCCACGACTACGCCCACGTCCTTGCCGAAGCGGTGCAGGAGCTGTGGCCCGATACCCAGATCACCTTCGGCCCTTCGACCGACGACGGGTTCTACTACGACTTCGCGCCGGGTGAGCGGGGGCCGTTCACCGATGACGACCTGCCGCTGATCGAGGCGCAGATGCGCGCGATCATCGCCGCCGACAAACCGCTGCGCCGCGAGGTGTGGAGCCGCGACCAGCTCATCTCGCGCTGGAAGCAGCAGGGCGAGAGCTTCAAGGCCGAATGGGCCGCGGACCTGCCCGAAGGCGACGAATTGACGGTCTATTGGTCGGGCGACGAATGGCTCGACATGTGCCGCGGGCCGCACCTGCCCAGCACCGGTAAGCTGGATCCCGCCGCGTTCAAGCTCACGCGCGTGTCGGGCGCGTACTGGCGTGGCGACCAGAAGAACGCGATGCTGAGCCGCATCTACGGCACCGGCTGGCTTAGCAAGAAGCAGCTCGACGCGCATCTTGTGCGGCTCGAGGAAGCGGCCAAGCGCGATCACCGCAAGCTCGGCGCGGAGATGGACTTGTTCCACCTCGACCCGGTCGCGCATGGATCGGTGTTCTGGCACCCCAAGGGCTACATGATCTGGCGCGAGCTGGAGGCCTACATGCGCCGCGCGATCGACGGCGGCGGCTATCAGGAGGTCAAGACCCCGCAGGTGATCGACGCGCGCCAGTGGGAGAAGTCCGGCCACTGGGGCAAGTACCGCGAGAACATGTTCGTCGTCCCCGACGAGGTGCCGAACATCGACGATGAGGGCCCGGTGATTTCGGGTGAGGCCGACTGGATGGCCTTGAAGCCGATGAACTGCCCGGCGCACATCCTTGTCTTCAAGCAGGGCATCACCAGCTACCGCGACTTGCCGATCCGCATGTACGAGAACGGCTGCTGCCACCGGAACGAGCCGCACGGCGCGCTCCACGGGCTGATGCGGGTGCGCCAGTTCACGCAGGACGACGCGCACATCTTCTGCACCGAGAGCCAGATCGTCGCCGAGGTGCGCAAGTTCTGCGAGCTGGCGGACCGGGTCTATCGCGATTTCGGCTTCACTTACTCGATCAAGCTCGCGCTGCGTCCGGACAACCGCTTCGGCACCGAGGAAATGTGGGACAAGGCCGAGGCTGAGCTGCGCGAAGCGGTTCGCGTGGCGGGCATGGCGACCAAGGAATACGGCTGGGAGGAGTTGCCCGGCGAAGGCGCGTTCTACGCCCCCAAGCTCGAATGGCACCTGACCGACGCGATCGGCCGCACCTGGCAGGTCGGCACGATCCAGTCCGACCGCGTGCTGCCCGAGCGGCTCGATGCGACTTACGTCGGCGAGGATGGGGAGCGTCACCGCCCTGTCATGCTGCACCGCGCGATCTTCGGTTCCTACGAGCGCTTCATCGGCATCCTCGTCGAGCATTACGCCGGCAAGCTGCCGCTATGGCTCGCGCCCGTACAAGCGGTGGTGGCGACGATCGTTTCGGATGCCGACGGCTACGCCGAAGTCGTGCGGAGCAAGCTTGCCGCCGCCGGACTGCGCGTCGAGACCGATCTGCGCAACGAGAAGATCAACTACAAGGTGCGCGAGCACTCGGTCGCCAAAGTCCCCCACATGCTGGTGCTCGGCAAGCGCGAGGCGGAGGAAGGCACCGTGGCGCTGCGTACGCTGGGCGAACAAGAGCAGAAAGTGTTGCCGCTCGATGAGGCGGTCGCCTTGCTCAAGGCGGGAGCGGCCGCGCCCGACTTGCGGTGATCGTTCGCAAGGGAACGGCTGCCGATGCGGCGCGCGCGCTTGAGATCTGGCGCGACGCGGTCGATGCGACGCACACGTTTCTGACACCCCGGGACCGCGTGGAAATTGACGCGATGGTCGAGCAATGGTTCCAAACGGTGGAGCTATGGATGGTCGACGACGGTTCGCGGCCGGTCGGCTTTCTGGTGATGGACGGCGAGACGATCGACGCGCTGTTCGTCGATCCGCTTGTGCATGGCCGGGGGTTCGGCACCGCGCTGCTCGACCACGCGCTCACGCTTGCGCCCATGGCGCTGGTCGATGCCAGCGAACAGGCGACCAACGCGCTGCCGTTTTACGAAGCGCGGGGGTTCGTCCGCATCGGCCGGTCAGAAACCGATCCGCAGGGCCGGCCTTATCCGCTGATCCACCTGCGTTATTCGCCGCGGGAAGCCGCGAACTAGAAGGGGAGGGCGCGGCCCGCCGCGATCAGCGGCAGCGTGCACGCCAGCACGATCGCGACGCGCGCGATCTCGAAGGCGTAAATCTCGTGCATGAAGGCAAAAGCGCGGGCCATGGCCCGATTGTCCGCCGTAAATGCTAACGAACCGTTAATTCGGGCATTTGCTGGCTGGCGCAATGAAATCCGCCGCCGCCCGCGAGCACCGCTTCGGCGCGGATGCCGATCGCTTCGCGCCCCGGGAACAGGGCGCCGATCGCCTCGACCGCTTCTGCATCCCGTATCGCGCCGTAAGTCGGCACCACCACCAGTGCGTTGGTGACGACGAAGTTCATATAGCTCGCCGGCTCGATGATATCGCCCGAGCTTATCAGGCCCGGCGAAGGCACTTCGACGACTTCGAGCCCTGCCGCGCGGGCGCGCGCGGCGGCATCGGCGTAAATCGCGGCGTTGGGATCGTCGGGCATGCTCGCGGCGGGCAACGTCAACCGCCCCGGCGCGACGAACCGCGCAAGATTGTCGACGTGCCCGTCCGTGTGGTCGTTGATCAGCCCGTCGCCGAGCCACACCACCCGCTCGAACCCCAGATCGCCCGCCAGCCGCGCCTCGATCTCGCCGCGCGTGAGCTGCGGATTGCGGTTCGGGTTGAGCAGGCATTGCTCGGTGGTGACGACGGCGCCGGTCCCGTCGGTGTCGATCGCTCCGCCTTCGAGCACCCAGTCATGCGCATCAATAGGAAGGGCGGCGTCCCGCGCCAACTCCGCGCCGATGGTCTGATCGCCTTCCATAAGGAACTTGCCGCCCCAGCCGTTGAACCCGAACCGCTTGGCAGCCGCCGTCCCATCCTCAAAGCCCACCAGCGGCCCGGTGTCGCGCAGCCACACGTCGCCATAAGTGCGGCGCTCAAGCGTCACCGCACCGCTCACAAGGCTGCGCGCGCGCGCCTCGTTGGCGGCGTCGCGCACGATCAGCCGCACTTCCTCGCCGCTCTCGGCGACGGCATTGGCGAACGCCGCGATCTGCTCCTGCGCCTGCGGCAGGATGCCGGGCCACTCGCGCGCATCGTGCGGGAAGCCGATCCACAGCCAGCGCTGCGGATGCCATTCCGGGGGTAAGCGAAACGCCATCAGCAACCGCCCGGCGCGGCGCAGCTTTCGTCACGGATGCGGCGGAATTCGTCGCCGGGGAGCCAGTTCGGCCAGGCGTCGGTTTCGGCCAGCATGCGCCCAAGGCGGTAGTAGAGCTGGAGGTCGCGTTCGACGCCCGACCAGTCCCAATCGGGATCGTATTCGTCGTCAGGCCCGTGATAGGCGGTGTCGTTGTAATGCTTCGACCAGGCCTCGCCCGCGGCGCGGCCGCCGTTCACAAGGTCCTTGCCGCCCTCGACGTTGAACATCGGCACGCCGCGCTTGGCGAAGCTGAAATGGTCGGAGCGGTAGTAATACCCCGCTTGTGGCTCGGAATCGGGGGTCGCGGTGCGGCCTTCCGCGGCGAGCGCCTTGGCGAGATAGGCGTCGAGCTCGCTCTTGCCGCCACCGACCACGGTCACGTCCTTCGCCGGTCCGGAGAGCGAGAGTGCGTCCATGTTGACCCCGCCGACCGTGTGATCGAGTGGGAACACAGGATTGGCGGCGTAATATTCCGATCCCAGCAGGCCTTGTTCCTCGGCAGTTAGCGCGATGAACACCAGGCTGCGTGCCGTCGGACCCGCCTTACGGTGCGCCTCCGCCATGGCGACCAGCGCCGCGGTGCCGGTGGCGTTGTCGATCGCGCCGTTGCAGATGTCGTCGCCCTCGGCGTTGGCGGTGCAGCGGCCGAGGTGGTCCCAGTGCGCCGAATGGATCACGTATTCGTCGGGCCGCTGGTTCCCCGGCAGAATGCCGATCACGTTCTTGGAGGCGTACTTGCGCACGGCGTTGTCGAAGCTGGTCGAGACGGTGAGGCCGAGCGGCACCGGCTTGAATCCGGGCTGCTTGGCCGCGGCGCTCAGCGTGGCGAGATCCTTGCCCGCTGCGTTGAGGATTTGCTCGGCGACAGGTTTCTGCACCCAGCCGTTGAACTGAGTCTGGTCCGCGCCGCCGTGCTTGCGTTCGGCGAACGCCTGCGGGCCGCTCCAGCTCGATTGCACCACGTTCCAGCCATAGGAGGCGGGGTAGGTATCATGGACGATGATCGCGCCCGCCGCGCCCTGCCGCGCGGCTTCCTCGTACTTGTAGGTCCAGCGGCCGTAATAGGTCATCGCCTTGCCGTTGAACGTGCCGGTCAGGCTCTCGCTTTCATAATCGGGGTCGTTGACCAGGATCACCGCGGTCTTCCCGTGCATGTCGATCCCGGCGTAATCGTTCCACCCGCGCTCAGGCGCGTTGATGCCGTAGCCGACGAACACCAGCTCGCTGGCCTTGAGATCGGTATGCGGCACCTCGCGGTAGGAGACGCCGATCCAGTCGTCGCCGTGCTTGAAGCTGAGGTTCGTGCCATTCCCCTGGACGGTCAGTGGCGCGTAGTTCTTGCCCTCGATCTCGACCAGCGGCACGTCCTGGAACCAGCTGCCGTGGTTGCCCGGCTGGAGGCCGGCGGCGGCGAACTTCTCGACCAGGTATGCGAGCGTTTTCTCCTCGCCGGGGGTGCCGGGCATGCGGCCCTCGAACGCATCGGACGAGAGGGTGCGGGTCATCTCCTTCATCGTCTCGATCGATATCCGGCCCGGTGCGACATCGGGCATGCCGGCGGCGACCGGACCGGACGGCGCGGTGGCGCAAGCGGCGAGTGACAGCGCCGTGGCGGCGGCAAAGGCAAATCGGATCATGGCGGGAATCTCGGTCATGGGGGAATAGTGTTCTTTAGGGACAGGAGCACGGCCACCGCAAGGCGGCCTCCTTGCCCTCGAAGCCACGCCAGTGCAGGGCTGGAGGCATGAACGGCGACTGGCAGGAGGCAATCGGACGCGCGCGGGCGCATGCGCCGTTTCTCGCCAAGGCGCTCGACCGCTTGCCGGAGCTGACGGCGCTGCTCGAGGCGGGAGACGGCGAAGCCGCGCTCGAATGGGCGAAGCGCGCGGGAGAAGGCGCGTCGGACATCCCATCCGCACTGCGGCGCGAGCGGCTGGCGCTCGCTCTCGCCGTCGGGATCGGGGACCTCGCGGGGGCTTTTACGCTCGAGCGGGTTATGGGCGAGTTGAGCGATCTTGCCGACCGCGCGCTCGACGCAGCGATTGCCGATGCGATCCGCCACCGCGTGCCCGAGGCCGAGCCCGCCGGCTTTGCCGCGCTCGCGCTCGGCAAGCAGGGTGCGCGCGAGTTGAACTATAGCTCCGACATCGATCCGATCCTGCTCTTCGATCCCGCGCTGCTGCCCCGCCGCGAACGCGATGAGCCGGGCGAAGCTGCGCAGCGGGTCGCGCGGCGCGTGGTCGAGACGCTCACCGCGCAGACTGCCGAGGGTTACGTGTTCCGCGTCGACTTGCGCCTCCGTCCGGCGTCGGAGGTGAGCCCTCTCGCGATCTCGTTCGATGCCGCGCTGACACATTATGAAAGTTCCGCCATCGCGTGGGAGCGCGCCGCATTCATCCGCGCCCGGGCGGCGGCGGGCGACGTCGCCGCCGGCGAGCGCTTCCTCGCCGCCATTCGCCCCTTCGTATGGCGGCGCAGCCTCGATTTCGGCGCGATCGAGGAAATCCGCCGGCTGACCGAACGCATCCGCGCCGATCACTCCGGCCCGCGCGAGCCCGGCCCCGGGTTCGACCTGAAGCGCGGGCGCGGCGGCATCCGCGAGATCGAATTCTTCGCCCAGACCCACCAGCTGATCCACGGCGGACGCAACCCAGCGACGCCACGTTGCTCGGCGAGAGCTACAATCGGCTGCGCACGGTCGAGCACCGGCTGCAGATGGTCGCCGACCGGCAGACGCACCGCCTGCCGAAAGATTCCGACGCACTCGACAGCGTCGCCCGGCTCGATGGCCTTGCCGACGGCGCCGCGCTGATCGCCGAGCTGCGTGCGATCACCTCCGAGGTCGGGCGGCTGTACGATGGCCTGCTCGGCGAGTCGGGCCGCTCCGCTCCGCCCGGTGCGCCTTCAGGTACCACGCTGACCGGGCGCATAGCCGCGCTCGGGCTGCCCCAGCCCGAAGCGATTGCGGCGCGGATCGAGGGCTGGACCGACGGGCGCATGCGCGCGTTACGCAGCCCAGCCGCGCGCACCGCCTTTGAGGACCTGCTGCCGGCCTTGCTCCAGGCGGTCGCCAACGCCGTGGAGCCCGAGCACGCGCTGGCGCGGTGGGAAACCCTGGTTGGCGGCCTGCCAAGCGCGGTCAACCTGTTCCGCCTCCTCGAAGCGCGGCCCGGGCTCGCTGAGCTGCTGCTGCGCATCCTTTCGCTCGCGCCGACCCTCGCTGACGAGCTTGCCCGGCGCCCCGCCTTGCTGGATCCGCTGATCGACGCAACCGCGCTCGACCTGCCCGGATCGGTCGAGGAGCTCGCGGCGCGGATGCGCGGCGAAGGGGACTACGAGACCCGGCTCGATCATATCCGCGCCATCGTGGGGGAGTTGCGGTTCGCGCTCGGCGTGCAGCTGGTCGAAGCCGCGCATGATCCGCTGGACATCGCCGCCGCGCTGAGCCGCGTGGCCGAGGCGGCGCTGCTCTGCGCGGTCGAAGAGGCGAGCGAGGAATTCGCTGGCACCCACGGCCGCATTCCCGGCAGCGAGCTGCTCGTGCTCGGGCTCGGCCGGCTCGGCGGTGGAATCCTGACCCACGCGTCCGACCTCGACCTGATCTATCTGTTCAGCGGCGATTTCGACGGCGAATCCGATGGTCGTCGCTCGCTCAGCCCGGCGCACTACTTCAACCGTCTCGCTCAGCGGGTCACAGGCGCGCTGTCGGTGCCGACCGCGGCGGGGGCGCTCTACGAAGTCGACACGCGCCTGCGCCCGCAAGGCAACCAGGGGCCGCTCGCGGTGACGATCGACAGCTTTGCGCGCTACCAGAAGGAAAGCGCGTGGACCTGGGAACACATGGCCCTCACCCGCGCGCGGGTGCTGGCGGCCCCCGAGGAGGCGCGCGCAGAGCTGGAAGCGGTGATCTCCGACGTGCTTCACCGCCCGCGCGATCCCGCGCAACTCAAGGGCGACGTGCTCAAGATGCGCGGCGAGATGGCCGCGCACAAGCATCCGCAAGGCGTTCTTGACGCGAAGCTCGCCCGTGGAGCGCTCGTCGATTTAGAGTTCCTGGTCCATTTCGTGCAGCTTCGCGAGAGGACCGGGTTCGATCCGCATCTCGCTGTCGCCATCGCCGCGTTGGCCGAACGGGGCCTGCTACCTGAGAGGCTAAAGGAAGCGCATGCGCTGTTGCTGCGGCTGCTGGTCGCGGCACGGCTGCTTGCGCCCGATCTCATGTTGCCCGCCGAGCCCGCGGCGAGCGTCCTCGCCCGTGCGTGCGGACATGAGACGCCCGCCGCGCTGTTGCAGGCTTTCGACCAGGCGAGGCATGATGTGGCGCAGGCCTGGGCCGAGCAATTTGGCGAACAACTGGAGATTGCATCATGAGCACGCGCGCAGACGTCGGCGACCCCTTTCCCGACATCGCCCTCCAAACGCCCGACGGGGGCAGCGTGAAAGCGTCCGACTTTCGCGGGCGCAAGCTGGTGGTATTCTTCTATCCGAAGGACGACACCCCCGGCTGCACGGTCGAGAATATCGACTTCTCGACCCTAGCTCCGGAGTTCGAAAAGGCTGGCACTGCGCTGCTGGGCGTGAGCAAGGATGCGCCCGCGAAGCACGCCAAGTTCACCGCCAAGCATAACCTCGTCGCGCCGCTGGCGACCGATTCGGAAAACGGCTTGTCCGATGCGCTCGGCGTGTGGGGCGAAAAAAGCCTCTACGGCCGGCTGTTCATGGGCATGCACCGCACCACCTACCTGGTCGATGCGGATGGCATGATTGCCCGCGTGTGGCGCAAGGTGAAGGTAAAGGGCCACGCCGCCGAAGTGCTGGAGGCGGCGAAGGCCTTGTGACGCGCGCAATCGGCGACGCTATTCGCGATGCTTTGCTCACGGCCGGGCCACGCGACAAGGTCATGGCGGCGCGCGCGCTGGTGCGCGGCTGGCGGCGCGGCACGCTGAAGTTCGCGTTCGATTGCGCGATGCCGGACCGGCCAGCGTGGCCGGCCGAGCTGGAGTTGCTGCCTCCGAATCGGATGCCGAAGCGCGGCAAGGCGGGATCGGAACGCAACC
>SMFF01000534.1_pt1 | contig 11471 bp, 8 predicted proteins | sample 2456181 | NCBI WGS metagenome assembly SMFF01 (sample SAMN10132611, study PRJNA489261) | soil metagenome | isolation source: day120 antibiotic-loamy sand soil ammended with raw manure from dairy cow... | place: USA | collected 2015-04-01
CGCACGCCGCGCACCTCGCCGTGCAGCTCGAAGCGCCGCCCGGTGCCCCCGAAGGCCTCGAGCCCGCGCACGATCGCCTCCGGGTCGTGGCCGAGCGACGCGAGCACGGCGAATGCGCCGGCCGCGTTGACGGCGTTGTGCGCACCCGGGATGGCGAGCCGCACGTTCACCTCGCGGCCCCCGTAGACGATCGTGAAGCTCACCGGCCCCTCGGCGACGACGTCGCGCACCCGCACCTCGGCATCCTCGGCGAAGCCGAAGGTGACGACACGCGTATCGACGAGCCGGCGGGTCACCGCGAGCGTGCCCGGGTCGTCGCTCGAGGCGACCACGAACTCGCGCGCCTGCTGGGCGAAGCGCACGAAGGCATCCTCGAAGGCCTCCTGCGTGCCGTAGTGGTCGAGGTGATCCGCGTCGACATTCGTGATGAGGGCGACCGCCGTGTCGTAGAGCAGGAAGGACCCGTCGGACTCGTCGGCCTCGACCACGAAGAGGTCGTCGCTGCCGTACGCCGAACTGCGGCCGATACCGGCGATGACGCCGCCGTTCACGAAGCCCGGATCGGCTCCGAGCTCGCGCAGAGCGGTCACGATCATGCCGGTCGAGGTCGTCTTGCCGTGCGCCCCGGCCACCGAGACCACGCGGTGCCCGCGGATGAGCCAGTTGAGGGCGAGCGAACGGTGCAGCACCGGGATGCCGGATTCGAGAGCACGCTGATACTCGGGGTTGTCCTGCCACAGCGCCCCCGTCACGACGACGGTGTCGGCATCGCCCACGTTCGCGGCGTCATGGCCGATCGCGATCGTGGCGCCGGCCTCACGCAGGCGCGCCACGGCATCCGACTCCCGCACATCCGAACCGGTCACACGGTGCCCCGCCTCGAGCAGCAGGCGTGCGATGCCGCTCATGCCGGAACCGCCGATGCCGACGAAGTGCACGGAACCCAGGTCGTCGGGCAGTTCCTGGTCGAGGTCGGGCGAGATCATCCCGTCAACGCTACCTTTCCGCCGTCGGCGACGCCGACGCGGCGGCGACCGCCTCCTGCACGAGGTCGACGAGGCGGTCGGCTCCATCACGCCGACCGGTTGCCGCCATGCGGGCCGCCATGTCGGCGATGAGCGCCGGGTCCTCGAGCAGCCGCAGGAGGGGGCCGCGCACCCAATCGGCGTCGAACTCCGCATCCGCGACGAGCAGCGCGCCGCCCGCGTCGACGGACTCGCGCGCGTTGAGGGCCTGCTCACCGTTGCCCACCGCGTAGGGCACGAAGACCGCCGGGATGCCGAGGGCCGCGAGCTCGCTCACGGTTGCGGAGCCGGCGCGCGAGACGGCGAGATCCGCGGCCGCCAGGGCGAGGTCCATGCGGTCGCAGTATTCGAGGATGCGATAGCCCGGCAGCCCGGGGTCGCTGACGGGCGCGCGGTCTCCCGTGATGTGCAGCACCTGCCAGCCGCTGCCGAGCACCGCCTCGATGCCCTGCGAGATGCCCTCGTTGAGCCGCCGGGCACCGAGGGAGCCGCCCGTCACGAGCAACGTGGGTCGGCGGGCATCGAGCTCGAGCAGGGCGAACGCCTCCGGGCGGGCCGCGAAGCGGTCGAGGTGCTCGATCTCGCGCCGCAGCGGCAGGCCCACGACGCGACCGTGGCGGATGCGGGTGGCCGGGAAGACCGTGCCGACGTACGGCGTGTAGCGCGCGCCGAGCCGATTGGCGATGCCGGGGCGAGCGTTGGCCTCGTGGATGACGAGCGGCAGCTGCTCGCGGTGCGCCGCGGTGTAGGCGGGAGCGGCCGCGTAGCCGCCGAAGCCCACGACGGCGTCGACCGCGCGCTCGCGCAGGATCTCGCGCGTGCGCTCGACGCTCGCCTTCCACCGGCCGGGGAAGCGCACCGCATCCGCGTTCGGACGGCGCGGGAACGGCAGCCGCGGGATCGTCACGAGCTCATAGCCGCGCGCGGGCACGAGGCGCGCCTCGAGCCCCTCGGCGGTTCCCAGCACGAGCACCTCGGCATCGGGCTCCCGCTCGCGCAGGCGGTCGGCGGTCGCGAGCAGGGGGTTCACGTGGCCCGCGGTTCCCCCGCCGGCCATCAGATACACGGTCACTGCGCGAACTCCTGGCGACGGGGATCGTGGCGGGCGAACGACAGCACGATGCCGACGGCGAGCAGGGTCGTCACGAGCGAGGAGCCGCCCGCCGAGATGAAGGGCAGCGGCACCCCGAGCACGGGCAGCAGCCCGAGCACCACCGCGATGTTCACGAGCGCCTGGCCGATGATCCACACCATCGCGATGCTCGTCGCGAGGCGCGCGAAGGGATCGACCTGGCGGCGGATGATGCGCACGAAGCACACCGTGAGCACCGCGAAGAGGGCGACCACGAGCAGGGCGCCCACGAGGCCGAGCTCCTCGCCGATGACGGCGAAGATGAAGTCGGTCTCGGCCTCGGGCAGCCAGTTCCATTTCGCCTCGGAATTGCCGAGACCCACCCCGAAGACGCCGCCGTTGGCGAGCGCCTGCCAGCCGTGCAGCGGCTGGTAGCAGAACTTGCCCAACTGCGGGTCGCTCTCCATTCCGATGCAGCCGGAGAGCCAGGCGTCGATGCGGTTGCTGCGCGACTCGCTGATGCGGATGGCGACGAACGCGCCGAGCGCGAGCACGCCCGTGATGACCGCCATGATCCGCAGGCGGATGCCCGCGAAGAACATCGCGCCGAGCACCATGGCCGTCAGGATGATCGTGGTGCCGAGGTCGTTGCCGAGCATGACGAGGCCGATCGCACCGCCCGCGACGGGCGCGAGCGGCAGCGCGTACTGCGTCCAGTCGCCCGATCGCCAATCGTTGATCACGGTGACCTTGCGCGTCACGATGAGCGCGAGCCACATCACGAAGCCGAGCTTGATGAATTCGGAGGGCTGGAAGGAGAACCCGCCGATCGAGAGCCAGTTGTTGTTGTAGGTGTCACTGCCGAAGCCGACCACGATCAGGATCGCCTGCAGGACGAGCGCGCCGATGATGGCGTGCCACGCCCAGCGCTTCCAGAAGACCATCGGCGCACGCGCGGCGATGAGCATGAGCGGCACACCGATCGCGGCGAGGATCGCCTGGCGACTCGTGCGGGCGAAGAAGTCCTGATCGGACACCCACGACTCGATCGACGACGACGAGAGCACCATGACGAGCCCGAAGACGACGAGGAAGAGCGTCGTGCCGAGCAGCAGGAAGTACTCGGGGGTCTCTGCGGCGAAGATGCGCCGCACCGCGACGACGGCGACCGGACCGCGACGCTCGGAGCCGGATGCGCGCGCGGCCCGCGACCCGCCCGGCGACTCAGGCGGAGTCTCGCCCGGGCGCGGGTTCGCCGGGGGCCGTGTCGTGGTCATCCGGTCCCCCTCCCAGGTGCGTGTGCACCGCCTCGGCGAACCGCCTGCCGCGGTCCGCGTAATCCGTGAACTGGTCCATCGACGCCGCCGCCGGAGCCAGCAGCACCACATCGCCCTCGCGGGCGACGGATGCGGCCGCACGCACCGCGGCGGACATCACATCCTCAGTCTCCGATCCGTCCACCTCGAGCACCGGGACGCCGGGCGCGTGTCGTGCGAACGCGGAACGCAGCTCGTCGCGGTCGACACCGATGAGAACGGCCGCCCGCAAGCGGCCGGCGTGGCGTTCCACGAGCGGGGCCGGGTCGACGCCCTTGAGCAGTCCACCGGCGATCCAGACGACGCTCGCCGCGGCGCGCAGGGAGGCATCCGCGGCGTGCGCGTTGGTCGCCTTCGAGTCGTCGATCCACACGACACCCGCCGCCGCGGCGACGACCTCCGTGCGGTGGGCGTCCAGACGGAAGCTGCGCAGCGCCTCCCGGATGCGCTCAGGCTCGACACCCGCGGCCCGGGCGAGGGCCGAGGCCGCGAGCACGTTCTGCACCGAGTGCGGGGCCGCGAGACCCGCGGCGTGCAACTCCTCGAGTGTCGTGAGCTCGAGCGCGTGCGTGTGCCGCTCCTCGAGGAAGGCGCGGTCGACGAGGATCCCGTCGACGACACCGAGGTCGCTGCGCCCTGGGGTGCCCAGGCCGAAGCCGATCGCACGCGCGCCCTCCTGCACCTCGGCCTGCTCGACGAGGTGCATCGTGGCCTCGTCGGCGAGGTTGTAGACGCAGGCGATCCGGGTGTTCTCGTAGACCCGACCCTTCGCGGCGACGTAGGCCTCGCGCGAGCCATGCCAGTCGAGGTGATCGTCGGCGATGTTGAGGCACACGCTCGCGAGCGGCGCGAGCTCGCCCCCGACCTGTCGGTGGGTCCAGTGCAGCTGGTAGCTCGAGAGCTCGACGACGAGCACGTCGAATCCACCCGGGTCGCGGATCGCGTCGAGCACGGGGATGCCGATGTTGCCCGCGGGCGCAGCCTTCAGCCCGCCCGCCACGAGCATGTGGGCGGTGAGCTGCGTCGTCGTGGTCTTGCCGTTGGTGCCCGTCACGAGGATCCAGTCGGCGGGCGTCCCGTCGGCGCGCAGCACCTTGTCGCGCAGCCGCCAGGCGAGCTCGATGTCGCCCCAGACCGGGATGGCCGCCTCGGCCGCCCAGAGCAGCAGCGGGTGATCGGGGTGGTAGCCGGGCGAGGTCACCACGAGCTCGGGGCCGAAGACGAGCAGCTCCTCGGGAACCCCCGCGTCATCCGGATGCTGCACGAACCGCGCGCCGATGACGTCGAGCAGCCGGCGGTGGTCGTCGCTGCCCCGGGCCCCCACCACGAGCACCTCGGCTCCCAGTTCGGTGAGCGTGTCAGCGACCGCGAAGCCCGTGACGCCCAGGCCCAACACGGCGACACGCAAGCCCGACCAGTCGGAGCGCCAGCTGGTCAGTTCGGAGAGCGGGGTACTCAGCGCACGTACCATTCGAGATAGAACGCGCCGACCCCGGCCGCCACGAACAGCGCGGCGATGATCCAGAAGCGCACCACGACCGTGATCTCGGCCCAGCCCTTGAGCTCGAAGTGGTGGTGCAGGGGACTCATCAGGAAGATGCGTCTGCCGGTTCCATAGCGCCACTTGGTGGCCTTGAAGTACACGCGCTGCAGGATCACCGAGCCGGTCGTGATGATGAACAGGCCGCCGATGAGCACGAGCAGCAGCTCGGTGCGGGTGAGCACCGCGAGGGCGGCGAGCACGCCGCCGAGGGCGAGCGAACCGGTGTCGCCCATGAAGAGCTGCGCGGGCGAGGTGTTCCACCACAGGAAGCCGACGAGCGCACCGGCGACCGCAGCCGCGATGACGGCGAGGTCGAGCGGGTCGCGCACCATGTAGCACTTGTAGGCCACCTCTTCGGCGACCCGGTTGCCGAAGCACCACTGGTTGTTCTGCCAGAAGCCGATGAAGATGTACGCCGAGACGGCGAAGATCGAGGCTCCCGAGGCGAGACCGTCGAGGCCGTCGGCGACGTTGACGCCGTTGGATGCCGACACCGTGATGACGTTGATCCACAACAGGAACAGGATGACGCCGATCACGGGTCCGAAGGCGAAGAGGTTGAGCCAATCGACGTCACGCACACCGGAGATGTACCGCGACGCCGCGGTGAGCCCGTTCTCATCCGTCGAGACGAGGGCGAGCAGCGCGAAGGTCGTCGCGATGATGACCTGCCCGGCGATCTTCGACCAGCCACCGAGCCCCAGGCTGCGCTGCTTGCGGGTCTTGAGGAAGTCGTCGACGAAACCCACGAGGCCGAGCCCGACCATCATGCCGATCACGAGGGTGGCGACGCGGGTCGGCGGCTCCTCGGCCACGAGATGCCCGACGAAGTAGCCGAGCACCGAGCCGACGATGAACACGATGCCGCCCATGGTGGGCGTGCCGCGCTTGGTGTGGTGCGACTGCGGCCCGTCATCCCGGATGAACTGCCCCCAACCGAGGCGCTTGAACAGCCGGATCCACAGCGGGGTCGTGAAGAGCGTGAAGACGAGCGAGAACGCGCCCGCGACGAGAAGGGCGATCACGAGGGATCCCCCGCACCGGCCAGCCGGTCTCCGAGGAAGCGCAGTCCCGCTGACTTCGACGACTTCACGAGCAGGATGTCCCCGGGGCGCACTTCGTCACGGAGCACATCGTAGGCCGCCTCGATGTCGGGCACGAACTTCGACTCCCCGTCCCAGGAGCCTTCGAGGCCCGCCGCCGCGTGGATGTGGCGCGCGCCGTCGCCCACGACCACGAGCTGCCCGATGTTGAGCCGCACCGCGAGACGCCCGATGCGGTCGTGCTCCTCCTGGGCGTAGGGCCCCAGCTCGGCCATCTCGCCGAGCACCGCGATCGTGCGCCGGTTCTCGTCGCGTCCGAGCTGCGCGAGCGTCTTGAGGGCGGCCGCCATCGAGTCGGGACTCGCGTTGTAGGCGTCGTTGATCACGATCGCGCCGTCGTCACGCGTGAAGAGCTCCATGCGCCAACGCTCGGCCCGCGGCACCTCGCCGAGCGCGGCGACCGCCCGATCGAGATCGACGCCGAGTTCGCGCGCCACGCTGAGGGCGGCGAGGGCGTTCATGACGTGGTGCTCGCCCAGGATGCGCAGCTGCACCTGTCGCCGGACACCGTCGGTCACGAGCGTGAACGCCGTGCCCCGCACGGTCGCGACGACCTGCTCGGCACGCACCTCGGCATCCGCACCGAGACCGAAGCCGACAACGCGCGCCGCGGTGCGCTCGCGCATGCGGGCGACGCGCTCGTCGTCGACGTTGAGCACGGCGACCGCGGATGCGGGAAGGTCGGTCACCATCTCGGACTTGGCCGCTTCGGTGGCCTCGATGCCCTCGATGCCCCCGAACTCCCCCGCGTGGGCGAGTCCGACCTTGAGCACGACGCCGATGTCGGGCTTCGCGATCGACACCAGACGAGCGATCTCGCCCGCTCCGCTCGCACCCATCTCGACGGCTCGTCGATGCGCAGCATCGAGATCGGTGCGCCGACCTGGTTGTTGAACGACCCCTCGGGGGCGACGGTCGGGCCCTCGGCCGACAGGATCGCGCGCAGCAGGTTCTTGGTGGTGGTCTTGCCGTTGGAGCCCGTGATGCCCACGACCCGCAGTTCGCCGCGCGCGTGCACGCGTGCCACGACCTCGCGGGCCAGCTGCGCGAGGGCCTCCAGCCCGTCGCCGACGATGAGCTGCGGCCCCACGATGTCGAGCCGCTCGCGGCACACCACGAGGGCTGCCCCTGCGGCGACGGCATCCAGCGCGAAATGGTGACCGTCGGTCACCTCACCGGGCAGCGCGAAGAAGATCGAACCCGGGCCGACGAGGCGCGAGTCGGTCTCGACCGAGCCGGAGACGATCGTGTCCCCAGCGGTGCCCTGAGGCAGCACGAGGCGCCCGTCGAGCAGCCCCGCGAGCTCCTCGAGACGGAACGCGATCATGCCCAGCCCGCCTCGCGCAGCGCAGCGCGCGCCTCTTCCCGAGCGGAGTACGGAGTGCGCACCCCGCGGATGTCGCGGTAGTCCTGGTGCCCCGGGCCCGCCCACAGGATCGAATCGCCCTCACGCGCGAGCCCGACGGCGACGCGGATGGCCTGCTCGGGCGGGCTCACCTCGTGGATCTCGGGCTGATGCTCCGCGAGGGCGGCACCCTCCAGCAGGGTCTTGCGAATCGACACCGGGTCCTCGAAGCGCGGGTGATGGTCGGTGATCACGAGGATGTCGCTGCCCTCGGCGGCGACGCGTCCCATGTCGTGACGCTTGGTGGCGTCGCGATCGCCGTCGGCGCCGAACACCATGATCGTGCGGCCGGTCGTGAACTTGCGCACGGCCGCGAGAGTGTTCTCGAAGGCGTCGGGACTGTGTCCGAAGTCGACGTACACGCTCGGTCCGCGCTCCCCCGAGACGCGTTCGGTGCGCCCGGGCAGGTAGGCCCGGATCCCGCCGTCGGCGTCGAGCGCCGCGCCGATCGCCTCGAGCTCGAAGCCGGCCTCGACGAGCATCACGATCGCGAGGGCCGCGTTCGCGGCCATGTGCCAGCCGATGAGCGGCTCCCGCGTGACGAGCTCGCGCCCGTCCGGGCCGGTGAGCTTGAACTCGGTGTAGCCGGCGGTCTCGTCGAGCACTTCGATGGTCCACTCGGCGCTCGCGACGTCGTCGGCGCTCGCGTGCCCGATCGTCGCGATCGTCGTCACCGGGATGCGGGAGGCGTCCACCACGCGCCGCCCGTAGGCCGTGTCGAGGCACACGACGCCGCGGCGTGCATGCTCGGGGTCGAAGAGCGGCAGCTTCGCCTGGAAGTAGGTCTCCATGTCGGCGTAGTCGTCGAGATGGTCGTGACTGAGGTTCGTGAAGCCCGCGACGTCGAAGACGAGCCCGTCGACGCGGTGCCGCGAGAGCGCCTGGGCGCTCACCTCGACGGCGACCGCGCGCACGCCCGCCTCCCGCATCCGGGCGAGCAGGGCGTGCATCTCGCTCGCCTCGGGGGTCGTGAGCAGGCTGACGACCGAGAGCTCGCCGATGTGGCGCTCGGCGGTCGTGGAGAGCCCCGTGACGAGCCCGAGCTGACGCAGAACGGCCTCGAGCAGATAGCTCGTCGAGGTCTTGCCGTTGGTCCCGGTTACCCCGAACAGCAGCGGCGGGGTGTCGTCGGTGCGGTACACCCACGCGGCGATCTCGCCGAGTGCGGCACGCGGCGAGGGCACGAGCACGATCGGCAGGCCGCTGTCGGCGGCGAGCTCGGCTCCCACCTCATCGGTCACGATCGCCACGGCACCGCCCTCGGCGGCCGCGGTCGCGAAGCTCGCCCCGTGTGCCTTCGATCCCGGCACGCCGACGAACAGATCACCCGGATGCAGGTCGTTCGTCGAAAGGGTCACGCCGGTGACCTCCACGCCGTCGAGGTCGCCCCGATACTCGAGCCCGAACTCCTGAACCAGCCCGGCGAGAGGGCGTGGGGTGGGGTGCTCGGGGCGGAGGATCGGAGGGATCCGTGAGCTCACGCTGCCTGGCCTCCTGTGTCGTCGCTCGTCCGCCGGCGCTCCCGGTCTGGCGCCTTTACCAGAACAGCGGGTTGTCCGGCGCGGGCACCGTCGACGGCGTGACACGGTAGGTCTTGATGACCTGCTTCACGATCGCGTTGAAGGTGGGCGCCGCAGCAGCGGATGTCTTCATCGTAACGGGCTTCGCGAAGGTCACGACAATCGCGTACTGGGGGTCGTCGACCGGGAACGCACCGGCGATCGACACGATGCGATCCGAGCCGTAGCCGTCGCCGTCGGCGACCTCGGCCGTTCCCGACTTCGCCGCGATCCGGTACCCCGGCACCGCGAGCACGTTCGCGAGGTGGTACTGCGTGGTGACGCCCTCGAGCATGAGCATCGTCGTGTCGGCCGCATACTCGGAGACGACCCGGGTGCCCTGCGGATCGGGCACATCGGTGTAGCTGCCGTCCGGCTTCTCGCAGCCTTCCACGAGCGTCAGCGGCATGCGCACGCCGCCGTTCGCGACGGTCTGGTACAGGCTCGCCACCTGAGCGCTCGTCGCCGTCATGCCCTGCCCGAACTGCTGCGTGATCGAGGTGATGACATCGCTCGGCGCGGGACGCACGTATCCCTCGTCCTCGCCGAGAAAATCGGCACCGCTCGTGCCGCTGCCGAAACCGAACTTGTGCAGGTAGTCGATGCGCTGCTGCAGCGGCATGAGCTCGGTCATCTGCGCGATGCCGATGTTCGACGACTCCACGAGCACACCCGCGGTCGTGTAGTGCAGGCCCCCGCCGTGCAGCACCGAGTCCCGGATGGTGAAGCCGACGCCGGGGATCGTGTAGCCGGCCGGGATCTCGAACTTGGTGCTCGCCGAGAGCTTGCCCGCGTCCAAGAGCGAGGCGACCGTGGCGGTCTTGATGACCGACCCCGGCTCGTAGGGTGCCGTGAAGCTGCGCGCCCCCGAGTCGTCGGCGCCGGCCGAGTTGAGGTCGTTGGGGTCGACCGTGGGCCAATCGGCCGCGGCCCGGATCTTGCCGGTCTTCACGTCGACCACGAAGGCGGTCCCCCACTGGGCACCGATCGCGCTGCCCTGCTCCGCGAGGGCCTGTTGCACGAACCACTGCAGATCGGCGTCGATCGTGAGGTGCACGGTGCCCCCGTCGACGGCCGCGTCCTCCACGACCTCCGACCCCGGCATCCGTACCCCGTCTTCGCTGACCGCGTAGCTCACCTGGCCGTTGTCGGATGCGAGGCAGTCGTTCCACTGGAACTCGGTGCCCGAGAGCGGCCCATCGGTGCCCATGAGGCCGACGAGGTTGCCGGCGATGGCCCCGTTCGGGTAGCTGCGGGCCGGCTGGGGCTCGCTGTACACCCACGGGATCCGCAGATCCACGACGGCCCGGAAGGCGTCGAGCTTGATGCCCTTGACCAGCAGCGCCCATTGCGCATCGGGGTCGGCGGTCAGGGTCGTGTACATCTGCTGCACGTCGGCGCCCGTGATGTCGGCGATCTCCTGGAGCGCCTCCATGACGCTCACGTGCACGGTTCTCTTGTCCTCACCCGCGACCCGCCGTTCGAAGCCCTCGAGGTCGACGTTGATGGGTGCTGCGGTGATGTTGAAGCGGTCGACGCTCGTGGCGAGCACCGTGCCGTTCTCGTCGACGATGCTGCCCCGCGTACCCCACAGGGTGTCGGTGCGGTAGTTGGTGCCCGCGACCGACTTGAGATCGTCGGCGCGCACCACCTGGATGTCGATGAGGCGGATCGAGAAGACGACGACGATCGCGAAGACCGCGAGCACCGCCACGGCGAGCCGGCGGCGGTTCCTGCGAGCGTCGATCACGGTTCTCCCCCGGTCAGCGTGTCGTGGGCGACGGTAGTGTGCCTGTCGCTCCGCCGACGGGAGCGACACCCTGCTGGCTCGTGGAGCTCGTCGGTGTGGTCGGGAGCGTCTCGCCGTTCTTCGCGGCCGCGATCACGGCGGGGTCGAGCACGGTCGACCCGTCGAGCAGAGCGTTGCCGATGAGGTTGCCGCCCGTGCCGACGACCTGCCCGCGCGGGGCGGCCGGCGTGCCGAGCGCCTGGCCGCTCGCGACGTCGAGGAACACCGGGTTGCCGCTCGAGACCATCCCGAGGGCTGTCGCGTTGTCGATGAGGTTCTGCGTGGAGCTGAGCTCGTCGAGCCGCTCCTGAGCCGCGTTCTGCTCACGCGCCAGGTCGCGGTAGTCGCGTTGCAGTCCGGCGATGCGATAGGCGCCATCCGCGAGCACGATGCTCATGAGCAACTGCGCGAGCAGGATGACGATGATGCCGCCGACCGCCACGAGCGCCGCGTAGACGCGCGGCCGCGCGCGCTTCTGGGCGCGGGTGGGGGCGATGTCGAGGTGCCGGCGAGGCGCCTCCTCGGTCTCGCGGCGGGGAAGCCGGACGGCTGTCGCGGTGCTCATGCGGCCTCCCGGAGGCGTTCCGCGGCGCGGAGCCGCACCGGCGTGGCGCGCGGGTTGCGCGCGCGCTCCTCGTCGTCGGCGCGCTCGGCGCCGC
>SMFF01000670.1_pt1 | contig 11411 bp, 9 predicted proteins | sample 2456181 | NCBI WGS metagenome assembly SMFF01 (sample SAMN10132611, study PRJNA489261) | soil metagenome | isolation source: day120 antibiotic-loamy sand soil ammended with raw manure from dairy cow... | place: USA | collected 2015-04-01
CCGCCGTGGCTTCCGACCCTCGGCTCGCGCGGGCGTACCGGCGCATCGCGTCGGGCGAGCGTGCCAACGCGGCGTTCTGGGAGTCGCGGATCGCCGCCTTGGGGGCGAAGGTGCCGCCGTCCCGACCTCGCGCCCGCGTCCGGATACTGGGCGCGCTCGCGAAATGGTTCGGGACCGGGTTCGTGATGCCGACCGTGGTGCGGCTGGAACACGCCGATCATCTGGAAACGCCGGTGGATCGCGCCGGGCATCGCGATCATTTCGCGAGCGACGAGGCGCGTGCGGTTCGCGTGCACCGCCATCGTGCAGCCGGCGGGAACACCTTGCGCGCCTCGGTGCTGGGCGCCAATGATGGGCTGGTGTCGAATGTCAGCCTGGTGATGGGCATGGCCGGCGCGGCCACCGGCAATCACGCCGTGCTGCTGGCGGGATTGGCGGGTTTGGTCGCGGGTGCATGTTCGATGGCGCTGGGCGAATGGCTGTCGGTGAACAGTTCCCGCGAGTTCTACCAGGCGCAGATCACCGAACGCGCCGAGCGTCTGGCGGTCGCGCCCGAAGAGGGCGTGCGGCGCATCGCGGGCATTTATCGCGACAAGGGCCTGGAGCGCGCGAAAGCCAAGCATCTCGCCGAGCATCTTGCCGAAACGCCGCGCACCGCCCTCGACACCGTGGTGCGCGAGGATCTGGGTGTCGATCCGTCCGAACTCGGCGGCTCCGCATGGAGCGCGGCCGTTTCATCGTTCTGCTTCTTCGCGTTCGGCGCGATCTTCCCGGTGGCGCCGTATTTCTTCCTGGGCGGCCGCGCCGCGATGTTCGCCAGCATGGGCACGACGTTCCTGGGTTTGTGCCTGATCGCGATCGGCACGTCCCTTTTCACCGGCCGCGGCCTCGCTTTTTCCATCGCGCGCCAGTTCATGATCACCGCCGCGGCGGCCGCGGTGACGTTCGGCGTGGGGCACTTGCTCGGCACTGCGATCACGGGTTGACGCGAGCGGTTCGCGCGCACATTGCTATGCTGCAGCCTTGGCTTTCAGCGAGCGCAAAATGTCGAAAGTCTTCGATCTCACCTGCGAATTGATCCGCCGCCGCTCCTTGACGCCGGACGATGCGGGTTGCATGAACGTTGTCACCGGGCGCCTGGATGCATGTGGTTTTCGCTGCGAGGACCTGGGCTTTCGCGAGGTCGCCAACCTGTGGGCGACGCACGGCGAAAGCGGCCCGGTGCTGGCGTTCCTCGGCCACGTGGACGTGGTGCCGAGCGGGCCCGAAACGGAATGGACGTCGCCGCCGTTCCAGCCGACGGTTCGTGCGGGCAAGTTGTACGGCCGTGGCGCGGCGGACATGAAATCCGGGGTCGCCGCGATGGTGGTCGCGCTGGAGCAGTTCGTCGCCGCGCATCCGGATCACCCGGGAACCATCGCGCTGCTGCTGACCAGCGACGAGGAAGGCCCGCTCAATCTCGACGGCGTGCGCAGGGTGGCGAAGCTGTTTCGCGAATCCGGCCAGCGCATCGACTGGTGCGTGGCGGGCGAGCCGTCATCGCAGGAAAGATTGGGCGACCTGATTCGCGTGGGGCGTCGCGGTTCGCTGTCGTTGAAGCTCATCGTGCACGGCGTGCAGGGCCACGTCGCCTATCCGGAAAAGGCCCGGAATCCCATCCACGCGGTGGCGCCCGCGCTGGCCGAACTTGTCGCCACGCGTTGGGACGATGGCAACGCGGATTTTCCGCCGACCACGTTCCAGATTTCCAACATCCACGGCGGCACCGGTGCGCTGAACGTGATTCCGGGCAGTGTCGTCGTCGATGGCAATTTCCGGTTCGGCACGGCCAGCAGTGCGGATTCGCTGCGCGAGCGCACCGAAGCGGTCCTGAAAAGGCACGGCATCGATTGCACGATCGAATGGAACCTCTCCGGCGAGTCGTTCCACTCGCCGGAGGGCGGCAGGCTGCGCGAGGCGGTGATCGATGCCTGCCGCGACATCTGCGGCATCGAACCCGAACCCAGCACCGGCGGCGGCACCTCCGACGGCCGTTTCATCGCGCCGCTCGGTGCAGAAGTGGTCGAGATCGGCCCCGTCAACGCGACCATCCACAAGATCGACGAGTGCGTCTCGCTGGACGATTTGGAACGCTTGCCGGCGATCCATGTCGCGATCGCCGAGCGACTTCTGCGTTGACCGGACCTTTGGTTCACGCCGCGATCGCGGCGCGTTTCAACAGACCTTTCGCGAGGAACAGCTCGACCCGCTCGAACGGGATGCGGTCGCCCGCGTCGCTGCCGTAATACGCTTCCACGACGTGGCCATCCTCATCGATCAGGAAGTCCGCGGGCATCAGGTTGGTGGTGTTGAAACCTGCCAAGCCGACGAGGCGCAAGCCCTTCAGCAGCGTCGGGATGCGGGTGACGATGCCTTTCCATTTGCGCCAGAACGAACGTTCGATGCCATAGGCCTCGTGGGCGCTGGACGTCGGATCGGCAATGACCACGAACGGCCTTGGCTTGCGCGCGACGAATCGTCGCACTTCCTCCGGCGTCGAGGTGAACACCGCGATCACGTCCAGCCCGAGTGCCGAGAGGCTGGCATGGTGGCGGGTCAGTTCGTAGATGCGGAAATTGCAAAACGGGCAGGCCGCATCACGGAAGAAGCACAGCAGCGTGCGTCGGCCGCTCGCGCCGCCGATCGCGACGGGCTTGCCGTGCACGTCCTTCAGCGCCAGCGAGGGCGCCACAGCCGGTGATTTCAATCGCATGGTCGATTCCCCTGTTTTGGTGGCCGCTGGTCGCGGCATGATGCGATCGGGCGCAAATGCCCGGGTCGCGGCACCTAAAGTACCCAGCCTTCGAAATAAAGACATATATAAATGTGTAAAGTATAAGAAACAGTACTGTACGCCCAGTCAACCACGCCTCGGCGGCGCGGCTTGACGGGCGACCGGGTGTCGTGGGGAGTGACGGAAACCGGCCGAAACTTCGAACGTGCTATTCGCCGTTCGCGGGTGCAAACACCGCGAAGATGCCCGCATACGGTTTCACCATGAACGCGGGCGCGCCGTAGTAATCGCCGTCCACGTAGATTTGCGAGAGCGTGCCGTCGAGGTACAGCGCGTTGCGGCAGCCGAGCTCGTCGCGGAACAGCGTGGCGAAGGTGTGGAAGTTCACCGGCGCGGTGCTCACCACGAACACGACTTGGTCAGGCTTGCGCACGCAGACGCCGTTGCGCCACTTGGTGCTGTCCGAGTCGGCGACGAATTCAGCATTGATCTTGCCGTCGATCACCAGCATTGGCCCCGATTGCGTGGCCCATTTCGGCTGCGGATCGGCGGCCGCGAAATCGGCGGTGGTCCGGATCGACGCGCGGCCGGCGGCATCGATCGCCAACACGCCGTTCGGCAGCAGCGAAAAATTGCCCGCCGCGGGATCGCCGTGCGCCGTGTTGAGCGGCTTCAGCGTCTTGCCGTTCTCCACGTACATCCCGAGCGGTTCGCCCTGCGCGTCATAAATGCCCGCGTTGCTGGCGAACAGCAGCTTGCGTCCACGGCTGGCGCCCCACTTCTGCAGCGCATCGATGCTCGAAAACGGCTTGCCGGTCTCGGGATCGCGCCAGTGCAATCCCAGGTCGGCCGTGGCGAGGTCGATCGTCACCATGCGGTAATGCACGTTCTCGAACACGATGTCATGGCTCGCAACGCCTTGCGAGGCACGTGCGCACGCGGCCAGCAGCGTCGCCGCGACCAGCACGCTCAACGATCTTGCCAATGTGCCGACCGGGCCGGCCACGCGTCGTCGTGAGTCCATGGAGCGATGTTCGCGGGTTCGTGCCGGTTGGCGCAAGCACGCCCGCACTCGGGTTGCGGTCGAAGCCGATCAGTGCGACGGCTGCAACGTCAAGTGATATTTCGCGGCACCCGGCAGGAACGGGGCAGGTTTCCCGTCGACCCACGCTGCGTGGCCCCTGCCGAACCACGGTGACAGAGGATTGTCGGACTGGCCCGCCGGCATTTCCAGGATGCCGTGCGCCTCGTTGCCGGGTTGCACGTTCATCCGCATGGACGCGCCGAACGATGGATGCAGCACGCGCGGCATGTCGTTGTCGCCGGCCAATCCAACGTGCGGCATGTCGAAGAAACGCGCGAGCCACCGGGGCAGCGCCACCGACAGGGGATTGCCGATCTTCGCAGCGTTGTGGCGGCCCCAGGTCTTGTCGGCGAGCGCACCCGGCTGCGCGGCCAGCGCATCGGCGACCTGTCGCGCGGCGCCGGCCAGCAACGCGTTCCAGTCCTTGGATTTCGGATCGAGCAGCCATGCGGGCTTTCGCGTCACGAGCGTCCACACTGCGTATTCGCCTACCGATGCCGTCGGCCATTCGAAATCGTGCCATTTGGCCGAAGCGCGTGCGGTGAACGGCGCCAGCACGTCTTCGCGCACCTGGTCGCGGAACATCCGCACGATCCGGTAGCCCACGCTGTCGGTGGCGGCGCGCGCCTTCCAGTCTTGCACGAAGGGTTGCAGCGCTTTGGCTTTCGGATCGTCCGACGCGGCCACCACATCCAGCAGCAGTTTTTGCCAGCGCACGAGGAACAGCGCGCGGTCGTCGAGCTGGATGTCCAGCATGTCGCGCGCAATGAAGTGATCGCGCGTGCGAAGATCGTCGCGAATCTGCTGCGCCCGCGCGCCCTGGTCGTAGCCGCCGTCGCCGAGGAGTTGCAACGCGTCGCCGGAAACCATGCGCTGGTTGGCGGACCAGATGCGCGAGTCGGACGGGTTTTCGACGCGCGGAACTTGCGCGACATCGGCGTAGCTGGTCCAGCCGGTGCCCGGCTTAGACCAGTCGGAGGGCACCGACGGATCGATGCCGGCGCGAACCGGAACCAGGCTGCCGGCGAGGGTCCAGCCGACGTGGCCCTGCACGTCGGCGACCACCAGGTTCTGCGGCGGGATGCCCATGGTCGGCGCGATCGCGAGGGCCTGTTCCACCGTGGTCGCGGTTTCGAGTTTCATCAGGTTGAGGTTGACGGCGCGTGGATCCTGCGCGATCCATGCCAGTGCCAGCGGAGTGCCATCGGGCGCCTTGCCCATGATCGGCCCCCAGATCGTGTCCTCGACCGTCATGTGCGCGTCGGGCGCGCCCTTTACTTGGAATGTTTCGTCGTGTCTGGCGACCGCGGCCCAGCCATTGGGTGTTGCGTATTGCAACGGATCGGCCGGATTGCGGGTCACCCGCACCCAGTCCATCCAGTCGCCGCCGCTGTTGGTGAACCCCCAGGCAATGTGGCCGTTGCTGCCGATCACCATGGCCGGTGCACCGGGCAAGGTGACACCGTTGAGTTCGATCATGCGTTGCGGATCGGCCGGATCGGGGTAGCGCAATTGCGCGCGATACCAGATGTTCGGCACGCGCAGGTGCAGGTGCGGATCGTTTGCCAGCAGCGCCGCGCCGCCGGTGAGCGCGCCACCCACGGCGAAGCCGTTGCTGCCGACGCCGACATGGGCGGCATTGGAACGCACAATCGCCCGTGCACCACGCATCAAGGCGACCGCTGGCGCGGGATCGCCGCGCAGATCGAACGCCGACGCATTCGGCATCGGCACGGGTTGCAATGGGTCGCCTTGCATCGGTGCTTCCCAGCGCGGCGAAGGCGCCAGCAGGAAATCGACCAATGGCTTCGGCAGCACGGCGCGCAGGCGGGCGATGTTCAGTTCGCGCGCATTGGTGCCGTCCTGGTTGAGATCGAAATACATCGCGTCGATCGTGAGCAGGCTGTCGGCATTCGTCCACGGCTTAGGTTTGGCATCGAGCAGCAGGTATTCCCACGGCCGCACGGAAAGGTGCGCGAGTCCCGCGTTGACACCTTGCGTGTACGCGTCCACCAGGCTGCGCTGGTGTTGCGGCAGCGAAGCCAGCACGCGTTCGGCCAGCGCGCGGAACCGGTGCCGGCGATGGTTTTCATCGCGCGGCCCGCGGCATCGCGGCGCTGCAAGTCCATCTGGAAAAAGCGTTCCTGCCCGTGTGCATAACCGAGTGCATACGCGAGGTCACGGCGATTCTGCGCAGTGATCGTGGGAATCCCGTTGGCGTCGCGCACGATGGTGACCGGCGAGGACAACCCCGACACCGTCACCATGCCGTCGGTCTGCGGTCGGCTGCCCGCCAGCAATCGCCAGCCGATTGCCAGCACGATCACGACGATGACGATCAGCGCGAGGGCGACGCGTCGAATCCAGCGCATGGCAGGTCCTTGGGCGGTCGCGCCATTGTGCCGTTCACCTGGACCTGCGCCAAGCGTTGCAAGATTCGTTGTGAAAGCCAGGCCAGGGATGGCCGTTCTGGCGTCTCACGGCCGCGGAACGGGCCTGGATGCTCGAAAGTCTCGTGACGCAGCGATCACGAATGATGTAAAAATCACGGGACGATGCCGGTCCACGCAGTCGAGGAAAACTTCGATTCGGCCAGCGTGACGGCACGTTCCAGTTCCGCTGGTTCCAACTTGCCGGGAGCGAGTCCGTGGCGACGCCGGAACGTGGCGATCATCTTCTTGATGATGTCGCTGCGCGGCAATCCGGTCTGGCTGCGCAGCGGATCGACGCGCTTGGCCGCGCTTTGCGTCGCCTTGTCGGACAATTTCTCGCGCCCGATCCGCAGCACGTCCAGCATCTTCGTGGTGTCTATGTCATAGGCCATCGTGACGTGATGCAGCACCGCGCCGCCGCGACGGGTTTGCGCCGCGCCCGCGATCTTGCCGGCCGGCGATGCGATGTCGTTGAGGGGCTGGTACCACGCATTGATGCCGAGACCCTGCAACGCGTCGATCACCCACGCATCCATGAATTCGTAGGATTCCTGGAAGCTCATGCCCGCGACCAGCGTTTCCGGCGCGTACAGCGAATAGGTGATGGTGTTGCCGGGCTCGATGAACATCGCGCCGCCGCCGCTGATGCGCCGCACCACCTCGATGCCGTGCCGGTGCGCGGCCTCGGCGTCGACTTCGTTGCGCAGCGACTGGAAGCGCCCGATCACCACGCACGACGATGACCATTCCCACACGCGCAGGGTGGGGGGCCGGCGTCGCGCCGCCACCTCGTCCGTCAGCACTTCGTCGATCGCCATGTGCAACGATGGCGGTTGCGGCGCGGCGTGGATCAGCCGCCACTTGAAATCGTTCCAATCGCTGCGGTTCAACCCGGCATCTCCAATGCGCGTTGCACCGCCACCGCGATGGCCTCGGGCGAGACGCCGAACATCCGCACGTTCGGCCCCAGCGCGGCCTGGATCACCGCGGCGTGGTGCGTGCTGTCAGCCGCCGCGGGCATGCCTTCCAGCGCCACGTCGATCATGGTGAGCGCGGAATCCGGTTCCAGGAAAAAATCGCCGCTGATCCGCACGCGCGTCAACTTGCCGTCGCGGACTTCGAAGTCCGCGACCACCAGTTTGCCGCCTGGCATCTTGTATTCGCCATGCATCGCGCGATTGTGCCTTGGCTGCGGCAAAGCGTACAGATCCTGATCAAGCCGTCGTTTCGATCCGGTCCACCCGTCGCAACCCGCGCGGCAGCAATCCGCCGCGTTGTGCGCGGCTGCCGCCGTACTCGACGAGATCGGCCCACCTCAGGATCAGCTTGCGCTGGCCGGCGTACAGCGTGACCTCGCCCGAACCTTCCGCGACCACCGCGACGCCCGCGACGCGTTCCTCGCCGGATTTCAGTTTGGCCTTCGGAATTTCGATCAGTTTGTTGCCGCGGCCGCGATCGAGTTCCGGCAAGTCGGCCACCGAGAACATCAGGAGGTGTCCTTCGGTCGTCACCGCGACGACGCGGTCACGCGCGGGATCGTTGACGTACGCGGGTGCGAGCACGCGTGCGTCGTGGTCCATGTTGATGACCTGCTTGCCGGCCTTTTTGTTGGCGAGCAGCCCTTCGAATCGGGTCAGGAACCCGTAGCCGGCATCGGTTGCTAGGATCAGCTTCGTGGCGTTGTCGCCGATCGCCACCGCGTCGAAGCGTGTGCCCGCCGGTGGCGTGAAGCGTCCCGTCAGCGGCTCGCCGTTGCCGCGCGCCGACGGCAGCGTATGCGCGGCCGTGGAATAGCTGCGACCGGAGGAGTCGATGAACACGGCCTGTTGCGCACTCTTGCCGCGCACGCTGACGAGGTACTTGTCGCCCTCGCGGTAGGAAAGTTCCGCGGCGTCGACGTCGTGGCCCTTGGCTGCGCGCGCCCAGCCTTTTTCGCTCAATACCACGGTGACGGGCTCGGACACGACCAATGCGCTTTCGTCCAGCGCATGCGCGGCGGCGCGTTCTACCAGTGGCGAGCGGCGCACGTCACCGTATTTCTCGGCGTCGGCTTTGAGTTCCTGCTTGATCAGCGTCTTCAGGCGCGCCTTGGAACCGAGCGTCACCTCGATCTTCGCGCGTTCCTCTTCCAGCGCGTCGCGCTCGGCATTGAGCTTCATTTCCTCGAGTCGCGCGAGTTGCCGCAGTTTGGTTTCGAGGATGTAGTCGGCCTGTTCTTCCGACAATTTGAAGCGCTTGATCAGCGCCGGTTTCGGCTCATCCTCGTGGCGGACGATGCGGATCACTTCGTCCAGGTTGAGGAATGCGATGCGCAGGCCTTCCAGCAGGTGCAGGCGTCGCTCGACCTTTTCGAGGCGATGCTGCAGGCGACGCGTCACCGTGTCGCTGCGGAAACGCAACCACTCTTCGAGGATCTGCTTGAACGCGGAAGCTCTTCTCGAGGTCGGTGGTCGCGAACAGGTGCTGCATCATCGCCGCGGTGTCCACGCGGTTCGAGCGCGGAATCAGCACCAGCCGCACCGGGTTTTCATGATCGGATTCATCGCGCAGGTCTTCGAGCATCGGCAGTTTCTTGGCGCGCATCTGCGCGGCGATCTGCTCGATGATCTTCGCGGGCGAGACCTGGTGCGGCAGTGCGGTCAGCACCACGTTGCCGCGTTCCTCGACATAGACCGCGCGGCAACGCACCGAACCATTGCCGGTCGCGTACATCGCGGTCAGCTCGCCGCGCGGCGTGATGATTTCCGCCGAAGTCGGAAAATCCGGTGCCTTGATGTGTTCGCAAAGTTCCGCAACGCTCGCGGACGGTTCATCCAGCAGGTGGATGCACGCGGAGGCGACTTCGCGCAGATTGTGCGGCGGAATATCGGTGGCCATGCCGACCGCGATGCCGGTGGAACCGTTCAACAGCAGGTGCGGCATGCGCGCCGGCAGCCACGACGGTTCCTTGAGCGTGCCGTCGAAGTTGGGCGCCCAGTCGACCGTGCCCATCGGCAATTCGCTGAGCAGCAATTCGGCGATCGGGGTCAGGCGCGATTCGGTGTAACGCATCGCCGCGAACGATTTGGGATCGTCCGAAGAACCGAAATTGCCCTGGCCGTCGATCAGCGGGTAGCGGTACGAGAACGGCTGCGCCATCAGCACCATCGCCTCGTATACCGAACTGTCGCCGTGCGGATGGAACTTGCCGATCACGTCGCCGACCGTGCGCGCGGACTTCTTCGGTTTGGCGGTGGCCGCGAGGCCCAGTTCGCTCATCGCGTACACGATCCGCCGTTGTACCGGTTTCAGGCCGTCGCCGATGAAGGGCAGGGCGCGGTCCAGCACCACGTACATGGAATAGTCGAGGTACGCGCGCTCGGCGTACTCGCGCAACGGGATTTGTTCGAAGTTGGTTTCCAGAGGTGCCATGGTTATCCGTGGTCCCGGATCGCACCGGCGAGCTGCATCTGCACGCTGTCGGGACCTGCAAGGTGGCCGGCGCCGATGGCGACGAAGATCGTGTCGTCGCCCTTCAGCAGCGTTTCGATTCGCTTGGCGAAGCTCCTGTTGCGGTCGACCAGAAGCACTTTGTACAAGTCGGGATATTGTTCGCGCATGCTGCCGTTGACGTTCTTCGCAATTGCGTCCACGTCGCCGGCCTGCCAGGCGTGGACCAGCGCCTCGATCTGCTCCGGGCCCTTGGCGTAATCGTCGAGCACGTTGCGCAGCAGGTCCAGTTGCAGTGCCGACGGCAGGTTGGCGAAGTACTCGATCTGCTGCTCGGCGGTCTCGAAGGCATCGACCTTTTTGCCGCTCGCCTCGAACGTGCGCTGCAGTTGCTTGTCCGCAGCGGACTTCGGGTCGTAACCAGCCTTGACGATCGGCGCGACCGTGATCGTGAGCGCTGCCAGCCACGGCTTCATGGTGTCCAGCGTGGCCGCGCCGCCCGGCAGGGCGATGGCTTTGGCGGCCGCATCCAGCCTTGCGCGGTCGGCATCGCTGAGTTGCTTCGAAAGCGGATGCTGCAGATCCATCCCATATTGCAGCACCAGCATCTGCATGCCGACGGGATCGTCGTCGTCTTCTTCCATGTACAAGGTGTCGCTGTCGGCAAGCGCCTTGTCCAGCGCCTGGTAGTGCCACTTGGAGCCTTCGGGCAGCACGTGCACGGTGCCGAAAAGATAGACCGTGGCGGTGGCGCTTTTCGCCACCCACAGCGCGGGGTCGGCCAGCGCGGGCGTGCTGGCGATCAGTGCGAACGCGACGGCGAAGCAGAAGCGGCGAAGCGTTTTCATCAGGCACAGGACGCGAAAAGAATCCACGCATTGTGTCATGCGGTGTGATTGGCGGGCGCGTTGCCGCGTCGGGATGACGTCGTGTTCCGGTGTCGCTTCCGGAGTAGCCGATTCAAGGTACTTCCTGTGCGTGCGCGGTCAGCGCTTGCGCCGCTTCGATCATGATCCGCCGTGCACGTGCCGAGCGTTGTGGGGACAACAGGATCTGGTGCCAGGCGGTCCTGGCTTCGGAGGTTTTTCCCAGACGCTCCGCCAGATGCGCCCGCAGCATCTGCGCACGCAGGAAATCTGGTGTTGCAGTGGTGGCGTATTCCGTTGCCTGCAACGCGGCGCGGATGTCGTTCCCGAGCATCAAGGCGTGCGCGCGTGCCAGCCAGCTCTCGCGGCTTTGTGACCAGGCATCGGCACTGTCCAGTACGCGCAACGCCGCCTCCGGCCGCTGATCGGCGATCAGCAGCGATGCCAAGGCGACGCCGCTTTCGTGGTCCCACGGCGCGCGCGCCAGCGCGGTTCCGTAAAGTCGTTCGGCCGCGCCCGTTGGCCCGGTCACCGCCAGCGCGGCGGCGGCCGCCGCTTGCCGGTTTTCGCCCAGCAGCGCAAATGCGCGGTGGCCGGCCCATCCCACGATCGCAAATGTCGCGCAGACCGCGGCGCCGCTGACGGCGCGCTGCCAGACACGAGGATAGTCATGCGCCTGGCGTGATCGGGCAGGTCGCGTCTGTTGCACCAAGCCCGCGATGCAGCCGAGCACCAGCCAGAACAGCAGCGCAGTCGCAGGCGTATGCAGCGGCGCCGAGGCCAAGGCCAGCACACAAAGCACCGCGAACGAAGCGGTGAGCGCGGGG
>SMFF01000228.1_pt1 | contig 11384 bp, 17 predicted proteins | sample 2456181 | NCBI WGS metagenome assembly SMFF01 (sample SAMN10132611, study PRJNA489261) | soil metagenome | isolation source: day120 antibiotic-loamy sand soil ammended with raw manure from dairy cow... | place: USA | collected 2015-04-01
GTAGACATGCCCGTGGACGCCGCAGTCACCGACGCGACCGCGGCCGTAGCCGACGCGCTGACCGAGCCCATCGCCGTGGTGCCCGCGGCGCCCGCAGCCCGGAACGCAGGCGGGATCTCCCCGGCCGCGACCGCGACGCGCTGCGTGCTCGCCGCCGCTGTCGAGGCGGCCCGGGTCGTCGCCGTCGCGCTGGTGGTGGTGGCCGACGCAGCCTGAGCAGCTGCACGGGCCACCGCCGCGGACATTGCCGTGGATCCCCGCGTCGCGGTCGTCGCCGCCATGGTCGTCTGCGTGGCCAGCCCGCGCACCGAGGCGGTGCTCGCTGTGGCGGACGCCTCGATGCCGCCCAGCGCCGTACTGGCCGCAGCACCGGCGGCACTGAAGGTCGCGGGGATCTGACCTGCCGCCGCGGCCACGCTCTGTGCGCCGGCAACCGCCGTAGCAGCGGCACGGGCCGTGGACGTCGACGCCGCGGTGGACGCCGCCGCCGACTGGGTGGCCGCCCGCGCGACCGCCTCGGACATCGCAGTCGACGTCGCCGCGACCGATGCCGCCGCCGCGTCGATCCGCCCCAGGGCCGTGGCCGACGTCGCCCCGGCCGCCTGGAACGTCGCGGGGATCTCGGCCGCAGCCGCGGCCACGGCCGTCGTGCTGGTGGCTGCTGCCGCGGCGGCTGTGGCCGTGGACGTCAGGGCCGTCTCGGACCGGACGGCGGCCTGCGTCATCGCCGTCTGCACCGTCACGGCGGTGCGCTCCGCCGTACGCCCCGCCTGCGCAAACGTGGCCGCATACTGTGTGCCGGTCGCCGTGAGGACGACGTTGACGGTGCGATTCGCCACAGCACACCCCCTGTCGTCCTACTGCGCGGGCGGGATGATGTGCACCTTCAGGCCGGCCGTCTTACCGCCGGCCTTCTCATGGGCGTTGACGGCCGCGGCGGCTGCCGCGCAGGCGTGGCACCGGGCGATCGTCGCCCTGTACGACTCGGAGTTCTCCCGGGCGCTGGCCTGGTCCCACGGCTGGTGGCAGTCCGGGCACTCCTCGCCCTCCACCGCGGCCAGGGCGAGCGCCCAGTCGCGGTCCTCGTCCAGCCACAGCGGCTCGCCCGACTGCACCACCCGGCCCATGAACACGCTGCGCGGAACCCCCCAGGCGCGCGCGACCTCTACTTCCCGTCGGTGCGGGAGGCGAGGATCGCGGAGGCGGCGACGGAAAAAGGGACCGCGGTCGGCTCGCTGTTCACCTCGAAGGCCGCGTCAATGATGGCCTTCACCTGGCCCTGGTTCAGCCTCTCGAACAGCTCCAGGGCCTGCTCCGGGGTCATGACGGGGTCGACGGCGCACGCGGCCACCAGCGCCGGGCTGAACGTATGCGGGTCGAAGGCCTGGTCGTCCTTCGGCGACGGGTGCGCGGCCACCAGGTCCGACCACGCCCGGTACCCCAGCGCCCGCAGGGTGATCACGACCTCCGAGGCGGCCATCTTTTTCCGCACCGTCTCGATCTTCTTCGCGATGGCCTGGGACGGCCCCGGCGTGGCGGCCGCCAGCGACGGCGCGCCCCACGCCTCCTGCGTGGCCGCAGCGAGCTCGGCCTCCAGACGCTCGGCCTCGGCCGCCAGGTCGCCCGCCAGGCACACCGTGACGGTGGTCTCCCTCGGCTTCGCGCGCTTGAGGATGTCGGTGATGTCGGCCATCAGGCGGCCACCACGGCGCTGGTGTCCGCGTCGGCCGTCATCTTCATCGGCGACGTGAACTTCGCGACCTCGTTCGGCGCGGGCGGAATCGAGTTCCGCTCGCCGCACTCGACCGGGTAGACCTCGACCTCCTGGTCCTCGGCCCACGCGGTGTCCCACGGCAGAATGCGGCGGATGATCACGAACCCGGTGGTCTGGTAGGTGAGGGTGGTCCACGGCTCGTCGTCCGTGGCGTTGTCGCCGCGCTTGAAGGTGATCTCCGGGGCGAAGCCCCGGCGGCCGGCCTTCTTGGTGTCGAACGTCGACGCGAGCGAGCTGTTGTCGACGTCCGCGGTCGTCGCCGGGACGTTCAGGCCGTCCGGCGTGATCCGCTCGGTCCAGTCCTTCGCCGCGGTCAGCTCGGCCACGGTCGGCGCGGAGACGTCGGCGATGGTGGTCGCGAACACCATCTTTGTCTTGCCGTCGTTGATCACATCGGACACGGTGTGCCTCCTTCGGGGCGTGAAAAAAGCCCCAGGCGGGGCATGGTCGGGGTGAAGGTGGGGCGGTCAGGCGCGGAACGCGCCCACGGTCAGGTCGGTCGCGTCGGAGTACGTGATCGCGGCCAGACCGGAGTCGGCCGGGTCCGCGTACAGGTCCGCCGGGACGGGGATCATCTGCGAGCCGCCGGCCGCGACGGTCACGGTGCGGTCCGCGATGGCGAGGCCGCCGACGGTGCCGGGCGTCGCCAGGGTCACCGTCGCGCTCGCGGCGCCCCCGTTCTTCACGTGCAGGAACGTTGAGCGGCCCGGCCGGAGCTTGTCGCCGCCGCTGCTCGCCGCGGCGTACGACGGGCTGAGCCCGCCCAGGCCGATGCTCTGAACTGCAAGGGTCGCCACTGGGGCCTCCTAGGTGGTGGAGCGGATCTGGAACTGGATCGGGACGTAGAACAGCGGCGGGGTCACATCGTCGTCGCGCGAGACCGGCGGCCCGCCCAGCTCCTCCGGCCGCCATGCCACCCGGCCGTCGACCGTCAGCGGCCCGGACAGGGCCGCGCGGACCTTGTCCGCCACCCACAGCGCCTGCTCGGCCGTCGGCCCCACGCAGGTCGTCTGCACCATGCCGACGAAGTCTGTCCGCTGGTCGGCCAGCGACTCCGTGACGGACTGCCCGGGGTCCGGGTACAGCGCCACGTACTTGGACACGGCCGGGACCGGGGCGCCGCCGAGGCCCACCGCCAGCCCGGCCGCAACGAGGGCGGCCTGGACGGCGTCCACGTGCGGCAGCACCGCCGGGGCGGTCACAGGTCCCTCATCAGCTGCTCGACAGCCGCCTCCACCGCGGCGACCATGCGGGGCTCCTCAGCCTCCAGAGCGCGCCCGCCGTCGTTATGCGGCGGGTTCTTCACGCTGCCGAACTCGATCAGGTTGCCGAGTGCGCCCTGCTTGCGCTCCTTGTCCGGGCCCACGACCGCGGTCGCACCGCCCGGGATCCTGGACAGGTCGTACCCGATGCTCGCCGGGTAGTACGGGGCATGCCGCCCCGAGGACGCGCGGGCGTTCGCGCGCCAGTCCCGCTTCACGTTCACCGCGCCCTTCGACACCACGCCGCGCAGGGCCGCCGGCACGCCGGCCGCCGCCTGCTCCAGCACCCGCGCAGCCGCGAGCAGGCTGTCTACTCCGCCCATGACGATCGGTCCTCCGTCTGTAGCCGCCACGCCGTCGCCGTCGCGCTGTACTGGGCGACGACCACCCACAGGGTCAGGCCGGCCAGGCGGGTGTCGCCGCTGTCGACCACCTCGATCAGGTCGCCCGGCAGCGGCCGGGCAACCCCCTGTGGGAGCGCCGCAGACCACGGCAGAGCCACCTCGTACCGGGCGATCAGCACCTCACGCTCAGCCGCCTGCACGTCCTCCGCCGTGCTCAACGCGCTCGGCTTCACCCGGCCTGCGGCGGGCCCGTAGATCGTCGTCTCCGGGCCCGGCACCGTCTCCCCGGTGTCCCGGTCGAACACGTCCGGGCCCTGCCGGTACAGGCGCACCGTGTCCGTCATCAGCGCCTCATGGGCCGCACGGCCCTGCGCCAGCAGCGCATCGAGGTCACCCACTGGCCGACACCACCCACACGCCCGGCACCGGCCCCAGCTCCCGCCGCAGCGCCGCCAGTTCGCCCGGCAGCAGATCCCCGGCGACCTGCATCTGCTCGCTGGCGTAGGTCACCTGGTAGTCGTCAATCTGCTGCGACCGGATGCCCACGTCCATGCCCTTCGGGGTGTCCCCGAGCCGGGACGCGACCGCGCACACCAGCTCAACGACCCCTTCCGGCACCACGGTCCACCCGCGCTGGTACGTCACCCGGAGCCGGATCCCGTGGCAGTGGTGGGGCAGCAGCAGGTACGTGCCGTCCCACCGCCACCCGGTCAGGTCGGTCGTCGTCCCGTCGTCCGCGACCGTGACGACGGTCTGCACCTCGATGACCGGCGGCGCCGGAAGCTCCACCACCGACGAGTCGGGGCAGACCTCGATGGTGACGACGGACGGCGTGATGGGCTGCTCGGCCGCGCGCCGCACACGCACCGACGCGCGGGCGAGCAGCTGCTCCGCCGTGTCCGCCGGCAGGCTGTAGCCGTAGCCCGTCGCCTGCTCGACCGTTGCGAGAGGGGTCGTCACGGCCGCCTCCTCACTCGCCGGGCTGCGGCGTCCCGTACTTCTCGATCAGGTCGGCCTTCGTCATGCCGTCCGCCTCCTCGGCGTCGGCACCGCAGACAACCGCCCAGCCCACCCACTGGTCCTTCGGGGCGTTCTTGGCGGGCTGCGTGAGCGGAGGCGCCGGCACCTGCTGGCCCGGGCCGGGAACGAGCGGGCGCCCGTCCTCGTCGGTCTCGCCGCGGTAGGGGCTGCCGTCCTCCTGGACACGAACGAGCATGCCCTTCCGGAGCCGCTCCTCAATCGGCTCGGGCAGCGGCAGGTCCATCGCGTGGATGCCGCCGCCCTCACCGCGCACATAGATCGTCTCGGCCATGTCAGGTGTTCCTCGGGACCTTGAAGGCGGTGACGGTCATCGCGACCGACGTCTCGACGATGAGCGAGCCGTCGTTCTGGAGGAACCGTCCGGACTCGACCGGGCCAATCCACTGGGTAGCGGAGTTGGCGACGGTCACGGTGAGAGCGCCCTGTCCGCCAGCCGGGGCCAGCGGAAGCGCGCCCGCCAGGACGCTGATGGTGCCGGAGCCACCGGAGGCGTTGGAGACCCGCAGCAGCGTCAGCTCCGGGTAGGCGGACGCGATCTGGCCTCCGTTGCCGGCACCGGACGACACCGCGGTGCCGTCCGGGTCGGCAAGGCTGCTGTTCGCGACGAGGTTGCTGTAGGAGACAGCGGTGCGTGCCATGTCTCAGGCCCTCCTGGTCAGGTCTGCGAGGCGATTGCGGTCGCCAGCGCGTCGGGGCGGATGACCTTCGCGCCGTAGAGCGCCAGGCCCTTCACGGCGTCGGAGAAGCTGGACTCCGGCCTGTATGCCTCGGTCTTGTTGATCTGCTCTGCGAAGCTGATCGCGGTGCCGTTGCCGGCGGTCACGACGTAGTCGTCTCCGGTGGGGTTCGGCGCGTTGTTGGATCGCATGATCGTGAAGTTGCCGGACCTGCCGACGATGCCGTTGCGGAACGCGGTGCCGCCGTCCCCGGACTTGTCGGCGTTGATGAAGTTCGGGTCGAGCAGCGCGCGCCCGTAGAGCCACGGCGGGATGACCATCCAACGGCCCTCCGGCGGCACGTCGGCCTCGTCCAGGGCCACGCCCAGCGGCACGACGATCTTGTTGTAGAAGCTTTCCGGGTTGGCGACCGGAACCGACACGGTGCCGATCTGGTTGGCGGACTGGGCCTGGGTGTAGAGGCTCGCCAGGTACTGGTCGACCACGTCCCGCAGCCCGTATGCCGCCTCGGACATCGCCTGCGGCATCACGTCGCCTGCCGCCTGCCGCTTGTCGACGTCGTCGACCTTGAAGGCCCAGTACTTCGCCTGGTCGATGACGAGCGTCCGCTGGGCGTCGTTCAGTTCCTCGGGGGTGATCACCGTCGAATTCGGCACGTAGGTGCCGATGGTCGGGCGGCCGATCGAGGTGATCCGGACGGTGTCGCCGGCCTCGCTGATCTCGCCCTCGTAGTCCCGGTTCACCATTCCCGGGCCGCCGTAGACGAGCGACTTGCGAAGCGCGACCAGGAGCTTGGCGGACCAGAACTCCGGCTTGAAGCGCTTGATGGACATGGGTTTCCTCTCGGTGGGTTATCCGCCGAGGTAGTCGCGCAGCTGACCCTTGCGGTGAGCCTCGTCGATCTGCTCGGGCGTCATCTTCTTCACGTCTTGCTCGGTGAGCTGCTTCACGCCGCCGGACCCCTTGCGGGCGCCGCCGTCTCCCGTGCCCTGGAACCTCGGTGCCGTTGCGGCGGCCAGGTAGGGCTTGTTCTTGATCAGCTCCTCGATCGCTTCGACGATGGCCGTGTTGTCGACCTTGTCGCCGTCGATGAAGTCGTCGATCTGGTTGCCGAGGAAGCGCCGGGCGTCCTCGGGGTCGGCCAGCAGCCGTGCGGCCTTGGCCTCCAGCCGGTCCAGGGCCCGCTCCCGCAGCGCCTCGGCGCGTGCTTCGGCGCGGGCCTGCTCCCGGATTTGCTCCGGAGTCGGCTGGTCGTCGTCGCTGGTGGCCTTCTTGGCCCGTTCGGCGGCAAGCTCCTGCTCCAGCTGCTTGCGCCGGTCGCGCTCCTGCTTCCACCGGGCCTTCTGCGCGTCCAGGGCCTTCTTCCCGGCGTCGCCGAGCTGGTCGGCACCGTCCGGGTCCTGGTCGTCGTCCGGGTCGTCCTGCGGGTCGTTGTCCGCCGGGTCCTGGTCGTCGTCCGGGTCGTCATCCTCGGAGCCGTCGCCGCCGCGGATCGGCCAGATCGGCTGCGGTCCGGTCTCGCCGGTGCGGGCCTTGCGCCAGCCGACAGCGAGCACACCCGTACGGGCGTGCCGGGGCAGGGTCTTGATGTCCATACGTGTGCTCCCGTTGCAGGAGTCAGGCCCCGCCGTTGCGGCGCGGGCAGGTCAGTAGAGGTAGCCGTACCGGTACAGCAGGCGGATCGCCTCGTCCCGGTCGGCGGCGATCCGGTAGATCGACTCGGGCATGAGCCGCACCCGGCCGGGTGCGCGCCCGCCGCGCTCCAGGGCCCGAAGGCGCTGCCGGGCCAGGCCCCGCTTCGTCATGCCCTCGCGGGTCGCCTTGAGGTTGTAGCGGTCGCCCAACGCGTACATGCCGCGGCGGGCGTTGACGACCTGGCCGATGTCGGCACCGTCCCGGATCGCCTGCGCGCCAGCACGCCCGAAGGCCCGGTTCTGCTCAGCCTCGGACAGGCTGTGGAAGTAGGCGTCGGGGTCCGTGGTGTGCGGGCGGAACCCGTACGCCACGGGCATGTGCACGCAGTCGCAGTGTGGATGCCGCTGGAACGCCACCGCCGAGTGGAACGTCTTGCCCGCCAGGATCACGCAGCGGGCGCACGACGGTGGGCTGAGCACCCGCACGTACCCCGTCACCTTCCGGTCCGCCACGATCGCCGCGCCGACCGCGGACCGGCCTGCGTCCGCGACCTCGGAGCCGACGATCCGCAGCATGCTGGCGAGCCCCTGCTGGAGCGCGTCGTCGAGGCTGCTGCCGGTGGAGAGCGCCGTCTTCGTGGTGATGACCGGCTCCGCGAGCAGTGTGTCGAGCGGCCGGCCGTCCGCCGCGATACCGGCGAAGGCGGCGGCGTCGACCGTCCCGGCCGGGTCCGGTCGGGCGTTCTGCGCCTGCACGGCGTCCGACACGTACTCGGTGCTGCCCTGCGCGGCAGCCCGCTGCGCAGCCACCAGGATCGCCAGCACCCGACGCCCTGTGCCGGTCTGCCACGACCCGGACAGGTCGTCAGCGTCCAGGCGCGCCCACTCGCGCGCGGCCGCCCGCGATGCCGCCAGTGCGAGGCGGGCCTGACGCCGCTGGTGCCGGACGCCGAGCGCCTGCACATCCACGGGTCACCCCTCCGGCGGCGGAGGCGGCCCGTTCCCGGTGATGCCCGGTTTCCCGCCGAGTAGCGCGCCCACCGGATCCGCCGCCGCCTCACGCTCGCGCATCAACATCAGGTCTGCGACCTCGGTCGGCGTCAGGCCGAAACGCAACGCGAGCCATTCGAACGGGAAGCCGATCTGCTTGAGCTTCAGCAGCGAGTCGGTGAGCTGCGCGATGTTCCGGGACTCGGCGTCCGCCCACAAGATGCTGCCGCCCCGCAGCGCATCCGCCTTGCCATCCTCGCCGCGCGCCAGCGCGATCAGCTCGAACACCTCGCGGAGCGCCTGCCCGAACCAGAGCTGCTTCTCCTGCGCCCTCTTCACCAAGCCCGTCTCAGCGGCAATCAGCGCGTCACCGGACAGGTTGGCCATCTTGCCGACGAGGTAGTGCTGCGGCGTCCGCGTCTGCGCCGCGATGTGCCCCACCGCCACCTCAATGACGTCAGTGAACGGACTGAGGTTCGCCGCCGGCCACGAGTCCACCTTGGCGTTCGGGTTCTCCAGCCACAGGATCCGGTCCTTGATGAACTGCTTCAGGTCGACGGCCTTCTCGCCGACCTTCTGCCCGTTCGCGTCCAGGATCGGGATCTTCGGCAGTTCGGCGCCGGTCACGATGCGCTGCGCCAGCGAGGCGTAGTCCGCGGCGGTGAAGAGCTGCATCCACAGCAGGTTGATCGCGTCCTGCATGGCGATGACACCGGCCACGTCCGAGATCGGGTCGGCGGCCAGCAGCGGTCGGTTCGGCAGCTCCACCATCGGCACCCGGCCCATGGGGTTCGGCTGCGGGTTCGGCTCGTCGCCGGTGTCCCGGGGCGTCCAGGCCCGTACGACCTCGTCGGCCTCCGCCATCTGCGGGCTCTTCGGGTTGCCCTTGGACAGGGGCCGCTCGAACTTCCACACCTCGTCCGGCAGGTACAGGGTGGCGTACTCGCGGAAGCCGTCTTGCCAGGACTTGAGGGCGGCCTTTCGGCGCCGGCGTGACCCCGGCTTGTACATCACGACCGAGGACGACGCGTCCTCGAACGTCACCTCTGGGGTGTCCTCATCGTCCGGGTCACCCCACACCAGCACAAAGCACCTGGCCGCGTTCCCGGCGCCGAGGAAGCCGAGCTGGGAGTCGGCATCGAGCCCGTTTCGCTGCCACACACCCCACAGGGCGGCGTCCGACTTCTCTGCTCCGGCCGGCTTCACCCCGGTCACCGTCAACCGCTCCACGGGGCTGTCCGCGACCGGCTGCACCCAGTTGTCGGAGAAGCCTGCGTACCGCTCACCGCAGTACTTCTGGAACTCCTCCGACGCGAACCGCAGCGGGTGCTTGCCTCGGTAGTAGTCGTCGTGCTGGATCGCCGGGCCGGACCGCACGGTCAGCTCCGTCATGAGGACGTCCACCAGGCGCCGTGCCTGCTCTTCCGTCGCCACGTGCACCCCCTCAGGCCGTGTAGGCGTAGTACTTCGGTGGCGGGGCTGCGAGGCCGGCCGCGATGGCGTCGCCCGCGGCCTCGTGCGCGAGGACGCTCGTCACCGCGGCGTCGATCTTCTGCGTCGGCGCCGCCTTCCGAAGCACGTACCGCCCACCCGGGCGGGCCGCCTTCCGCGCATTGCCGACGTGCGTGGTCGTCATCTCGCACCCGTCGTGCCGGAAGGTGGCGTCGGCCTTCGTCACGTCGGTCACCAGCCGCTCGGCTGCGGCGTGCATCTGGCTGACGCGGTTGGTGTACCAGCGCACGACACGGTCGCCGTAGCGCTCCGCCCACACGTCGATCTCCGTCTCCCAGTACGGCGGGTCCGCATACATCCGGACCACGTCGTACCGCTCGAAAACGTCGGACACTGCGGCGTCGACCTCCAGCCGCGGCACCTGGCCGTCCCACTCAGCCGGGTTCCAGATCGTCGGCAGGGCGTCCGGCCCGTACGTGGGCGTGAACTGGTAGCCGTCCAGGGTCTCGGCTCGCAACGCCGTCCAGTCGTCCATGTCCGACCCGTCGAAGCCCAGGACGATCCGGAGCCGCCCCGAGACCTCGCGGGGCTCCGCGCGGGTAGCCCACACCGCCCGCTCGATCCACGTCCCCGTGCCAGCCGTGATGCGGTTCCCGAAGAACCGCTCGGCCTGCGCCTGGTCCTTCTCGATCAGCTCGGCGGCCTCGGCCTCGATCGCGTCGAGGTCCACCCAGCCCTTGCGGCCGGCGGAGTCGCCATACACCACCCGGTGGATCTTCCGGCGGTCGTGCTTCAGCCGGTAGTCGAGGCGCGGGTCAGCCTGCCGGTGGTCCCGGTAGACGTCCTTCACCCGCGACTCCGCCGTGCGCTGCGCGACGCTGTAGGCGATGACGCCGTAGAGACCATGCCGGACGACTCGGTCCACAGCCCCGTCTCGTCCTGCACGACGAACGTCACCCGCTGACCGAGCCTCGTCCGGGCCCGGCTCGTCACCGGGTCGATCCGCCCGCCGCCCGGCAGGTTGATCCGGGTGTCGCCGGTGTCCGGAATGAAGTCGGCGAGTGGCCCCAGCTCGATCATCGGCTGGAGCGCGGCGTACACGTTGGCGGTCTGGTCCTCGCTGTTCGCGGTGATCTGGATCAGCGGCGTCGGCCACGGCCGCCCGACCGGCTCACCGTCCGCGTCCCACCCATCGAACAGCACCGGACCGACGCCTTCGCCGCAGACGAGCGCGGCGCTGAACGGGCCCTTCCCCCACTTCTGCGGGCGCACCAGCTGACCGCGCCGGTAGACGAACGCGGGGGCCCGCTGGCCCGCCTGCGCGCCCAGCCGGAGCCGGTAGAAGTGGGCCAGGAAGGTCCACATCTCGTCCGTGAGCCGATAGGCCTCGCCAGCATGGTCGCCGTCAGGGATGACGCAGTACGCCTCGATCCACTCGCCGACCGTCCACCCCAGCGTGGGGAACTCGCCCGGGTACTCAGCCCCCCGCCAGGCCATCGGGGTCGATCACCTTCAGCCGCCGCCGCGCCGTAGCCGGCGCCTTCCGCTCGCGCCGCTCGGCCACCTCATCGTCGGCGATCTCCCACCGCAGCCGCAGCATCGCCTGGGGGTTCAGCCCCAGCCGGTCCGCGAGCTGCCGGGCCTCCTTGGAGGCGTCGAGGTCGCCTTGCTCGGCCTTGGCCTTCCAGCGCACGTACTGGGCGACCTCACGCGTCCACCGCAGCCGCTCCCACGCCACCGCCTGAGGCGTCGCCCACAACTCCGCCCACAGCTCGCCCTCCACACGGCGCTGCGCCTCCAGCTGCGCCGTGAGCAGGTTCACCGCCGTCTGCGCCGCATCGAGCTTCCGCTTCGCCGCAGCCCGCTGCCGTGACGTCAGGTCCGGCTCCATCAGCTGGAGCTCCACCTCATCGAGCTGCCGCTGAGCGGTGTTGCGCCGCTCCGTCAGCGTGATGTCGTCCAGCAGTGGCCACACCGGCGGCTCGCCCTTCCGGCCCTCCGCAGGGAGCTTCGTCATCGCGACGGTGGCGTTGCGCCGTCGCCGCTCTCCGGCCGGCTTCGGCACCGGTCCTGTTCCTGCCATCGTGATCACTCCCTCGGTGCCGTTGCGGCACGTCAGCGGGCCCGCCGTTGCAGCGGACCGGGGTCACGGTGCGTCACGTTGACGCTCGGTCTGGGGCTTCCCAGACCCGTACACACGGCGAGCCACC
>SMFF01000614.1_pt1 | contig 11344 bp, 6 predicted proteins | sample 2456181 | NCBI WGS metagenome assembly SMFF01 (sample SAMN10132611, study PRJNA489261) | soil metagenome | isolation source: day120 antibiotic-loamy sand soil ammended with raw manure from dairy cow... | place: USA | collected 2015-04-01
CGTGATTGCCAACAACGTTGCGCGGCCGCCAGGCCTGCGCCGGTCTCGAATGCATGCCCGCGCGCGCGCAACACGTCTTCTAGCGCGGCCAGCAAACGTAATACGAAGTGCGGTTGCGAGCCATAAGCCATCAAGCCGACGCGCAGCATGTGTGACTTGAATGGGCCAAGGCCGGTCGCGACTTCGATTCGGAAGCCATCCAGCAACGCCTTTCGCACGTCGCCGGCGTCCACTGCGACGGGCAGCAGCACGCCAGCCACGGTGTGCAGGCTGTGTTCGGGTGCCGCCAAAATCTTCAGTCCCAGCGCCTCGATGCCGGCGCGAAACGCGGCAAAGTTGCGCTCATGGCGCGCCCAGCGACGTTCGCATCCTTCGTTGTGCAAGCCGAGCAATGCCGCGCGCAGCGCGGACTTGCGGGTGCGCACGCGCTCCATCGCACGTTCGTTCAGTGTCAGCGGCGCCATGCCGGATGGCGCGCCGAGCGCTTTCTGGCTGCCGCTGTAGCAGACATCGATGCCGGCGGCGTCGATGTCGATCGGATGGCCGCCGAGCGAGGCGACCGTGTCCGCGATCAACAACGCGTCGACTTCGTGCGCCGCCACAGCAATATCGGCGATATCGTTTTGCGCGACGCCGGTCGAGGTTTCGCCGTGCACCACGCCGACGACGCGTGGGCGGACCTTGCGGATGATGTCGCGCATCCGGTCCGCGTCTAGCGGGGTGCCCCATTGCGCTTCGACCCGCGTCACCTTCGCGCCCAGCCGTTCGGCCATGGCAGCCAAACGCTCGCCGAAGTAGCCCATGGTGCCGATGACCACCGCGTCGCCCGGCTCGATCGTGTTGCAGAGCGCGGCCTGCATCCCGGCGGTGCCGGTGCCGGACAGCGCGATCGCGAAATCGTTGGTGGTCTGGAACGCTTCGCGCAGCAGCACCTTGAGTTCATCGAATATCTGCAGCATCGCCGGGTCGACGTAACCCAGCGGCGGCAGCGTCATCGCGCGCAATACCTCGGGGTCGAGTTCGCTAGGCCCCGGGCCGAGCAATACACGAGTCGGTGGATGCAGCGGTGCGCTGCTGAGGTCGATGATCACGCTCGGTTTGCCTTCAGCAAGTTCGAAACGGAAGTCTTCAGCGGCAAGGATAACGCGCGCTGCAGCGTTCGATTGCCGAGCATGAATTAAACGGCCGCCGAGCGATCTCGCAGGTTGGTGCTGAGCGCAGCGAAGCCCAGCAATGTCGCGGTTCATCCGCGATGGCCTGTTGGGCTTCTCCCGGAACAGGTCCCGGATCAGCCCAACCTGCCATCCGGCCTTCACCGGGGCGGCGCCCATAGCTCCGAGCTATGCCAGCCCGCGGGTTTTTCATTGGTGACTCGCGCGTACGCTTCGGTACGATTGACGGGGTTTGTCGGGCAGGCGCCTCGCCGGCGCGAAAAGACACTGGATTGACTCGCGCCGTCCCTGGTGCTCGCTCTACGGGCTTTCGGCGTTCGCGGTTGCAATCCTGCAAACGCAGCCGGGTTCCCCGCAAGAAGCCGCGGCGGTCCGGAATGACGGGCAAAAATCAGGGACTACTTGTGCTCGACCTCGCCATCATCGTTATTTACCTGATCGTGATCGCGGCAATCGGGCTGCGCATCAGTGGCAGGCAGCGCTCGGCGACCGATTACTTCGTGGGCGAACGCAACCTGTCGTGGTGGGCGGTGTGTTTCTCGATCGTCGCGACGGAAACTTCGACACTGACCGTGATCAGTGTGCCGGGCGTTGCCTACCTCGGTGCCTACGGTTTCGTCGAGCTGGCGTTCGGCTACCTGCTTGGGCGCAGCATTGTCGCGATCGTCCTGTTGCCGCTGTATGCGCGCGGCAACCTGGTCAGCGCCTATCAATACCTGGGGTTGCGTTTCGGACCCAAGGTGCAGGGCCTGGCATCGGCGACGTTCCTGGTCACCCGCCTGCTGGCCGAAGGCGTGAGGCTGTTCGCGTCGGCGATCCCGATCGCGCTGTTGCTCGCGGCCATCGGCGTGCACGCAAGTTATCTGGAAATCATCGTGGTGCTGGCCGGTGTGACCGTCGCCTATACCTACATCGGCGGCATCCGCGCGGTGGTGTGGACCGACGCGATCCAGATGATGCTTTATCTCGGCGGTGCGCTGCTCAGCGTCGGCATCTTGCTGCACGGTACTTCGTTCGCCGAATTGGGCCATGCATTCGCTGCCGGCAAGTTTCAGGTCTTCGACTTCCATGCGCCGATCCTGACCAGTCCATTCGCGTTCGTGGCCGCGATTTTCGGCGGCGCCGTATTCACGATGGCCTCGCACGGCGCCGACCAGCTCATGGTGCAGCGCATCCTCGCCTGCAGAAACCTGCGCGACAGCCGCAAGGCCATGATCGGTAGCGCGGTGTTCGTGATGGTGCAATTCGCGTTGTTTTCACTGGTCGGCACGCTGCTGTGGATCAAGTTCGGCGGCCAAACGCCCGCGCAACTCGGCTTGAGCGGCCCCGACGACCTGTTCCCGGAATTCATCATCCGCGGGCTGCCGCCGGGCATCTCGGGCCTGATGGTGGCCGGCATCCTCGGCGCGACCATGGGTTCGCTGTCGTCGGCCATGAACTCGATGTCCAACTCGACGCTTACCGACCTGATCCGCCTGTTCGGCCGTCGCGACCATGGCGACAAGGCCATGCTGCGCATCTCGCGGATTTCGACGCTGTTCTGGGCCGGTGCGCTCGTCGGTTTCGCGTCGATGTTCACCGACACCCACAGCCCGGTCGTGGTGCTTGGCCTCAGCATCACCGGTTATACCTACGGCGCGTTGCTCGGTGCGTTCCTGCTCGGGCTGCTGGTCAAGCGCGCCAACCAGCGCGACGGCGCGATCGCCTTCATCGCCACCGTGGTCATCATGGCCGTGGTGGTGCTCGGAGTGAAAATCCACGGCCAATCGCTGGCGTTTCCGTGGTACGTGCCGATCGGCGTCGCGATCACGCTGCTGGTCGGCGGCGGGCTATCACTGTCTCATCCGCGGGAACAACGGGTCCTTGCAGAGATCGCTTCCGACGATCCGGAGGGGCAGCCCCGTGCGACCGAGCCGCAGTGACGGTCCCGTGCGGATGGCGCAACGCCACCGGCACGCTGAATCCATGATGTCGATCACTGCACATATCCCGGTTTTCTCCAGTAGGATGCCGGGAAATTCGATGCATGACTTTTCCGGCCGCCAAAACCGCGTGCGCGATCAGCGGTTTCATTTTCCAGTCGTTCCCGACGATCGAAAAATGCTGGCACGTCTTCGCGCCGGCCCGGGCTGCTGCACGCCGAGGTTTTCAATGGCGGCCAGCTCGGGAGGGTTCGATCGCGATGCGAAGTGAACGAGGTCCAGATGGACAAGTTTCTCATTGACGGCGGGGTGCAGCTTCGCGGCGACATCCGCGCCTCCGGCGCCAAGAATGCCGCGCTGCCGATCCTGGCGGCATCCCTGCTGGCCGCAGAGCCGCTGCGCCTTCGCAATATCCCGCAACTGCAGGATATCGTGACGATGAACACGCTGCTCGCGCAAATGGGCGTCAAGCTGAGCCTCGGCAGCGACATGCAACTGGACGTCGACGCCAGCGACGTGCACGCCTGCTTCGCGCCATACGATCTGGTCAAGACCATGCGCGCGTCGATCCTGGTGCTGGGGCCGTTGCTGGCCCGCTTCGGCGAGGCCGACGTGTCGTTGCCGGGCGGCTGCGCGATCGGCGCGCGGCCGGTCGATCTGCACCTGCAGGGCCTGATGGCGATGGGTGCCGAGATTTCGGTGGAGGAGGGCTACATCAAGGCGCGCGCGAGCCGGCTCGTCATCGTCGACCTGGCGAACTGCCTGCAACGCATGGGCGCGCGCATCGAAGGCGCGGGCTCCAGCGTCATCACGATCGAAGGCGTCGACCGGTTGCACGGCGCCGCCCATGACGTGTTGCCGGACCGGATCGAAACCGGCACCTATCTGGTCGCCGGCGCGATCACGCGCGGCAAGGTGCGCATCCATGACACGCAACCCAAGCTGCTGCTGGCGGTATTGTCCAAGTTGCAGCATGCGGGCGCCCACATCGAACTCGGTGACGACTGGATAGAACTCGACATGCGCGGCCGGCGCCCCAGCGCCGTGGACATCACGACTTCGCCGTATCCTGGCTTTCCCACCGACATGCAGGCCCAGTTCTGCGCGCTGGACGCGGTCGCGGAAGGATCGGGCGTGATCATCGAAAACCTGTTCGAGAACCGCTTCATGCACATCCTCGAATTGCAGCGGATGGGCGCCAAGGCGAAGATCGAAGGCAACACCGTCATCATCACCGGCTCCGAAAGCCTGACGGCAGCACCGGTGATGGCGACCGACCTGCGGGCCTCGGCCGGCCTCGTGCTTGCCGCGCTGGTGGCCGAGGGCACCACGGAGATTCGCCGCATCTATCACATCTATCGCGGATACGAAGAGATCGAGAGCAAGCTGAGACAATTGGGTGCGTCGATCCGCAGTCTCGCGGATGACGAACGAAACACGCTCGCCGGCAACGACGCAGAGCCTGCAGCTGGCGGCCCTGCCGTACCCGCACCCTTGTCTTTCGCAAGCTGAGCATCAGGCCACCGTTTCGAGTGGGCAGGCCTCGTCACGATTCCGAAGATCGAGGAAAGACCTCGGTGCAAATCGTATTGGCCGTGGACGTTGGCAGAACGGGTTGCCGTGCCGCATTGTGGACCGGCGACGTGCCGGGGCCCGAATCCATCGCGACCGGTGACGGCAGTCTTGGCTTGGGTGCCGCGAACGGACCCGATGTTGCCGAGACGACCATCCTTGCTGTGGTCGAGCCGCTGCTGAAGGCGCATGGTGTGGACTGCATCGACGCCGTCGGCGTGGGAACACCCGGCGCCATCAGCGCGCAGGCGTTCGCGCGCCGGCTGGCGGAGCAACTTGCCCGCTCGCTGCCGGCCCGAATGGTTGCGGTAACGAGTGATGCGATTACCTCGCATGCTGGCGCACTCGGCGGCAAACCCGGAGTGGTATTGGCGGCGGGAACCGGTGCGGTGGCCGTGGCCATCGATGCGGGTGGACAATTTCGCCGCGTGGACGGTTGGGGACCCTGGATCGGTGACGAGGGCAGTGGTGCATGGCTTGGACGCTGCGGTTTGCAGGCGGCGGCGCGCGCCGGCGACGGCCGCGGCCCGCCCACAACTCTGACGGAAGCGGCGATCAGGCAGTTCGGCTCCATCGGCGAACTCGCGGCGAGGCTCGGTTCCGATCCCAATCCCGCGCGCAGCATGGCGGCGTTTGCGCCGGCCGTGGCCGAGGCCGCGCGCGACGGCGATCCGGTCGCGGCGCAACTGATCGAAGCGGCCGCGTCTGCACTGGCCCGGTCGATGATTGCCGCCGCCGGCGCGCTGGATACCACGAATGCGGTGAGGAGCGTCGTCATCGGCGGCCTCGTGAACCTGGGACCCGTTCTGCTGGACCCGTTGCGTGCGATCCTCGAGCAAAGCGACGTCAACCTGGAGTTGCAATCAGCGGAAGGGACTTCCATCGACGGGGCGCGCCACCTCGCCCTGGTCGACGACAGCATCCATGAACCGTGGGTGGTGAGAGCGAGAGCATAAAGAACCGTGAACCCGTCCCTGCACACGCCGGCACAGCAAGATGCCGCACTCGATGTCCTGGCTACCGAATCCGTCCGATCGGATCTGGATGATCTCGATCGTCGCCCGACCAATGAACTGGTACGCACGCTGGTTGACGGCCAGAGGGCCGCGCAAACGGCCGTCGCGGCGGCCATCCCGGCGATCGCTGCCGCTGCGGACGCCATTGCCGCGCGCATGATGCAGGGTGGCCGCCTGTTCTATGTCGGCGCCGGCACCTCGGGGCGGCTGGCGATTCTCGATGCCTCGGAATGTCCGCCGACGTTCAACACTTCTCCGGAGTTGGTGGTCGCGTTGATTGCCGGTGGCCCGGCGGCGGTGCAGGAAGCCGTCGAAGGCGCGGAAGACAACATCGATGCGGCCGGCGCCGAATTGCGGGCGAGGAATCTCACGCCGGATGACGCCGTGGTCGGCATCACCGCTTCGGGGCGCACGCCCTACGTGGTCGGTGCGCTACGTTACGCGCGCGAGGCGGGGAGCCATACCGTCGCGATCGTCAACAATGCGCAGAGCGTACTGGCCGGCATCGCCGACACCGTCATCGAATTGTTGACGGGGCCGGAAGTTGTCGCCGGCTCAACCCGGCTTTGCGCAGGCACCGCGCAGAAAATCGCGTTGAGCACCTTGTCGACCGCGGTGATGGTGCGGCTTGGCAAAACCTATGGCCCCTACATGGTCGACGTGCGCGCGACCAATGCGAAACTTCGCCGGCGCGCGTTGCGGATGGTCCAGCAGATTACGGGCGCCGACGATACCGCCGGTGCTGCGGCGCTCGAAGCGACCCGGGGAAGGGTCAAGCCCGCGGTCGTGATGCTGCTCGCGGATTGCGATGCGGGGGAAGCCGAACGCAGACTCGCGGCGACGGGCGGCCGGGTACGCGAGGCGCTGGCGAACGGGTGAAAGCGTCGGAAGCAACCCGGGCTGGTCGCGCTCTTTGCGGGCAGTAAACCGGAATCCAGTCTTCGACGTTGAACGCCAGGCACGGCGAATCCGGAATGACGACCTGAGTTTTTTTCGAGACAGCCGTCAATCACCGCCCCTGCCATCGCCATGCTCCGCGTCCGCTCCACTCGATCGATCGCCCTTCAGCGCCATCACCACCAATCGTTCCACTGCATCGACCATCCGCAATTTCGTTGCCGCGGCCGGTTCGCGCGCCTGCAGGAAATCGATGGTCGTTTGCCTCGCCCACGCCCGCGGCGCTGGCTGTTTCTGCTCGATGTAATCAAGCGCCTGCAGACCGATCCTCGACAGCGTCACCAGCGACTGCGCCAGCGGCTTGACCGGATGCAATGCCGGTGAAGGTTGGATCAAGGTTTCCAACGCCGGATCGTTTGCAATCCATTGCTCGAGTTGTGCGCGAATCTGCTGCTCCGTATCGGGATCGGGATGTTGCACGAACCGATCGACCCATTCATTGAACTGGATCGCCGCCCACGGGTTGGCGGTCGCTGCGTCGGTGATTGATGCGAGCGGCGAATAGATCGTGTAATCGCCGCTGGCCATCCGCTGGTATCCCCGCACCGGCGAGATCACGTCGACCAGCACCCGCAACGATTCGACTTCGCGTTGCCCCGTCAACTGGCGTAGCAGTACGCCCTGATTGCGAATCTGCGTCAGGCCCAGTCCTTCCAACTGCAGGTTCACGGCGCGCAGGCGCTTGTACATCCACGCAACATCGCGCACGTCCTGCGGTGACCACAACCGCTCCGCGATGGCTGCGGCACTCGGCCAGATGCGCGAGTCGATCGTTTCGGGCCGCACCAGTTCGCTCCACATTTCGGCTTCACCACCGAGGATGTTGCGTCGGGTCGAACGCCCGAGATGCGTGTCCGGTGGAATGGGATCGTTGAGGTAGCCGTCCGAGGCAGGGTAGAGCAGGTCGAGGTAGTAGCCGTTCGACAGGATGGTCCGATGGCCTTCGCGTGCGGCTTGGTAAAGTGACTCCTTGCCGCGCCAGCTCTGGATGATCGCGCCCTTCTCCAGGCCCGGCTGCAGGATTTCGTCCCACCCGATGATCTGCTTGCCGTCGGCGGTGATCATCGCCGCGAGCTTCTGGATGAACTGTGTCTGCAACGCCGCGTTGGACGTGATCGCAGGCTGCATGTAGGCCTGGATCGCCGGATTGTTGCTCCACTGCGCTCCCGAGTTTTCGTCACCACCGATGTGGATGTAAGGGGCGGGGAAGAGGTTCGCCATCTCCTTGAAGAAGCGGCCGAGGAAACGGTACGTCTCCGGATTGCTCGGGTCGAACGCAGGATTCTTGCCACCGAACCGCGTGTACAAGTGGTACGGTCCCGGTGCGCTGGCCAGTTCCGGGTGGCTCACCAGCCAGCTCACGGCGTGCGCGGGCAAATCGAACTCGGGCACCACGATAATGCCGCGGTCATCGGCGTACTGGATGATGTGTTTGATCTGCGTCTGGGTGTAGTACTGCCCATTCGAACCCAGTCCGGTCAACTCCGGAAAAACGTTGCTCTGGATGCGCAAGCCCTGGTTGTCGCTCAGGTGCAGGTGCAGCACATTCAACTTGACCGCCGCCATGCCGCGGATGTTGCGCTCGATGACATCCACCGGTTGGAAGTGGCGCGCCACGTCGATCATCAGGCCGCGCCACTCGAAGCGGGGCTGGTCACGGATTTCGACGGCGGGAAGGTAGTAGCCGTTCGGATCGGATTGCAGCAATTGAAGGAATGTCTGCAATCCGCGCAATGCGCCGAGGCCATCTTCCGCCGTCAACACGGCATGTCCCGAATCGATGAGCAGTCTGTACGACTCGTCTTCATCGAGCTTGAGCACACCGGGACGGCGCACGTCGATGACGAGTTCCGCCTGCTCGCCGCCAGAGCGCGCCTTCACTACATGCTGATCGAATTCGATGCCGGAGCGCCGCTGCAGGCTTTGCAGCAGCCGGGTGGCAGCGTCGTACACCCGCTGTCCCGGATGGCCCGTCACCGCAATATCGAACTGTTGCGTCAGCGCAAGGCGGCCTTCGTGGAGTCGGACATGCGCTGGCCACGGCATCAGGTTCATGCCGGATTGCTGCAGCGACGTGGGCACGCCTTCGGCAGACGCCGGAGCCGAAGCGAGCGACAGCGCAAACGCAAACACCACCAGGATCAGTTTCGCCACTTTGTGGAACCTCGTCACGTCGTTTCGGTGAAAGCCGGGCCGATTGCAGAGCCTGTCCCGGGTCCGACGCGGGGTTGCGAACGCGAACACCGGAGGCGGCGCGTCGCCGGGATGGGGAGCACGGGCCTTTGATGGTTTCATTCGAGTTGCACGCCGGCGTCTTGCAGGCGTTCCCGCAGCCGATCCAGCTTGTCACCGTAACGGGCACTGCGTGCACTGCCGCGATGCAGGGGCTGCCGCACTTGCGAGGCGCTGGGCGTCAATACGGCGCGCTGTGTCTTGTGGAATTCGAGGCAGGCCGGATCGAACGGCAACCCGCAGAAATCCAGCATGCGGTGGATGACGGCTTCGGGATCGGCGACCAGTGCTTCGTACTGCAGATCGAACACCTGCGCCGGATATTCATCCAGCCAGAATCGCGTCAAACGGAGGAAGCCGGCACAGTAATCCGCCAGATCGTCGAGGTCGCAGGCAAAACCAGCCACGTCGGTGAAACTGTGTCGATAGCACGCCAGGCAAGTCTCCACGGGATCGCGCCGCACGATGATCACGCGCGCCGCCGGCAGCATCGCCAGCGCGGCGCCCACGTAGTGCCACCCAAGCAGGTTCTTGTCGGTGAAACGCGGTTTGCTCGCGCGCCAGCGCGCGGTCCGCGCAAGGTATTCGCGGCCGAGGCGCTGCCAATCTTCGACCGTGGCGTCAGCAACCCATAGCGGAAACATCGAGGCGCGGCGCCGGGATTCCGCGTCAACGAGTTGCAGCATGTCACTGATTTCATTGGCACCTTCGACGTCCGGGTGGGAGGCGAGGATCTGCTCGACCAAGGTCGAGCCGGAGCGCGGCATGCCCGTGATCAGGATGGCTTCCTTGCCGGCCGTGGCATCCGGCGATGGCGGCACGGCATTCGCGAAGGTGTTCCGGATCGCATCCACGAACCGGCGCTCTTTGGCAGCGTCCCACTTCACCCGCATGCTCGCGCGTTGCGACGCGTTCGCCTCACGGAGGGCATCGAACGCGCGCGCATGATCGTGCTGGTCTTCCAAAGCCTTCGCCAGTGCGAAGCCGAGCAGGTAGTGCGCACGGGCTGGCAAGTCGGTTCGCGCGAAAAGTTGCTGCAGATGCGCCGCGACCGCAGCCTCGGCGCGACCCAGGCCGGCGTACGCCCGCGCCAGCGAGATGCGCGCCTGGATCTGTCGGGGTTCGAGTGCAAGTGCCCGCTGCAAGGCGGTGACGGCTTCCTCGCCGCGTGCTTGCTGCCACAGCGCCTCGCCGAGGTTGAACCATGCCGATTCCGAGTCGGGCGTCAATTCGCAGGCGCGCCGAAAGTGCTCCGTGGCCTGCTGGGCCTCGCCGAGCGGAAGTAGCGAGAGGCCGAGTTCGGTTCGCAGGAAAAAATCTTCGGGCCACACCGCCAGAACCGTTTGGAAGCAATCGACGGCTTTGGCGTGGTCGCCGCGGCTGCGCGCGACCATGCCCAGCATCCGCAATGCCCTCGGATCACCCGGCGCCAATGCCAGCACGCTGGTCAGTGATCGCTCGGCGACATCGAACTGATGCGCTTCCCATTCGCTGCGTGCCCTCGCCAGCAAGCGCTTGGCCACGGGTGAAAGCGGTGTTCCCGCCGGGCCGGTTTCTGTTCCGGAATTCACGTCGTCGCCTGGTCAACGTCCAAGGCGCGACAGCTTACGTTGGGCGCGCACCGGTTGCCAGCAAACCCGGTGCGCGCCCGCTTCATCGACGGATCACCAGTTGTACGCAACCGAAATCTGTTCGGAACGTGGCGGCATCCGGGCCTCGATCATGTTGTAGCTGGTGCCGGGGCTCGCCGTTGAAACGAAGTAGTTGCCGTAGAAGGTGGGCGTCTGCTTGTTGAACACGTTGAACACCTGGAACTTGAAATCGAGCCTGTGCTCGGCCCAGCCCGGCTTGTAATCCACACTCAAGTTGACGTTGTGAATCCACGGCGTGCGCTTCGTGCCGTACGGCGGGACTCCCGAGCCCGGTGCGATGGGCACGCCGCCGCACCAGTGGTACTGGCTGGATGTGTGCAGGCGAATTTGATCCGGTCCGTAAGCGCCACGACACATCCGCGGCGTGCCCGAAGCGATCCACACATTCGCGCCCACGATCCAGTCCGGGGTGATCGCATACGCACCGTAAAGTTTCAGCGAGTGCTTGCGGTCGGTGCCCAGGACACCGTTGGAATTGTCCATGATCCTGGGGTAGGCCCAGACTGCGGTGAGATAAGCCACCGTTCCGCTGGACTCGTACATGGGTCCGACCGGGCCGGCATCATTGCCGTACAACTTCGAGAACACGTAGTCGATCTTCCCGAACCACTTGCCGTCCCAGACATGGGTGAGCGAAAGGTCCAGCGCGTAATAGTTGCGCTTGGGCCCCATCTCGAAGGTCTGGTCCTCTGCGGTCCAGTTGATCAGGCGCAGCGATCCATCGGGGGCCTTCACGTAAATCTTCTGGTCCACGCCAGGATTGACCAGGACAGGGCTCTGGACCCATTGGCTGCAGGTATCCGGGGTCATCCAGATGTAGC
>SMFF01000176.1_pt1 | contig 11333 bp, 10 predicted proteins | sample 2456181 | NCBI WGS metagenome assembly SMFF01 (sample SAMN10132611, study PRJNA489261) | soil metagenome | isolation source: day120 antibiotic-loamy sand soil ammended with raw manure from dairy cow... | place: USA | collected 2015-04-01
CGTGACGAGGTAGGCGACGCCGGGTTCCGGATCGCGCGGCACGGCGTCGACGCCGCGCGCGGCGACCTCGCGCTCGGCGAGCACCTGCGCGGCGCGGTCGACGAGACCGGCACCCGCCGCCGCGACGGCGACCGACCAGTCGCTCTTCACGAGCGACACGACGTGTCCGACGGCTCCCTCGGCGCTGCCCGCGAAGCTCGGGATCGCCCGGCCGTCGAGACGCGTGACCTCATCGTCGTCGGCGTCGAAGGGGCTCACCGTCCACCACGTGCGGGGCCGGGCCTCGGCGCGCAGGGCCGACACCGTGAGGAAGTCGCCCGTGTCGAGGCTCGCCTGCAGGTCGATGGGGGCCGCAGCCCCCGCGGTGGCGGCGTTCCAGGCCGCCTCGAGGAACTCGCGGTTGGTCTCGGCAAGGCTGAGCGCACGGGTCGCGACGCGCTCCGGTGAGAGCACGGCGACCGCCGCATCCGCGGGGAGGTAGTCGGTGAGGGGCACGAGCCGGCCGACGAGTGCCGGCGTGAGCGACTCCATCCCCTCGACGGGGATGCCCTCGGCGATCTTGGCGAGCATCGGCGCGACGCCCTCGTACTCATGCTGCAGCTCGCGGGCACGCGACCTGACCGCATCGGTGATGAGCAGTTCACGCGCGGGGCCCAGCTCGACGGGCCCCACCTCGTGCGGCAGCGAGCGCTGGTCGGCGACCGAGAAGGCGCGCAACTGCTCGAGCTCGTCGCCGAAGAAGTCGGCGCGCACGGGATGCTCGGCGTCGGGCGGGAACACGTCGAGGATTCCGCCACGCATCGCGAATTCTCCTCGTCGGGTCACCAGGTCGACCCGGGCGTAGGCGAGCTCCGCGAGCCGGACGCCGAGGGCGGCGAGGTCGTACCCGCGGCCGCCCGCGGTGAGGGTCACGAGCTCGAGCTCATCGAGACCGGGGGTGATGGGTTGCAACGCGGCGCGCACGGAGGCGACGAGCACGAGCGGGCGCTCACGCGATCCGTCCGCCCAGCGGCGCAGTTCGCGCAGGCTGCGCAGTCGTCGGCCGACTGTCTCGGCCGAGGGGCTCAGCCGCTCGTGGGGCAGCGTCTCCCATGCGGGGAACGGCAGCACGAGAGCGTCGGGTGTCCAGCTCGCGAACGAGGCGGCGACGGCTTCGGCCTCACGGCTCGTCGCCGTGATCGCGAGCAGCGCCTGCCCGCGTTCGGCGCTCGCGGCCCGGCGCTCCAGCAAACCCGCCAGGAGCGGGACGCGCAGACCCTCGACGGCCGAGAAGTCGGCATCGGAACGGGCCGCGGCGAGCGCCGCCTCGAAGGTATGGGCGCGCGCCAGCACCGGAATCAACGAGGCGAGGCCCATTGGATCGAGTTTACGCGGGGCGTGCGACATGCGACGAGACCGCGCATCAGACGCCAAAACGGGCCCGGTGAGCGTCACATGCGCGGTCTCGGCGGCAGCTCGTCACGCGGACTTGGTGCGCGGCATGCCGGGCGAGGCGAACTCCTCCGCCATCCACCCGAGCCCGGCCCGCAGCAGGATGCGTCCCCGCGGGAGTGCGTCGAGGCTCGGCAACTCCTTCGCGAGCACGACCGGATGCCGATACGGCGCCGCGACCGTGTTGATGTCGGCGAGCTCGCGACGCGCCGCTCGGCCGCGTGAGTCATCCCGCCTTATCCGTCCCGGCCCGTTGCCGCCACCGCGCCCCGTGTCGAAAATGCAGGAGAACCCGGGCGTGTCGCCGCCCTGGTCCCCGTGCGCACAGGCGACAGGGGCATCCGCTCCTGCATTTTCGACATCGACCCGCGGCGGATGCGGTGCGGATGCGGATGCGGTGCGGATGCGGATGCGGATGCGGGTGGGGCGGAGGCTGCGGGGGTCGCTACGCGCGTGGAGAGTGCCAGCGCTGCTGCGCGGCGAGCAGGCCCTCACGCACGAGATCCTCGGCGGCGTCGGCGGCATCCGAGAGCAGCGACGGAAGCTGCTCGCGCTCGGCCTTGGAGAAGGGCGAGAGCACGAAGTCGGCGGCGTCCTGCCGCCCGGGCGGGCGCCCGATGCCGATGCGCACGCGCGCGAAATCGGGGGTGCCGAGCGCGGCCTGGATGTCGCGCAGGCCGTTGTGTCCCCCGTGCCCGCCGCCGACCTTGAGCTTGACGGTGTCGAAGGGGATGTCGAGCTCGTCGTGCAGCACGATGACCCGGTCGGCGTCGAGGCCGAAGAACTTCGCAGCCGACGACACGGGCCCGCCCGAGAGGTTCATGAAGGAGTTGGGCTTCACGAGCACGAGCTTGGGAAGCCCCGGCCCCAGCCGCGCCTCGGCCAGCTGGGTGTTGGTCTTGTGGCGCGAGAACCGCGCGCCGATGCGCTCGGCGAGCACGTCGAGCGCCATCTGGCCGACGTTGTGGCGGTGGCTGGCGTAGCCGGGCCCGGGATTCCCGAGCCCGGCTACCAGCCAGGTGTCGCGGGTTTCGATACGGGTCACGTTGTGACCCTACTCAACCAGCGGGTGGGGTCACGATGTGACCCTACTCAACCAGCGGGTGGCGGACTTACTCGGCGGCCTCGGCCTCGGCCTCGGCGGCGGGAGCCTCGGCAGCCGCGACCGGAGCCTCGGCCTCCTCCTCGGCGGCCGCGACGGTCGGCAGCACGACGCTCACGACGAGCGTCTCCGGGTCGCTCACGAGCACGGCACCCTCGGGCAGCACGACCTCGGTCGCGGGCAGGTGGGTGACCGCCTCGACGCCCTCGACGCTGATCTGCAGCGCCTCCGGGATCGCCACGGCCGACACCTCGACGAGCAGCGTGTGCGCCTCCTGCTCGAGCACGGTGCCGGGGGCCGCCTCGCCCACGACGTGCACCGGCACCTCGACCTGAACCTTCTCGCCCTTCTTCACGACGATGAGGTCGATGTGCTCGATGATCTGGCGCACCGGGTCCTTCTGCACATCCTTCACGAGCGCGAGCTGGCTCTTGCCGCCGATCTCGAGGTCGAGGAGGGCGTTGGCCTTGCGCAGGATGAGGCTCACCTGATGACCCGGCAGCGTCACGTGCTGCGGCTCGGAACCGTGGCCGTAGATGACCGCGGGGATCTTGCCGGCGGCGCGGATCTTGCGGGCAGCGCCCTTGCCGAACTGGTCGCGGGCTTCCGCGACGAGCTTGTTGTCGTCGGACATGGTGACTCCTTGTGGTGGGCTCAGGGCCCGTCGTGGTTTGTTTTCAACTCGAACGCGCAACAGCGTGAGGAAAGACTGAGGGCCTTACCACCGCGTCGATCACGGTTCCGCCTGCGTGCAGGGCGAAACCCTCGCCGAAGTTCAGCCGTGAGTCTACACGGCGCCGGGGGCGGCATCCTGGGGGAAGTCGGATGCGGTGGGCCGCTCGGCGTCCGCGGATGCGGCAGGTCGCAGGGTGATCCCGAGAGCAAGGCCGAGCACGGTCATGCCGACCGCGAGAATCGCGCCGCTCCATCCGAGCACCGGGAGGATGATCAGCACCTCCGACCCCAGCCCCGAGTAGGCGACCGGGTCGGCGACCAGCAGGATGACGCCGATGAGTGACAGCACGCCGCCCGCGATCCAGCCGCCGATCGCGCTGCGACCCGACAGCGCGATGAGCGCACCGAAGATCAGGGCCGCGACGACGAGCGTGATCGCGACGACGGCATCCCAGTTCAGGATCTGGAACGTCTGGCGGTAGAAGTCGCCGCCCGTCGCGAACGTCCAGCCGGCGGCGCCGAGCGCGAGCACCCCGGCGACCGCGGAGAGCACCCGCGCCAGCACTGTCGGACGCCCGCGGCGCGCGAGCACACCGACCCCGAGGAGCGCGAAGCCGATGAGCAGGCCGCCGCCGAAGGCGACGAAGTAGTAGCCGCCCGTGCCGAGAGCTGGGTCGAGGTCGAAGAGCATGCCCAGCAGCTGGGTCGTCGGCGACGAGATCCCGTCCATCGGCTGGAACGGCACGAGGATGCCGAACAGGGAGAAGAGCACGTGTACGGACCCCGCGGCGATGACGCCGACGCGCGACCAGCGCAGGGTGACCGCCGCGCCGGCGAGGAGCACGCATCCGAGCCCCGCGACGAGCGGGTACAGGCCCGCGCCCTCGGCGCCGAAGCGCCCGAACTCGTACACGGCGTGACCGCCGCCGTACCAGAGCACGACGGTGCCGAGGAGGGATGCGACGAGGGCGACGATGAGGCTGATGACGGTGCGCACGGTGGGGGTCCTCTCGGTGGGGGCGGTGCGGGGTGCGGACGCGGATGCGGTCAGTAGAACTCGCGGGTGTTGACGACGTTGAGCAGCGGCTCGCCCTCGAGCAGGCGGCGGGCGTTCTCCGCGAAGAGCTCGGCGATGCGGCGCGGCTCGTGGGGGCTGATGGCCGCGGTGTGCGGGGCGAGCACGACGTTCGGCAGCTCCCATAGCGGGCTGTCGGCGGGCAGCGGCTCGGTGGCGGTGACGTCCAGCACGGCGAGGCCGACGCGGCCGTCCTGCAGCGCCTCGATGAGGGCGGGCTCGTCGACGGTCGTGCCGCGCCCCACATTCACGACGGTCGCGCCGGGCTGGATCGCGGCGAGCACCTCGGCAGAGAGCATGCCGCGGGTCGCGTCGGTGCCGGGCAGGGCGAGCACGATCGCATCGGCCGTGGATGCGGCATCGGCGAACTGCTCGACGGGAACGATGCGCTCCACCTCGGCCTCGACCTCGCGCCGGTGCACGCCGACGACGTGGCATCCGAGCGAGGTCAGGTGCGCGGCGGTGAGCCGGCCGATCGCTCCGAGGCCCACGACGAGCACGGTCGTCTCGGCGAGCGCGCCGAGCGGCTCACGCGGCCCCCACTGCTTGGCGCGCTGCATGCCGAGCAGCCACGGCAGACGTTTGACGCCCGCGAGCACGCCGAACACCGCGAACTCCGCGAGCGGTTCGGCGTGCACCCCCGCGGATGTCGTGAACAGCACGCGCTCGAGGTCGCCGTCGTCGAGCTTCGCGGCTCGCACCTGCTGGCCGCCACCCGCCGGGATCGTGTGCACCCACCGCAGCCGAGGGTTGGCGCGCACCGTGCGGCCGAGGGCGCGCCCCGACTGGTCGGGCACGCCGAAGAGGGCGTCGGCCGAGTCGAGCAGCTGCTCGAAGCGAGCCTGCTCTTCGGGCGTGCGCTGCTTCGGGCCCACCATCCAGTCGATCTCGGGATCGGTGAGCAGCTCGGGCTCCCACACGATCTCGAGGCGCTCGTCGCGTGCGAGCAGCTCGACGAGCTCCCGCGAAAGCGGGCTGGCGATGACGACGCGAAGGCGGCCGGACATGGTGCCAGCCTATGGGGCGGCGGTTTCGAGACGCCGCTGCGCGGCTCCTCAACCACCGGAGTGCGGCGGCTTTGAGACGCCGCTGCGCGGCTCCTCAACCACCGGAGTGCGGCGGTTTCGAGACGCGGCTGCGCCGCTCCGGGGCCACCGGGGTGAGCTGCCGCGCTACGGCACCACGACCGTCTTCAGTCCCTCGCCGCGCTGGGCGGCATCCAGGGCGTCGAAGAAGTCGGCGAGCGGCACGCGGCGGGTCACGAGCGGGGTGAGCACGACATCCCCCGCCTCGATCAGGCGCATCGCGGCACGCCATGAGGTGGGGGTGGAGGCGAAGCCGCTCGTCACCGTGAGCTCCTTGTAGAGCACCAGGTCGAACGGCAGCGCCACGTCGCGCCCGAAGATGCCCACCTGCACGTAGCGGCCTCCCCGACGCGCGGAGCGCAGCGCGGTCGCCGCACCCGGCGCGCTGCCCGAGCACTCGATCACGACATCGAAGGAGCCCTCCTCGGGGGTGCCCGTCTCGGTACGGATGCCGATCGATGCCGCCACCGCGAGCCGCTCCGCATCCGCCGGCAGGCCGGCGAGCGTCACCTCGCCACCCGACGCCCGCGCCACCTGCGCCGCGAGCTGGCCCATCGCCCCGGGACCCGTCACGAGCACGCGGTCGCCCGGCTGCACGACGGGCGGGTCGAGCAGGCACTGCGCCACGCACGCGAGCGGCTCGCTCAGCACGCCGTCGAGCTCACCCGGGGTCTCGGGCAGGCGGTGCAGGTTGATCACCGGAACGAGCAGCTGCGACGCGAAGCCGCCGTTGCGGAACGACCCGATCGACCGACGGTTCGCGCACAGATTGCGTCGTCCCGCGCGACACAGCTCGCACACCTCGCACGCCGCGAAGTAGGTCTCGAGCGCGACCGTCGCGCCCACCCAGTGGGCGTCATCCGGCGACCCCACCGAGGCCACGACACCGAGCACCTCGTGCCCCATCACGACGGGGCGCTCGTGCGCGTACTCGTCATGCGCGATGTGCACATCGGTGCCGCAGATACCCGTCGCCACGACGTCGACGACCGCCTGTCCAGGCGCCGCCGTCGGCACCTCGACCTGGGCGATCTCGATGCCCTCCACCCCGTCTCCGCGCTTCACGACGGCCGACATCGTCTGTGCGGTCATCGCCGCCCTCCCGTTCCGCGCGACCGTGTTGCGCGCATCCGTGTATTTGTTATTACATATTGGCAAGCCCTGTCGTCGCATGGGCGCACCCGACGCGAAGGAGCCGCATGCAGGCCGACAGCACGCCCGCCGACCGCGCGCCCACCGACCGCACCCCGATCGACCTCGGCGACGTGCTGCACGACCTCGATCGCACGGGCCATCTGCCGCTGTATCACCAGATCGCCACGCGCCTGCGTGAGGCGATCGCCGACGGCACCCTGCCCACGGGCAGCCGCCTCGAGAACGAGGTGGCGCTCGCGGAACGGATCGGGGTGTCGCGTCCGACGATGCGGCGCGCCATCCAAGACCTCGTCGACCGCGGCCTGCTCGTGCGGCGACGCGGCGTCGGTACCCAGGTGGTGGGGGCGCGCGTGCACCGGCACCTCGAGCTCTCGAGTCTGCACGAAGACCTCACGCGCAGCGGCCACGCCACGACGACCCAGGTGCTGCGCCACGAACTCCTGCCGGCATCGCCCGCGGTCGCATCCCAGCTGGGCATCACTCCCGGCGCCCTGGTGCTCTATATCCGCAGGCTGCGGCTCTCCGACGGCGTGCCGCTCGCGGTGCTCGAGAACCACCTGCCGCCGGGGCTCAGCGACATCACCCCCGAGCAGCTCGAAGAACAGGGTCTCTACGCGATCCTCCGCAACCGCGGCGTCTCGATGCGCGTCGCCCGTCAGACGATCGGCGCACGCGCGGCCACCCGCGACGAGGCCCCGCTGCTGGGCATCGCCGCGGGCGCGCCCGTGCTCACCATGACGCGCGTCGTCTTCGACGACTCCGGCGCGAGCGTTGAGACCGGTTCCCACAGCTACGTCCCCGACCTGTACACCTTCGAGATCACCCTCGTCGAGCGCTGATCAGCCCGCGACCGGAAAGCCCAGGTCGATGCCGGCGGCCTGCTCGGGCCAGCGGCGGGTGATCGCCTTCTCGCGGGTGAAGAAGTGGAAGCCCTGCGGCCCGTACGCCTTCGTGTCGCCGAACGCGGATGCCTTCCAGCCTCCGAAGGAGTAGTACGCCACCGGCACCGGGATCGGCACGTTCACCCCGACCATCCCGGCGGTGACCTCGCGCTCGAAGCGCCGCGCCGCCCCGCCGTCGCGGGTGAACACGGCCGCACCGTTGCCGTAGGGGTTCGCGTTGATGAGCTCGATGCCCTCGGCATAGCCGGGCACCCGGATGACGGCGAGCACGGGCCCGAAAATCTCGTCGCGGTAGGCGGCGGATGTCGTCGGCAGCCCGTCGATGAGCGTCGGCCCGAGCCAGAACCCGTCGGCCGCACCGTCGGGCTCGACCCCGCGCCCGTCGACGACGATGCGCGCACCGTCGGCCTGGGCGATATCGAGGTAGCCGCTCACGCGGTCGCGGTGCTCGCGCGTGATGAGCGGACCCATGTCGCACCCACGTCGGCCGTCGCCGACACGCAGGCCCGACATCCGCTCGGCCACGGCCGCGATGAACGCGTCGGCGATGGGCTCGGCCACGACGGCGACCGAGACCGCCATGCAGCGCTCCCCCGCCGAGCCGAAGCCCGCGTTGATCGCCGCATCGGCCGCCCCGTCGAGGTCGGCATCGGCGAGCACGAGCATGTGGTTCTTGGCGCCGCCGAGCGCCTGCACGCGCTTGCCGTGCGCGGTCGCCGTCTCGTAGACGTAGCGCGCGATGGGCGTCGAGCCCACGAACGAGATCGCCTCCACCTGCGGGTGCTCGAGCAGGCGATCCACCGCGACCTTGTCGCCGTTGACGACGTTGAGCACGCCCGAGGGCAGCCCCGCCTCGGCGAACAGCTCCGCGATCCAGAGTGCGGCCGACGGGTCCTTCTCCGAGGGCTTCAGCACCACGGTGTTGCCGGATGCGATGGCGATGGGCACGAACCACAGCGGCACCATCGCGGGGAAGTTGAAGGGGCTGATGACGCCCACCACGCCGAGGGGCTGGCGGATCGAGTGCACGTCGACGCCCGTGGAGAAGTTGTCGGAGTACTCGCCCTTGAGCAGCTGCGGGAATCCGGATGCCAGCTCGATCACCTCGAGCCCACGCGTGATCTCGCCCGCGGCATCGCTCAGCACCTTGCCGTGCTCGGACGTGATGATCGCGGCGAGCTCGTCGACGCGCTGCTCGAGCAGGTCGCGCGCCCGGAACAGCACGCGCTGCCGGCGCGAGACCGAGAGCTCCGACCACGCGGGGAACGCCTCCGCGGCGGCCGCGACCGCGGCATCCACGTCGGTGATGTCGGCGAGCGCGACCTCACGCTGCACGGCGCCCGTGGCGGGGTCGTAGACCGGCGCGGTGCGGGTCGATGCACCGCGGGTGCGAGTGCCGCCGATCCAGTGCGGCACGACGTCGGGGGTGGCAGACATGGTTCTCCTGTTCAGGGTTGGTGTACGGCGCGGGCGGCGGCGGCCACGGCTGCGTCGCTGTCGCCCCCGTCGGGGTAGAGCAGCGAGCGGCCGGCGACGAGTCCACGCACGCCCGGAAGTCGCAGGCTCTCGCGCCACAGGTGCAGCAGTTCGTCGAGGCTCGCGCCGCCGTCACCGCCGAGCAGCAGCGTCGGCAGGGTGGTCGCGCGCATGACGCGATCCATCTCGGCGACGACCGGCAGCTTGAGCCAGCTGTAGGCGCTCGATGCGCCGAGTCCGGATGCGACGGCGATCGACTCGATCACGGCATCGGGGCTGAGATCGTTGACCACCCGCCCGTCGACGCGGCGCGAGAGGAACGGCTCGAGCATGATCGGCATCCGGCGCTCCGCCGCGCGCGTCACGGCCGCCGCCGACGCCTCGAGCGTGCGCACGCTGCCCGGGTCGTCGCGGTCGATGCGCAGCAGCAGCTTGGCCATGTCGTAGCCGGTGTCGGCCATGGCGTCGATGCCGGGCCCGGTGAAGCGGTCGTCGAGCTCGAACGCGGCGCCACGCAGGCCGCCGCGGTTGAGCGAACCGACCACCACCTTGCCCTCGAGCGCCCCCAGCACGGCCAGGTCGTCGAGGATGTCGGCGGTCGCGAGCACCCCGTCGACGCCCGGCGTCGCGAGGGCGCGCACGAGCTTGCCGAGCAGCTCCCGGCGATCGGCCATCGCGAGCGGGTCGGCCCCGACGCCGAGGGCGGCACGCGCCGGGTGGTCGGCGGCCACGATGAAGAGCCGACCATCGTCTGCGAGCAGCGGACGGCGGGTGCGCACGGCGTAGCGCTCGCCCGCACTATCGGGGTGCTCGGCGCGCCACCTGTCGAGCAGCGCGACGTCGGGCGCGGTCATGCCTCCCCCAATTCGGCGAGCACCTCGTCGGTGAACGGCATCGCCGTCGAGCACTCGCGCCGCCCCGCGACGATCGCTCCCGCGACATTCGCGAAGCGCAGGGTGCGCTCGAGCGGCCAATCCTCGAGCAGGCCGTGCAGCAGCGCGCCGCCGAAGGCGTCACCCGCGCCGAGGCCGTTGACCACCTGCACGGGATGCGTCGGCACCTCGACCCGCTCGTCGGCCGTCTTGGCGAGCACGCCGCGCGGCCCCTGCTTGACGATCGCGAGCCGCACGCCGCGCTCGAGCAGCGCATCCGCCGCCCGATCGGGGTCGGTCTCGCCGACCGCCACCTCGCACTCTTCGCGGTTGCCCACCGCGACCGTGACGTGCTCGAGGGCGCGCGCCACCCATCCGCTCGCCTCGGCGGGATCCGACCAGAACATCGGCCGGTAGTCGAGATCGAGCACCGTCGTGCCCTGCCGGTCACGCGCGGCGAGAGCGGTGAGCTGCGCGGTGCGGCTCGGCTCCTGGCTGAGGCCGGTGACGGTCGTCCAGAAGATGCGGGCGGCGCGGATGGCGTCGAGATCGAGTTCGGAGGCCTCGATCTCGAGGTCGGGAGCCTTGGGCAACCGGTAGAAGTACAGCGGGAAGTCGTCGGGCGGGAAGATCTCGCAGAACGTCACGGGCGTCGGGAGGCCCGGCACGCGCGAGATGTAACGTGTGTCGACACCGAGCCGGCCCGCTTCGGAGACGACGAAGTCGCCGAAGGGATCCTCCCCCGCGCGCGTGATGATCGCCACCCGGTGGCCGTGGCGTGCCGCGGCGACGGCGACGTTGGTCGCGCTGCCCCCGAGGTACTTGCCGAAGGTGCTCACCTCGGCGAGGCCCACGCCGTCTTGCAGAGGGTAGAGGTCGACTCCCGATCGGCCGAGCGCGATCACCTCGAAGCGCTCGGCGTCGGGGATGCTCGGCTGCTCGGTCATGCGGCTAGCCTAACTTTGTCCTTACATATTTACAAATCACCGCGACGCCGGTTTCGAGACGCGTGTCGCTGCGCGATGCGCTCCTCAACCAGCTGACTGTCGAGGTGGCTGAGGAGCGGCGCAGCCGCGTCTCGAAGCCGCCGACCAACTGAGCGTCCTACCAGTCGTGCACGGTGCCGTCGGCCAGGCGGTTGTAGGGCAGGTACGCCTGCACGTAGGGGTACTTGCCCGCCTCGTCCGTGTTCAGCTCGACGCCCAGCCCCGGCGCATCTCCCGGGTGCAGCATGCCGTCGTTCCAGGTGTACGACTGCTCGAACACCTGGTCGGTCTTCTCGCCGTGCTGCATGTACTCCTGGATGCCGAAGTTGTGGATCGCGAGCCCCAGGTGCATCGCGGCCGCCATGCCGACGGGCGAGATGTCGGTCGGCCCGTGCATGCCCGACTTGATCTGGTACTGCGAGGCGTAGTCGAGCACCTTCTTGAGATGCGTGATGCCGCCCGTGTGCGTCACGGCGGAGCGCACGTAGTCGATGAGCTGCTCGCGCACGATCTGCTGGTAGTCCCAGACGGTGTTGAAGATCTCGCCGATCGCGAGCGGCGTCGTGGTGTGCTG
>SMFF01000503.1_pt1 | contig 11333 bp, 9 predicted proteins | sample 2456181 | NCBI WGS metagenome assembly SMFF01 (sample SAMN10132611, study PRJNA489261) | soil metagenome | isolation source: day120 antibiotic-loamy sand soil ammended with raw manure from dairy cow... | place: USA | collected 2015-04-01
GGCGCGGGGCCGGGGATCGACGTCTATTCGATGCGCCAGCCGATCGGGGTGGTCGCCGGCATCACGCCGTTCAACTTCCCGGCGATGATCCCGATGTGGATGTTCGGCCCGGCGATCGCGTGCGGCAACGCCTTCATCCTCAAGCCCTCCGAACGCGATCCCAGCGTGCCCGTGCGCCTCGCCGAGCTGATGCTCGAGGCCGGCGCACCCGAGGGCGTGCTTCAGGTCGTCCACGGCGACAAGGAGATGGTCGATGCGATCCTCGATCATCCGGCAATCGGTGCGATCAGCTTCGTCGGCAGTTCGGATATCGCGCATTACGTCTATCGGCGCGGGGCCGAAAACGGCAAGCGCGTGCAGGCGATGGGCGGCGCCAAGAACCACGGCATCGTCATGCCCGACGCCGATCTCGATGCGGTGGTGAATGATCTCGCGGGCGCCGCGTTCGGGAGCGCGGGCGAACGCTGCATGGCGCTGCCGGTGGTGGTGCCGGTCGGCGACGAGACCGCCGATCGCCTGCGCGAAAAGCTGCTTCCCGCGATCGCCGCGCTGCGCGTCGGCACCTCGACCGATCCGCAGGCGCAATACGGCCCCGTCGTCACTGCCGAACACAAGGCCCGCATCGAAAGCTGGATCCAGAAAGGCGTCGACGAGGGCGCCGAGCTGGTCGTCGATGGCCGCGGGTTCGAGCTTCAGGGGCATGAGGGCGGCTTCTTCGTCGGCCCGACGCTGTTCGATCACGTCACCCCCGACATGACCAGCTACAAGGAGGAAATCTTCGGCCCCGTCCTCCAGATGGTCCGCGCGAAGGATTTCGAGGAAGCGCTCTCACTCCCCTCGCGCCACCAATATGGCAATGGCGTCGCGATCTTCACGCGCAACGGCCACGCCGCGCGCGAATTCGCCGCGCGCGTGAATGTCGGCATGGTCGGGATCAACGTGCCGATCCCGGTGCCGGTCGCCTATCACACTTTCGGGGGGTGGAAGCGTTCGGGCTTCGGCGACATCGACCAGCACGGCATGGAAGGCGTGCGCTTCTGGACCCGGAACAAGAAGGTCACCCAGCGCTGGCCCGACGGCTCGGCCATGGGCGAAAACGCCTTCGTCATTCCGACGATGGGGTAAGCGGCGTGCTTCGTTCCTCGCTCCGTCATCCTGACGAACGGCAACATCCAGAGTCACGACCGACATCGTCCGCGACTCTGGATGCCGGATCAAGTCCGGCATGACGAAGGCAGAACCGCTATGACCGACCAGTTCGACCTCACCGCAGATCAGCGCGAGATCCAGGAACTCGCGCGCCGTTTCACCGCCGATCGCATCACCCCCAATGCGGCCGAATGGGACGAGAAGCACATCTTTCCGCGCGCGGTGATCAAGGAGGCCGCCGATATCGGCTTCGCGGCGATCTACGTTTCGGAAGAATCGGGGGGCATCAATCTCGGCCGGCTCGAATCGGCGCTGATCATGGAGGCGATGGCTTATGGCTGTCCTTCCACCTCGGCCTTCATCTCGATCCACAACATGGCCTCGTGGATGATCGACCGGTTCGGCGCGCAGCCGGTCAAGGACAAATACCTGCCCGGTCTCGTCACGATGGAGAAGCTCGCGAGCTATTGCCTCACCGAACCGTCGTCGGGCTCGGACGCCGCCGCGCTCAGGACGAAGGCGGTCCGCGACGGCGATCATTATGTCGTCACCGGCACCAAGCAGTTCATCTCGGGCGGTGGCGAGAACGATCTCTATGTCGTCATGGTCCGCACCGGTGAGGAGGGGCCGAAGGGCATTTCGTGCCTGGTGATCGAAAAGGACATGCCCGGCGTGTCGTTCGGCGCGCGGGAACGCAAGCTCGGCTGGCATTCGCAGCCGACCGCGCAGGTCATTTTCGAGTCCGTCCGCGTGCCGGTGGAGAATCTGGTCGGCGCCGAGGGCGAGGGCTTCCGCATCGCGATGATGGGGCTCGACGGCGGCCGGCTCAACATCGGCGCGTGTTCATTGGGTGGCGCGCAGCGCTGCCTCGACGAGGCGATTCGCTATACCCGGGACCGCCAGCAATTCGGCAAGGCCATCGCCGATTTCCAGAACACCCAGTTCACGCTTGCCGACATGGCGACCGAGCTGGAGGCGGCGCGCGCGCTGCTCTACGTCGCGGCTGCCAAGGTGACCGCCAACGCCCCCGACAAGACGCGCTTCGCCGCGATGGCCAAGCGCCTCGCCACCGATACCGGCTCCTCGGTGGTCGATCGCGCGCTCCAGCTTCACGGCGGCTACGGCTATCTGATGGATTATCCGATCGAGCGCTTCTGGCGCGATCTGCGCGTTCACTCGATCCTCGAAGGCACCAACCAGGTGATGCGCATGATCGTCGGCCGCGAGCTGACGCGGCAATAGGGAACGCCATGACCGACGACGTGCTCACCATCACCGAAGGCCGGATCGGCCGCATCCGCCTCAACCGGCCGCAGGCGCTGCATGCGCTCAATACCGATATGTGTCGTGCGATGTCCGTGGCGCTCGATCAGTGGCGCGGCGATCTTACGGTCGAGGCGGTGCTGATCGATCACGCCCAAGGACGCGGCTTCTGCGCCGGCGGCGACATCCGCATGGTCGCCGAAAGCGCGAAGGGCGACGGCGTCGAGGCGCGGCGTTTCTTCTTCGAAGAATATCGCATGAACCACGCGCTGTTCACCTATGCCAAGCCGGTGGTCGCGTTCATGGACGGGATCACGATGGGCGGCGGCGTCGGCATCTCCCTCCCGGCCAAATTCCGCATCGCGACCGGAAACACCAAATTCGCGATGCCCGAAACCGGCATCGGGCTGTTCCCCGATGTCGGCGGCGGCTGGTATCTGTCGCGGCTGCCGGGGCGGATGGGGCAGTTCCTCGCGCTGACCGGCCACCGGCTCGATGGCGCCGAGTGCAAGGCGCTCGGCCTCGCGACGCATTATCTGCCCGCCGACGCGCTGGCGCATGCCAAGGGGCTCATCGCCGAGAAGCCGCAGGCGATCGCGGTGATCCTCGACGATCTCGCCGCCGCTCCGCCCGAGGCGGCGATCCTTGAGCGGCGTGCGGACATCGATCGCCTGTTCGTGGCCGACACGGTGGAGGAAATCTTCGCCGCGCTTGCCGCCGACGGCGGCGATTGGGCGGCGGCACAGCTTGCGATTCTCGAGACCAAATCGCCGCAGACGATGAAGGTGTCGCTCCGGCTGCTCCACGATGGTGCCCGCATGGCCAGCTTCGCCGACGAGATGGCGCGCGAATATGCGGTCGCGAGCCGCGTCGTCCAGCGCCACGATTTTATCGAGGGCGTCCGCGCGGTGATCGTCGACAAGGACAACGCCCCGCGCTGGAACCCGGCCACCCCCGACGGCGTGACCGACCATGTCATCGATCAGATCTTCGCGCCGCTCCCCGATGACGCGGCGTGGACACCGCGATAACGGAGACAAGAATGCCCGATTACCAAACCCTGCTCGTCGAGAAGCGCGGCTGCGTCACGCTGATCACGCTCAACCGGCCGCAGGCGCTCAACGCGCTCAACGCGCAGATGCTCGATGATCTGCTCGCTGCGCTTGCCGCGTTCGACGCCGATGAGGGGCAGGGCTGCGCGGTGCTGACCGGCAGCGACAAGGCGTTCGCCGCGGGCGCGGACATCAAGGAAATGGCCGACATGGGCTTTGCCGAGATGTACGGCACCAACCATTTCGCCGGCTGGGAGCGCTTCACGCGGACGCGTAAACCCGTGATCGCGGCGGTCGCGGGCTATGCGCTCGGCGGCGGCTGCGAGGTGGCGATGATGTGCGATTTCATCCTCGCCGCCGACACCGCGAAGTTCGGCCAGCCCGAGATCAAATTGGGCGTTTCGCCCGGCATGGGCGGCTCGCAGCGGCTGACGCGCGGTCGCCGCCGCGATCGCCGCGATGCCGCCGCTTGCGGTGCTCGCCAACAAGGAAATGGTGAACGCCGCATTCGAGATGGATTTGACGCAGGGCGTGCAATTCGAGCGCCGCCTGTTCAACGGCCTGTTCGCGACGCAGGATCAGAAGGAAGGCATGGCCGCTTTCGTCGAAAAGCGGCCGGGGAACTGGACGGGGAAATAACTGTCGTCATGCCAGCGAAAGCTGGCATCTCAAGCGGCAAGAGACTCCTGCTTTCGCTGGAGTGACGACGGGGTAGGGAGAGAAAATATGGCACGCATCGGCTTCATCGGGCTCGGCAACATGGGCGGCGGGATGGCGGCCAATCTCGCGAAAAAGGGCCACGACGTGCACGCCTTCGATCTCTCGCAGGACGCGCTCGATCGTGCGAAAAAGGAAGGGTGCCTGCCCGTCGGCTCGGCCAAAGAGGCGGCCGAGGATGCCGAGGCGGTCATCACGATGCTGCCCGCCGGCAAGCATGTCGAGCAGGTCTATACCGACAGCGTGTTCGGCACCGCCTCGACCGCGGCGATCCTGATCGATTGCTCGACGATCGACGTCGCCACTGCCCAGCGCGTCGCCGCCGCCGCCGCCGCCAAGGGGCTGACCGCGGTCGATGCCCCCGTCTCGGGCGGGATCGCGGCGGCGAATGCGGGCAGCCTCACCTTCATGGTCGGCGGCAGCAGCGAGGCGTTCGAGCGCGCCGAACCGTTCCTCGCCGATATGGGCAAGGCGGTGATCCACGCCGGCGCCAACGGCGCGGGGCAGGCGGCCAAGATCTGCAACAACATGATCCTCGGCGCGACGATGATCGTCACCTGCGAGGCGTTCGCGCTGGCGAAGAAGCTCGGGCTCGACCCGCAGGCCTTTTACGATATCGCCTCGGTCTCCTCGGGGCAGAGCTGGTCGATGACGAGCTATTGCCCGGTCCCCGGCGTCGGCCCCGAAAGCCCGGCGGATCACGATTATGCCGGCGGCTTCGCGACCGCGCTGATGCTCAAGGATCTGCGCCTCGCGATCGAGGCGGCCGCGAGCGTCGACGCCGACACGCCGATCGGCACCCGCGCGCGCGACCTCTACGAAGCCTTCGCCGCCGACGGCAACGGCGCGCTCGATTTCTCCGCGATTATCAAGAAGGCGGAAGAAGCGTCTTAGCTCAGTGCCCCCGCGAAAGCGGGGCCCCAGGATTGCCTGCGGTAGCGCTCGCGATCCTGGGCTCCTGCTTCCGCAGGAGCACGGCCAAATCGCCTAGACTAAGTCGTCATGCCGGACCGGTTCCGGCCAACCCAAACGGCACTGGCGTTTGCGGCGCGTTGGACCCCGAAACAAGTCCGGGGTGACGGAAGGGGGCGCCGGTTCCTATATTGGACGTACTCGCGAACGAGGAACGCCATGCAGGACCGTCGCACTTTTCTGACACTGGCCGGGCTCGGCGCGCTGGGCACCGCGCTCGGCGCGTGCAGCCGCGCGGCTGGCGCGGCCGAGACCTTCCCCGTCACCAGATCCGACGCCGAATGGAAGCGGCAACTCGGCGGGCAGGCTTATGCGGTGCTGCGCCACGCGGCGACCGAGCCGCCGTTTTCGAGCCCGCTCGACGACGAGCATCGCGCGGGGCTGTTCGCGTGCAAGGGGTGCAGCAACCCCCTCTATTCGTCGCAAGCCAAGTTCGACAGCGGCACCGGCTGGCCGAGTTTCCGGGCGCCGCTGCCGCATGCGATCGGCACCCGGGCCGACCGCAAGCTGCTGATGGCGCGCACCGAGGTGCATTGCGCGCGGTGCGGCGGGCATCTGGGGCATGTTTTCGACGACGGGCCCAAGCCGACCGGCAAGCGCTATTGCATGAACGGTGTGGCGATGGTGTTCCGGCCGGGCCGGGCGTAACGCATTCGTGTTCCCGCGGGGGCGGGCGCCCTATCGTTATCGAGCGCATCGTTTGTGATTCTGGACTCCCGCGTTCGCGGGAGCACAAGCGGCGATCAGAACTTCTGCGTCGCCGCCAGCGCGACCAGATTGGCCGACCTGGCGTCCTGCTGCGCGATCGTCACCGCGGCGTCGAGCGTGTCGCTGTCGTCCGGCGATACGGCATCCGCGTAGATGAAGCCCTTGGTCGGATAGACGCTGGTGCCGAGATCGCCGATCGGGCCGTACCAGACCTTGACCTCGCTCCAATCGTTGTCGGGCGAGACGTCGACCGCGCGGACGTTGGCCTCGACGCGGCCGGGGCGCGACCAATTGGCGTGGGTAAGCAGCACTTCGCGATCGCTGACGATCTTCGAGACCATCGCGACATGGCCGAGCCGCATCTTGCCGTGCGAGGCGAAGGCGAGGACGGCGCCTTCCCGGGGCTCATGCCCGCGCTCGTAATGGCCCTTGGCCTTGCCCCACCAGGTGTTGGCGTTGCCGTGGATGTCGATGCCGGAAACCTTGCGGGCGTAGGTGACGCACTGCCAGAATTGCGCGAAGGCGGGCGTTGCGGTCATCAGGCTGCACGCGGCAACGAGCGCGAAACGCGCTGCGAATTTTCCGAATGTCATGCGACCCCCGCTTGCCCCGGCTTCGTTGTGGAAGCCTGCTAAGCAGGTCGCGGGGCGGGGGAAAACCCCCGGATTTACTCATTGGGAACCTTTTCCGACGAACCGTGTTACGCGGCCGGTGATCGGAAGCCCAAACCTCATTTAGTTGCGTCGGCGCGCTTCCACCCCACGATCTTGTCGATCGTCCCCACCGTCAGCGGGTGATAACCGGGCCGGGCCTCGGCGTAGAGTCGCCGCGCCGCGACCGGCCCCCAGCCGGGCTGGTCCATCAGTTGGGCGAACAGCGGCGCGACGAACTTGCGCCGGCCCTGCGAGGTGAGGAAATCCTCGGCGGAGGCTTCGGCGGCCGGATAATGGTTGGCGATCGCAAGCGCGAGCCACGCGAAGCGGATTTCGCTGTTGGCGGTGGTTGACCAGTGGAATGTTGCGTCGAGCGTTGCGAGTTTGGCGTTGCCGATATCGCGCGGGAGCTGGTTGATGAAGCGCAGCGTCTCCTGCGTCGAGACGCCACGCGGCGCCTGCGCGATGTCGCCCGTCGCCGCGAAGGCGGCCGCGGCCTTGTCGATGGGCACGAACGCGGTCGACTTCACATGCACCGCATTCGCCGGGATGCCCGGCTGATAGACCCATTGATCGAGTCCGATTTTCTGCGCGGTCGCTGTGTCCTTGATCAGATTGGCGCGCAGATCGGCGAGGAAGCCCGCGCTGGTCTGCGGCTGGAAGGCGTGGCGATCAAAATAGGCCCTGAGATAGGCGTCCCATTGTTCGCGCCCGACCGCCTGTTCGATCGTGCGCAGGAAGGTCGCGCCCTTGTCGTAGGCGATCTGCCCGGTCGCGGTATCCGGGTCCATGTCGGGTGTCAGGTCGAGGTGGAGCTGGGTGAGTTTCGACGTGGGGCCGCCGGCTTCGTCGACCGCCTGTTCCATGTCGCTCCACAGCAGATCGGCTTCCATCGCCGCGCGCTCGGGGCCGTAGACGCGCTCGATGATGCGGTTCTCGGCATAGGTGGTGAAACCCTCGTTGAGCCAGAAATCGTCCCAGGTCGCGTTGGTGACGAGGTTGCCCGACCAGCTATGCGCAAGCTCGTGCGCGATCACGCTGACGAGGCTCTTGTCGCCGGCGATGATCGTCGGGGTCGCGAAGGTGAGCGTGGGGTTCTCCATGCCCCCATAAGGGAAGCTCGGCGGCAGCACGAGCACGTCGTAGCGGCCCCAGCGATAGGGGCCGTACAATTCCTCGGCGGCTTCCATGAACTTGCCGAGATCGGCGAATTCGGCCGCGGCCTTGTCGACCATCGCGGGTTCGGACCAGACCCCCATCGTGTCGCCGATCGCCTTGAAGCGCAGATCGCCGATCGCCATCGCGATCAGATAGGGCGCGACGGGCTTGTCCATCCTGTAGGTGAAGGTGCGGCGGTTGCCGGGCGCGGTTTCGCCGAGCACCGATTGCGATTCGCCGCTCATCACCGCGGTCAGCCCGTCGGGGACGGTGATCCGCGCCTCCCAGGTCTGGCGGATGCCGGGCGAATCCTGCGTCGGAATCCAGGTGCGGTTGAGGATCGCTTCGCCTTGCGTGAACAGATAGGGCTTCTGCTTGCCGAGCGTCTGTTCGGGTTCCATCCATTGCAGCGCGGTCGCGCCGGGCGCGCTTTCGTAGGTGATGACGATCTGGCGCGCGTCGCCCAATTGGACGGTGAGCGGGGCGCCGTGGATCGCATCGCGCGTGCCGACCTTGTAAGGCAGCGCCGTGCCGTCGGCGTCGGTGATGCTCTTGATGACCAGCCCGTTATCGTCGAGCACGATCTTCTGCGCGTCCTTGGCGGCGGCGATGTCGAGCGTCGCCGTCCCCGACAGCACATGGCGCTCGAAATCGGCGGCGAGATCGAGCGCGACGTGGCTTACCCGCGCTTCGAGCGGGTTGGCGTAGCTGTTGACGTCCTTGCCCTCGGGGGTCGCCAGAATCGCGGGCGCGGCCGCCGTCGCGGCCTTGGTCGCGCTATCGTTGGCGGGGCCACACGCGGCGAGCATCGCCGCCGCGGTGAGAAAAGCGACATTGCGCAACACCATCATCATCCTGACATCGGCTGGGATGATGCGAGCCTAGGCGCTTTGCGGAGAGGAGAAAAGCGGGGGCAACCGCCGCATTACCGTTGCCCCAGCCACGCGGCGCGGAATGCCTGTTGCGCGGATGTCAGCTTGCCGCCGACCGCTTCGGTGGCCACCACCTCCAGCGTCGGATCGGCGACGGCCTTGAGCGTCGCGGCGTGTTCGCCGGTACGGTTGCGATAGACGAGCCTTGCTTCTTGCCCCGGTTTGAGCGCGGCAAGCGCCGTGTTCCACGCGTCGGCGCTCGCGAGCGCGGCGCCATCGAGGCTGACGAGGATATCGCCCTTGTCGAGCCCGGCCTTGTAGAGCGGGCTGTCGGGGAGCGGGATCTGATCGAGCGTCAGCGCGCCATCGGCGCTCGCGACGCGGCTCGCCCCTAACCAGCCGTGTTGCGGGTTTTCCGCGCGCACGATCAGCCCTGCACGCGCCAGCAGCGGGGCGAAATCGGGGAGCGCGCTGCCCCGGATCGAGGCGTCGAAAAAGGTTTTCGCGAACGCGGGGTCACCCGTCAGCTCGGCGAGCCCGGCTTGCAGATCCTCCGGCGTATAGGGTTTGGCGGGGGCATAATCGACCTGCGCGGCGCCGTTGCGCTGCCACATATGGCGCATGTAATCGTCGAGGGTGAGGTCGTAGCGCTCGCGCAGCGTCATATCGAGCGCGAGGGCGATCATCGCGCCGTACGGATAGTAAGACGTGAAGATGTTGCCGTTGACCGGATCGATCGCGGTCGCGGCATCGACGAACGGCGCGCGCAGGCTCATTTCCTGCGGCGAGCCATAGGCCCGGCCGGGCGCGTTGACGACGTAGTTGAGCGTGGCGCCGAGCGTCTTGAGATAATCGTCGAGGCTGCTCTCGCCCGCGCGGTGGATGAGGAGCGGGCCGTAATATTGGGTGAACCCTTCGGCGAACCACAACGAACGCGTCGAATCGGCCTGGGTGTAATCGAACGGCTCGAGCCCCGCGGGGCGCAGCCGCTCGACGTTCCACGCATGGATGAACTCGTGGCTGAGCGTATCGAGCTGCGCGAAATTCGCCGCCTTGAGCGAGCGCGGCTGGCTGATCATCGTCGAGTTGCGATGCTCCATTCCGTCGCCCGAGATTTGCGGCATGTAATCGGCGATGAAGGTGTAGGTGCCGAAATCGAGCGGCGGCGGGCCACCGAACACCTTGTTGTGCTCGGCGACGACCGCTTTCGCCATGCCGGTGAAGCGATCGATGGCGGCGGCGTCGTCCTCGCTGTGGATCGCGAGGCGGAAGGTGTAATCCTTGCCGTCGGGGTCGGGCACCTGCCATTCGCGCAGCGCGAAATCGGCAAGTTCGGTGGGGCTGTCCATCAGATATTGGAAATTGGGCGCCCAGAAGGTGTTCGCCGTGCCCGTCGCCGCGGGAAGCTGGGTCGCGATCTTCCAGTCGGGGCGGAGCGGATGGAAGGTGACGCGGATCGGACGATCGTCATAGCCGGTTGCCCACATGAAGGTCGCGGGGCTGTTGAGGTGCGCGTGGGTGAGATCGATCTGCGCATAGGTGCCGTCACCGCGATCGCCGTAGAGCGTGTAGCTGATCGTGACCGCGCCGTCGTGATCGGCGACCGTCCAGCTATACGGATCGCGGCGGGTGATCGGCACCGCCTTGCCCGCGCCGTCGACCGCGGTGACCGAATAGACGTTCTTGGCGAATTCGTGGATCGCGTAGCGCCCCGGCGACGAGCGCGCCATGCGGAAGGTGACCGGGCCGGGCTTGAGATCGCGATAGGTGACGCTGATCCGCGCCTCGTGATGCGCGGCATTATCGAAACGCACGTCGTAGCGGATCGGGGCATCGGGGCCGGGATCTTGCGTCGCCGTCTGGGCGTGTGCCGCCCCCGCCATCAGCGCCAGCAGCGCCCCCGCCAAGATGTGCCGCTTCATACCGCTCCCTTTCTTGCTGTGGCGTCGTCATAGGCGTGTGGGACACCGGGGGTCCAGAGCCGCGCCGGCACTTACGATCCCGCGTGCGGCGCCCCTTCGGCTTCGGCGCTTGCGGCCATCCGCGCGAGCCGGGCTTCGTGTTCGGCGCGGCCGAAGGGGAAGCGGGTGAAGAGATACGCCGCCGCCAGCCCGAGCACGACATAGGCGCCGGCATAGATGAGCGTCAGCCGGTCGAGCGTCGCCACCGGCACCTGCCCCGGATGCGCGCCCTGCGGGAAATGCGCGAATTGCAGCATGAGGCCGGCGAAGAAGATGCCGATCCCCGAGGTGCATTTCTGGACGGCACCAGCAGGGGCGAGCCGACCTCGGGGAATAGCCCCGCCAGCCGCAGCCAGTAAGGGATCGTCAGGAACACGACATTGGCCGCCACCAGCCAGACCGCGGCCCTGGGCTTGCTCGTCCGACGCCCGATCAAGGGCGCGATCACGAACGCGCAGATCACGCCGCCGAACAGCGCGAAGGGCAGCATCGCGAAGGTCTGGCCGCCGAACTGCCAGACGAAGCTGTAGAGATAGTTCGACAGCGCGTAGCCGATGCCCTGGTTGGTGTAGACGCACATCCCCGCCAGAATCAGCACGAGGAAGGCGCGGTTCCTCATCGTTTGCGCCAGCTCGCGGAAATGGCCGGCGAAGCTCTGCCGCTCGATCACCGGGCGCGGCAGCCGCTTGATCTCGCGGTGCGTGCCGAGCGCGGAAAACAGGATCGCGACCACCATCAGCGCGGCGGCGACCAGCGCCATCTCGTGATAGCCGCCCGCACGCAGCAGGCCGTTCTCGTAGCCCGGCCGCGGCGTCAGGAACACCTGAT
>SMFF01000181.1_pt1 | contig 11264 bp, 13 predicted proteins | sample 2456181 | NCBI WGS metagenome assembly SMFF01 (sample SAMN10132611, study PRJNA489261) | soil metagenome | isolation source: day120 antibiotic-loamy sand soil ammended with raw manure from dairy cow... | place: USA | collected 2015-04-01
TGCTGGCCGACTCGCTGGCCACTGGCACGGCATATTCCTTGAGGAACTGCCGCACCTGCGGCCATAGCTCAGCAGGAGCGCGTTGGGCCAACAGCCAGCGATCGCCACCGTTTTGCTGCAGAGAGAACTCACTGAAATTCACACCTGCGTTTAGCGCGGCTGGGCGTGGCAACTGGAACTTACCTTCGTCTGCAGCCGATTCGATCTTGCCCGGCACCGGTAACAAATCGCCGATGGGTTTGCTGTGAAGCTCTGCTGGAACCGTCATTCTCGGCTCGACCACCGAATTTCGGTAGTCCGCGCCCCGATCACGGAAGTAACCTTCTTCGCCAAATAAATAACCACAGCCGGTCAGACTGACGCTAACCAACAACAGAGGCAGTGCTTTAAGCACGGGCTTCATGTGCAATTCCTTGATTTTATAGTTGCTGGACGTCACACCAGACCGCATTGCTGCATGGCTTCGCGCACGGCCGGCTGACATTCGGCGCTCAAAGAGGTCATAGGCAAGCGCAGGCCATCTTCGATAAGACCCATTTCGTGCAAAGCCCACTTGACCGGAATCGGGTTAGATTCAATAAACAACTGACGATGCAGGGGCATGAGGCTATCGTTGATACGACGCGCAGTATCAGCGTCCTTTGCCAGCGCCGCCATGCACATGTCGTGCATAGCTTTAGGAGCCACGTTAGCGGTCACTGAAATATTGCCTTGCCCACCTAACAGAATTAGCTCCACGGCCGAAACATCGTCGCCGGAGTATATCGCCATGCGCTCACCCACCCGCTCAACCAGCTCCCGGGCTCGCTGCAAGTCACCAGTAGCTTCTTTGATACCGACGATATTGGGGATGTCTGCCAGGCGCACTACCGTATCAGGCAGCATATCGCACGCGGTACGACCGGGCACGTTATACAGAATCTGCGGGATATCCACCGACTCAGCGATGAACTTGTAGTGCTGATACAAGCCTTCCTGAGTCGGCTTATTGTAGTAAGGAGTGACCAGCAAACAAGCATCGGCACCAACACTACGGGCTGCCTCAGTCAACTCAATGGCTTCACTGGTGGAGTTCGCACCAGTACCAGCGATAACTGGAATACGGCCAGCCACCCGCTCAACCACGCGACGGATGACTTCTGTATGTTCGTCCATATCCAGCGTGGCCGATTCACCCGTAGTGCCGACAGCGACAATTCCGTCGGTGCCCTGCTCCAGATGAAAATCAACAAGACGCTCAAGCGCCTGCCAATCCAGGCGACCACGCGAGTCCATAGGGGTTACCAGCGCTACGAGGCTGCCTGAAAACATGCAAGGGGCTCCACAAGAAACATTTAGACCCGCAATGGTACTTTCGCAGCGGATTCAGCACAAGGGACGACGCTCCTGTTGAGACATTAAAGCCTGGTGAAAAACTGATAGTTGAACCCTCAGCGACGGACAGCGACAATAGGCAGCTCGCCGACAGCCATTTATTGCTGTATTGGCACCGCAATTCAGTTCTTGAGGAACCTTATGTCCACAGCCCCGGCCCCAGCTCCAAAAGAACAGTTTCTGGTCATCAGTGCCATGGGACAGCAGACCACTGCACTGGCCACCATGCTGACCCGACTGTGCATGGAGCAGCGCTGCCTGATTGTCAGCAGTCGCATGAGCCGTCATGGCACCTGTACCGCAATGCTGCTGCAGGTCAGTGGCAATTGGGACGCCCTGGCCCGGCTAGAGAGCTTGCTGCCGCCCCTGGCCAAGCGCGAGAACCTGAAGCTGTCGATGTATCGCAGCAATCCGCTAGAAGAACGACCCTCAGCATTACCCTATAACGTGTTTGTCACCGCTGCCCAGCGGCCGGAGCTGATCGCCGAGCTGTGCAGTTTCTTCCAGCAGTTAGGGATAGATATCGAAGATATGTTCAGCTTCACCTACATGGCGCAACATACAGGTACCGCTATGCTGAACCTGACACTGACCATCGCTATTCCCGTCAAGACGCAGCTAAGCTGGTTACGCGAACAGTTTCTGGACTTTTGCGATGAACTCAATCTGGACGCGGCCATTGAGCCCTGGCGTCCGCTTCACTGATAGCAATATGAGAGGCTGTTAATGAGCATCACCCTGAACTCCCCTCTACCCGATTTTACTGCCCAAGCTACTAGCGGTCAGACTGTGACCCTGTCGGAACTGGCAGGTAAAAACGTCGTCATCTATTTTTATCCAAAAGATAACACTCCCGGCTGCACCACCGAAGGTCAGGACTTTCGGGATTTGTATGCTGAGTTTCAAGCAGCGGATACGGAGGTTTTCGGAGTTTCTCGGGATAGCCTGCGCACCCATGAAAACTTTCGTGCCAAGCAAAGTTTCCCCTTCGAATTGATCAGCGATCCCGACGAAAGTCTCTGCCGCCTGTTCGATGTCATTCGTCAGAAGCAACTCTATGGCAAACAGTACGAAGGCATAGAGCGCAGCACCTTTCTGATCGATCGTACCGGTGTACTACGTCGGGAATGGCGCAAAGTTAAAGTCCCAGGGCATGTCGCAGAAGTACTCCAGGCTGTACGCGAGCTGGCATAACAACCGCTCTGGCTGCCATCAGGCAGCCAGAGCTTTCAGCTAACCTTTGCATAACCAATAATGAAATTCGCCGTTTCGCTCGTCGGTGCGCAGCAGCTGATGCCCGGCCAGTTCGGCAAAACGGCTGATGTCGCGCTGCGAACCTGCATCGGTGGACGAGAGATGTAAAACCTGCCCGGCAAGCATACCGTTGAGCGCAAGCTTAGCGCGCAACAGCGGTAGCGGACACGCCAAGCCCCGGGCATCCACCGATTGATCAGCCGACAGTTCACTTTTTTCATTAACCATGCGTACACTCCCCGATTGGTCTGCGAGTATACCTGCACCGCCTTGCGGGCGGACCATCCAGACAACAACGGGGTAGAGTATTGCCATGCAATTAATTAAAGCGATCCGCAGACTAGCCAGGGTGATGTGTTACGCGCTATTGCTCACCTCTATCGCCCCCAGCATGGCAGCCGAGTTCAACTTACCTTCCCTAGGTGACACCAGCTCTTCCATTATGTCCCGCGAGCAGGAATACCAGCTAGGGCGCACCTGGCTATCGATGCTGCGTGGCTCAGTGCGCACACTGGAAGACCCTCTTCTGAAAGATTATGTGGAACGAGAGGTTTATGCGCTGGCGGAAAGCAGCCAGCTGGATGACCGGCGTCTCGCCTTTGTAATGATCAACAGTCCTGAGCTAAACGCTTTCGCAGCCCCCGGCGGCGTGGTCGGGGTGAATGGCGGCCTGTTCTTGCATGCGCACACCGAAGCTGAGTTTGCCTCAGTCATGGCACATGAGCTGGCGCACTTATCGCAACGCCATTTTGCCCGGGGCCTGCAACACCAACAGCAAAACCGCATACCACTCATGGCAGCCCTGTTGGCCAGTGTTGTGTTAGCCGCTAGCGGCAGTGACGCTGGCTTTGCTGCTCTGGCTTCCACTCAAGCTGCGGCTATTCAGGAGCAACGCCGTTTCTCCCGCCAAAATGAGCAAGAAGCAGATCGCATCGGCATACTTAACCTTAAAGAAGCAGGCTATGACCCTAATGCCATGCCCAATATGTTTGAACGGCTGGCGAAACTCAGCCGCTTTAGCCAGACACCGCCCGAATTTCTGCTGACTCACCCGGTTAGTCAGTCGCGGATCGCCGACTCACGTAACCGCGCAGGCCAGCTGAACAATGCAGGACGGCGTGACAGCGTTTATTACCAGATGATGCGCGCGCGGGTGCAACTGCTCTATGAGGATAGTCCAGGCATTGCCGCCCGACGGTTCCAAGCGTTGCTAGACGAACACGATGGCAAGCACGCAGCGGCGCGCTACGGTTTAACCCTCGCACTGATTCGCAGTGGCCAGCCGGGGCAAGCGGCAAAAGCACTCGAGCCCCTGGTCATCGAATTCCCAGACAATATCGCCGTGCAATTGGCCCGTGCCGAGCTGGATAGCAGTCAAAACCGCCTGGATGAAGCGCTGGTGCGCATTGATCGGTTACTGAAAGGTCAGCCGGAGAACTACCCGTTACTCGATGCCAAAGCCGACCTGTTACTACGCAAGCGTGATTACGTCCATGCTGAACAGGTAACCGACCAGCTTACCCGGCTGCGTAGCGATGATCCCGACGTGTGGTATCTAGCATCAGAAATTCGCGGATTAGCCAAAAATATTCTCGCCTTACATCAAGCCCGGGCGGAATATTTCATGCTAGTCGGCGATCTGGATCAGGCTGACGAGCAACTGGATCTAGCGTTAAAACGCGCGGAGGATAGCTTCGTGATCAGCTCACGGATCAACGCGCGAAAAGAAGAAATCACGCGTCGCCGAGAAATCATTAAGAGCTTCTAATCAGGCGTTACCCACGGCGCTGAGGCTCGCATTGCGAGTAAACTCAAGCATCCGCTCCAGTGGCCGTACGGCTTCAGGGATAAGCGCTTCGGGAACTAGAATCTCGTTAGTACCCTGTTCCAGACTTTCCAGAAGGCGTGGCAAGGTATTCATCGCCATCCACGGGCAATTAGCACAGCTACGACAAGTAGCTCCATCCCCCGCCGTGGGCGCCTCGATAAGTCGACGACCAGGCGCCGCTTGTTGCATTTTGTAGAAAATCCCCTTATCTGTCGCCACGATAAACGTGGGGTTAGGCAGGGTTTGCGTTGCCTGGATCAACTGACTGGTCGAACCAACCACATCCGCCAGAGCGACCACAGACGCAGGCGACTCGGGATGCACCAGCACAGCAGCGTCTGGATACACAGCTTTCAGGTCAATCAACGCCTGAGCCTTAAACTCTTCGTGGACAATACAGGCGCCATCCCACAGCAACATGTCAGCGCCAGTCTGACTCTGGATGTAACCGCCCAGGTGTTTGTCTGGTGCCCACAGAATCTTCTCACCTTTATCCATCAGGCTTTCGATGATCGGCAACGCACAGCTAGACGTGACTACCCAATCCGCCCGGGCTTTTACTGCGGCAGAGGTATTGGCATAAACCACAACAGTACGATCAGGGTGCGCATCACAGAAAGCCGAGAACTCGTCAATCGGACAACCAATGTCCAACGAACAGGTTGCTTCCAGCGTGGGCATCAAGACGCGTTTTTCTGGGCTGAGGATCTTTGCAGTTTCACCCATAAAGCGTACGCCGACCACTACTAAGGTGCTGGCTGGGTGGTCGCGTCCAAAGCGCGCCATTTCTAGTGAGTCGGAAACACAGCCGCCTGTTTCTTCCGCCAGCTCTTGCAGCAGCGGATCAGTGTAATAGTGCGCAACCATCACCGCATTTTGCGCCTTTAAAGCTGCGGCAATCCGGACCTTATAATCGGCTTTTTCAGCCTCGGTCAGCGGAGCAGGCTGCTTGGCGGCCAGGTGGGCCTGCACTAGCAGCTTTTCGGAAATCTGAGTCATCTAACAACCCCTCCGGAAGTCGAATGCTTACATCATATCATGGCTGCCGCAATGTACCGGTTCACAGCAGTGCAGACAAGCTGAACTCCCGACAGCCAAGCGGGTCAAGAAGTACAGGAGATACATAATCAAAAAAGGCAGAACTCTCATGATCAGACACCTACCCGGTCTTTTTTACGCCCCAACCGCCACCTGGAAACGCTTGCTCGAGGATAGTCAGCAACATCCTTCAGGCTTCATTGCACTACTTCTGCTCGGTTCACTGATCCCAGCCATTTGCGTTTTCTACGGAGGAGCCATTGCTGGCTGGGAGATGTTCGGCTCTGAAAAGCGTGAATTTCTCAGTCAACACAGCGCAATATTACTAGCAGCCGCCGTCTGGCTAGCCTATGTATCGAACGCGATTATTATGGGCTTTATGGTGCGCTGGGTGCTATTCCGACAGCCGAATCGCCCCTCTGTCATGCGTGGTATGGCCTTTGCCACCCTCCTCTCAGTACCCTTTATGCTCGGCGCTCTGGTTGCCCTGTACCCGGCTCGCTGGCTGATAGTGCTGGCGATTCCTTTAGTCGTGGGCTATTCAGCAGCCCAGCTGTATGTGGGCCTGCCGATTTACATGCGCCTGGAACGCGATAAGGCAAACTTTTATGGCGTCTGCATTCTAGCGCTTGGCATACTGACCATGTTGTGTGTTGGGTTATTTTACATGGAGAGCTGGCGCGAAGTGTCACCCTATGGCAGCTATCAAGGCGTAGAGGAACAGCAGGCCGAAGAACAGGATTTTGAAATTAACCTCTGATATTAATCCCTCAGCAGCGTTGCGGCGTCATTCGCGTACAGCGATCGCACAACGCAACGACAGCGGATATTTTGATTGGATATCCGCTGTCGTTATTGCACTAAAGCCCCACTAATTTAGCGGCGAGCACGCTCGGCATCACGCAATGTTTTGACCTGATCGTGATTGCGTAAAACGCCATCGTACTGACGCTGTACGATAAGACGTATATCTTCTGGCAACGGTGCATCTAACGCTTTGCGGTAATTCTTTTTAGCCACATCTTCACCGCGCTCGCACTCGTTAAGTATTGCCTTATCATCCTTGCCAGTAATCAGGGACTTCAGGTCTATCCAATGACGATGCAAATCACCCGAGATGCTGGTGGAATCCTCAGGGTCACCACCCATGCGGATAACTATTGCCTGCAGTTCCTGCGCTGCCTTAGCACACTCCAGCGCCCGATCGCGGAAAAGGATCTTCAGGTCAGGCCGCTTAGCGTCCTCAGAACATGCACGAAAACCCTTCTCGCCATCTCTACTGGTCTCAATCAGGTCATTCAGTATGGAAATCACTTCGTCTGAATCAATGGTATTCATGAAGTTGCTCCTGCTGGTAGTACACGTGAGTGGTATATGAATTGACTCCACCACACGTAAGCCGGTTCAACACAATTTCACTACCACTAAATCAAAGACTCTGGACACTGACTTAATAGCTTATTCAGACATTAATGAATCTCGGAATAAGGGCAATAAAAATGAATGTTATTGAGGAACAGCATATTGACGAAGAAGAGCAGGACATGCTCAAAGATGCAACCGCCGATGAGCAGCGATCAATGACAAGCTTTAGATAAGCCAATGACAGAGGGAAGATTTCAGCTTAAAAAAGCTAACTACTCTCTTTAGGAAAAGAGCAGGAAATGGTGGGTCGTGCGGGATTCGAACCTGCGACCAATTGGTTAAAAGCCAACTGCTCTACCAACTGAGCTAACGACCCTTTTGATGGGCGATATCTTACTGATTCAGCTGTGAAATTCAACCGTTTTTTCAACTTTTTATCAGCAAATAACCGCCGATAATGCTTAGCCGAAACCACCGCCAAAGCGCTTATCAGCGAAGGTTATTCAGCTCACGGCGGGCTAATTGTGCAGCCGCTGCGTCCGGGTGCTTGTTCAGAACTTCCTGATACAAGTCAGCTGCTTTATCAATGTTACCTAAGCGCCGTTCCACTTCAGCCAGCTTGTAGAGTGCATCGGCCTCTTTTCGGTGACCTGAGTACTGGCTGATAACCTTGGCAAAGGCCTGACCAGCAGAATCCAAGTTGCCCTGTACCAGATAGACTTCACCTAACCAGTATTGCGCATTGCCAGCATAGTCGCTCTGTGGATAACGGCGCAGGAAGGCATTAAAGGCCATTTCTGCCTTTTCAAAGTCACGCACCTTAACCTGATCGAAAGCTGCCTCATAGAGCAGTTTTTCACGGGCCGGATCGGCTGGTGCTGCGCCTGGTTCACTAGCGGGAGCACCTGGCTCAACCGCTGGCAAGCTAGCGCTATTAGCAGGCCCGTTGGTGCCCTGGGGCACAGACGAGCCTGAAGAAATAGTAGTCAGTCGGCGATCAAGATCCTGATAACGATCAAGTTGATCTTGCTCCAACTTCTTTAATCGGTGTTCCTGCTCTTCGAACAGGCCACGCAACATAGAAACCTCTTGCTGCATTTGATACAGCTGCTGCAAAAGCTGGCCCTCAATTGAGAGGCCAGCCGAGGACGATTGGGTATCAGGTGATGACTGAACCTGAGTCTGATATGCCCGTCCATGATTAGACGAGCTACCTTCCATTACTGGAACTTGCGCCATTGCCGTCACCGGCAACAGCAGACAGCCCAGCATCAAACCTTGATACCCTTTCATACGACCTCTTTACTTGCGCAGTTCTACACGACGGTTCTGCGACCATGCTTCTTCGCCGGAACCCATAACAGCGGCTTTCTCTTCGCCGTAGGAGACTAGCTCCAACTGCGCAGGAGAAACACCCTGCAGTACCAGGTAGCGCTGAACTGCGGAAGCACGACGCTCACCCAGAGCCATGTTGTACTCGCGAGTGCCGCGCTCGTCAGTATGACCTTCCAGTACTACGCGATTACCCTGCGCCTTGAGGTCCTTGGAGTGGACATCCAGTGCACGCATGGCTTCAGGCTTCAGATCGGAACTGTCGAACTCGAAGTAGAAAGTGGTGATTGCACGCAGAGCCGCTTCTTCACTGCTGACGTTGTTGTTGCCAGCTGAAGATGCAGAACTGTCATAACCAGCGTTCGGGTCAACCGCACCGGTACCAGCTGCATCACCACCTTTGGAGGAACAGCCAACGACAACGCCGAAAGCGACAACCAGAGCTGCAAACTTACCGAACTTGATAACTTCCATCATAGACTCCTAGTAAACCCCGTATGGTTTAGTGTTGGTATACCCTATGGCAGGTATGGGGACCATGATGGCACTCGCAGGTCAGTGAACTTGGTCGGAATTTCCGAACGAGCACGACCATTAGTCGAAACCAGCATAAGTACACCCCGCCCCTGTTGACGGGTAGCATAAATTAACATAGTGCCGTTAGGTGCGACAGTAGGCGACTCATCTAACGACGTTTCTGTTAAAACTTTCAGATTGCCACGTGCCAGATCCTGGCTGGCAATATGAAAATTCTTGTAGCCATCCTGGCGGTGAACCATAACTATGGTCCGTCCATCAGCCGACAGGCTAGCATTGGCATTATAGTTGCCGACAAAAGTCAGGCGTTCTGTATTGCCTTGTTTTATATTCTGCTTGTAAATCTGCGGCCGACCTCCCCGATCGGACGTAAACACTAGCGTATCGTTATCCAGCCAACTTGGCTCGGTATCAATAGCGTAGTGATTGGTGACCCGCTGCATGTGTTTGCTGTCCAGATTCATGACGTATATTTCCGGGTTTCCGTCACGTGACAAAACAAATGCCAAGCGTTTGCCATCCGGCGACCAAGCTGGCGCGCCATTCAGGCCTTCAAAACTGGTAATTCGCTCACGCCGACCGGTCTGTACGTAGTGAACAAAAATTTCCGGACGCCGCGACTCAAAAGACACATAAGCAATGCGCTGACCATCAGGAGCATAGGACGGACTAAGGATCGGCTCACGCGACTGCAACAAAGTAACAGTACGCGCGCCATCATAGTCCGAACGTTGCAGAGTGTACCGCGTATTGTCCACTGAGAAGCGTTCTGCAGCGACATATAATAATTTAGTGCTGAAAGCCCCTTTGATCCCGGTGACATGCTCAAAGATTTCATCACTCACCCGGTGCGCAAGATCACGCAACTGACTCTGAGTGCCACTGACAGTGCGCGACATCAAAACCTGCTCACGGGCCACGCCATACAAGTGATACTGCAACTGGTAGCCTTCGGGGCCGCCGGTTACCTGGCCAGCGACGACGTAATCCACTCCGAGCATTTTCCAGTCGCGCGGAAAAATCTCCTCAACCTTAGTGGGCCGGCTGAGCATGTTGTTTCGATCAAAGGGCGAAAACATCCCTGAATTGCGCAGATCATTTGCGACTATCTCTGCCATGTCTTCTGTTAGCGGCGTACTGCCCTGCCAGCCAAAGGGAACCACGGCGATAGGGGTAGCCTTATCGCTGCCACGGGTGATTTCGATAGCCTGTTGGGCACAGACCGATTGCGCCAAAAAAATCAGAGCAATGCAGCCTAACCAATACTTCATCGTTTTCATCAAAATGCTAAATCCTCTGGTTTGAAGCGCAAGGTACGCTGACGATATAAGCGGTCAAACGTTGACGGCGATTCTCGCGACAACTGCTGCATTTCCGGGATACGCCCGACGTTGCGTACGGCCTGTACGGCAGACTGATCAAATCCGGCATCGCCACTGGAGCGAGTAATCACCACATCGGTAATATCACCCGATGGCAGCATGCTGATCCGCACTTCTACCAACATGCCATTGCGCGCGGTCGGCGGCCGTCGCCATTGCTCACTGACGTAGCGTCGAATGACATCATCGTAGCTGGCCGCCACCTCATCGCCCACTTGATCGGCCTGTGCCCGCTGATATTGAGTTTCGCTGGCAAGCAATTCAGACAAAGCCTTAGCTTTGGCCTCTTCCTGATCACGCTTGAGCTTAGCCACACGATCAGCTTCGGCCTTCTTTGCCGCATCAGCTTTACGTTTGGCGTCGTCTGCGGCTTTGCGTTTGGCGTCATCCGCGGCTTTACGCTTAGCTTCTTCGGCCTTGCGCTTGGCATCTTCAGCCTCTTTACGTTTCGCAGCTTCAGCCGCAGCTGTTTTAGCGGCCTGCTCATCCGCGAGCTTCTTGGCTGCATCTGCCTTGCGCTTAACTTCAGCGGCCTTCTGTTGTTCGACCTGCTCAGCCTTCTTGCGTTCCTCAGCAGCTTTGGCTTGTTCCTTAGCCGCTTGGTCTTTTTCAGCTTGCGCACTGGCTGCCTGCGCAGCAGCCTTTTGCTGTTCCGCTGCCGCGCGCTGGGCAGCCTCCTGCTCCTGTTGCTGTTTTTGCTGATCGCGCTGGAGCTCTTCCGCTTCGTGCCGCTGGGCAGCAGTGCGCTCTGCCTCACCGGCAATCTTCTGATCAGTCTGAGTGGTGGCCGGGCTCTTGGAGTTCAATTGCACCAAAGTAGCCCGAACAATCGGCTTAGCGGGCTCAAACTGCGGTGCAGAGCTGAAGGACACGAACAGGAACATCAACACCAACAGGTGCAATCCCAGCGCCTTAAGCAGTGACGCCGTAAACTGTGTATTGCCTCGTTCAGGCCTGGAGTCGTGATTATTCACGGCGCTTCGGTAATCAGGCCAACATTAGGCACGCCAGCTTCTTGCAGCGCAGCCATGGCGGTTACTACTACTCCGTAGTTCACTTCACGATCGCCACGGATATACACCAGTGTATCGGGCTTGGCGCTCATGATTTTAGTGACACCATCAGCCATCTGCGCCAAAGACACAGCACTGTCA
>SMFF01000426.1_pt1 | contig 11229 bp, 15 predicted proteins | sample 2456181 | NCBI WGS metagenome assembly SMFF01 (sample SAMN10132611, study PRJNA489261) | soil metagenome | isolation source: day120 antibiotic-loamy sand soil ammended with raw manure from dairy cow... | place: USA | collected 2015-04-01
CTCCTCGGCGTGGCGAACGGTACGCGCCGATGCTACGGGCGTGGGCGCGGCATCCGGAACCGCCCGGTGGAGTAATCGGAATGCTCCGGGAGGAGTAGTCAGCGCCCTCAGCGCGATGGGTGCGAGCGAGTGCTAGCCGCGCTTGGCGAAGACCACCGGCTGCTCGACGTAGGGTGCGAACCGTTCGCGCAGCTCGTCGGAGATACGCACCGGGCGGCTGGTCGCGGCGTCGACCATGACGAGCGTCGTCGAGGCGATCGTGTAGCGGATGCGCGGCTGCGTGCCGTCGGGCGAGTACACCTCGTAGCAGATCTCGATGCTCGCTCCCCCGATCCGCCCGATCCACAGCTCGACCACGATCGGACTGCGCTGGAACGGGATGGGTGCGAGGTACTCGACCTCCTGGCGCGCGATGAGGCTCAGCACCGGTGCGCCGGGCCGGGCGTCGAGCACCGCCGTGGGGCGCGCGTCGACACCCTCGTCGGGGCGCCAGAACGCCTCCATGCGCGCCTCTTCGAGCAGACGCAGCATCTCGGCGTTGTTGACGTGCGCGTACGCGTCGACGTCGCTCCAGCGCAGCCGGATCGGGATGTGGATGCGGGCCATGGATCGCCTCTGGGGAAGGGCGGTCAGTCGCGCGTGAGCTTGCGGTACACCGAGCGGTGCGGTTTCGCCGCCTCGGGGCCGAGGCGCTCGATCTTGTTCTGCTCGTAGGCGTCGAAGTTGCCCTCGAACCAATACCAGTTCGCCGGGTTCTCCTCGGTGCCCTCGTAGGCGAGGATGTGGGTCGCGATGCGGTCGAGGAACCACCGGTCGTGGGTGATCACGACCGCGCATCCGGGGAACTCCAGCAGCGCGTTCTCGAGCGACTGCAGGGTCTCGACGTCGAGGTCGTTGGTCGGCTCGTCGAGCAGCAGCAGGTTGCCGCCCTCCTTGAGCGTGAGCGCGAGGTTGAGGCGGTTGCGCTCACCACCCGAGAGCACGCCGGCCTTCTTCTGCTGGTCGGGGCCCTTGAAGCCGAACTTCGACACGTAGGCGCGGCTCGGGATCTCGGTCTTGCCCACGACGATGATGTCGAGGCCGTCGGACACCACCTCCCACAGCGTCTTGTTCGGATCGATGTTGGCGCGGCTCTGGTCGACGTAGCTGATCTTGACCGTCTCGCCGATCTTGAGCTCGCCGCCGTCGAGCGGCTCGAGGCCCACGATCGTCTTGAAGAGCGTGGTCTTGCCGACGCCGTTCGGGCCGATGACGCCCACGATGCCGTTCGGCGGCAGCGTGAAGCTCAGACCGTCGATGAGCACGCGGTCGCCGAAGCCCTTCTGCAGGTTCTTGGCCTCGATCACGACCGAGCCGAGGCGCGGACCCGGCGGGATCTGGATCTCCTCGAAGTCGAGCTTGCGCGTGCGCTCCGCCTCGGATGCCATCTCCTCGTAGCGCGCGAGACGCGCCTTCGACTTCGCCTGGCGGCCCTTGGCGTTCGAGCGCACCCAGTCGAGCTCCTCGGCGAGGCGCTTGGCGAGCTTGGCATCCTTCTTGCCCTGCACCTCGAGGCGCTGGGCCTTCTTCTCGAGGTAGGTCGAGTAGTTGCCCTCGTAGGGGTAGAGCCGGCCGCGATCGACCTCGGCGATCCACTCGGCGACGTTGTCGAGGAAGTACCGGTCGTGGGTGATCGCGATGACGGCGCCGGGGTACTTCTGCAGGTGCTGCTCGAGCCACTGCACGCTCTCGGCGTCGAGGTGGTTGGTGGGCTCGTCGAGCAGCAGCAGGTCGGGCTTCTGCAGCAGCAGCTTCGCGAGCGCGACGCGGCGCTTCTCACCACCCGAGAGCACCGAGATCTCGGCGTCGGCGGGCGGCGTGCGCAGCGCATCCATCGCCTGCTCGAGCTGCGAGTCGAGATCCCAGCCGTCGGCGGCGTCGATCTCCTCCTGCAGCACGCCCATCTCGGCCAGCAGCGCGTCGAAGTCGGCATCCGGATCGCTCATCGCTGCCGAGATCTCGTTGAAGCGGTCGAGCTTCGCCTTGATGGCGATGCCGTCCTGGATGTTCTCGATGACGGTCTTGGACTCGTCGAGCTCGGGCTCCTGCATGAGGATGCCGACGCTGAAGCCCGGCGTGAGCTTCGCCTCGCCGTTGGAGGGGGTGTCGAGCCCCGCCATGATCTTGAGGATCGTGGACTTGCCCGCACCGTTCGGGCCGACCATGCCGATCTTGGCTCCCGGCAGGAACGCCATCGTCACGTCGTCGAGGATGAGCTTGTCGCCCACCTTCTTGCGGGCGCGCACCATGGAGTAGATGTATTCGGCCATGCCTACGATCCTAGGCTGGCGCGGGCGGCGGCGTTGCCGGGGTCGGCGGGCGCTGGCATGGTGGCGGGATGGCGATCGAGGTGCGACCGGCGACGGTCTTCGCGGATGTCGCGGCCGTGGTCGGACCGAAGCGGCCGGACGCGAACGTGTGCTGGTGTCTGAGCTACCGCATCGGCTCCGTCGAGAACCAGGCGCTGCGTGGCACGGCGCGCGGCGAACGGGTCCAGGAACTCGTGCGGCAGCACCCACCGCCGGGCGTACTCGCGTACGACGGCGACGAGGTCGTCGGCTGGGCGGCGGTGCACCCGCGCGCCGACACGAGCTTCGCCCGCAACCGTCGCATCCCCCACGTCGACGAGCTGCCCGTGTGGTCGGTGTGGTGCATCCGCGTGCGTCCGGGGCACCGCAAGCAGGGCATCTCGCACGCACTGCTCGCGGGAGCCGTCGAGTTCACGCGAGCCGGCGGGGCGCCCGCGATCGAGGGATACCCGGTCGATAACGACGAGGCGAAAGTCGATATCACCATGGCGTACGTGGGAACACGGCGGCTCTTCGAGCGGGCGGGCTTCCGCAAGGCCGCCGACACGACATCCGTGCTCGATCGCTTTCCGCGCGTCGTAATGCGGCTCGAGTTCTGACGACGTGACGGCGGTTTCGAGACGCGGATCGCTGCGCGATGCGCTCCTCAACCACCTGAGTCGCGCCGCGAGACGGGCTCAGGCGGACCACCTGGGGGTGCGGCCGGAGGATGCCGGCGTCAGGCGGGGCGCCCCCGCGGTCGACGAGACGAGTGCGTGATCGCCGAGCTCCAGGACCCTCCCGCCGGCCTCGGGGGCGCTAGTCCGACGTAACGGCCCGAGCGCCGTGCGCCCGACATAATGACCAGATGGTGCGTCGCATCGAGCTCGCCGACGTCGCGGACGGCATCTCCGGTCACGAGCTATGGAGCATCGAGGTCGAGGGGTTTCCCTTCGAGGAGAAGTTGGGACGCGAGTACCGACTCGACCTGCTCGCCCCGGCCGCTCACCCATCATCTCGATACCTGCACGCCAAGGCAGTCGCCGTTCAGTCCGAGCTCGACCGGCACCTGACGGCGCGGAAGATCCCGCGGGAGTGGCTCTCCGCTGCAGTTCTCGAGGTCTCGCTCGGCGTAGACGGGCCTCACGAGACCCTCGTCACGTGCCGCGTCGAGTTGACGGACGATCGAGGACGCACCCATACGTCAACGAGGCGAGCCGGCGTACGGCGGCCGATTCGCACTCGTCGCACCAGCACAGCACGGTTCAACTGGATCGTCCTGTTGGTCAGTGGCCTGCTCATGCTCGGGGTGGGTGCCACGGGAGTTGCCGCGGGCGCGGCCGATCGCGCTGTGGCGTGGTTTGGCATAGGTCTCGGGCTGCTCATCGGCGCGGTCGTGCTGCGCCGCATGCGGTTGCCCTGAGGTGAAAGGACGTGAGAACTGCGGCGGGGACGGCGGTTTCGAGACGCGGATCGCTGCGCGATGCGCTCCTCAACCACCTGAGTCGTGCGGCGGGAGGACGCCGGCGTCAGGCGGGGCGGGCGGTGCCGATGATGCAGCGGCCCGTGGAGAGCACCTCGGTCACGAGGCTCGTGTAGCCGATGTTGCCCCACTGCCCGAGCAGGCAGGTATCGCCGAAGCGGATCGAGAACACGATGTTGTCGGCCCCGATGCCGATCGCCGTCTTGTCGGGCGTGACCTCCATGTTCTCGCGCGGGTAGCCGTGCTCGACGAGGTTGTCGACGAAGGCGGCACCGCCCGTCGCCCCGCCCGCGTCGATGAGCTCGCGGTTGAGGTGATCGAAGTAGGCCTGGTTGTCGGATGCTGTGCCGTCGAACGCGGGCTCCGGCGTCGGCGTGGGGGTCGGCGTCGGCGCGACCGTCGAATCATGGCTCGACGAGGGGGTCGGCATCGGGTCCGGCGCGGTGCAGCCGGCGAGCACGAGCGCACCGGCTGCGGCCACGGCTGCGCACGCGAGTGCTCGACGCGGTCGGGTCATCGCATCCTCCGGGGCTCGGCTCGCGCGAGCCGCGCGGCTCCGTCGAGTCTAGAACGGGGTAGCGAGTGCCACGGGCGCCTCCTCCGGGAAACCGGCAGCATCCGCCGCATCCGCCGCCGCATCCGCGCCCGAAACGGCACCGACCTCGGCGCCCGCATCCTCGCTCGAGGGTCCATTCTCCGCGTCGGCGGCGACGCGCCGCGGCGTGCGCGTGTACTGCGCGCGTCCCCAGGCGAGGTCGGGCCCCAGCGCATCCGCGATGATCTCGACGTCGCGGCCGAGCTGCTCGCCGTTGCGCCATTCGCGCACCTTGAGCCGGCCCGCCACCACCACGCGGTGGCCCTTGTCGAGCGACGCGTGCACGTTGGCGGCGAGGTGACGGAACGCCGTGATGGTGAACCAGTTGGTCTCGCCGTCGACCCAGGCGCGCGTCGCACTGTCGTAGCGACGGCTCGTGGACGCGAGGCGGAACGAGCTGATCTCGAGCCCTTCGGCGGTGACGGTGTGCTTGATCGGCGTGGCCACGAGCCCCGCCACGGTGAGGTTGTCGGTCATCGGTCTCTCCCTGTTCGGCGCGCCCTCAGCTGGACGGCGCCCGGGCGATCGTGCCGGTGACGTCCGGGCGCCGTCAGGCCAGGATGCCGGGCGCGGGGACGCGCGCAGGGCGCCGCGACCGGATCCGGGGATGACCCACATCCGGCGCGGCGGTGGAGGAGAGGAAACCCGCGAGCGCTCAGTGCTCGCGGAACTCCGGCCACTCCGAACCGGGCTCGAGCGCGGCGTGCAGCGCGCTCTTGGCGACCTCGAGGGTCGGGTAGGTGCCGCGGTAGGTGTCGTCGTCGAGCAGCTTCATCTGGAAGCCCTCGGCGGTGCGGTGGATGGCGCCCACGGCGCCCGCGGGCCCGAAGGCGACCCACCGCTGTTCGACGGTCGTGCTCTCGCTCATGATCTGCTCCTTCGCGTGGCTGTCGACTGCCTCTGAATCGACCGTACCCCGCGGCAGGCGGCAGGTCACGGGGTTGACGAGAGCTCGGCGAACCCCGCCCACACGACGTCGAGTAGGCGGTCGAAGCTCGCGTCGACGTCGTCGGGCAGCCCGAAACCGCCGGCCGCCTCGAGCAGCACGAAGCCGTGCACGGCCGCACGTGAGATCCGCACGGCATCCACCTCGCGCTCCGGCGGCAGCCCCGCGCGCCGCACCACTCCCGCGAGCAACGCGACGGCGCTATCGCCCGCCGCGCGCAGCTCCTCCGAGGACTCGCGCCCCGGTGCCGGCTGGCTCGCGAGATAGAGACCCGGATGCGCGCGCGCCTCGGCACGGATCGCCCACCCCGCCGCGCGGAACGCGGCACCCCCCGACAGGCCGGCCACGGCATCCGCGACCGCATCCGCGATCCGCGAGACACCGACGACCGCGACGGCATCGCGCAGCTCGTCGAGCGAGCTGACGTGCTTGTAGAGGCTCGGCACCGCAACCCCCGCGCGCGCCGCGACGGCGGCGAGTGTCACGGGCGCGTGCGGGTCGGCGTCGAGCAGGTCCACGGCGAGCGCCACGACGGCGTCGCGGCTGAGCCCCACCCTAGGCACGTGCCGCCGCCTGCGCGACGAAGGACCGCACGGCGGGCAGCACGACATCCGGGCGCTGCCGGTGCGGGTAGTGCGCCGCGTCGTCGACGAGCAGCGTCTGAGCGCCCGGCAGCACCTCGGCGATGTGCGCGAGTTCGGCCGCCGGATCGCGGAAGTCGGGATCGAGTGCGCCGATCACCGCGAGCGCAGGGGCCCGCACCTCCCCCAGCCGTGTCTCGACGGGCGCGTGGTCGAGCACGAGCGCCAGACGACGGAACTCGGCGAGTCGCCCCGGCCGCGCAAGCGACGCACGGATCGCCGCGACGTGCTCGGTCTGGTCGACCGGCGCTGCGCCGTTGCTGAGCATGCTGTGGTAGTACCCGACCCACGCCGCCACGCCCCACGGCCGCGCGAAGAGCACGCGGTACAGCAGCCGCGCGAGTCCGGCCGGCCCCGGCGCGTTGCGCACGAACGGCGACAGCAGCACGAGCCCGCGCACGAGGTCGGGGCGCTCGGCGGCGGCGAGCAGCGCAGACGAGGCCGACATCGAGGTGCCGACGACGACCGCCGGCCCCCCGAGCTCCTCAATGAGGGCGATCAGGTCGGATGCCGTGGCCAGGTCGCCGAGTTCGGCGAACCCCGCGTCCGAATCGCCGTGGCCGCGCAGGTCGAGCGTCGCGACCCGGAAGCCGTCGGCCACGAGTGCCTCCGCGAGCGCGGTGTCGGCGGATCGCAGATCGCCCATCCCGGGCGCGGTCACCACGAGCGGGCCGTCGCCGCGCACCTCGTAGGCGACGCGGCCCACGGCATCCGCGGTCGCGGAGAGGGGACGGGTGAGGAAGGAGACGGTGGAGGTCATGTCGCAAAGCTAATGCCATTAGCTTTGCGACGCAACCCCTTAATTCACCGGCGCTCAGGCCGCCTTGACGTACTGCGCGAAGCCCTTGCGCACCTTGTTGACCTTGGGCAGCGCGACCGCGAGGCAGTAACCCTGGCCGGGGTTCTTGGCGAAGAAGTCCTGGTGGTACTCCTCCGCGCGGAAGAACTCCCCGAGCTTCGTGACCGAGGTCACCACTCCGTCGCCCCAGATCTCCCGGGCGCGTTCGAGCGAGGCCGTGAACTCGGCCTTCTGCTCCTCGTCGGCGTAGAACATCGCCGAGCGATACTGGGTGCCGACGTCGTTGCCCTGGCGGTTCAGCTGACGCGGGTCGTGCAGCGTGAAGAACACGTCGAGGATGACGCTCGCCGGGATCACCGTCTCGTCGAAGGTCACCGCCACGGCCTCGGCATGACCCGTGCTGCCCGTGCACACGAGCTCGTAGCTAGGGTTCGGCACCGATCCTCCCGTGTAGCCCGACACGACGTCCGTCACACCCTCGAGCGTGCGGTACACCGCATCCAGGCACCAGAAACAACCACCGGCGAGAACGAACGTGCGCATGATGCGACCTGCTTTCGTGTGTTGGGGACACCGGATGCAACGCAGCGGATGTCGCATCCGTTCCCCGGGTGCGTTGGTCGAGGCCGGGTGGGAACGCGCGACACGCGAACGATCCGGTCTCGACCAACGCACCCTAGGGTGAGCACATGCCGTACACCGCTGCCGACGACCGTTACGACCGCCTCGAATACGCCCGCGTGGGCCGCTCGGGCCGACGACCGTTACGACCGCCTCGAATACGCCCGCGTGGGCCGCTCGGGTCTCAAGCTGCCGCGCATTTCGCTCGGCCTCTGGAACAACTTCGGCCACGACCGGCCGCTCACGACGCAGCGTTCGATCGTGCTGCGCGCCTTCGATCTCGGCGTCACCCATTTCGATCTCGCGAACCTCGCGAACAACTACGGCCCGCCGCCCGGATCCGCCGAGGAGAACTTCGGCCGCATCCTCGCGAGCGATCTGCGCCCCTATCGCGACGAGCTCATCGTCTCGTCGAAGGCCGGCTACGACATGTGGCCGGGGCCGTACGGCGAGTGGGGCTCGCGCAAGTACCTGCTGAGCTCGCTCGACGCCTCGCTCACGCGTCTCGGGCTCGACTACGTCGACATCTTCTACCACCACCGACCCGACCCCGAGACCCCGATCGAGGAGTCGATGGGCGCGCTCGCGCACGCCGTGCGCAGCGGCAAGGCGCTCTACGCGGGCATCTCGAACTACGGTCCGGATGACACCCGCCGCGCCGCTGCCGCCCTCGCCGCCGAGGGGGTGCCGTTGCTCATCCACCAGCCCTCGTATTCGATGTTCAACCGCACGCCCGAGGAGGGGCTGCTGGATGCGATCGGCGAGCTCGGCATCGGAACGCCATCGCCGAGGCGCGCGGACAGAGCCTCGCGCAGCTCGCGCTGCTCTGGGTGCTGCGGCAGCCGAGCGTCACGAGCGCGCTCATCGGCGCGTCGAGCGTCGCCCAGCTGGAAGACAACCTCGCGGCTCTCGACGGGGCGGCGCTCACGGATGAGGAACTCGCCGCGATCGAGCCGCTCGCCGTACACGGCACGGGGCGGTAGGCGCGACGTCGATGTCGAGGAGCGTCGGGCCCCGGCCCGACGCTCCTGGACCAGCTGAGCACGGCGCCGGCAGCGCCGCACAATCTCACGGCGCGCGGGGGAAGACAACCCGTTCCGCCTCGGGCCGACGTATGGTGCCGCCATGCAGTGGTGGAACGACTTCGTGGACTGGTTCTATTCAGAGGACGGCCAGCGGATCCTCGTGTCCGCCGTCATCCCGTTCCTCGCGATCGTGGTGGCCGGCATCGTCGCGGCCCTCATCGGGCGCGGCGCCACACGTCGGCTCGTCGCCCAGCGCGACCATGAGACGCGCGCGGCCGCCGTCACCGCGCTCATCTCGGCGGGGCAGAACGCGGCGCGCTGGCACAGTCAGTCGCCCGCCGCGCGTGAGCACGCCGAGCACCTGGCCAACGACGCGGATGTCATGGTGCGCCTGCTGCCGATCGCGGGCGCGAACTACGCCGCCGACTGGGCCTCGCACCAGCTCGCCGACATGCGCGTCAACTCGGTGAGCTTCAGCTACCAGGCCGACCAGACGCTCTCCGAGTACCGTGAGCGCCTCGTGCTGTGGCTGCACAAGCCGAACAAGGGCCGCAAGCTGTTCGCCGCCGACCTCGAGCGCTGGCGCTACGAGGAGCAGGGCACCGATCCGGTGATCCTCGAGCAGCAGCAGTGGGCCGAGAACCAGTACACGGCGACGACCGACCAGAAGGTGCCGCACGAGCCGCTCGTCGAGCCGGCGGAGTCGACGGCCGTCTCCCCCACGCCTCTGGGCACCGACCGTTACGCCTCGCCGCTCGCGGCATCCGCCGACCCCGCCACGGGGCCGGTTGCGGCTGCCGACGAGCCCGAGTCGCGCTGAGCGGCGTCCCCGTCGAGGAAGACGCGGATCACCCGCGCGAGTTCGGCGGGCCGCTCCTCCGGCACGAAATGTGAGGCTCCGGCGAGTGCGTGCACCTCGAGGTGCGCCGCCCATCGGCTCGCGCTCTGCATGCCCATGCGCGCGACGATCGGATCGTCGGCGCCGTACACGACGAGCGTCGGCACCTCGAGTCGGCGGCGACGGTATCGCCCGACGAGGATCGCGAGGAAGGTCGGCAGGATGAGTCGTCGGTACAGCGCCGATCCGGCGCGCGCCCGTGCCGGGTCGCGGTAGGGGGCCAGGTAGCCCTCGATCTCGTCGTCGCTACGCTCGCGGGCGCAGTAGTCGACGAGCAGGGTGCGCAGGATGCGCTGGCGACCCCGCCGGAGCGTCGCCGGACCGATGCCCGGGGCGGCGAGCACGAAGTCGAACCACATGCTGGGCATGGTGCGCACGAGCGCGGGTGAGATCCGGATGAAGGGGTGCGGCACGCCGACCGTCACGAGCCGTCGCAGCCGCTCAGGGGATGCGAAGGCGAGGCCCAGGGCGACGAGCGCCGCCCAGTCATGCGCGACGATGTCGACCCGGTCGAGTTCGAGAGCATCCAGCAACGCGCGCAGTTCGGCGATCTGTGACGCGAGCCCGTAGCCGCCACGCGGGACATCGCTCCCGCCCGAACCGCGCAGGTCGGGACGGATGCTGCGCCGCGTCGGCAGTTCGGCGACGACCGCATCCCACACCGCTCCGGACTGCGGGAAGCCATGCAGCAGGAGCAGCGGGGGCCCCTCACCACCGACGGTCACCTGGAGTCGCACTCCACCCAGTTGCACGGATCGCGTCGCGGACGTCGTCGACATGGGGGCACAATACTACAGCTATAGTGACCTGGCGATACCAGGCCGCGATTACTCTGGGCCCATGGCAGGCACGCGTGAACTCGTCCTGCGCGCCGCCATCCGCATCCTCGGCACCGAGGGGGTGCGCGCCCTCACCCATGCCCGCGTCGACACGGTCGCGGGGGTGCCGCTGGGCAGCTGCTCGAACTACTTCCGCACACGTCGCGCGCTGCTCACGGGAATCGCCGAGCAGATGGCGTCCGACGAGCTCAGCGCGTTCGAGCGCTTCGCCGATGCGCCGTCCAGCCGCGACGAGCTCGTCGACCAATTGACCCGCGTCGTGGAACTGCAGACCGGGCCGGGCCGAATCGCGACCCTCGCGCGCCACCGGCTGTTCCTCGAGGTCGCCGAAGGCGACGCCGCCGACATCTTCGGCGCGGGCCGCGCCCGATTCACGGCCTGGACCGCCCGAGCGCTCGGCGCCCTCGGCACGCACGATGACGACGCCGTGCGCGCCTTCATGGCGGGGCTGGACGGGCTCATCCTGCATCGCCTGACGGTCGACGATTCGGGTGAGGTGAGCAGCATCATCCGCTACCTGCTCGACGGGGTCGCGCCCGCACGCTGACGGCGCCGCCCTCGGACCTCAGCCGTCGAGGCGGCCGTCGTGGATGCCCGCGACCGCCAGCAGCACGACGCCCACCAGACCGGCCGCGACGGCAGCGAGCACGGCATCCGGCTGCAGCCCGGCGCGTGCGGACGCCGCGATGAGAGCCGCGACACCCACGCCGAGCCCGGCACCCACACCGACCACGACCGCGGCCTCGGCGCGCGCCACGGTGCGCGAGAGCTCACCTGAGAGCGAGACGGCGTAGCTCGTGCCCGAGGCGAGCCCGCTCGTGGCGGCACGCACGCGCCCTTTGACGGGGGCGAGCTGCCCGAGGGCGTTCGCGTCGACGTCGCGCGGCACGAGGGTCCACGTCTCCCCCTGGCGCGCGAACACTCGGGCCGCATCCGCGCGGAATCGTTGACGGCCACTCTACGACCTCGACGGGGCACCGAGGTGCGAGGTCTGAATCGTGTCGACGGGCCGCCGATCGCTCTGCTCTCGGCTACCCTGAATGCGGTCTCCCCCC
>SMFF01000183.1_pt1 | contig 11207 bp, 8 predicted proteins | sample 2456181 | NCBI WGS metagenome assembly SMFF01 (sample SAMN10132611, study PRJNA489261) | soil metagenome | isolation source: day120 antibiotic-loamy sand soil ammended with raw manure from dairy cow... | place: USA | collected 2015-04-01
CCGATGACGGCGGCGAGGGCGAAGCCGACGGCCACGTCGCGACCGGGCCGGCGCAGGTCGAAGCCGATGCGTGCGACGGCCGAGCGGCCGTGGCTGCTGAGCAGGGAGAGGGCGAGCAGCACGGGGACGATCGCAAAGCCGATGCCGAGCAGCTGGTACGTCAGGTCGAGCCACGGTCGCGCGTTGAGCGACTGGTTGATCTGGGTGGCCTGGTTGCCGAGCGGGGTCTCGCGCGTCAGTCGATCGAGGATGTTGACGAGCGCGTAGACGCCGGAGGAGCCGAGCGAGAGCCCGAGCACGATCCACACCTCGGCGGTGAGGCGACGGGGTGTGGCCCCAGGGGCGCTGTCCATGGCGCGCGCGCCGTCGGCTTCCTCGCTCACCTGGCGATCCATGGGTTCCACGGGCCCACGGTACGACTCCGGTGAGACGGCGAAGAAATCACCGTTGACACCACGCCATCGGCAAAGTACTTTGTGTTGCAAACCTCCCTACGGATGGAGTCGCCATGACGACCGACCGACCCCCGCTCGACCCCCGCGACAGCGGGCTCGATCCCGATGACGCGCCGCTCGACCCCGAGCAGATGCTCGCGATCATCCGCGAGCAGCGGCGCGCCGACGGCCCCCAGGGCGAGTGCGCCGGCGGCGATCGAGCCGACGACGGCACGCGCCAGGCTCGAGCTGGATGGCGGTCTGCTGCTGGGCTGTCGTGTGTTCATGAGAATCCCCCTCCAGGAATGTCGGGCGCACGCGAGAGCGTCGCCACAGCGTCAGTTCAGCAGTCGTGCGGTCCTTCCCCGAGCGGGATGCGGGCCTCAATCAACACATGTGGACTGGGCTCGCCCCAGCCGATGCGCGTGCGCCTCCGGGTCGATCAACATGTGTTGACGCCGAGCGATGAACTCCTCCGAGCAGCGGGATCCGTCCCTAACGTGACAGCAACGACCTCCCTGCCCGTCTCGCAGAAAGCATCCACGTGCCCCGCTTCCGACTTCGTCTTCCCGCTCGTGTCGCCGCTGTCATCGCGGCCGGTGTGCTGGGATTCACCGCGGCCGCCACGATCCCCGCGGATGTCGCATCCGCAGCTCCCGGCGACACGACGGCGAGCGCCTCGAACGGCCTGGCCCTGCTCACCGTGACGGTGCACAAGCGTCCCTACGTCGGCACCTTCACGCTGAGCGGGAGTCTCGAGCCGCTGACATCCGGCGGGGACTGCGTGAGCGAGGGGGCGTATCTCGGATGGAAGGCAGACAGCACGGGCGGCGCCTTCAACACGGCGAACACGGGCGGAGTCAAACGGTTCTTCTCCGATTTCGCGGACGTGCCCGCGTCGCGTGAGGTGACGGTCACCGCGCAGGGCGGGTGCACCGGACCCGATGGGCTCGAGCCGAACCTGAAGGTCACGCTGGCGATCGACCTGGACGCGCTCGTGACCTTCGACACCGAGTGGGTGACGGGCGTCGCGTACCTGGGAGATCACCCCGCACCCGATGCCACCTCCTACCAGCCCGCCGCCGGCGTCGCCGTCGACCTCCTTGACGCTTCGGCGGACGTCGCCGCCCCGCCGGTGGCGAGCGCGGTTACGCGCGGGGACGGAAGCTACTGGATGACGCTGCCGGTCTCGACCCAGGCGGAGGCGGATCGCCACTACCGCGTGCGGTTCGCGTACCCCGCCCCGCATTCCGCGGTCGTCTACTTCGACGGCGGCGGACTCAGCGCCTGGCAGTCGTCGACCTCGGATGCGGCGGGGGCGACCGACGTCGGGGGCCCGTCCGGGTGGCTGGCCGGCCACACCGGTCTCGACGCCATGCTTTCGCGGGTGTCTGCCCCGGCGACGACCGTCACCTCTCGACTCTGCAACGCCGCCGATTCGCAGCAGGTTGATGCCTTCGCGACACCCGACGTGGAGTGGGAGGGCATCTGCGAGACGGATCCCTCCGTGTGGGGTGCTGCACTGACCTCGAATGGGATGACGGCCGCGCTGGCGCGAATCGGTACCGTGTGGTTCGACCAACTCGCGGGTGCATACGAGGTGACGGCCGACGACTTCACGACCGATCAGACGGGAGATGCGCTCACCACGACGCTCCACGACGACGGCATCTACCTCGCTGATCAGGACGTCACGGTCGACGTGACGATCATCCGCACCTTCCAGGGGTCCGACGCGCGCTGGATCATCGAGGTGCGCGATGCCGATACCGGTGACCTGGTCGATGTGCCCTTCTCGTTCGGGGGCGGGTTTCAGAACGACGCGCGCACCACCTGGACGAGCGTCGATTACCGAGAACTCGCCTGGGTCTCCGACGGCGGCGCGTGGCGCGCGTCGGATGCGCCGGAGGGGATCCTCGCTCACAACGCTGTGAGCGGGGCACGCTCGGTGCACACCGATTTCGAGAGCATCCAGGTCGACGCGGAGGGCGGCCGGCTCGACTACTACCTCTCGGTGCTCGACTACACGGGATGCGTTCCGGGCGCCGCGCGCACCGCCGCTCGTGCCGCGGCCGACGCGCTGCCGATCACGTTCGGGCTCAGCCGCGCGCCCCTCACCGGTGACGCCTGCACGGTCACCTGGCCCGCGCCCGCTCTCGACCCGATGAGGGTCGGTGTGCCGTTCGAGCAGACTTTCACGGTCGCATCGACCGATCTCGGGTGGTCGGGCGGCGGGGCGGTCTGGTTGGAGGACCTGCCGAGCGGCCTGCAGTTCGAGGCCTTCGGTGAGTACACGCCCGGTGTCACGCCGAGCTTCCGCATCTTCGGCACCCCGACGACCGCGGGTCCCTTCGACATCACCGCCTATGCGATGAATGCCGTCTATCGGCAGGATGCAACCCACCTGACAGGGTCGGTGCTGACGCCTCCGCAGATTGCGGCAATCGCCCTCAACATCAGTATCGGCGACGAGGTCGCCGGGGCCACGGCCGATGTCGACGGCATGGGACTGAAGCCGGGCAGCAGCTACAGCGTCATCGTCGAGTCGACGCCCCAGTTGCTCGGCACCGGCACGATCGGTGCCGACTACCTGCTCGACGACACCGTGACGATGCCGGCCGGACTCGAGACCGGTTGGCACAGCCTCACCGCCGCCGGCACGTTCGCGGACGACGCGGCGGCCACCGCGGCCCTCTGGTTCCTCGTCGCCGCCGATGGCACCCTCGCGCAGGTCTCGCCGATCCCGCCCGTGCTCGACCCCGGCACCCCGGGAGGCTCGACCGACCCCGCCCCGCCCGCCGCGCCCCACCCGGACGCGCGGCTGGCCTCGACGGGGGCGGATGCCTCGGGCGGCCTCACGGCTGCGCTTGTCCTGCTGCTCGCAGGGCTCGCGCTTCGTGCCCTCCGACGTCGGGCGCGGTACGCCGCAGGCGCCGGGGGCGACAGAATGGGTGCATGACCGACCCCCGTCTTGCCGTGATCGTGCTCGCAGCCGGAGAGGGCACCCGGATGCGCTCCAAGCGCGCCAAGGTGCTGCATCCGATCGCGGGGCTGCCGATGATCGCGCACGTGCTCACCACGGCCCGCCACCTCGAGCCCGCCTACGTCGAGGTGGTCGTGCGGCATCAGCGCGAGGAGGTGTCGGCGGCCGTGATCGAGTTCGCGGACGACGCGATCGTCGTCGATCAGGACGACGTGCCCGGCACCGGTCGCGCGGTCGAACTGGCCGTGCAGGCCCTGCCGGCCGACTTCGACGGCGACGTCGTGGTCGTCTCGGGAGACGTGCCGCTGCTCGACGCCGTGACCCTCGGGGCGCTCGTCGAGCAGCACCGGGCGGCCGCCGCATCCGCGACCGTTCTCTCGGCCGTGCTCGACGACGCCACCGGCTACGGGCGTATCGTGCGCGACGCCTCGGGCGCCGTCACCGCGATCGTCGAGCACAAGGATGCCGACGAGACGGTGCTCGCGATCACCGAGGTGAACTCCGGCAGCTACGTGTTCGCGGCATCCGCGCTGCGCGAGCTGCTGCCGCGCATCGGCACGGCCAACGCGCAGGGCGAGAAGTACCTCACGGATGTCGTGGCGCTGCTGCGCGAGGCCGCCGCACCGGTCGCCGCCGTGCCGGTGGCCGAGAACTGGCGGGTCGCGGGCGTCAACGACCGCGCCCAGCTCGCCGAGCAGGCCGCCCGCCTCAACGCCATGATCGTGCGCGGGCACCAGCTGAACGGCGTCACCGTGCACGACCCGGCGACCACGTGGATCGACCTCACGGTGTCGATCGGCGAAGACACCGAGCTGTGGCCGGGCACGCGTCTCGCCGGTGCGACGACCATCGAGCGCGACGCCGTGATCGGCCCCGACACGACGCTCATGGATTGCGAAGTCGGGGAGGGTGCGGTCGTCAAGCGCACGGATGCGACCCTCGCCGTGATCAAGGCCTACGCCGAGGTGGGGCCGTTCGCCTACCTGCGACCGGGCACCGAGCTCGCGGGCGGCGGCAAGATCGGCACCTTCGTCGAGACCAAGAACGCCAAGATCGGCCGCGGCTCGAAGGTGCCGCACCTGTCGTACATCGGCGACACCGAGGTGGGGGAGGGGTCCAACATCGGGGCGGGCACGATCACCGCCAACTACGACGGCGTCAACAAGCACCGCACCACGGTCGGTTCTCACGTGCGCACCGGATCACACAATGTCTTCGTGGCTCCCGTGACGATCGGCGACGGCGCCTACTCGGGCGCCGGCACCGTCGTGCGCAAGGACGTGCCCGCCGGCTCGCTCGCCATGAGCGTCGCGCCGCAGCGCAACATCGAGGGCTGGGTTGCGGCGAACCGGCCGGGCACGGCCGCGGCGGATGCGGCTGCCGCGGCGGGCGAGTCCCCCGCGGGCTCGGACGGCGCTGCCGACGAGGCCTGACCCCTCCTCCCCAACCAGAGCCCTCACGAGTTCTCCACGAATCCTCACCTCCCTCTTTCGAACACCTCTTCGATAGTGGGAGACTGGGCACATGCCCGATCTCGCCCCCTTGCTCACCGTTCTCGGTGAGACGTCCGCGTCCCTGACGCCGGACGTGGCGCGCTCGTGGGCCGACGCCGACCTCCTCTCGATGCAGGCAGCGCTCGCGGAAGCGCGTCGGCATCTGGAGGCCACGGCTGCAGTCGTCGCGGGGGAGATCGCCCACCGTTCCCGCCGCGAGCTCGGCCACTCCGGCCTGGCGGCCACCCGCGGCGTACGCACCGCTGAAGAACTCATTGCGACGGTGTCAGGCACGTCGCGCCGCGACGCCCGCACGCTCGTGAAGGCGGCCGAGCTGATGTCCGTCGCGGCGTCCCCGGGCGGTGACACATCTGGCGACGCGGGCAGCGAGACGGGGGCGCACACGGATGCGGACTCCCGTCCCCGCTGGTTGGCGGTGCTCGGCGAGGCGGTCGGCTCAGCCCGGCTGTCGGCGCAGCAGGTCGAGGTGATCCGCGTGCGGCTGGGTGCCGTCACGGGAGCCGACGAGTTGTCGGCGGCGGGTGCGAAAGGCGATTCCACCCGGCTCGCACCCGAGCAGCGAGATGCCCTCGATGCCTCGTTGATGGCGGCCGCGGAGCGGCTCATCGCGGCTGCCTCCGGTCTGACGATCGAGCAGCTCGCGGTGCAGGCCGTGCGTGCCCGGGACGATCTCGACGTCGTGGGTGTCGCCGCCCGGGAGCGGCAGTTGCACGAGAAGCGATACCTGCGGCTGATTCCTCAAGCCGATGGCTCGACCCGCGTGGATGGGCTGCTCGATCCGGAATCCGCCGCGATCCTGGTGCCGATCCGCGACGCAGCCACCTCACCCCGCCGTGGCGGTCCCCGGTTCGTCGACCCCGACGCACAGCAGCGTGCGGAAGACATCGTGCGCGACACCCGCACCACCGAGCAGCTCACCCTCGACACCTTCGTCGAGCTGATCCGCATCGGCGCCCAGGCCGACGACAGCAAACTCCTCGGCGACAAGAAGCCGACCGTGCGCATCCTCGTCACGAAGAACGACCTCGAGGCCCCCCGCGCCGGGGAGGGCGACCGGGCGGGGGCGGCGTTCTTCGACGGGCAGTCCGAGGCGATCTCCATCGAAACCGCGGAACGTCACATCTGCAGTAGCGGGGCGATCCCGATCCTGTTCGATGGCGACGGACGGGTGCTCAACCTGGGCCGGGAGCAGCGACTGTTCTCGGAGAAGCAGCGTCTGGCGATGGCTGCCCGTGATGGTGGGTGCCTCATGTGCGACAGACCGCCCTCCTGGTGCGAGGCCCATCACATCGACCACTGGGAAGAACACCACGGCGAAACGAACATCGACGACGGTGTGCTCCTGTGCCGCCACTGCCACCTGCTGCTGCACAACCGCAACTGGCGCATCAGACGCGACGGCGGCGACTACCTGCTCGAACGACCCGACGACGACGGGGTGCTGCGGCGCACACCCCTGACCTCCCGCAGCCCCGCGGCCGAGCGACTCCTCCGCGCCTCCGCCTGAGCCTCCGCCTGAGCCTCAGCCGGGTCCGGTGAGAAACCACCCGAATAGGTGGTCGAAGACGCCGCGACGCACCACGCGGACTTCCTACAGTGAGGCAGGGCACATCCCTGTGCTCGCACACCGTCGTACAGAGGGGCCCGACCATGTCCGGAATCACCACCGCAACGGCGACCGCATCCGCCACCGGTCGCCGCGCACGCACCATCGGAATCGCCGCCGCTGCCGTCGTCGGCGCTGCGGCACTGGCCGCCGGCGGCGTCTACGCCGGCGCCTACTTCACGTCGCAGGCGACCGTCGGCGGGCAGACCGTCGGCACCGCGACCGTCGAGATCACGGCAGGCACCGCGAGCACCTCGGCCGTTCTCGCCGTGCCGAGCCTGCTGCCCGGCGACACCGAGACCACCGTGATCACGCTCGAGAACACCGGCAGCGAGGACGTCTACTACACGGTGAGCCTGCCCGCGACGGCGGGCGACGACGCGCTCGAGGACGCCCTGCAGGTGACGGTCGTCGCCGGCGCAGAGACGCACACGCGCTCGCTCACCGCCTGGCAGGGCGGCGCCTACCAGTACGGCGTGGCGCTCGGCGACGGAGAGAGCATCGACCTCACGGTCAGCGTCGCCCTCGCCGGCACCGCCGACGACACCCTGCAGGGGCTCGACGCCGGCTTCGCCGTCACCATCGACGCCATCCAGGCCCGCAACCACCCGGTGACCGCCGGCTGGATCGCTTGAAGCGAGGGGCATCACCACGGCGAGGGAGGACGACGATGCGGCAGCGGTTCATCGCGCGCGCTGCGCATGCAGCGCTCGTGCTGACGCTCGCGATGGTCGTCGCCGTGCCCGCCGTCGGTTCGACCTCGGCGTCGTTCACGGCCTCGGCGGGAGCCGCCGGGGGCGACGTCACCACGATCGAGCTGCCACCGCTCGCCGGAGCGTCGGCCGTCGTCGCGGATGACGGCAGCGCGTCGCTCAGCTGGAGTGCCCCGACTCTGCGCCCGCAGACGTTCACCGGCTATCGCGTCGAGCGCATCGTTGACGGCGAGACGACGGTGCTCAACCCGGCGGTGACGACCGAGACCACCTCGCCGGACGATCTGGATCCCGAGCTCACCGGCAAACAGGTCACCGCCGTCAGCATCGGCGATCGTGTCGGCTGCGCGATCGCCGAGGGGGAGCTGTACTGCTGGGGCAGCTACGGCGGGCCGTCCTATCCCGCCAGTGTCGGCATCGGCGACGTGGATCCCCACCTCTCGCCCGTGCGGGTCGGCGGCCTCCTCGCCGGCAAGACGGTCACCGACGTGAGCGTCAGCTCCGGCGCCGTGTGCGCGGTCGCCGACGACTCCGCCTACTGCTGGGGGTTCGGCCCGATGCTCGGCGCGAGCGCGACGCCGGGAGGCAACAGCCTCGTGCCGGTCAAGGTGACAGGAGCCCTCGCGGATGCGCGGGTCACCCGTGTCTCGGTCGGCGGCACGAGCGTCTGCGCGATCGCTGACGACCTCGCCTACTGCTGGGGCTGGGGCGGCAGTGGAAGGCTCGGCTACGGCAGCACCGCGAACCGGTACCTGCCGGTGGCGGTGGCCGGTCCACTCGCGGGGCGCATCGTCACCGACATCTCGGTCGGCATCGAGCACGCCTGCGCCGTGAGCGCCGGCGAGGCGTTCTGCTGGGGCGAGGGCGACTACGGTCGGCTCGGCGACGGAGGCTCGGCCGACCGGACGCTGCCGCGCGCCGTCGACACCTCGGGCGTGCTCGCGGGGCTCGCGGTGACCCGAGTCGCGGCGGGATCGGCGCACAGCTGCGCGGTCGCCGACGCACGTGCGTTCTGCTGGGGTTGGAACTCCTCCGGGGGGCTAGGCGACGGCGGCTCGGCGAACAGCGCGACGCCCGTCGCGGTCTCGCCGACAGGCCCACTGGCGGATGGTGCGGCGGTCAGCGAGATCGTCGCCGCGGGAGAGCACAGCTGCGCAATCGCCGATGGGCTGCCGGCCTGCTGGGGGAGCAACATCGGCGGAGCGCTGGGCGACGGCACGGTCATCGGCCGCGCGACGCCCGTCGCGGTCGACGACTCGGCATTCGGCGGCCCCGTCACGGCGCTCGCGACGGGCGACTACAACGGCTGCGCCGTCGCATCCGGGACCGCCGCCTGCTGGGGTGCGGGATCGGAGGGGCGGCTCGGCACCGGTTCGACGGCGTCGAGCACGATCCCGGTTCCGGTCGATGCGACCGGCGGACTCGCGAGGGCCGTGTGCGCGCCCGGGTGGCGCGTGCTCGACGACCCCCCGCGCTGCGGTGCGCCGCTCGTGGGCGGCGAGCAGACGGGGTTCGTCGATGACCTCACGCGCGCGGGGCTGCCCCGTGTGGCGACCGCGGTGAGCGCGGGCGACGAGCACAGCTGCGCGATCGCCGGCGGCGTGCCCGTGTGCTGGGGCGGCGGTGCCGACGGCAGCCTCGGCAACGGCTCCACGAGCGACAGCGCGGTGCCCGTCGTGGTGGACCGCGGCGGTGCGCTCGCGGGAACCGTCGCGACCGACATCTCGGTCGGCGCGGGCGTCTCGTGCGCCGTGGCGGATGCGAAGGTCGCCTGCTGGGGCAGCAACTACTCGCGCATGCTCGGCGACGGCGCGACCGCGCAGTACAGCACGGTGCCGGTCGCCGTGACGGGGGGCGATCTCGCCGGTGCGGAGGTCGTGCAGGTGGCGGTCGGATACCGGCACGTCTGCGCGCTCACCGTCGACGGCCGGGTGGCCTGCTGGGGCGACAACAGCGAGGGCGGGCTCGGCGACGGCACCCTCACGAACCGTGCGGTTCCCGCCTTCGTGCAGGGTGCACTGGCCGGCAAGACCGTCACTCAGCTCGCGCTGGGCAGCTTTCAGGGCTGCGCTCTCGCCGACGGGCTCGTCTACTGCTGGGGCGGCGGCTATGAAGAAGACGGCGTATTCGACACGCAGCCGAAGCTCGTGCCGGGTCTCAGCGGCGTGACGCAGATCGACGTCGACGGGCGATCCTCCTGCGCGCTCGTGTCTGGCGAGCTGTGGTGCTGGGGCTGGCACGACTACGGCCTCTGGCGCGGGGCGGGATACGAGTTCCCCCTTCCGCAGAAGGTTCCGATGACGGGGGCACTCTCGGGCGCCGTGATCACGGACGTCACGATCGGTCAGCACGTGAGCTGCGTCGTCACCGGCGACGAACTCGCCTGCTGGGGTACGCGGGCGGGCGGGGAAGAGATCGTGGACTGGGTGGACGACGGCGCGCTCTCGGCGTCGGGTGCGCCCGAGCGGATATCCGCGGGCTACCAGCACGCGTGCGCGATCGAAGACGGCATCCTCGCCTGCTGGTACGGCTCGACGGCCCTGACGCTGCTCGGACGGACCGGCGTGACCCAGAGCGCGGCACCGGTCGCCGTCGACGCGACGGGCGCGCTCGCGGGCGGCAGCTGCGCGGCCGGCTGGGTGATGACGGCCGCCGAGCGGTGCGCGCCCGGGGCAGGCATCGACATCAGCTACCGGGTCAGCTACACGAAGCGCGGCTGGGCATCGCCCGCCGTCGATGCCCTCGTCACGTGGGCGGACGCAGGAGGCGCGGAATGAACTCGGTGTGCACGGTCGCGGTCGGCGAGCTCGCGGAGACGGGATCGAGCACGCTCGCGTGGCTCGTGGCCGCGGCCGGGCTGGTGATGCTCGGTGCCCTGGTGCTCGTGATGTGGCGGATGCGGCGGGCGCGCCCCGCCGCCGCGGCACTGCTGCTCGTGGGCCTCGTCGCGCTCGCCGTGGCCGGACCGCAGCCGGCGACACCCGCGCAGGCCGCCGCATCCGACGTCGTCTACAGCGCGGGGTGCTCGCTCATCGAGGTCGACGAGGCGGGCGTGCTGCTCCACCCGGTGACCTCCACGCTGCTGCCGGGCGACAGCGTCATCGCGATCACCGCACCCGTCACGAGCGCCTTCGCAGGCGAGATCGAGCTCTCGGGGGAGGCCGTGCTCGGCACGGGCCTCCTCGCGGCCCAGCTCGTGACCGAGGTGCGCTTCGACGGGGCCGCGGGCCCCGTGACGCTCGCCGCGGGCGAGAGCGTCGTCGTGACCGTGGTCGTCGCGCTCTCGCCTCATGCCGACGACACGGTGCAGGGGCAGGCGGTCGACGTCGAGCTCGTGCTCACGGCGTCCGAGGCGTGAGCCGAAGGGGTTCCGGATGATGGCCCGCCTCCGCGCCGCGGCGATCGCCCTCATCGCGCTCGTGCTGGTCGTCCCGGTGCTCCTGCCCGTGGTGACGGGTCATCGGCTGATCGTCGTCGACGGCGCATCCATGTCGCCCACCTTCGAGATCGGCGATGTGCTGCTGACCGCGGCGCCCACCGGTGACGACCTCGAGGTGGGGCGGATCGTCGTCGTGGGGGAGCCCGGCGCCCTGTACACGCACCGCGTGCTCGAGGTCGATCGTGACGGCGCCGATGTGCGTGCTCGGTTGCAGGGCGACGCCAACACCGTGCCGGATCCCGGATGGGTGCACCAGCGCGAGGTGTTCGCCGTCTACGAGACCCACGTGGCGGGCCTGCCCGCCGTGCTCCTGCGCGGCGCCATCACCCCGCCCGGCACCCTCGTGCTGCTCGCCATCGCCGTCGTGCTGCTGCTCATCGGTGCAGGTGGGGCAGCTCTGCGACCTGCTCGTCGCTCGCGGCGCTCGCCGCAGCGGGCCGACCCGCAGGAAGAACCCGTCCCGTGAACCGCCCCGCGGCGGTCTCGTCGAGGCGCGCCGCGAGCCAGCCGGCGATCCA
>SMFF01000779.1_pt1 | contig 11202 bp, 13 predicted proteins | sample 2456181 | NCBI WGS metagenome assembly SMFF01 (sample SAMN10132611, study PRJNA489261) | soil metagenome | isolation source: day120 antibiotic-loamy sand soil ammended with raw manure from dairy cow... | place: USA | collected 2015-04-01
TATTATCGTCCTAGCTCGTAAGGGCCTGGGTGAGCTGGACAACACGGCGTTACATCTTCTGTTCACGGATATGTGGCGCCGGTTGAGCCGGGCAACTGACAAGTACAACCGCTCTCTGCATACCGGACCCCCATCATCCAATGCGTAATATCGCGCTCGGACTGATCAAGGTTTACCGTTACGCTATCAGTCCGCTGATGGCCAGTCATTGCCGTTTCTACCCTTCCTGTTCCTGCTATGCCCAAGAAGCCATTGAACACTATGGGTTTCTCAAGGGTAGCTGGCTGAGTGCGCGACGTTTATCTCGCTGTCACCCATGGAACCCAGGTGGGTATGACCCTGTACCACTCCAGAACAACAGTTCTTCCTAGATGGCCAAAAAACCATGAACATGCAACGAAACATTCTCATAGCTGCCTTGCTCGTGATTACCTATCTCATGGTTCTGCAGTGGAACAATGATTATGGGCAGGGTGAGCCACTACCGGCGCAGCATGAGCAGTCAGTCATCAGCAACGACGTGCCAGCACTGCCGGCAACTGAGGGTGTGGATGCTGATGTACCCCAGGCGCTTGAGCCCACTAGTGATGATGTTCCCAATGCGCCGGCGCAAACGGCCAGCGTCACTAATGGGCTGATCCAGATTGAAACCGATACTTTGCAGCTCAGCATTAACCCCCTGGGAGGCGATATTGTATCCCTGGCGCTGCCGGCTTACCCGATTCGCAAAGACCGGCCTGATCTGCCATTCCAATTGTTGGAACTGACCAATAATCGTACTTACATTGCCCAAAGTGGCCTGGCTGGTCGCGATGGTCCGGATGCTCGTGCCAACGGTCGCCCACTGTACAGCGCTGCCCAAAGCAATTACCGTCTTGCCGAAGATAGCGATAGTCTGGTTGTTGATCTGCATTTCAGCGAAGCAGGCGTCAACTACATCAAGCGGTTTACCTTCACCCGCGGCGCCTATCTGATTGATATTGACTATGTCATCGACAACCAGAGCAATAACGCCTGGACCGGTAGCCTGTTCGGTCAGATTAAACGTGATAAAAGCGGTGATCCCTCCAGTTCCAGCACCACAGGTATGGCGACTTACCTGGGAGCGGCTTACTGGAGTGCAGATAACTCCTACACCAAGCTTAAGTTCGGCAATATGGACGACAACCGCCTGAAGCAGACGGTTGAAGGGGGCTGGATTGCCTGGTTGCAGCATTACTTCGTCAGTGCCTGGATACCCCAAGCGGATGTTCAGAACCTGTATCAGAGTCGTAAGGATAGCCAGGGTAATTACATTGTTGGTTTCGTCAGCCCGTCGGTAAGTGTTTCCGCTGGTCAGCAGGCGACTATCAGTGCAGATTTTTATGCCGGTCCAAAAATCCAGGACAGCCTCAAAGCTATCTCCAAAGGCTTAGAGCTAACGGTCGATTACGGCTTTCTGTGGTGGATAGCTCAGCCGCTGTTCTGGGTACTCAGTCTGATTCACAGCGTGGTGGGCAACTGGGGTTGGAGCATCATTTTGCTGACCGTGCTGATCAAGGCGGTGTTCTTCCCCCTATCAGCAACCAGCTATCGCTCTATGGCCAATATGCGCCGGGTAGCTCCTAAGCTGCAGGCTCTGCGCGAACTGCACGGTGATGACCGGCAGAAAATGTCCCAGGGCATGATGGAGCTGTACAAGAAAGAAAAGATCAACCCGCTCGGTGGCTGTCTGCCGATTCTGGTGCAGATGCCGGTGTTTATTGCCCTGTACTGGACGCTGATGGAAAGTGTGGAAATGCGCCAAGCCGAGTGGCTGGGCTGGATCACTGACCTGTCACTGAAGGATCCCTTCTTTATTTGATGCTGCCCATCATCTTTACCTTCTTCTTCCTGTGGTTCCCGGCAGGTCTAGTGCTGTACTGGGTCGTTAACAACGTCCTGTCGATTGCGCAACAGTGGTACATTACTCGCCAGATTGAGCGCAAATCCGCCCAAGACTAATAGTCTTAGCCACGGTACGTGCAAGCGCCCCGATCCCGGGGCGTTTTGCTATCTGTCTTTTGATATCCAGTGCAGGAACCCAGCATGAGCAGCTCCCATCACACCGAAACCATTGCCGCCATTGCTACGCCACCGGGTCAAGGCGGAGTCGGCATAGTCCGGGTTTCCGGTCCCGCCGCACTACAGGTTGCCCAACAAATCAGCCGTATTACTCCCAAGCCCCGACATGCTCACTATGGTGCTTTTTGGAAAAATGATGCGGCTCTGGATCAGGGACTAACGCTGTTTTTCCCCGGCCCTCATTCTTTTACCGGTGAGGATGTTCTGGAGCTGCATGGTCATGGCGGACCAGTAGTGATGGATATGCTACTCAAGGCTTGTCTGGATTGCGGGCTGCGGCAGGCGCGGTCTTATTGAAGCCAGTTCAGAGCAGGCCGCACGCAATGCGGTGCAGTCTCTGCAGGGCGTCTTTTCCCGCCGGGTCCACGAGTTGACTGAAGCGCTAATCAATCTGCGCATTTACGTTGAAGCTGCCATCGACTTTCCTGAAGAAGAAATTGATTTTCTGGCCGATGGCCACGTTCTTACGCAACTGCAAGAAGTGCGTGAACGCCTAGCTCAGGTTCGTCGTGAGGCAGGTCAGGGCGCTTTGCTGCGTGATGGTATGAATGTAGTGATTGCCGGTCGGCCCAACGCAGGAAAATCCAGTCTGCTAAATGCCTTAGCTGGACGCGAAAGTGCCATAGTCACAGATATTGCCGGCACCACCCGCGATATTTTGCGCGAACATATCCAGCTCGACGGTATGCCCCTGCATATCATCGACACGGCAGGATTACGCGACACTGATGATCTGGTGGAAAAAATTGGTGTGGAGCGCGCTTTACACGCAATCACTGAAGCGGATCGCATTTTACTGGTGGTGGATGCGACTCAACCTGAAGCCAGTGACCCTAATCAGTTATGGCCGGAGTTTCTCGCCCAGCAGCCCGACCCTGAACGGGTCACGCTGATTTACAACAAAACCGATCTGACTGCTGATGCAGTGGGCCAGCGAATTTCCGCCGAAGGCAGCACAGTACTGCACCTGAGTGCTAAACAAGGCACTGGCATTGATCTGCTGCGTGATCACCTGAAGGCGTGTATGGGTTACCAGCAGACTGCTGAGAGCTTGTTCAGCGCCCGTCGCCGCCATCTTGAAGCACTCACTGAAGCTGACGACTATCTTGAGCACGGCTATCGCCAGCTAACGCAGATGGGCGCTGGTGAGTTACTGGCCGAAGATCTGCGTATGGCGCAACAGGCGCTTGGCTCAATTACCGGTGAATTCAGTGCTGATGATCTTCTGGGGCGTATATTTTCGAGCTTTTGTATCGGTAAATAGCTTGATATCTATAACCAGACCGACTCACTTCTCACGCTGATAAGATAACAAGCGCCCGCGAAAAGGCGCTTTCTCACCTTCTGCAAATGCCATTCGGGTTTCCGTCAGCGCAAATCCCAGCGCCTCCAGCGAGCGGGTGAAACTGTTGCGATAACCTCGCCCGGGACAGGTGATCAGCACCTTGGATTTTCTGGCTGCGATACGTCCTATCAATGACGCTAACAGCGACGCATGGTCGCGTTCATAAAGTACATCGCTACCAATAATCAGGTCGAAGCGCCCGACCTCATGTTCAGTATCCCAAGGCAGATCCAGATAGGGAATAGGGGACAACTGATTGAGGCTAGCGTTGTAATCCAGAAAGGATTCACTCAAGGGGTGATGGTCACTGGCCGTGATATTGGCCCCGCGGGACTGTAACAACAGGCTGGGTAACCCCAGACCACAACCTAGTTCAATGATCCGTCGATTTTTAATGTTTATATGTTTAACCGCTTTAGCCAGCACCTGACTGGCTGGCCAGAGCTGACCAAACAGGCTCCAACTGGCGGAACAAATACCGGCTTGCGCCGCGCTGCCGCTTGGGTCAGCAAACTGTAAATGATCGCTCAGAGCGCGGATGCTGTATTGATTAGCACCCACCTGAACGTCGAGCTTACGCATCTCGTAACCTGGCATGCTACCTCCTGTAATAGCTATTCAGACGCCGGCCTTGGCGTCACTTATTGCTCAGTAATTAACCAACATACTGCCTTTAGTCTATTTAATCTATTGATAGGATTTCAGAGGCTATCTCTGTGCCTGCCCTTCCTAGAAACAAAAATTGCGCTGTGCTAGCGCTTATTTTCATCATTAAACGCTGTGTACAAGTACCCCTAAGGGCAGTCCATAAGCCTGTGGGTAACCGGGGGGCAAACCACCCTGTGGATAAGTGACCTACTTACACACAGGAAGCGACCCCCTCTGGACACTGCTTGTGCCCAGCTGACGCACAGCCTTATACTTTCTTCAAAATACTGATTTAATTGACAAAATATGACTTACCCACAGAATAAGCGCTGCTCATTAATAGCATTAACATTAAGCTTTTATATAATTCTTATCTTTATTCTATATATGTAGACTGGCTAATTTTCCGTGAAACATGACTGTACAAAAAACGGTCAACAGGGCTGCAATTTTTCTATGGCACGCCTATAATCAGCCCCTTTTCTATGTCCGGACAAACCTGGACAACGAGGTATGTAGTGAATTTCCCTGATCGTTTTGGCGTCATTGTGGTGGGCGGTGGACATGCCGGTACCGAGGCTGCGCTGGCTGCAGCCCGGATGGGCGTGAAAACTTTGCTGCTCAGCCACAACATCGAAACCCTCGGACAAATGAGCTGCAATCCGGCCATTGGCGGTATTGGCAAAAGTCATCTGGTTAAAGAAATCGATGCACTCGGCGGCGTTATGGCCAAAGCTACCGACCGTGCGGGTATCCAGTTTCGCGTGCTCAACAGCCGTAAAGGCCCAGCAGTGCGTGCCACACGGGCACAAACGGATCGGGTTTTATACAAAGCCGCTATTCGCGAAACTCTGGAAAATCAGCCCAACCTGTGGATATTTCAACAAGCCTGTGATGACCTGATTGTTGAACAGGATCAGGTTCGCGGCGTAGTCACCCAGATGGGACTGCGGTTTCTCTGTGACAACGTGGTGTTAACGACAGGTACTTTTCTTGGTGGCCAGATTCACATCGGACTGGATAACTACTCCGGAGGCCGCGCTGGCGATCCGCCAGCTATTGCCTTAGCCAACCGTTTACGTGAACTGCCGCTGCGGGTTGATCGGCTAAAAACCGGCACTCCACCGCGCATTGATGGTCGTAGCGTAGACTTCACGCAGATGCTTGCTCAGCCTGGTGATACACCCATCCCGGTCATGTCATTTACCGGCAGTGCTGACGAACATCCTGAACAGGTCAATTGCTGGATTACTCATACCAACGAGCGCACCCACGACATTATTCGCGCTAACCTCGACCGCTCGCCCATGTATACCGGAGTGATTGAAGGCGTTGGCCCGCGTTATTGCCCGTCCATCGAGGACAAGATCCATCGCTTTGCCGATAAAAACTCGCACCAGGTGTTCGTCGAGCCCGAGGGCCTGACTACCCACGAGCTGTATCCCAACGGGATTTCCACTTCGTTGCCGTTCGATGTGCAATTGCAGATAGTGCAATCGATCAAAGGCATGGAGAATGCGCATATCCTGAGACCGGGTTATGCCATTGAATACGATTACTTTAACCCTCAGGATCTGAAGTATTCCCTGGAAACCAAAGTCATTGGCGGTCTGTTTTTCGCCGGGCAGATCAACGGAGCGTACATCGGTGTGCTGATCGACGATCTGATTACCATGGGTACCCGCGAGCCCTATCGCATGTTTACCTCTCGCGCCGAGTATCGACTGGTGCTGCGCGAAGACAATGCTGATCTGCGCCTGACTGAACAAGGCCGCGAGTTGGGCTTGATTGGTGATCAGCACTGGGCGTTATTTACCGCCAAGCGTGATGCTATTGCTGAAGAACAACAGCGTTTGCGTGCTACCTGGGTGCAGCCTACCAGCGCAGTAGGTCAGGCATTCAGTGAGCGATACCAGACGCCGTTAACCCACGAATACAATTTACTCGATCTGCTACGCCGTCCCGAGGTTGATTACCGATCACTGACTGAGCTGGCTGGTGCGGTTGAAATTTCACCAGCAGCGGCTGAGCAGGTAGAAATTCACGCCAAGTACGCGGGTTATATCGAACGCCAGCAGGATGAAATCAACAAGTTGCGTCAGCACGAACAGACGCTATTGCCAGCTGATCTGGATTATCTGGCGCTAAATGGCTTGTCCCGTGAAATCAGTCAGAAACTGGCGGACATTCGCCCGCAAACCTTGGGGCAGGCATCGCGGATTCCTGGTGTTACCCCGGCGGCGGTGAGTTTGTTGATGATCCACCTGAAAAAACGTAATGCATTGGACAGCGGTAAGCTCGCGCAGGAGGCATAAGCAATGGTTGATCACGCCAGACAACTGGTCAAAGGTGCACGTGAGATGGGCGTACTGCTGACTGATCAGCAACAGAGCCTGCTGTTGGCCTATCTGGCACTGCTGAACAAGTGGAACAAGGCGTACAACCTGACCGCGGTGCGCAATCCCGATGAAATGGTGAGTCGGCATCTGCTCGACAGCCTGAGTGTTTTATCTTTTGTGGCTAGCCAGCGTTGTTTGGATGTGGGCAGTGGTGGTGGCATGCCCGGAGTGATTCTGGCAATTATGCAGCCCGATGCTGAATTCACCCTGCTCGACAGCAATGGTAAAAAAACCCGCTTTCTGACTCAGGTTAAGCTCGAGCTCAAACTGGACAACTTGCAGGTGGTTAACAGCCGGGTCGAAACCTTTGAACCGGCGGCACCCTTTGACACAATTGTCTCCCGGGCATTCAGCTCACTGGCCGATTTCACTCATCTCACCCGCCACCTGAGCACTACCGAAACCACTTGGTTAGCGATGAAGGGTTTGTATCCTGACTCTGAGCTGCAGGCTCTGCCTGATGATTTTATTGTGCAGCAAAGCGAAGAATTGTCGGTGCCGGGTTGCCAGGCTAGCCGTCATCTGCTGATACTGCGACGCACTGCATCAGCTAACGGCGAAAGGAGAACCTAGTGGCTAAGGTATTGGCAATTGCCAACCAGAAAGGTGGCGTTGGTAAAACGACTACCTCGGTGAATCTTGCCGCGTCGCTAGCAGCAACCAAACGTAAGGTGCTGCTGATCGATCTGGATCCGCAAGGCAATGCCACCATGGGCAGCGGTGTGGATAAGTCTGATCTGGACAATTCAGTGTACGAGCTACTGACCGATCGCTGCACACTGGAGCAGGCTTTGGTGCACTCGGAACATGGCGGTTATGACTTGTTGCCCGCAAACGCTGATTTGACAGCCGCCGAAGTCGAATTGCTTGAATTGAAGATGAAAGAAAGCCGGTTGCGCTACGCACTAGCCAATGTCCGTGACGCTTACGACTTTATCCTTATCGACTGCCCACCCTCACTGAATATGCTGACCATCAACGGTTTGGTTGCCGCTGATGGGATTATTATCCCGATGCAATGTGAGTACTACGCCCTCGAAGGGTTATCCGCGCTGATGAATACTGTTCAGCGGGTTAGTTCGGTGTTGAATCCATCGCTGCAGATCGAAGGTCTGCTGCGGACCATGTATGATCCGCGCAATAGCCTGACTCGCGAAGTCTCCGAGCAGTTGAGCAGCCATTTTGGCGATAAACTTTATAAAACGGTTATTCCACGTAATGTGCGTCTGGCTGAAGCGCAAAGCTATGGCTTGCCAGCGCTGGTCTACGATAAGCAATCGCGCGGTGCAATCGCCTATCTGGCCATGGCCGGCGAACTGCTAAGACGCTCACGCAGTGCAGCCAAACAGGCTGCTGACGTCAATGATTAATCGAACAAAAAGGACAGCATAGGCATGGCGGTCAAAAAACGCGGCTTAGGACGGGGACTGGATGCATTGTTGGGGCAGGCAAGCTCCGTTGTCGCGTCTGAAAACAGTCAAGATCAGCAGTTGCGGACCTTGCCGGTTGAACTGATTCAGCGGGGCAAATACCAGCCAAGGCGTGATATGGATCCGCAAGCACTGGAGGAGTTGGCCCAGTCAATTCGCGCCCAAGGTGTCATGCAGCCGATCGTTGTACGTCCGATTGCCGGTGATCGCTATGAGATTATTGCCGGCGAACGACGCTGGCGAGCCGCTCAGCAAGCTGGCCTGGATAGCATTCCGGCAGTCATCCGTGATGTTCCGGATGAAGCGGCTATTGCTATGTCGCTGATTGAAAATATTCAGCGTGAAGATCTCAATCCGATTGAAGAAGCTATTGCTTTGCAGCGACTCCAGCTGGAGTTTGAGCTGACCCAGCAGCAAGTGGCTGATGCGGTTGGCAAATCCCGGGTGACCATTACCAACTTGCTGCGCCTGATGGCGCTGCCAGACGATGTGAAATTGCTGCTTGAACGTGGTGATTTGGAAATGGGGCATGCCCGGGCATTACTCGGCTTACCAGCAGAACAGCAGACCGAAGCGGCGCGTCAAGTAGTCGCTCGTGGTCTGACTGTACGCCAGACTGAAGCACTGGTGCGGCAATGGCTGAATCCACGCCGCGATCCCGGTGATACCCGCCGCGATCCGGACATTGATCGGTTGCAGCAGGACCTGGCCGAACGTCTGGGCGCTGAGGTGAAAATACAGCACGGAGCCAAGGGCAAAGGGCGTCTGGTTATCAGCTATAACTCGCTGGATGAACTGGATGGCGTGCTGATGCACATTAAGTAACAACTGCGACACTGCGGCGCACCAGAGAAACCGCCTCTGCGGTTGAATAGCCCAGCCAATCCACCTATACTCCACGCGCTATTTTGACTGGGTCAGACACACCGGTCTGTTACGCAAAACGAAGTGGTTGACGTCGACGGACGCGCCGATGAGGGCTGGAATGGACGCAAAAACGCCCAATAGAACGCCCTTTCATCGAACGCCCGCCTCACCCGTGCTTTTGTGGCAATTGATCATTACCCTGATAGTAGCGCTCGCCCTGTGGTTCTTCCAGGGTTGGATAGCCAGCTACTCAGGCTTGTTAGGCGGATTGGTCGCTCTGATCCCCAACAGTTATTTTGCTTACCGGGTATACCGCTATAGCGGCGCCCGGTCGGCGCGTGCCATCGTTACCGAGCTGTATGCCGGCGAGGCAGGCAAACTGATACTGACGGCTGTGCTGTTTATTGCAGTATGGCTTGGAGTGAAACCACTGGATGTTGTAGCCGTATTTGCGGGCTATCTGGTGGTGCTGGCTGTAGGGGCGAGCGCACTTCTTATCGTCAAAGGCTTTCCAAAGCATTAGTGTCTGAGGTAAACATGGCGAACACATCAGCTGAATATATTCAGCATCATTTGCAAAACATGACCTACGGTAAACTGCCGGCAGGTTACGAACGTGCGGACGGCTCCATCGTCAACGAAACCACCTGGACCCTGGCCAAAAGCGGTGTAGAAGCTGCGGATATGGGCTTTATGGCGTTTCACGTGGATACCTTGGGCTGGTCGGTATTTATGGGACTGATCTTTCTTGGTCTGTTCCGTTTTGTCGCTACCCGCGCCACTGTTGATACCCCCGGCGGACTACAAAATTTCGTCGAAATCATGGTTGAGTTCACTGAAGGTATCGTCAAAGACACCTTCCATGGCCGCAACCCACTGATTGCACCCTTGGCCCTGACGATTTTCGTCTGGGTATTCCTGATGAACTCGCTGAAGTGGATCCCTGTTGACTATATTCCCGGTCTGGCACAGGCCATGGGTCTGGATTACTTCAAAATAGTCCCAACTACTGATCCGAACGGCACCTTTGGTATATCCATCGCCGTCTTTGCACTGATCATCTTCTATAGTTTCAAGATAAAAGGCGTGAAAGGCTTCACTAAAGAGCTGACGCTGAACCCGTTTAATCACTGGTTGCTGATCCCCTTCAACCTGTTCCTGGAACTGCTCGGCCTGTTGACCAAGCCGTTAAGCCTGGCACTGCGTTTGTTCGGTAACATGTACGCCGGTGAAGTAGTATTTATCCTGATTGCACTGCTGCCTTTCTATGTGCAATGGACACTGAACGTGCCGTGGGCTATTTTTCACATTCTGATCATTCCGCTGCAGGCCTTCATCTTCATGGTGTTGACTGTGGTATATCTGAGCGCTGCCCATGAGGATCCTCATTAAGCAGCCGGACCCTTGTTCAACCAACGATAAACTTGAACGTCAACTTTGAACTCTAGGAGTAATTATGGAACTCGTTATCATCGCTGCCTCTATCATGATCGGTCTGGGCGCCCTGGGTACCGGCATCGGCTTCGCTCTGCTGGGCGGCAAACTGCTGGAATCCACAGCCCGTCAGCCTGAGCTGGGCCCACAGCTGCAAACCAAAACCTTCCTGATGGCTGGTCTGCTGGATGCTGTGCCAATGATCGGTGTTGGTATCGCGATGTACCTGATCTTCGTTGTTGCACCTGGTATGGCTGGTTAATCCGACCGCTGACGATGAACGGCAGAGCCAAGCTCTGCCGTATCAATGTTGTCTCCAGGACTCAACGAAATAGCATGAGGTAAATCGCTTTGAATATTAATCTGACGCTGTTTGGTCAAACGATTGCCTTCGCTATTTTTGTCTGGTTTACCATGAAGTTCGTATGGCCGCCGATTACTCGCGTCATGCAGGAACGCCAGAAAAAAATCGCCGAAGGTTTGGATGCAGCTGGCCGTGCCCAGCGTGATCTGGGACTCGCCCAGGAAAAAGCTTCCCAGACCCTGCGTGAGACCAAGGAACAGTCGGCTCAGCTCCTCGAGCAGGCTAACAAAAGTGCCGCCCTCATTGTTGAGGAAGCTAAACAGCAGGCACGTTCCGAAGGTGAACGCCTGATTACAGCTGCTAAAGCTGAAATCGAACAGGAAGTGAATCGCGCCAAGGATCAACTCCGGGCCCAGGTTGCCGTGTTGGCTATCCAGGGTGCTGAGCAAATTCTGGAGTCCGAAGTGGATTCCGCGGCCCACAGTGAGCTGGTCAACAAACTGGCCTCCCAACTCTAAGCGAGGCGAGCATGGCTACTATCACTACGCTAGCTCGGCCTTACGCAAAAGCCGCTTTCGAGTTCGCCAATACCGCAGCTGCGCTGGATGCCTGGTCAGGCATGCTGGCACTGACAGCTACGGTGGCGACCGATCTGGCTTTTGTCGCGAGGAT
>SMFF01000185.1_pt1 | contig 11140 bp, 19 predicted proteins | sample 2456181 | NCBI WGS metagenome assembly SMFF01 (sample SAMN10132611, study PRJNA489261) | soil metagenome | isolation source: day120 antibiotic-loamy sand soil ammended with raw manure from dairy cow... | place: USA | collected 2015-04-01
CAGAGTATATTTTAAAACAATTAAAAGGTCAAAGGCAAGGGAGTGGGCTGACGAAATATGGGGTAAAGACAAATATTCCATTAGGTCAGTAATAAAAGCACAGGTGAGATAAGGAATCTATATGAAATACACAGGGGTAGGTTCAAGAGATTGCCCAGAGAACATCTTGGCAGTGATGCAAGACATGGCATTTAAACTCTCCCAAGAGGGTTGGGTGTTACGTTCAGGAGGGGCTAGGGGCGCTGATACAGCTTTTGAGATAGGAGCCTTAAACATCTTCTCAGAGGAAGTGCCAGAGATATACCTTCCGTGGACTGGATTTAACGATCACACAAACACCTCTGAAGGGGCCGTTGTCGCACCTAAATTAGGTAGGTGGGAAGAGGCTCAAAGGATTGCACAGAGGATTCACCCCGCTTGGGATAAGTTATCCACTGCTGCAAGAACCCTCCACAGTCGGAATTGCTTTCAGATTTTAGGTGAAGATTTGAACACGCCCTCTAAGTTTTTAGTGTGTTGGGCAAAGGTAGATGCACACGGTGTGCCAGTCGGAGGAACCCGTACAGCCTACGTATTGGCTCAAGAACGCTGCATTCCTTGTTTCAACTTGATCTTTGAGGAAACGTTGTGTAGAATACAGAGATGGATTGATAAATAACTTGGGAGTTGTTAATGAGAGAAGATACAAACCTTGTCGTGGATGTAGATGGTCGTAGTGCTATACTCACTAACAAGGAGACAGGGGTTTCTGTAGAAGTGAGCATTGGAAATTGTTTTGTTAAGCAACCTGCTAAGAGGTTCCTGACTTTGGTGAAAACATCCCAACCTTTCCAAAAATATACTGCCCCACAGGAAATATACAAGGATTTTACAAGGGTTGTTGGTGTCACCCCCTCTGTAGCTCAGAAAGTGATTCAATCCGCTGTATGGAACAAATTTTTCAGTGACCCGATCTTGGTGGATTGCCTGCGTCGCTATGGCTACAGCGGTGGGGGTAGGAATAATAACAAGATCTTAGCAATCATAGAGATGAAAGATGTAATCCTTCGGACTTACCAAGATGGCAACAAACATTTAGTCCCATTAATGGTCAAATTTAAAAAATCCCCCGAAGAGTTAAAGAAGAAGTTTGGAAAGTCCTCATGGAAAAAGATACACCACTCGTCAGAGTATAAGATACGGACTATGGTAAATTCCCTACCAAGTAGGGACACTTGGCAAGTGGCTAAGATTTACTCTGGCCTGACTCCAGTTGAAGTCAAGAAACATTGCGTTATGTTTGGTGGGAGGTGGCGGGACGACACTACTGAGGCTGTGGAGTATGTAGAGAATGAGATTATTAGAAACACTAAAATTCCTTTAGGTGCGGTACATGAAAAAGTTGATATGATATTAGACACAATACGCTTGATCTATCTCTGTGGAGATAAAGCTCCGAGAGGAGAGAGCCTGATTAGGGAATTAAATCACCTCCACGATGAGTATACAGGCAAGTACAGAAACTTAAAAAACTTACGACAGTCTGTGCCTTTTAACCTGCCAGAGAAGGTTGTTTCTATAGGATTGGATTTGTTAACGGAGGGTGGTGTGGTTGCGAGAGCCTTAAAATCTGCTAAGGAGTATAAAGAAGAGGGGGACAGTATGCACCACTGCATTTACTACTATTGGGAGAGGGCTGCAAAACAAGACTACCTCGCGTATCACTTAGAGAATAAAGACGCTGGCACTAAATCTTCATTAGGATTTAATGTCAATAAGGGAGTGTTCACTAAGAATCAGCACTACGGGGCTTGCAATGCAATTGTCACAGATGTTAAACTCTTGGAGATGGAAGCATATCTTCTTAGACAACTAAATAAGGAATAAACATGAAAATATTAAACGCTCTGAAATCATTGAAATTTATATTCATGCCACACTACTGGGTATTGAATAATAGGTATTCAAGACAACTTGACAAAATCGTTTTAGAAATAATTGATAAAAACTTGATTGTGAGTACTACAGAGTATTGGGCAAAATTGGGGAATGGTAATTCTCTGTGGATATCCAACTACCCTTACGGCTATGCAACCCCTACTATTAAGGGTGATTGGGATATCGAAAATCGACTGAATGTAAGACCATCTAGGCTGACAATGCACAGGCTCCACAGACACTTAAGGAAGTTTGAGGAATACACACTTACAAAAACTCAAAGGGCTGACAAGAAAATCTTAAAAGATTTCAATATTTATTGATGGGGGGTAGTATGAAAAATAAATACGACAACATGTACATGCAGTTTGCTATCCGTGCCTCATGGGAAAGTAAGTGCCCCCGTAAGAAGGTTGGGTGTGTAATTCTGCTTGAGTCTGGTTTAACAGCACTTGGTATAAATGGCTTTCCTGCTGGACAAGAGGAGCAGTGGAATGATGGAGTAGAATCTAATAGCCTTGTAACTCACTCGGAGCTTAACGCTATGGGGAAACTACTAGAAGAAGGGGTTAGTTGTAAGAATGCTACAGTGTATGTAACCCTCTCACCTTGCTTAGATTGTAGCAAACTGTTGGTTCGAGCCAAGGTGAAGCGTGTTGTTTATCTTGAAAACTACCGTTGTAAGAGTGGGATAGACTACTTATCTAAATATGGTGTGGAGGTGGAACAGTTTGTTTATTAATTCTTTCATTCTATCCTTTATCCTTTCCTTCGGAGTGGGGCTTCCCACTTCGTTGTTTGAGGGATATGTTATTCCTATAATGTATGACAGTCATGTGCGTTATAAGAATACCTACGACTTGTCAAACATCTTGTGCAAGAAATCAGATAAATGTTCTGTCTTGGCAGAGGCTGCGTATTTCGAGGCGAGAAACCAGGGTGATGAGGGGATGCTTGCTGTCATGAAAGTAGTGCTTAATAGGACAAAACACACTAAGTGGCCCAACACTGTAAAAGGTGTTGTATACTACAAATGTCAGTTTTCCTACACTTGTGATGGGAGTCTGAAGAGGGCTAAGTGGGATAGAGAACAGTGGGATAGAAGCTACAGGCTGGCATATATGTTGTTATCAAGGTACAAAGACATTGACTTAAAAGGCTCTACCCATTATCATACTACCAAGATTAAGCCACCTTATTGGGCTAAAGAGTTTAAGAAAATTGTAGTGATACAAGATCATGTGTTCTATAATTGTAATAGCAAGAATTGCTAAAGGAGAGTTAGTTTTGAAAATCACACCCACACAAGAGCAGGTTGACATTATCAATCTTGTGCCTAAAATAAACCGACTAAAGATTGAAGCCCGTGCTGGAAGTGGAAAGTCCAGTACACTGGTTCTTATTTCAGAGGTTAACCCCGTTAAGAGTTTATATTTGACGTATAACAAAGCAATGGGTGAGGAGGCTAAGGGTAAGTTTCCTGCGTGGGTTGATGTAAGGACTACACACAGCCTTGCATACCGTGAGGTGGGACACAACTACCAACACAAGCTTACAAGGCCGTATGGAGCCTATAAGAACGTCTTGGGCACAGGGGGAGAGATTGCCAGAGCCTTTCGACTCGCACCTTTCATGGTTAATAGTGAGAGGGTGATTACTTCTGCTGCAATAGGCCATGCCATCAAATCAACAGTGAATAACTTTGAGTTTAGTGGACACAAGCACCTCCAAGACATCCATGTCAGTCTCGCAGAGGCGAAGCCTTATTTGAAACTCCGAGAGTTCAAGGTAAAAGAGTACAAACAGCGTATCCTGAAGTGGGCTAAGAAGTTGTGGGAAAAGCGGATAGATATCTATGACGAAACTCTGATAAACCACGATTCCTACCTCAAGATGTACCAATTGTCAAACCCTGATTTAAGTGGATATGAGATTATCTATGCCGATGAGTTTCATGATTCAAACCCGTGCCTTCTTGAGATTATAAAAAATCAAGATACAAAGATAATTGTTGTTGGGGACTTTGCCCAAGCCATTTACCAGTGGCGTGGTAGCGTCAATGCGATGGAGGTCTTGGACTGGGAAACAATGCAGCTCACTAAATCTTTTCGATTTGGGCAGGATATAGCAGACCTAGCACACAACCTCGTACTAGATAAATCTATGAAGCCCTTTATGCAGATACAGGGGTATGAAAAGAAACACACGGAGGTCTTAGATGCCCTGCCAAGCAATATAACTGAAGGCGTGTGCTACATCTACCGTACAAACACGGCGTTGCTTGAGAAGGCTTTAGAACTGTTGGAGCAGGGCAAGAGAGTTGCTATCCATGTGGATGTGTCTGATTTTGTGGCTAAAGTGAATTCTGTTGTTGCTCTTAAAGAGGGAAACACAAAGAAGGTTAAGCACCCAGATATCCTAATCTATAATACGTGGGCAGACCTGTTGGAGGAGGCTAGTTTTTCTAAGGGAGAGTTACAACGTATTGTGAAGATTGTTTCAAGCGGGGAACACACCCGCGTATTGGCACTGTTAGATGGGTATAGGCCTGTAAAGAACCCCGACGTTATGTTAATAACAGCCCACAAATCAAAAGGACTTGAATTCAATGTTGTGGTAATTGGTGATGACTTTGAACCGCTTTGTAAGAATGAGCAAACAGGAAAGATAGAGTTTGTCAATGTTGCGGAGAGAAATCTTTTGTACGTGGCATGTACTAGGGCCATTGAACTATTGGTAATTAGCGATTCTGTCAAAGAAGTTCTTGATCTTAATGGGCTATGGAGCGACAATACACCCTTGGAGGAGGATTTTGATGTATTCAGTGAATTCTCTATTGGGAGTGCAACTATTCAAAAATATGAACACGGCAGCCATTTTGATTTAGAGAAAGAAGTGAGGTTGCAAACTAACGCACTTGGTTGGGATTCTGGTACAGAGATTAGTAATCTTGCAGAGTGGGCTGTAGATTCCGCACCAGATGATGAAGATAGTTGGAAGAATATTTATATGGAACCAACTGGAACACATGGAGGATAAGAAGTGAATTATTTACATGAAGAAACACTTGAAACCAATATTGGTAAAATTTGGTTTACGGTAAGCGAGGTGGGACACAGTTTCGGAGACCCCATGCAGGGGCGAGGCTACACGGAAGTGCGAATGATACTTCCTGCTGCGTACTCAATATGTGGGAAAGCGTTACACAGCTATCACCGAATACACAAAGAGGAATACTCAGAGGGATATTTAGAATGGGTTAGGCAACACCTTTTAAAAACTATTGGTGAAGTTGCTGTCTCGCCCTATGAAGAAGATGGAGTGAAGTGGGGGATTTTGTGTTATGGATGTTTAATGGTTGATGCCTACGACAGTGTGGTTACGTTTGACACAGAGGAGGAAGCTTCAGAGTATGCTCAGGGCAACGAAGTTGTTAGGATTAAACCTAATTTAGTAATTAAGCATGATGGGTGGAGCTTAGTAGAATGAAATGGATTATTATGGGAGTTTTGGTGGTTGAACCAACAGGAACACACGGGGGATAGTAATGAAAGTAAACCAGTGGGTAAATGGTGTCTGGGATGAATACACCAAAGAGGAGAAAGCAGCGGCTAGACGGATCGCTGACCAAAAGTATGAAAATACTGAAAAAGGGTTTTTGATGAGATTGTACAGGAATATGCAAAGCCGTGTCACAGGAGTACAAAAATTAAAATTTCATCTGTATGAAGGTAAAGAGTTGCTTGGTCGAGAGGAATTTTACAAGTGGGCAAAAAGTAGTGAGGACTTCAAGAAACTGTTTATCGAGTATGTTGCGTCAGGGTATGAAAGAAAGTTGGCTCCAAGTGTTGATAGAGAAAATCCAGAGTTGGGCTACACTTTAGACAATATTCGGTGGGTTACTAGTTCAGTTAATAGTGGCAGCACCAGTGCAAATGTCAAGGTTAGGGTTAATGGGGTTGAATTCCCCACCATGAAGCTTGCAGGGGAGTATTTTGGCACAGATGGGTCAATCATTAAATATTACTTAACCCACAGAGTACGAGAGGGTAATAAATTTGGATTTTGGGAGGTGGTTCGTGTCAACTAATATATTTTTCTCCGCAGATTTACATATAAATCATTTACGTATTATGGAATTCTGTGGGGACACTCGAAGAGGGATTTCTATTGAAGAGCACAACGAAAACCTGATCGAGTCTTGGAACAGTGTTGTGAAAAAGGGTGATGTGTGTTACATTCTTGGGGATGAGGTGTTAGGTAATCGGGAGGAGGGGTATAAATATCTTTCTCGCCTAAGTGGGCGATTGCACCTGATTAAGGGGAATCACACACAATTGAGGCAGCAGTGGCAGAAAGACCTATTTCAAAGCATCTCCGATATTAAGAAAATCTCCGTAGAAGTGGGTAAAGGGCATAAGCAACAGATAATTATGTGTCACTTCCCTATCTATGAGTGGGAAAATATGCAGCACGGAAGCTGGCATCTGTTCGGACATGTACATGGAGGATACAAGACACTTCGGGGCAAGTCTTTGAATGTTGGTATCGACACACGAGACAACAAAGATATGAAGCCTTGGTCTTTGGAGGAGGTTAAGAAATTCATGGAGGATAAAGAAATTCTCCCACACCACGGAGATTAGTACGCATCAATTGGAGAAATCCATGTGTGCAAACGTTTTGAATCTGTGCGAGTTTCACAAGAGAGGTGTTTTATGACTGAACGACAAGACTTAGTATTTAGACTTAGAGAGAGGGCCAGAATTCGTAGACAAATAGCAACACGTAAGTCTGTAATTGAGGGTAAGGCAGACAGAATCTCAGACCTACTAGAAGAAAGTGCCACACTCATCGAAAATGATGGTATACTAATCACATATTTACAAAGTAAACTATGGGAGAAATAGAAAATATGTATCAAACAGAGATTAACAAGATTAAGTCAGCCTTTGACCCAGAGGTGTATCAACTCCTACAAGAGTCTAATGCTGTGCTTTCTGGTGGGGCAATCACCAGCATATTCACAAATCGTGAAGTCAACGATTGGGATATTTACTTTAAAAGTAAGGATGGGTGGTGTAATGTTTTACGAGAGATGTATGGACAGAACTCAGGAAATATTCTTGATGGAATGTACAGCCTCCGTGTTGTCCACTATACAGGTAGGAGTGTTTTGTGTGATTCCTCTGAGCAGAAGATTCAACTAATTGGGTTTAAGACATTTAACTCCGTGCTAAATATTTTTGAGTCTTTTGACTTCACCATCAACATGGCGGCATTTGAGTTTAAAACTGAAACCCTAACATTACACAAGGATTTCCTAAAGCACAACTCACAACGTTTTCTATCTTTCAATGAGAAAACAGATTTCCCTCTTGTGAGTGCATTGCGTGTTGACAAATATAAAGAACGTGGTTACTCCATTTCCAAAGCCCAAATGTTTCGTTTGCTGTTGGCTGTGAATAATAAACAATTTAGCTCTTGGGAAGATTTTAAGAGTGAGTTGGGTGGGTTGTATGGACTAAACCCAGATGAAATTGTAGACGAAACAAAAGAGTTTAGTGTTGAAGAGGGTATGCGACAGCTTGATAAAGTATTTCTGCCTAACAAACACTACACACTAAAATCAAATCCAGAATTTACAGAATTGTTTGAGAACTTTCCACATATGGTGGATGAAGCCACGCAAAAATGGTATGATAAAGAAAAAGAGTCGGGAGGCTTGCAACACCTCTGGCGTCGGGATGGCACGTTTGATAACTCAATGTTCCTTGATGTTTGGTGAAAAATATGGATAGAATCATATGCCCCTCATGTGGGGAAGAGTGTGATGGAGGTTTTGTTGACCTGGGGGTAGGAGTTACAGAGTATTGGGGGAATGTTCAAAATCATGAAGACATAAGATATGTCTCAGACTGCTGTTGGGCTGATATACCAGAACCTGATTTTGACGACTATCCTTGACATTAGGTGCAAATAACGTTGTAATGTATAATATACTCGACAAAACATAGTAAATATCAAAGGAGGTGGTATGCACCAAGCAATTATAAGTAGGGTAGAAAAGATTATCCCCATAGACGGGGCTGACAAGGTTCAGATTGCCCTAGTCTTAGGGGAGTATTGTGTTGTTGGAAAAGATGTAGAAGAAGGTCATTTTGGTGTCCTGTTTCCTGCCGACCTGCAACTTAGTGAGGAGTATTGTCGAATCAACAACCTCCATCGGGACAGTGAACTTAACTCCGATAAGACTAAGAAGGGTTTCTTTGATAAAAACCGTAAAGTGAGAGCACAGAAGTTTCTAAAGGTGAATAGCACTGCGTACTTTACAAGCCTAGACTCCCTATCATATACAGGCGTTAGTGTGTTTGAGCCAATGTTTAAATTTAATGATATTGGGGAATTTCATATTTGTAAGCGTTTTGAGTCTGAAGAAGTTTTACGTAAAAAGAGTAACGTTGCAAACAGCAACGCACGTAAACCCTCGGAAGCCCCTTTATTCCTTAAACACAAAGATACAGAACAGTTTGCACACAACGTTTTTAAGATCCCTGTTGGGGCTTTGTTATCCTTTCATGCAAAATTTCACGGGTCTAGCGGTCGATATTCACTACTCCCTGTTGTTAAAACCCTGCCAAAGTGGAAGAAGTTGGTTAACACAATGATTCCTGTGTTTCCTACGGAGGTTTATGAACACCTAGTGGGTAGTCGTAATGTCGTTCTAAAGAACCCCGAAAAATCGGGATTTCACGGATCGGAAAGTTTTAGGTTTTCTATAATGGAGGAGTTGAAGCCACACCTACAGAAAGGGCTGTGTCTTTATGTAGAGATTGTAGGCAATGTTAATGGTAAACCTGTGATGCCCCCACACAACATCAAAGAGTTGAAGAGCAAAGAATATTTAGCTAAATACGGCGAGAGCATCACATATCTGTATAATTGTAAAGACCATGAGTTTAAGTTCTTTGTCTATCGTAGCACTATGACAGGAACTGACGGGGAAATATATGAATTTCCTCAGAAACACCTTGAGAAGTGGTGCCAAGACCGTGGGATTTCCCACACCACAGAAATCCACCCACAAGTAGTGTATGATGGGAATGAGGATGCCCTAAAAGGCTTAGTGACACAACTGACAGAACGTCCCGAAGTTCTTACAGAGGATTACGTGGATGGAAGCCATATTAGTGAGGGGATTATCATTAGAATTGACTCTGGAGAAGGTACGTCCTTTATGAAGTCCAAATCTATCGCCTTCAAAATAATGGAAGGTACTTTGAAGGTAGATGATATTGAAAGTCTGAGTTAAGGAGAAAGACATGAATACAACATATATTGTAGAATACCGTGAATCAGAAAGGGGCTGGGGTGGTGAGATATGGTTTAATCGGTTTGACACAGAGCATGAGGCTCGTGTGGCTGTCTATGAATGTAATGACGGATTGCCAGACAGTGCACCAGATTATTACATAGTTGCGTCCTATGTCGGAGAGGATTGTGTCAACAACCCTTATTATGACGGAACATATAAACACTAAGATAGGAAAGATATGAAAGCAACTATAATTTTTGGCCCCTCGGCTTCTGGCAAAAGTACAAAGGCTGAAGAGTATCTGTCTACGGTGAGTACACTTACACACTATGAGAGGGTGGAAAGAGACTTAATTAGATTTGATAGATTAAAACTTGGAAACTGGAAGACATATAAACCAAACAGTGATACAGAATACTTGGTAGACGCCATTTGGAAATTCTTAGTAGTTAGAGCATCAGTTCTTGGGGACAATTTAATTATCTCTGACACGTTGTGTAAAGCCAACGAAAGACAGAAAACAATTGATCTTCTGAAAGGACTTGGTTATACTGATATTCATCTTATACGAATGGATACACCACTTGTTGAGTGTATCAGGCGAGATGCCCTACGTGGGGATATGTCCGTAGGTGAGGATGTAATACGAAAACAACGTGAACACTTCATAAAGGGGTAGGTTTGACAAAAGATCAAATTAAACAGTTGCAATCTCTTGACCCAAAAGGGATGGATGGGACATTTCAAAGTATCTTACTACAAGATAATTTACATGAAACTCCTTACGTCAAGGTGTTAGAGTTTTTGGTCAGTACACTAAAGAAAGAAAAAGATTTCCTTATAAGCCAGAATATTGAACTGTCTAGTAAGGCAGTGTCCTTATGATAACAAGAATCATAATTGTGCTCACTCTATCTGTGATAGCACTTCTTTGGATATTATTTCCTCTTTATATCTTTATTGTGTGTACATTAGGTGTTGTGTATCTTACGTATGAGTGCTATACTGCACCTTATGTTGATGAACAAGGTGTCTTAATTAAGGAGTTGAAATGAGGGTTGAAAATAAGGAACAATTGAAGAAGGAGCTAATTCTAAGGGGGTGGTACGTATTCCCAGAGGTTGATTCCTCTCATCTGTCTATCGAGGGGTGGGAGGTGGTGCTGAAAGACCTCGTTGATGGTTCTGAAAGGTATGTGTGCTACTCCATACAGGAGAATTTTGATAAGTATCCAAAGTTTATCTTAGAGAGTTTGGAAGACAATGGGGTGGTTACAAACTGGTTTTATGACAAGACAGGTATCTTTCTTGATGGTGTATTCTTAAATGTTGATGTGCACACACTTTACCGGATTCTTTGGGTTGAACATATCTTGGAGCACTATAATGACTAATCTAAAACAGTTTGATGTTCTGCGGGTGGCTACAGGGGCTTTTGACAAAGAGGGTTGGGATATGGAAGGTTTCTATGACCTTAGTGGTAACAATCTCCCCACACGCTCTAGCGAACGTGCTATAATGATACAAATCTTAGTGGCATGTGAAGTTTTGGAAAGCGAAGAAGGTGCAGAGTTTATAACAACATTTGACTTAGAACGAATTTTGATTGAGAATAGTATTTCTATAACATTTATTGATAGCATGGAATAAGGGGCTTGTATGAATAAAGAAAAAGATAGCGTTACGGTTTATAGGTTTATTCGACCAGGACGCAACCTTTGGGTTGAGGGGCTGGGGACTCTTCTACATGACAACCTACACGGAATCTCCGTAAGGTTTGACATAGATTATGTTGCACGAACTGTAACGGCGGGTTGGACAATTTGCGACGGTGTAAACTTCTACAAAGAAGAAGAGGGTAACTATAAAAATATTCCAATACACTTGAAACACAAACAAACACACAAAA
>SMFF01000539.1_pt1 | contig 11138 bp, 14 predicted proteins | sample 2456181 | NCBI WGS metagenome assembly SMFF01 (sample SAMN10132611, study PRJNA489261) | soil metagenome | isolation source: day120 antibiotic-loamy sand soil ammended with raw manure from dairy cow... | place: USA | collected 2015-04-01
ACCAGCCCGCACAGCGCGGAGCCTTCGGTCAGGTGACGGGCGGGTCTGATGCCGCGCCGGTCAACCGGGCGCAGCGCAGGGCGCAGGAGAAGCGCGGCAAGAAGTAGGGATGCGTCGCTCGCAGCTCAGAGAACGTTGATGGCCGTCGCGCGCCAGCGGTTGTCGAGGCCCTCCAGGCGGATGGCGACGGCGCGGGTGCGTGCCCGGCCGCGCACGATCACGACGGCTTCGACTACGCCGTCGGTTGGCGCGGTGACGGTGGTCGAGACGACGGCGAACGCGGGCCGGGCCGCCGTTTGGTTCTTTGCTCGGCGTGCGCGCGCCGACAGCACCACTCGTTTCAACAGGTGCTGGTAGACGTCCGCGGTCACCCAGCGGGAGATCTGCTCGAGGTCTCGCGCGCCGCCGAGGATCTCAATCACGCAGCGGGTGAGATTCTCCAGCAAAGGAGTCGGGTCGGGGAGGGTGGACGTTGTGCTGGGCTGGCGCCCGAAGTACTCGTCTGGCTCGAACGGTGCGTTGAAGGCTTTGTCTTGTCGGCCGGCTCTGCTCGGGCGACGAGATCTGGTGCGTGGCGCGTCCGCGCCGGGGACGGATGCGGGTAGCGCAGCAGTCATCGAATGGCCTTCGGGTTGTTTTTCATTTCTGAGGTGGAGAGGTTGTCTACCCCCGAATGGGGGCACCTTCTCAACAGCAGAGACTCAACCAGTTTCACGAGGAATAGTCCACGCCCCTTTTTCGGGGCTGTGGATAACATCCGCTCGTTGTCGGTCGCGCTCGGTACCGTTCTTTTCATGCGCTGGGACAACCTGTTTGACGACCTCGAGAGCCAGTTGGAGACTGAGCTGTCCGCCGAAGATCTCGACCTTCGGGCCGAGGAAGAGCGGCTGCGCCTGGGCCGGCTGTCGATTCGAGATCGACTCGCGGCAGTGATCGGTGCGGGCCTGCCTGCGGCAGATGGAGCGGCAATTGGTGACGTCAGCATCCTGTTGGCGGGCGGGGAGCCCATCACGGTGCATCCGGCTGCGCTCGGTAAGGACTGGTTATCTGGAGACGTGGTCGACGAGTCGTCAAGCAGGCATCAGTGCATCATCCCGCTCGCGGGAATCGGCGGCGTCATTCTGGGGCCCGCACAAGTGTCGGCTAGCCTCAGGAGCTCCGATTCCACTCCGCCCACGCGCGAACTCTCCGCACGGTTGAGTCTCGCTTTCGTGCTGCGCGATCTGTGTCGGCGTCGGCACGGGGTCGAGCTCGAACTGGCTCGCGGAAAGGTGCATGGCACGATCGACAGGGTCGGGCGTGACCACATCGACCTGGCCCTGCACGACCGGGGCTCACCGCGGCGGGAATCCGCGGTGCGGCAGTACCGCATCGTGCCGCTAGATCAGATCAGGCTGATTCGCATCTAACAGGCTCAGCCGCGGGTGAACTCGGTGACGTTGTCGTAGTCGGTCTGGTTCCAGAGGCTCATGCGTCTCGACTGTTCGTACATAGCCTCGATGTAGGTTTCGAGCACCGCACGTTCCACCCGCCAGTGCCCGCCAGCGCCGATCTTGATGGCGGGGAGTTCGCCGGAGCGAACTAGTTCGAGCGCCTGGCTCGCCGAAATATTGAGAATCTCGGCGGTGTCGGCCAACGTCAGGAACCGCCCCAACGCACCAACCTCAACCGCATCCTTGTTCTCCATCCGTCTATTGTGCGTGAACCTGTCGCAGAAGTACCCGGTTGTGGATAACTTTCTCGACGATTCTCGATTTGCGATGAACATGGTGTCTACCGCATCTGAGCTGAGCCGGAATGGAGAATCGGATGACAGTGACGCCAGCCAAGGAGCGAACCAGGCGCTCGTTCTGGTTCGACCCCCGTTTTGCCATCGGTGTTGTGCTGGTGCTCGCATCCATCGCCGGTGTCTTGATGGTGGTGGCGTCGGCAGACAGTTCCGCCACGGGGTACGCGAGGTTGGGCACTGCATCCGATAGATATGTGGGTGAAGACATGATCCCCGCGGAGGGGCTGGTTGTCACACGGACGGTCGCCGCGGGTGAGTTGGTGCCGACCTCCGCGGTGGGCAGTGCCGCGGGGGAGCGCCTCGCCCCCATCGTCGTCGCGGTCAACGGCGGTCTGCCTACGGCGGTCGCGTCGGGCGCCACTGTCGACGTGTGGGCAGCGCGTGAGGGTGATGGCGGCACCTACGAGGCACCGACCGTTCTGGTGCCGTCTGCGACGGTGGCCCGCGTCGTGGAGGCGGACGGCATCATCGCGGGTGCCCAGGCGGTGAGCGTAGAACTGCTGATTCCTCGGTCGCGCACCGCCCGCATCCTCGAGGCGATTGCGAACGCGGATGCCCTCAGCCTGATTCCCGTGAGCCTCCCGGCGAATCTGGGGAGGGGCTGAGCGTGGCAGTCCTGGCTATAGCGGTTCCGGTCGAGGGAGAGGACCGGGTCGTTTCGGAGCTGGAACGGCACGGCCACGACGTGGTTGCTCGCTGTGACAGTGCAAACGAGCTGGCATCGATTCTCGCCAATTGTGGTGCGGAGCTGGCACTGATTGCTGCGGAACGCAGGTATCTCACCGATCGGCTCATGGTGGAGGCCGACCGGGCCGGTGTTCGTCTGGTTGCCCTGGCGGACGACGAGGCAGGTGCGCGACATGCCGCTGAACTCGGGCTGCATGAGGTGGTGAGGGCGAACGCCGGTTGGGACGCCGTTGAGTCCGCCATCCGTGGTGACCAATTGCGACTGGCAGCAGACCGACCTCGTAGCGTTCGCGGAGAGGTCGTGACGGTCTGGGGCCCGGCCGGGTCGCCCGGCAGAACCACCATCGCCGTGAACCTGGCGGCAGAGCTGGCCGCTGCAGGGCACAGTGTGGCGCTGGCCGATGTCGACACGCACAGCGCGTCGATCGCCCCCGCTCTTGGCCTTCTCGATGAGGCCCCTGGGTTCGCTGCGGGCTGCCGCCTCGCCGGTGCGAACAGCCTCGACCTGGAACAGTTGGAGAGAATCGGTCAGCGGTATCTGAGCGCGCACGGCAGCTTTTGGGTGCTTACGGGGATCGGGCGCGCCAGCCGCTGGCCCGAGCTGTCTGCCAGCCGGGTCGTCGACACGCTGCGGGAGTGCCGCAATTGGGTGGATTACACCATCGTCGACATTGGATCGAGCCTGGAGAACGACGAAGAAATATCGAGTGATCTGCATGCCCCTAGACGAAATGCAGCTACCGTCGCCGCCCTGCGTGAGGCCGACCAGGTGATCGCCGTCGGCGCGGCAGACCCGGTTGGGCTGTCACGGTTCCTGCGCGCCCATGTCGATCTCATGGAGACCCTCGTGACCGACCGGGTCACTGTCGTGATGAACAAATTGCGCCCCGGCGCCATCGGTGCGAGCCCGGCTGCGCAGGTCACCGGGTCGCTCGAGCGGTTCGGCGGCATCACCGCACCCGTGATCGTTCCGCACGACCAGGCCGCTCTCGACACTGCTGTTCTCAGTGGCAAGACCCTCTACGACACTGCGGCCAAGAGCCCTGCCCGCCTGGCGATAGGCCAGTTGGCGACGGAGCACATACGGCCTCCTGCGCCCGCGCGGGAGAGCGCTAGGGGCCGCTGGTTTCGCAAGCTCGCTCGCGTCTGAGCGGAAGTTTCCGTTCCCGTGTCAGTCCGCGAGCGGGATCACCTGAAGCTGCTCATCGGTTGCGACCACCAGCACGCGTGATGTGTTCACGTCGTCGAACGCCGCCGCCAGCTGGCTCAGCTCGATGGTGCCGCCGCCGGAGCTGTCCGTGCGCAGCCAGACGTCAACCCGCGCGCCGAGTGTGTCTTCCAGCCACCGTCGCGCCTCTGCCGGGTCGCTGCCTACGACGAGAATCACCCGGCGAACCGCTATGGGCGCGGGCGCTGTGTCGTCGCTGGGGCGCTCCCTCCGCCAGATCGCAAAGTGGTACCCCGCCACCAGCAGTGTCGCTGTCAGCAGACCGAGAGGGGAACGGATGCCGTCGAGCAGCCCCTGGCTCCCCGAACCGTCGAGGCCGAGGTCGAACAGACGGAACGCGATCAGGATGAGCGTGATCAGTGCCACCAGCGCACTCACCCCGAACACCGCAACCAGGTAGACGCGCCGACCGGGCCGAGCCATCATCTGCGGCTCACGCTGTGCCCGCGGCGCCCAGGTCACCCACCACAGCGGGCCTCCGATGACGAGGGCGCTGACTCCACCCAGCAGTAGGGACTGCAGTCCTGACCCTGCGAGCGTGGTTCCGAACGCTGCGAGCAGCGAGTTCACGATGACGCCGATTCCGGTCGCCGTGGTCGCAAGCATCACCCCTGCTGTGAGCAGCCTGTTGGCTTCACGAATTGCGGACGGATGCTCGGCCAGCACCCCACGGTGGTAGCGCCACACGAGTGTGCCGACCAGTGCTGCCGCGATCGCCACGCCGAGCGGGGCGAGTCGTATGGTGAGTTCTTCGCTCGGGTCGAGCAGCACCCTGAGCACGACGTGCCACCACCACACGAGTGTGCCGCCGAGCACCCAGATGAACGGGGGAGTGATCGACTGCCACGGTGCACCGGAGGCGATTACGGAGGAACTCGTCGTATCAACGAGGCTGTCGAGCAATCGGCCGATGGCGGTGACGCCCGACCCCGCGCCCACGATGAGGCCGTAGAGCGCACCAAGGGTGACGGTGACCCCGCGCATCCGGATCGGTCCCAATGACGGGTGTCGGAGCATCCAGTGATGCCATAGCCAGACGCCGGCCCACACGACCCCAACTGCCAGTTCGGACGCCGGCCATCTGCCGTGCACGCCCGAAGAAGCGGCGGACAGCAGGGAGGTGACTGCGGTGATCAGGGCGGTCAGCGAGGCCAACATCAGGTACAGCGGCCAGGCGACGGATGCGCGGTCTGACTCCACCCGCAACCCTCGCCACACGAGCCACCAGAGTACGGCGGCGAGTGGCCCGGCGATGAGCGTGAACGCAAGGGACTGGGCGAGGCCAGACGTGTCATCCGCGAGAAGCTGGTTGCCCGCGTCGAGCAGTCGCTCAAACAGCCCACTGAGGCCGATGGCGGCGATGACCACCATCACGTACAGCAGCAGGTAGAAGATGACGCGACGAACCGTGTGCACGCCGCCCGGGGCCGTTGAGGGTGTGCTGGTCATCACCCTGCGCTCCCGGTCGGGCACACCGCGAACTCCCAAGGCGCGACAGTGATTTGCCAGTCGCTGCCTGTCTTTTCGAGCCGGAATGAGTCGTCGTAGTCATAGTCGGAGACACCGAACGGCCCGTTTCCCGGACCGTAACTGATGTTCACCTCGACGGTCGCACTCGCATCGCTTTCGGTGGTCGAGATCAGGCTGACCCTCAGCTGCGCGGTTTCCTGGCCGTAGTTCAGCGGATCGCAGTCGTCGAGCCACGTGGGCGAGAGATGCTCGGCAGCCGCCGATTTGTCGCCATCGATGACGGCGGTGACGTACTGCTGCACTGTTCCCTGCGGTGTCGACGGGTCGAGTTGCTCTGGTGCTCCTCGGGTGAAAACGACGACGACGGCGATCACCACGAGGGCAGCTATGACGCTGAGAATGATCGGCAGGGTGCGGTCGGGGCGCACGGGCGTTTCTGGCATGGCTAAAGCATGGCGTAAGCGCCCGTGGCGCGCCATCACTAACATGCACTGCCCCGCCACCGTAGGCTATTGCAGGTGTCGACGCTCTCTGAACTTGTGACCGCCCAGGGCCGCTCCTCCGAGGCGGACATCGAGTGGCTGCACCTGCTGATCAGCGATTGGCAGCTGCTGGCTGATCTCGCCTTCGCCGACATCGTTCTGTGGGTTCCGACGGTGGACGACAGTTTCGTCGCGGTGGCGCACGCACGCCCCTCCAGCTCTGCCACTCTCTTCTACCGCGACTTCGTTGGGCAGCAGGTCAAGCCGGAGTGGAAGCAGCAGGTGACGGATGCGTTCACCACCTCCCAGACAATCGATTCGGCGGCGCCCGATTGGTACGAGGAGACGCCCACCCGCGTGCGCGCCGTGCCGGTGGTTCGGCGGCTGGATGCCAGTGGTCCCGAGACCACCGCGCATCCGATCGCGGTCATCACCCGGCATACCAACCTCAGTGAGGCCCGCATGCCGAGCCGTCAGGAACTCACGTTCAACGAGTGCGCCAACGACCTGTTCCGGATGATCGCCGACGGCGACTTCCCCGACCTGGGCGCGCCGACCGGGCCGAGGCGTGGAGCGCCGCGCGCATCCGATGGACTGCTGCGCCTTGATGTTGACGGCTACGTGACTTTCGCGAGCCCGAACGGGCTGTCGGCCTTCAACCGCATGGGTTTCTCTGGTGAGCTGGAGGCGGAGTCGCTGGCCGAGGTGACAACGTCGCTGCTCACCGGCAAGCTCGTCGTCGACGAGTCGCTGCCGCTCGTCGTCACCGGGCGGGCCCCGTGGCGCACCGACATCGAGGCGAAGGGCGTGACGGTCTCGTTGCGGGCCATCCCCATCCGCGACCAGGGCAAGCGGGTCGGTGCCATCGTCTTGTGCCGCGACGTGACCGAGTTGCGGCACCAGGAGCAGGAGCTCATCACCAAGGATGCGACGATTCGCGAGATTCACCATCGCGTGAAGAACAACCTGCAGACGGTGGCTTCGCTGCTGCGCATCCAGGCGCGACGGTCACACTCCGATGAGGCCAGGGAGTCGCTGACTCAGGCTATGCGTCGGGTCGCCGCTATCGCGGTGGTGCACGACACCCTCAGCGGTGGGTTGAGCCAGAACGTCGACTTCGATGTGGTGTTCGAACGCGTGCTGCTGTTGATCGCCGAGGTGGCCTCAACGCACAACACCAAGGCGCATCCGAAGTTCTCCGGCAGCTTCGGTGAGCTGCCCAGCGCCTACGCGACGCCGCTATCACTCGCACTGACCGAGCTGGTGACAAACGCGGTTGAGCACGGACTGGCCGGCCGTGAGGGAAACGTGGAGATCGAAGCCAATCGCACCGACACCACTCTCACGGTTCAGGTGCGCGACAACGGTAGCGGGCTTCCGGAGGGGAAGGTCGGCTCTGGGCTGGGCACGCAGATTGTGCGTACTCTCATCCAGGGCGAATTGGGTGGCACCATCGACTGGCACACGCTCGTCGGCAGTGGTACAGAGGTGACCATCGAGATCCCGCTCAACTGGCTCAACAAGAACGATTGACGGTGTTGACCCGCGGGCCGAAGGAGTTAGGAGGCGCGGCGGGCGCGTGCGGCGCGGCGCTTGAGGGCGCGGCGCTCGTCTTCACTCAGGCCGCCCCAGACGCCGGAGTCCTGGTTGGTGTCGAGAGCGTACTGCAGGCACATCTCACTGACGGTGCATCCGCCACACACAGCTTTCGCCTTTTCGATCTGATCGACCGCCGGCCCGGTATTTCCGACCGGGAAGAACAGTTCGGGGTCGGCCGTGAGGCATGCTGCGTTGTCGCGCCAATCCATGCGGTGGATGCTCCTTAGGTGAACGCGCGGAAAATTATCTCCGCGCAGGGGTACAGCAAATCCTGGGACAGGAAGAGAAGAAAGAGTTATCGGGATCTGCCCCACAGCCTTGTAGGCGCCAAATCAACCTCCAATAGACTCTCATATCGGTTGTAGCAAATCAACGGTTTTTGTTTGGGATGTCGCTGTGAATGAGTTTGACGCGCAAGATTCTGCACCTTCGAGCCCGGGTCGCAGGAGGCCAACCGGCCTCATCGTGGTGGTGACCCTGCTGTTCATCGAGTGTTTACTCGTGGCCGGCGCGGCCGCCTATTTGCTGGTGGAACTCCTCATCGACACCCCCACCTCGCTGCCTTCTGCGATCTTCATCCTGGGGCTCACCCTGCTGGCAGCGGTGGTAGTCGGGCTGGTCACGGTGCGAATGTTTGCTGGGGAACCATGGACGCGCGGTGCCGCCGTCGTCTGGCAGGTACTGCAAGCATCCGTGGGGGTAGGAAGCCTGCAGGGAATGTACGCCCGACCAGAAGTGGGCTGGCCGCTCATCGGGCTCGCCCTGGTCGTGCTGGTCTTGCTGTTCACGAAACCCGTGCTCGACGCAACAAGCCGTCGCGACGAGGAGCAATTGGGCGACGCCGGTTAGTTAGCCCTCGAGTAGTTAGCCGTCGAGGCCGAGCTTCTTGCGCAGCATCGCCACGTGGCCGGTCGCCTTCACGTTGTAGAGCGCGTGTTCGAGGGTGCCGTCTTCGTTCACGACGAAGGTGGAGCGGCGTGTTCCGTTGATGAGCTTGCCGTACATCGACTTGGGGCCAAAAGTGCCGTATGCGTTGTGCACCGCGAGGTCAGGGTCGCTGAGCAGTGGGAACGTGAGGTTCTCGTTCTGCTGGAACTTCTTGAGCGCGGGCAGCTCGTCCTTGGAGAGACCGAGCACCTGGTATCCGGCGGACGCGAGCGAGTTGAGGCTGTCGCGGAAGTCGCACGCCTGCGTCGTGCAGCCGGGAGTGCTCGCCGCCGGGTAGAAGTACACGATGACCTTCTGGCCGGAGAAGTCGGAGAGGGAAACCTGGTTGCCGTCCTGGTCGCTGAGGGTGAACTGGGGGGCGACGGCGCCCTTTTCGAGTACGATTTCGGCCTGTGCCACGTGTTTCTCCCTTGTGAATCCGACGGTCTTAGCTCATGCTAATCTTGATTCTCGGTTCACGGTTCGCTGCGGACTTACCAAGCACCTCTAGCTCAATGGTAGAGCAACTGACTCTTAATCAGTGGGTTCCGGGTTCGAGTCCCGGGGGGTGTACCAGTTACAGGGCTTGAGCCCCGTAGTTACCTAACAACTACGGGGCTCAAGTGTTTCCACAAATACCCTCCACGACACTCAAGTCGTCAGAAACTCGTCAAAAACCTCCGCAGACCCGCCTCTCGCAAGATCCGTCACCCGGTTGTTTCGGGGTGTTCCCCATTGACTTCCGGGTGGTGCCGGGAGTCCGTTCCTACCTACGAGGTATGAACGAGCCTCGCCCCTTCGCCGAGCCGCCGAGCCGCCTTGAGCGACTGCTCACGGTGCAGCAGCTCTCGGATTATCTCGGCGTGCCGGTCAAGACGCTCTACGAGTGGCGCACGCAGAAGGTCGGTCCTCGCGCGGTCAAGGTGGGGCGTGCGCTGCGCTACCCCGAGAGTCGCGTGATCGACTGGCTGGAGGAGCAGTCGTGAGCCGCCCCGTTCAGCCGCTGGGCACCTACGGGTCGATCTCGGTAAGGAAGGTCGGGTCGAAGTATGCGGCCACCACGCGCTTCCGTGATATGGACGGCGACTACCTGCGCATTCAGGCGACGGGAACCAGCGAGACAAAGGCCACGAACGCACTCAAGGTGAAGATCGCCGAGCAGGCCGGCTTGGCGGGCGATAGCGACTTGGATCGGAACACCTGCCTGCGCGACCTCGCGAGCTACTGGCTGGCTGAGGTCCGCGTTGCAGGACGGCAGGCCCCGCAGACGCTCGATGCCTACGAGCGCAGCCTGGAGGTGGTCGTGCTCCCGACGCTCGGTCAGTTGCGGCTGCGGGAGCTGACCGTCGGCCGCGTCGATCGGTTCCTTAAGGCATTGGCCCCCGAACACCCATCGCGCGCCCGTAGGGCCAAGATCGTGCTCGCGCTGGTCTTTGATCTCGCCGTGCGACACGACGCGATAGGAAAGAATCCGGTGCGTGACACGGCAGCCGTTCCGCGCGGACGCAAGGAGATTCGCAGCCTCGACCATGCCGAGCTTGCACGGCTGCGCGACGCCGTGGCGAACTGGCGCACCGGCGAGAAGGTGCACGGCCCCAAGCCCGATGGTCAACTCGCCGACGTCATCGAGACGATCCTTGGCACCTCTGCGCGCATCGGCGAAGCGCTGGCGATCCGAAAGTGCGACGTCGACATGACCGTCTCGCCACCGGAGGTCACGATCAGCGGAACGCTCGTGCAGCGCAGGGGACATGGTCTGTACCGGCAGCCTCAGGTCAAGCACTCGAAGGACTGGCGCATCATCGCCGTGCCGAGCTACACGGCCCAAGCCATCCGTTCACGGCTGGCGATGCTGGGCAACGTGCCCGACGATCACCCGATCTTCAGCACCCGCAACGGCACGTTCATCTCCCCGAACAACCTGCGCCGCCAGCTTCGAGCCGTGCTCGCCTCGGCGGGGCTGCCGGAGGACCTCGACCTGAGTACCATCACTCCGCACACGTTCCGCAAAACCGTGGCCACGACGATCGACCAGGCAGCCTCCACCGTCCTCGCCGCAGAACTGCTCGGTCACGCCTCGAAGGAGGTCACCGAGATGTTCTACGTTCAGCCCACGAAGCGGGTGAACCCGGTCACTGCCGAGATCCTCGAACGACTCGCGCCGGGCGGTGGCGAGTCGACGCTCAGCGCCGTCGAGCGGGATGAAGGTGTCGACGATGGTGTTTAGTCGAAGTGGGCTGCACACTTGTCCTCGATTAAGTGTGCAGCTCGAGGTAGGATGGAGTCATGTCACCGGCACACCTGACGATCAATCCCGAGGATGTACGTGCGAGCACGCGGGATACTGGCCCACGCCCCGCCTGGTTGGAGCAGGTTGCCGCCTACGTACAGCAGGCCGCAGCCGAGGGCGCAACGGTGACGCTGACGTCGAAGCAGCGGATGCTGACGCCCGAGCAGGTCGCCGAAGCGATGGGGGTCTCCCGGTCGACGATCTCGCGGAAGATCAAGGCCGGCGAGATCCACGCGGTGAAGGTCGGCAATCGCAACCGTGTCCCGTACGAGGAGTTCGAGCGGTTCTGGGACAAGACGATGGGCGACATGGTGGAGCTGGTGCGCGATGACATCGAGGCGGACCTCTTCGGTGACGCTCGGTAGCGCCACCATCGTCTTCCTCGATGCAAACGTCCTCGCCAAACCGGTAACCCGCACGCTCCTCATGGTCGGAGGCGTGCCGAGCGGCTTCCATGCGCTCTGGAGCGAGACTGCGGAGCGGGAAGCCGCTCGACACCTCCGTCCGCGCGCTGTCACACCCGCTGATGTTCGCCGCCGATTCGAAATCCCACTCGGGCTGACCGGCGACACCGCGGGCCGGTTCGCATCGACCAAAGGCAACGACCGGCAGATTCTTGCTGACGCGGACGCGTCCCGGGCGAGGTTTCTCGTCACTGAAGACGTG